>ENA-ORXD01000222-ORXD01000222.1-sediment-metagenome-genome-assembly--contig:-NODE-222-length-86839-cov-73.146020_pt1 | contig 86839 bp, 94 predicted proteins | sample MGYA00237862_ERZ511471 | MGnify/ENA metagenome assembly ERZ511471
CGAAAGGGTTTTATCGAAAGGGCACGGTGGCCGAACCATGGACTTCTCAAAGTACCAGTGCCAGTTCTGCGGCCGGCCGGCCAAGCAGTACGTCTTCGCCGCCTTCTGCTGCGAGAGCGAGGACTGCGTGGACAAGGCGCGCGAGGAGAGGGGCGGTCCCGGCGGCCATATGAAGGCCAAGATGCACGGCGAGATAGTCAACATAAAGGATGATTGAACGCCTATCAGGGATACCCTTAAAAACGACCTGAAATAATTCCAAACGGTCATGCTCGCCAGAATAGTCGGATTCGCCAAGACCTCGCTGCTCGATTGGGACGGAATGGTCGCCACCACCGTCTACCTGCAGGGCTGCAACCTGCGCTGCCCTTTCTGCCACAACCCAGACCTCGTCTCCGTATCGGCGGATGTGGAAGAAGCTCCCTGGGAGGTCCTGGAGGAGTACCTGCAGGAAAACACCGACTTTTTGGACGGGGTGGTCGTGACCGGAGGCGAGCCGACCCTGAACGAGGACCTTCCCGACCTCATAAGGAAGATCAAGAAGCTGGGTCTAAAGGTCAAGCTGGATACGAACGGAACGAATCCGGAGATGCTGCAGGACCTGCTACAGGCGGGGCTGCTGGACTGCGTGGCCATGGACCTCAAGGGACCTTTGGACCAGCAGTATTCCCAGGTCTGCGGGACGGAGGTGGACCTGGAGGCGATAAAGCGCTCCATCAACCTCATCATGACCTCTGGTATAGATTACGAGTTCCGTACCACGGTCGTCCCGCACTACCTGAAGCCGGCGGACATCGAGCGTATGGCCTCCTATATCGGAGGGGCCAAGAAGTATGCCCTGCAGCGGTTCAAGAACGACCGCACCCTGGACAAGCGCCTCGGTCAGATCGACCCCTACAGCGAGGCGCAGATGCTAGGCATGGCGGAGACCGCCCGGAAGTACGTCCGTAAGGTTATCGTGCGCGGCATCTGATAAACGCCGACGAGCACTTTAATAGCCTGTACGCTCATGGAGCCCCAGAGGCCTGATGGCTCGAGGGGACGGGGAGATGGAAGCGGGAGACGGCCGGTTAAAGACGTACATCGAGGGTTTCGACAGGATTCTGGAAGGGGGGATACCGTCCGGGCACATCGTCCTGGTGGCCGGGACCCCCGGGACGATGAAGTCGTCCATCAGCTACTACATGCTCTACAATCATGCCATGGAGTCCGGGAGAACGTCCGTCTACGTGACCCTGGAGCAGAGCCGGGAGAGCCTGCTACGCCAGATGGAGAAGATGGGCATGGACATCGAGAAGGTCAGCAGCAACCTGAACGTTCTCGACCTCTCGATCATCAGAAAGAAGCTCAAGGAGATCGCCGGAGGAACGTCCTGGCTTCACGTCTTCAAGACGTACATAACCAATCTCAAGCAGAACCTGAACTTCGACCTACTGGTCATCGACTCCATGGAGGTCCTGGAGACCATGGCCGAGATCCGCAATCGTCGTACTGATTTGTTCTACCTGTTCGAGTGGATGCGGGACCTTGGCGTGACGGTTCTCCTGATATCCGAGAGCTCCTCCGAGCGTTTGATAGAGGGGAAGTTCGACGAAGGCTATCTCTCGGACGGCATAATCACCCTCAAGATGCAGCTCATCCGCGACGTGGAGATGCAGCGGCGCATAAGGTGCGTCAAGATGAGGGAGACCAATCACGACCCGTCCTACTATTCTCTGCTCTACAACGGCGGCCGCTTCCAGGTCACCCGGGTGATAAGTGAGTGATCTGATGCGGCTCCCACCCAGCAAATTCGAGTGCCCCCGCTGCGGCTTCGGCGTACGACCGGGGGACGGGCAATGCGGACGATGCGGCGAGGACCTCAAGCCCAAGGCCGCCCAGCCGGTGCAGGTAAATCTCTCCGCCGTGAAGCTGGACCGGGACAAGGGCTACGAGTGCTCGACGGTGCGCATACGTTCCGTGGAGACCATCCAGGTGGGCAGGCCGGACAGCTCCATGCAGGTCCGCGCGGACGAACTGGACAAGCGAGAGAAGGCGCTGCAGGAACGCGAACGGCGGCTGAACATACAATCCACCGAGCTAGAAGAGCGCTCCAAGGAGCTGAGTGCGGAAAAGGAGCACCAGCCCAGCGTGGACATGGACGAGGTCCGTCGCCGGATCAGGGAGGAGCTGACGCGACACTTCGAGCCGGAACTGGAGGCGCTACAGGCGCAGCTGGATGAGAAGGAGGCCGAGCTGCAGGAGGCCCTGCTGAAGCTGCAGATGACCGAGGTCGGGCAGGAGATGAAGGAGGTGGACGAGGCCGAGCTGGCCCGCATCACCGAGGACATCTTCCGGGAACTGCGCTCTCAGGTAGGGTCCCCTCCCAAGGTGCAGGACACCGGCCTGCTGCGTACGCACATCCCCAGATTGGACGAGGTCCTCGGCGGCGGGATCCCCCAAGGCCACGTGATCCTGTTCAACGGTGCGCCAGGTACCATGAAGAGCACGCTTACGTACACGATACTGCACCGGGCGGCGGCGAACGGGGTCCCTGGGTTGTACCTATCCGTGGAGCAGAGCCGCAGATCGATATTGAGGCAGATGGAGCGCATGGGGATGCCCGAGGCGGCCTCCACCGGCAGGCTCAAGGTCATGGACATGAGGGAACTGCGCCAGGAGATGGCGGAGCACGAGGGCAACTGGCGCGACCTTATCCTGAGCTACGTGCACAAGGAGCAGGAGGCCACTGGCTTCAAGGTCTTCGTGCTGGACTCCTTGGAGTCCTTCAAGGCCCTGACGGAGCATTGCTTCACCCGCCAGGACCTCAAGGACCTCTTCGACTGGTTCAAGTCCCTGGACATAACCGTGCTGGTGATATCGGAGAACATTTCGGACGAATATGACGAGGCCGATCAGGGCGAAGCGTACCTTTCGGACGGGATCATGGAGATGCTGATGAAGGAGATGACCGATTCCCGGGTGCAGCGCTGGGTGCGCTGCGTGAAGATGCGCGGGGCCAACGTGGACAACCGATATTACAGCATGTTCCACGATGGGAAGGAGTTCAATCTGGCCTTACCACTGGCAAATCAACCCTTCTAAAATTAAATTTTAAAAACGGTATTATATACCAGGAATTGCTATATTTCGCCGAGGGGATGGGCATGGGTGTCGAACGAGTGAAGACCTACATCCACAATTTCGATGATTATATTCAAGGTGGGGTCCCGAAAGGGCACGTGATCCTCATATCTGGCACGCCGGGAACCATGAAGTCCTCGGTCTGTTACAGCATCCTCTACAATAACGCCAAGAACAACGGGGTACGCAGCGTCTACATGACCCTGGAGCAGAGCAAGGAGAACCTCCTGCAGCAGATGGAGCTGATGGGCATGAACGACCCGAAGGTGCAGGAGATGGTGTACGTTCTGGACCTGGCTACCATACGCAAGAACGTCACCGAGATGATGGCCAAAGGTTCCTGGCTCCAAGTTTTCAAAATGTACGCCGAGACGGTCAAGAAGGACCTGGGCTTCGACATTCTGGTGCTGGATTCGCTGGACGTTCTGGAGATGGCCGCCCAGCTGGCCAACGATAGGCGCAATGATCTCTTCTATCTCTTCATGTGGCTGAGGGGAATGAACATAACCTCTTTCCTGATCGCCGAGACTCCAGTGGACAATATCAACGGCGGACGCTTTGAAGAAGGCTATCTGGCCGACGGCGTGATCTCTTTGAAATTGCAGACCATCGGGGAGACCGACGTGCAGCGCCGTATCCGGGCGGTCAAATTGCGTTCCACCAACCACAAGACCGGCTACTTCTCGCTGATGTTCAGCGACGGGATGTTCCGGGCCACCCAGGTCATCAACGAGTGATGGATGTCCGACCGCTAAACATTTTTATATCCAATTCCCGTTCGCATCGAATACCGAAGGGCTCATGGTCTAGCGGTTATGACGTCTGCTTCACACGCAGGAGGTCGCCGGTTCGAATCCGGCTGAGCCCACCACTTCTTATATCCAGACAATTATTTTTCAAATTCAATTCAATCGTTTTCAGCCTTTATAGCTGGCTCGGTCCGAAACATGCTGTTGTATGTTTCATTGACCCGGGCGAACGCACGGTCAGCCTTGGCGCGGCAATAGTACCGCTCCGTCGTCTTCGTCGATGTGTGCCTCATGCTCAACGATACCTGATCTATAGAAACGCCGCCGTCCAACGCCAGCTGCCCTCCGGTAGGCCGGAAGTCCTTCCACTTGAAGGCGATGCCCGTATGCTTTACGACGTCGTTCTTCAACCGCCCGAACGCCTGCTGAGTGTAGTAGCCTGCGCCATTGCAGGAAACGGCCGGTATCAGCGGTTCCACAGCTCTATCCTTGGAACCTTGTTCGGCCGAACACACCCTTCTTGAGTGTCTTTGGTATAACAATATCAACGTACCAGGTCCGATTCATCTACTATAAACCAATATCGAAATGCTTTTAAAAGGGTATTTAAATAAGGATGAGAAAGGTGACCTCATGGCCAAGATAAAAATTGAGAACGTAGTCGCTTCCACCTCTCTCGGAGAGGAGCTTGACCTTCAGTCCATCGCCCTCGCCCTGGACGGCGCGGAATATGAGCCGGAGCAGTTCCCCGGCCTGATCTACCGTCTCAAGGAGCCCAAGACCGCGACGTTGCTCTTCCGCAGCGGAAAGGTCGTCTGCACCGGCGGACGCTCGCTCCCTCATGTGCAAGAAGCAATAACCAAGGTGGCCAAGCAGATCGAGAAGGCGGGCATCAAGATCAAGGTGAAGCCGGAGATCGTGGTCCAGAACATCGTCGCCTCCTCCGATCTGGGTCAGGAGATCAATCTCAACGCCATCGCCATCTCCCTTGGATTGGAAAGGGTGGAGTACGAGCCGGAGCAGTTCCCCGGGCTCGTTTATCGCCTCGACAAGCCGAAGGTGGTAGTGCTCCTGTTCGGCTCCGGCAAGCTCGTATGCACCGGTGCCAAGGTCGAGGAGGATGCCGCTGAGGCGGTGGACAAGATCACTGAGGAGCTGAAGGCGGCCGGCCTGCTGAAGTAGGCCAAAGCTTTCACCGACATCCCGACCAGGGATAGGTTCCCCAATGCAGGAAACAGGAAGTTCGCCGCCGGACCTGGTACTGGAAACGCCACGGCTTCTCCTGCGCCCGATGGTCCTGGAGGACGCCGAGGCCATGCACGCCTTCAAGTCCGATCCGGTCGCCACCCGGTGCTTCGGACAGGACCCCTACGCCGACCTGGAACAGACCCGGGGCTGGGTGCGCAAGGGGCTGGAGGACCGCAAGAACGGAGCGTCCATCACCTGGGCCATAGCCCTCCGCCATAACGGGCAGGTCGTCGGCGAATGCTGCTTGTGGAACATCGATCGCGGTTCGAAGCGCGCTGAGCTCGGCTACGAGCTGCTGCGTTCCCAATGGAAGCGCGGTCTCATGGCCGAGGCGCTGGCCGCGGTGCTGGACCACGCATTCGGCGGAATGGGTTTGAATCGCATCGAGGCCAGTCCGTTAAGCATGAACCTGGCCTCGCAGAAGGTCTTGCTAGGCCTGGGCTTCCGGCATGAAGGGACCCTGCGCCAAAGGCACTTATATGATGGCGAGTACCACGACGAGATGTGGTTCGGTCTGCTAAGGGAGGAATGGGTCGCCAGGTCAAAGATCTGATCGGGCGAGGGCCGGCAGCCGCACGATCAGTGATGTCCGGCCATTATCTCCGCCATAAGGCGAACCTCGGATTTGCGCAGATGCTCTATGACCGTCGAGGGCGAAAGGCCCACCGCCCTGGCCAGGTCCTCCGTGCTCGTCCTTCTGGGATACTCATAATAACCCATGTCCTTGGCCATGACCATCAGGGACCTCTGCTTTTCGGTGAGAACGGACAGCAGATCACCGTTCTCGAACGACGCCTGGCGCAAGCTGACCTTGAGATCACCGCCGACCTCCTTAGCCAGTTCGATCATCTTGACGATCTGGTCATCCTCTCCCACGAAGGAATAGGTGACCTTCTCCCGGGTCAGACGCATCGGGGGCACCATCTTGAGGTCCAGGTCCGCCTTCTGCTTGAGATCGTCGAACCCCGGCACGGCGTTCGCCTTGACCAGGCAAAGCACTTCCCGGTCATCCTCCTGGATCATCTCCAAGACCTCGAAGAAGCCCGAGGCGACCAGCTGGTCGAAATCAGCACCCGGGGACAGCTTGAACCGGACGACCCCTATCTTCAACCCTCTTGCCAGGTCTAGGCGTAGAAGGTCCACCATCTCCAGTTCCTCAATGTTTTGGAGGATAGGGGCCATCAACTTCCTCATTCCTTCGTTCAGGGAGATCTCCACGACCACCTTGCGCATGACCGTTCATGGTCATCTGATATTATAATGCCGTTCATCTACGGCACAAACATCATCACCCCTCCCGCCCATCGCCTCCCGGCGACAAGATGAGCTTCCTAAGCGTGCAGCAGATCAGCAAGTCCTACAGGAACGGCGAGGAAACGACCCCGGTGCTGAAGGACCTGGACCTTGAAGTGGCCAAGGGCGAGATGGTCATGATCATGGGCCCGTCCGGCTCCGGCAAGACCACGCTCATGAACTCCATCGGAGGGGTCGAGATGCCGGACCAGGGAAGCATAACGCTGGATGGGCTTTCGGTCACTTCCCTCACCTCCAAACAACTGAACCAGTACCGGCGGGAGAAGGTGGGCATGGTCTTCCAGTTCTACAACCTGATCCCCACGCTGACCGCCAGGGAGAACGTCATGCTGGCCCTGGAGGGTCGGCGCCTGCCTCGCAGAGAGGTCAGGGAAAGGGCCCAGGGGCAGCTGGAATTGGTCGGATTGGGCGATAGGACCGAACGTTTCCCGCAGGAGCTGTCGGCGGGGGAGCAGCAGAGGGTGGCCCTGGCTCGCGCACTGGTCAAGGGACCGGCCCTGGTGCTGGCCGATGAGCCGACCGGCAACCTGGACGAGGCCTCGGAATCCCTGGTCCTTGATCTCCTCATCAAGGTCAAGAAGGAGATAGGGACGACCTTCGTGGTCGTCTCCCACAATCCCAGGCTGAAGGGGCACATGGACCGCTGCTACGAACTGCGCCACGGCCGATTATCGGCGATCTGAGGTGCCAGACATGTCCCTTACCGCACGCATGGGCCTTCGGAGGTTGAAGAACCGGAAGATGAGCGTTCTGCTCTCCTCCTTCATCATCGCATGGGCGATGGCCATGATGGTGGCCGGGGTATGGAGCGCCCAGGTGATGGAGGTCAGCTCCGCCGAGTATCTCGACGACAACGGAATGCCGGACCTCTTCGTCACCCTGTCGGAAGGAGTGCCCGAAGGGGACGTCTCGCTGAGCTCCTTCGCTTCCCATCAGCTGCGCCTCAGGGCCATCGGCCGGGCCTCCATAGAAGGGGCGAACACCTCGGTCGTGCTGATCGGCGTCCCGGATGCCGGAGGAGGGCTGAACATATTGACGCTTCAGGAGGGAAGCATGTATTCCGCTTCGGACGAGTGTGTCCTGGTGGCCGGAAGCAGGACGGCGGACGCCCTGGATGTGACGGTGAACGGAACAACGGTCCACCTTGCCGTCACCGGCACGGTCAGCTCCCCCGAGTTCCTGACCAATGAGCTGAGCGTCGGTTCCATAGTCCCCGGTTCGGGCGGACTTACCGTCGTGTATCTGCCACTGACGTCATTACAGGCCGTGCTGGGCCCCGAAGTGAACGACATCCTGCTGGAGATGGCCGACGGCATGTCCCGGGCGGAAGCGGAAGCTTCCCTGGCCTCCCTTCCCGTGTCCTCCATGACCTACCGGGAGGACCACCAGACCACGGTGCTGTTCGGGATGGGCGCGGACAAGTTCTCCACGATGTTGCCGGCCATCAGCCTGGTCTTCGTCCTCATCGGCCTGATATCCATATTCATAACCATGTACCGGCTGGTGCTCGGCGATTCCCGCAACATAGGGGTGCTCATGTCCATCGGCGTGGAGCGAAGGAGCATCGCCTTGGCCTATCTGGCCTTCGGCGCCGTCGTGCTGCTCGTCGGGGCGATCATGGGTACGCTCCTGGGATACGCCTTCACCGCCGGAGTGTCGCAGATGGCCTTGGACATGATGGGCGGCATTCCCGTGGTTCTGCCTTCGGACCCCATGCCGACCTTGACGGCCCTGTCTTTCACCGCGCTCGCCGTGATGGCCGCGACCATCGTCCCCATAGTCATCGTCCTGCGGAGAAGCGTCAACCAGGCGCTCAGCTACGCCCCCCGGGCCAAGGTCCGTGTGATCGGTCGCAAAGGTACCTCCCTGGCCTCCTCCCTCGGCCTGCGTAACCTATTCCGGGAGCCGGTGAGGGCCGTAGTGGTCCTTTTGGCGGTCGCCTTATCCATAGGCGCCGCCGGCTCCTGGGTGTTCATGGTCGATTCGGCCATGACCTATCTGGATGATCAGATGGACGCCCGGGAATGGGATGTAAGCGTGACCTTCAACGCTCCCTTGGACCGGGAGGATGCCGTCATGAGCCTGACGCAGGCTCACGTCAACAAGGTCTTGCCGTTCACGTCCTTGGCCGGGGCGTTATCGTCCGGAGGGCGGTCGGCCGGAACGGTTATGCTGGCCTCCCCGAACATCACCGAGATCAGGGGCTTCGATTTCGAAGAAGGTTCCTTCCAGGCTGGAGGAGCGGTCCTGGCCAAGAAGCTGGCCGAGGAGCTTGACGTGGGTCCGGGCGACAAGGTCACCTTCTCCCTGGGCGGTAGGGAGGTGGACCTGATCGTCTCCGGAACGATCAACGACATGCAGTCCAACGCGGCATACACCGACGACCTGGCCGTTATGGACCTGGTGGGGGAAGGGAAGTGCCAGGGCGCCTTCGTCATCCTGGACGGTCCGGGCGCCGCCGACGCCTACGTCTCGGTCATCTCAGAAGATCCCCTGGTGGGCGAGGTCAAGTTGGGGGAGGAGGAGGTGTCCGCCCTCCGCTCCCTCTTCGAGGGCTCGATATCCATGCTCTACGGTTTCTTCGCCCTCAACCTGCTCATAGCTCTGGCCATGGCCGTGCTGGCCACGGTGATATCCACCTCGGAGAGGGACATGGAGTTCGCCTCCATGGCCTCCATGGGCGTGCCAAGGGCTTTCATCTGGAGGTCGCTGGCGGTGGAGGTGGGAGCGCAGGCCTCGATAGCCGCGCTGATGGCCATCCCGTTCGCCTTCCTGCTGGCCAAGCAGTTCGCCCTGCTCATGGAGGAGGCGGTCTTCTTCATCCCGGTGGTGCTCTCCATCTCGGCCTTAGCGACAGTGGTGGTCCTGGGTTGGTTGTTCATCTGGCCTTCGATATTGTGGCCGATAAGATGGGTGAGAAGGCTGGACATCGTCCGCACTCTGAGGGAGAGGTCCGGGAGATGATCAGTTCTTTCCCCGCGCCTCGTTCTCGGCCATCCTGGCCTTGACCAGCCGATGGACGAGGTCCCTGGGCAGCGGATCATCGTAGGAGAAGTGGATGGTGGCCGTGGTCTTGCCGTAGGGCTCGAGATCGTCCCGGAACTCCTGCATCAGCTTGGGGCTCATGAGGTGCAGGCTGTAATGGTCCTGATAGGCGGCGTAACCGACCAGATGGCCGTGGTGCACGAAGATCGGGATGCGGTAGCGGAAGATCTCCTTGGACTCCGGGGCCGCCGACCTTATTACCGAACGCAGGTTCCCTATGATCTCCTGGACCATTACTGGAAGGGCCGCCAGGTATTCATCTACGGATCCCGGCCCCTTCGCCATCCTTACCTTCTTTCCGTCCATGTCAACCCCACGATAACATCGAGGTCGGGTGTATTAATCCCTCGGGAAGCGGCCTCAGAGCACCTCTTAAATTACGGTAAGCGATTAGGAGTGAAAGCTCAGGAGGTCGCCTGTTGAAGCATGTCCATAGTTTCATGACCGACATCGGTTTGGTTCACTTGGCCGAAGAGAACGGAGCCATCACCGAGGCGATGCTCCCCGGGGAGAAGGTACCCGCGGGTGAGATCTCGAAGATACCCCTTCTAGAAAAGGCCGCCGTCCAGATGATCGAGTATCTCAAAGGGGAGCGCAGGGAGTTCACCGTCCCTTTGGCGCCCCAGGGGAGCGATTTCGCCATGAAGGTCTGGGAGGAGATGATAACGATCCCATACGGAAAGGTCCGCACCTACGGCGAGCTGGCCGAGGCCATCGGCCGCCCCGGAGCGGCCAGGGCGGTGGGCCAGGCCTGCAACCGTAACCCCATCTCGATACTGATCCCGTGCCACAGGGTTATCGGCGCCGGAGGCAAGCTCACCGGCTACGCTGGAGGATTGGAACTGAAGGAACGATTGCTGAGGCTGGAGCGGGATGCCCCACTTTGAGTATGGGCTGGAGGAGATCGATCATCTCCGCGGCCGGGACAAGAGGTTGGGTCGGGTGATCGACCGCCTAGGAAAGCTGGAGGCCGAGATGTTTCCGGACCTGTTCACCGCCCTGGTCAGCAGCGTGGTCGGGCAGCAGATCTCCGGGAAGGCCGCCGCCACGGTGTGGAACCGGGTAGTGGAACGCTTCGGTGAGATAACCCCGGTCAGGTTGTACCAGGCCTCGCTCGAACAGATCCAGTCATGCGGCATGTCCTTCCGCAAGGCCGAATACGTCAAAGGGATCGCGGAGGTCTGCGCGACCGGTGAGCTGGACCTGGACGGATTGAAGGAACTTCCGGACGGAGAGGTGATCAGGGCGCTCAGCTCCCTGAAGGGGATCGGTCCGTGGACGGCGGAGATGATGCTGATATTCTCATTGGGGAGGAAGGACGTGGTGAGCTGGGGGGACCTGGCCATCCGCCGGGGCATGATGACGCTCTACGGTCTGGATACGATTAACAGGGAGGATTTCGAGAGGTTCAGGGCAAGATATTCGCCCTATGGCAGCGTCGCCTCCCTGTACATCTGGGAGCTGGCGCACAGGCCGGAGCTTCTGGCAACGCCATCCAGGAAGGCGGTACGGTAATCATCGTTAAGTATGAATTTACCGATATCACTCGATATGGCAATGTCCAAGAAGGATCTGGGGAAGCAGAAGAAAAAGAACGCGGAGAAGAAGGCTGCCGCCGCCGATAAGTCCGGCCCGTCCAAGGGTAAGAAGAAGTAGGTCCCCTTTCTCGAGATCGCTTTCCATCCGTTCGAGCGCCAACCGCCCCGCTGGGGTTAGCATCCAATTTTCATTTTGTTCTCCCTTGAGCTAATGCGCCGCTCTTGGGTATTCGGTTTATATCCCTCGTCCGATACGGATGCACATGCCCGGTGAACCGATCATCGAGATGCGAAAGGTCAGCGTCAGCAAGGGCTCCGCCACCTTGCTTAGGGAAGTGGACCTTACCATTCGAGAAGGGGAGCGATTGGTGATACTGGGCCCCAACGGTTCCGGCAAGTCGTCGCTCATCAAGACCATGATGGGCGAGCACCGCCACGACACCTCTGTCGCCGGATCGTCCGTCAAGCTCCGGGGTTCGGAGCTCTGGAACCTGTTCGACGTGCGCCAGGCGTTCGGTCTGGTGTCCGCCGACCTGCAGATTGATCTATCAAGGGACATGGACTGCCTGGAGGCCGTGCTGTCCGGGTTCTTCGGTTCCCTCGGAACGAATCGCTCCCAGGACATAGGCCCGGACATGGAAAGGCTGGCCCTCGACGCACTGGCCGCGGTAGGCTCCGCCCACCTGGCCGAGCGAAGATACTACACGCTGTCAACCGGCGAGGCCCGCCGGGTGCTGATGGCCCGCGCCCTGGTGAACTCCCCCGAGGCGCTGATCCTGGATGAGCCAATGAACTCCCTGGACCTCACCGGAAAAAGGCTGGTCCGTTCAGCCATAAGAGGGCTGGCGAAGGAAGGGCGATCTCTGGTGCTGGTAACTCACGACCCAGCGGACATCGTGCCGGAGATCGACAGAGTGGTGATGATCAAGGACGGCGGTGTGTTCAGGGACGGGGGGCTACAGCTCCTCAACGAGGAGAACCTGTCCATCCTGTACGATGGGCCCATCGGGCTGCGGCGGGTGGAAGACCGGTATGTGGCCTGGCCTAAGGAAATATAAAAAAAATTAAAATGGCGGGCCGTTCAGGTCGCCAGGCTGGTCCTCTCTTTTGGCGCCCTCCTGTGCTTCAGCAGGTAGTACAGCCCCACCAGGAACAGCACGGCCATCACCGGGAAGATGAACAGGCCGGCGCCCATCGCCTCCGCGGCCGGGTCGTCGTTCAGCACTTGCACCAGGGCCATGGCGTTGACCGTCACGGCCATGGTCAGGAAGAATCCGAAGAACAGCAACACCAGGGGATACCCCTTCTCCGGCCGGCGAAGCAGCAGGAACAGGGAGACGAATCCCAAGGGAACGCATATTCCGAGATCCAGGAACCGCACGGTCCAGAAGGCGTTGGGAGAGTCGGTATAAGATCCGTCGGCCAGGTCGCCAGTGGCTATGACCTCGTTTATTTGCCCGGTCCACATTCCGGCGAACAACAGCAGTACCAGGCCCATAATGGCCACGAACACCGCCAGCCTCCTGCGCTCGAACCCCGCCCCGTCGCCCGGACCGAACTTCGGCAGCACCCCGATCAGAAGCAGCAATCCGCCGATGATGAGCGCGAGGAACATCCAGAAGTACGCTTCCACGTTGCCGTCGTGCGCCGTCCACTCCTGACCTATCCCTAGCGACAGTCCAGTGTACATGAGCGTGAGCGGGGTCAGCACCAAGAGGTATTTCGACGCGTCCTTCCTCATCAGCTGCATCGCCCCGCCGATAAGCAGCAGCGGGGCGATAAGGAACAGGTCCGCCAGGTCCTGCCCCATTACCTGCCAGAGGCCGGACTGCGATGTCCGATACTCTATGTCTCCAGTCCCGCTCGGGCCCAAGGCCGCCATGGCAATGAGCACCGCCGCGCATAATATGGCGACCGCCCCGGTCACGTACCAGGGAATGAGGTCGCCTTCATCTACCTTCTCCATTTTATTCATCTAATCATCCTCCAGTAGGCTGTCGCTCCAGGCCCTGATCATCTCCCAGTCCCGGAAGTCGTAGGGCTTGTCGGTATCGATTCCCTTTTCCTGCATGTCCTTCTTACCCGCGTTCCGCATGCTCAGGATCCCCTTGACCAGGAAGCTGTAGCGGTCGAAGTCGATCACCCCTCCGAACAGGCCAAGGCTGAAAGGTTCCAGATCATGTTTCCGTGCTACCCCACACAGGTACCTGTTCTCATACTCTTCAGCCTTTGATGGATCGAAGAGCAGGTCCCCGCAGCAGGCGAACATGGCCAATGGTTTTTCAGATAACGTCCTGGTGTTCCTCTCCAGGAACTTCACGGCGCCCTTGGACCAGGAGCCGTAGGCGATGCCGCTGCCGACGACCACCAAGCCGTACGGTTCAAGGTCCCATGGGCGATCGTTGCGCAGGTCCAGAAGGTCCGCGGAATGTCCTTTGCTCTCGAATATCGAGGTCAGCTCCTTGGCCACGGCCTCGGTCGAGCCCCATTTGGTGCCGTAGGCGACCAGTACTCTCACTCCCCACCCTCCTCAGCGAAGTCCTTGCGGATCACGAGCAGATACAGGATAAACAGGGCCGGCAGCACGATACCCATGGCCGCGGACGTTTGCACCGTCGCTATGGCCCAAACGTCGAACACGATGGTCGCCGCGCTGAGCACCAACGTGCCAAGGTAACCCCATCGTCTCTGGGTCCACAGACCGAAGGCGGTGATAAGGCCGAAGGCCCCGAGCAGATAGAACATGCCGTTGATGAACAGCATGACCTGATCGGAGACCGGTTCATCCAGCACCGGGCCGTCCTGGGTGGACAGCATGAGCGGTATGGCGAATCTGGCGATGCTCTGGACGATCGCCAGCAGGCAAACGATGATCAATCCTTTCCTTTTCGGAACTTTCATTTTCATCCTCGGAGAGGGTCATTCATCTCCATGCCTTAGGCGCTCGTCAACAAGGGGTGCAAGAAAAAGGTCGAAAGATGTCAGAAAATGACCGTTCTTTAAACGAATCGCGTTAAGAACGAGGAAAACGGGCTATGACCAGAGGGATATCAGCCCTTCCCGGCCTTTCGGAGCATGTCCTGCAGCACGGCCTCCCGGTGCTCCGGGTAGTGGTAGATCGCCCTTATCACATTGGGCACCACGCTGGTGAAGATACCCTCGCCTTCCAGCTCCCGGCAGGTCTCCTGCATCTCTCTGGCGTTGCGGTTGCAATAGGTCAGGAGGATGAGGCCCGGAACGTTGCTGAAGGTGTAACTTCGAATGATCCCCGGGGCGTACTTCTTGATCATCAGGTACGCCGCCCTCTCGTTCGGGACCCCTTCCTTCAGCATAAGGTGGATCTGGCTGACCGTATCCCCCAGGGTGTCCGGCTGCCAATGAATGGAAAGCTGCACCAGGTCCTCCTTGATCAAGCGGTCCAGCCGGCGGCGGACGGTCTTGGGCGTGGTGCCCAGCTCCTCGGCCACTTCGTTCACCGGCCTCCGGGTGTCGGACGCCAGGGCCTTAATGATCCGCAGGTCCATGCCGCTCAGGCCGGCTCCCTCCAGAGGTGGCGTATGAACGATGCCCACCTGGGGCTCGCTCAAATTCACGCTCTTCTGGACCGAGGTGACCATATCCGCCAGACCGACCGCGTCGGTCACGTTACCGTGGACGTAGACGTAATTGCCGCTGGCCACCTGCATTATGGCCACATGCTGGTCCTCTTTCAGCGCGGCGGCCACCTCGTCCATGGAATTGGCCTTGGACCATCCGTGGACGATGACCCACATGGCCTTCATGGCCTTGAAGCTCAACGCGGCGTACGTTCCCCGGATTATCTCCACGTCCATAAGGTGCTGCACCCGGCGGTGCACCATCTGCGGGCTCAGGCCAAGCTCCCTTCCCAGCTCAGAATAGGGAGTGCGCGAGTTGCGCATGAGCATGCGGCTGAGGGCCACGTCCACCTCGTCCATGGACGTCCACGGGCCATCCGGCCTAATAGAACTTTCGTCCCACTCGGCTCGGGGGATTTTGCTAACTCTGATATACCTTCCAATGGTTTTACCGGATTCGTATGTACGATCCCAGAATGCGCAAGTTGGCCGACGTGCTCATCGATCATTCCGTGCGCCTCCAGAAGGGGGAGACGGTTTACATCGAGGCGTTCGACATCCCCACCGAGATGGTGGAGGTTCTGCTGGACAAGGTGTACGAGGTCGGAGGGGTGCCCATGGTGGCCCTGCGCTCCGCCCGGGTGATGCGCAAGCTGCTCATGGGCGCGGACCAGAAGACCATAGCCCAGATCGGCGAGACGGAGCTGGAGAAGATGAAGAAGTCCCAGGCCTACATCGGCATGCGCGGTGCTTTCAACATCACGGAGAATTCCGACGTGCCGGCGGACAAGATCGACCTGTACATGAAGTACTGGTCCGGGCCGGTGCACACTGGCTGGAGGGTGCCCAATACCAAGTGGGTGGTGCTCAGATGGCCCACCGCTTCCATGGCCCAGCAGGCCCAGATGTCCACCGAGGGCTTTGAGGACTTCTATTTCAACACCTGCACTCTCGACTATCCGAAGATGTCCAAGGCAATGGACCCTCTGGTGGCATTGATGGAGCGCACGGACAAGGTGCGCATAGTCAGCCCCGGCACCGACCTCACCTTTTCGATCAAGGGGATGCCGGCGGTCAAATGCGAGGGTGACCGGAACATACCCGATGGGGAGATCTACACCGCACCCATCAAGGACTCGGTCAATGGGGTGATAAGCTACAACACCAGGACGCTCTACCAGGGCAAGGTCTTCGACAACGTGGTCCTGAAGTTCAAGGACGGAAAGATAATCGAAGCCACCAGCTCCGACACCAGGTCCCAGAACATCATTCACGATACCGACCCCGGCGCCAGGTATGTCGGCGAGTTCGCCATAGGCGTCAATCCGTACATCAATCAGGCCATGCTGGACACCCTGTTCGACGAGAAGATCGCCGGTTCCATACACTTCACGCCGGGCAACGCCTATCAGGAGTCGGACAACGGCAACAAGTCCACCGTCCATTGGGACATGGTCCTGATCCAGACCCCGGAAAGGGGTGGGGGGGAGATATACTTCGACGACGTGCTGGTTCGCAAGGACGGCCGATTCGTCATCGACGAGCTCAAGGGCCTGAACCCCGAGAACCTGGCCTGAGCACCGGACGTTCCGTCGTAAAGGGCGCGCGCTTCCTCTTCGGCACCAGTATGGCTAGGGTAAGCGCTATTCCCAGAGCGAAGGCCATGTACATCCCGATCCCCGGGATAGCCCTGATCAGGAACGATTCGGGGCTTAAGTTGTATCTCATGATCTCCACATAGTCCAGGGCGGTCAGCGCCAGTGTGCCGACCCCCACCCCGGCGATGATGGCCTTCCTTGATATCTTGGCGGGAACAAGGTCGCCGGCCATGATGATCAGCAGTCCTACGGCCGCCAGCAGCACCACGTACCGGCCGTAGAACGCCTCGTTGAAGGCGGCGCTTATGCCGATCAATCCTCCTAAAGAACTTAGCCAGGTGCAGAAGGGGGCCATGCAGGTCATGGCCAGCAGCGCTATGACCAGCTCCCGGCGGGGGATGGCGTTATCGGTCGTTTTCTGTCTATCCATCCTCTTCGCTTTCTGGGCCGGCAGCACCTTGGGATGGCTTACCGACACGGTCCTACGTGCCGCCAGTCCCGATGCCCGTTTTCCGCACACGTTGCAGTATTCGTAATCCTTCCTTATCGGCGCGCCGCACGCCTGGCATAAAGATCCTTTGCCCACCATGACGAACGCATCGAATAAAGTGGTTATCTCCGATGTCCGTACAATTAGCCTATCCGTCGTCAATGGTTAAATATTGGAGAATGAAATCAAGTGATGTTGACAGCTGACTGCCGCATCGAGATGGCCTACATCGACCCGGAGACGTACACCTCCATAGTGAACCACGACATGCGCAAGCGCATCCTGACCAAGCTGTACCGGTCCACCAGGGACAAGCCGATCAACAAACAGGACCTGGCCGACTCCCTCGGTCTGGACTACCACCAGCTGGTGTACCAGCTCAACCATCATCTTCGGGACTTCTGGACGGTAAAGGAGGAGCAGAAGGTGCGGGGGACCCGCATGGAGCTCATAGAGGCATCCCTGCCTTATGCGGTCTTCATCACCATCGGCAAGGACCACGGCATATTTCTGGTGGACCCGTTGGCCGATCTCTACGGAGCGGTGGTAAAGGTGGGGACGCGCTGCGATCAGTGCAGCAGGGAGGAGGCGGAGAGATGCATGGACTTCGCCCAGTCCCGTTTCGATTCCGAGACTCCCACGGAAGCGGAGAAGGGCGTGCTGGCCGTCAACAACCGGCGACCGCCGTACCGCCCGATGGACCTAGCGCTCCTCGCCGCGATCAAAGGCATCCCGGCCGGGCAACGGTGCGTTATCGATATCCCTTGTCAGACCTGCGCCTTCCTGCGGCGGACGGTCCGCATCGAGGGACTGTAATATTGGAGTCCCAAGAAACGTATAAACCCGGTCGTGCGATAACCCGTGCATGCAGTCCGGAGAAGATGCCCCTACCCGATTCGTGGTGCTGGGCGGATACTTGGGGGCGGGAAAGACCACATTGGCCGCCGCGCTCGGCAAGGAGCTGAGGTCCAAGCACGGTAAGTCCGTGGCCATCATCACCAACGATCAGGGCAATGTCTTGGTCGACACCGAGTACATGAAGGACGCCGGATTCGACGTCAAGGACGTACTGGGGGGTTGCTTCTGCGCCAACTTCGGGGAGTTCGTGAAGAACGCTCGCACATTAGTGTCCATGGGCCGTCCGGACGTCATCATCGCTGAACCGATCGGCACCTCCACGGCGATACTCGGTTCGGTGGTCGCGCCGCTGCGCTCCATGTACCCGGACGAGTTCCAGGTGGCGCCCTTCTTCGTCGTCGTCGACGGGACCAGAGCCGCGGAGACGCTGAGAAAGCCGGAAGGGTTCGGGCTGGGCGGCGGGAAGCTCATCCCGTCCCACCAGGTCAGGGAAGCGGAGTACGTCCTCATTTCCAAAGTAGATTGTCTGAGCGAGGGAGAGGTCAGCAGCGCCAGCGAGCTAATAAAAAAGGAGGTGTCGGACGCGGAGATGATACCATGTTCTGCCTTTAGCCGAAAGAACCTGGACCGCATCGTCGAGATCGTTCTCTCGGACCAGGTCAGCACCAAGGAGCCCAAGGAGGTGGACCAGAGGATGTTCGCGGTGGAGAAGGCCTCCATGGGCTGGTTCAACGCCCACGCCAAATTGGTGGCCGACGAACGGCTGGACATCAATGCCTTCGTCACCTCTCTGATGCGGAGGGTGGCCACCGACTTTCCGCCTGAAACGATCGGCCATGTCAAGGTCATGCTCACCTCGCCAACAGCTTCGGCCAAGATGAGCCTGGTGGAGGACCGCATGCAGGTCGATGGCCTGAAGGGCGGCCGCTATATCAGGGGAGAGGGGAATCTGGTCTTGAACGCCAGGATAACCGCACCTCCGGGGGAGATATCGAGGGTGATCAGGGACGCGATCGTCTCTACAGTTGGCGAAATGGGCGCGTCCATGAGCGAGTTCGCGGAAGCCAGCGTCTCTCCTCGTCCGGAAAATCCCTCTCTGTTCATGAAGTAATGTCCTTTGAGGGGCTGAGGAGATCCATGTCGATGGTCCAATCACAAAATTAGGTTCCGACCTTCTTGCATCATTTGGTCAAGGGTTCGATCGAACGTCGGGATAGTCTTTTTACAACCGTCTATGGTTTTTAAATATTACATATATTTATTTATTATATATTAATAAATATAATGCAACAAGGTGCATCAATAAACATTAAAATTGAGATATTTTTTCAAATAGTAATTTCAAATATAATCAAAATGGCTTACAAGCCAGCATTGACACAAACTAATCTATTTCAAAATAATTAGAAAAACCTTAAATATTGTTAATATGCATTCAACCCTTCATGTCAGATAAAAAGCCTCCACTGGTTTTAGTTCTGCTTTCGGACCGACCGACCCGGGTTTATCCGGCTCTGTTCATGGCGACCGGGGTCGCTGAGATGGGCCATCCGGTCATAGTAAAGATCGCGGCCGAGGCCGCTCAGATCTGTAAACAAGGTTTCCACATGGATCCCATGCCAGGTCTGAGGACCATCGATGAGAGCTTCGAATATTTGAAGAGCATGGGCGTCGAGCTAATCTGCTGCGGGATGTCCTGGGAACTCCTGAAAATGGCTGGCCTGACCCAAGAGACCGTAAAGCCCATCGTCGAACTCACCGCCGGCCCGGATTGCCTAAAGGACTGCTTCAGGGATGCGTTCAGGGAAGCGCCGAACGGTGGTTTGTTCGTCGTCATAGATTAAGATGAGCCAGGAACACCTTTTGGGGTTAAAAATGACCGAACCGAACCCCGATTTTTTTTCATTCAATATCCAATCCACTCGATGATCTCTTACTTCTGAAGAAAAGCCGAGGTTGGTCGGTATGAGCGAGGGCGTAATTTGGTGCTCGATTTGTTCAACATCCTCGATTGGGTGAATGTTCGATCATCGCCCCCACTGTCATAATCAAAATCAAATAGGGGAGAACGCGATAAAAAGTTACAATGCCCGTGGTCGACGCCATGAACCGGCGCATCCTGCAGCTTCTGGTCAATGACGGCAGGATGACGCATATCGAGATCGCCGCCAAGCTGAAGCGCTCCCCCTCCACGGTACGCGACCGCATCCGGCGCATGGAGGACGACGGTATCATCCTCGGCTACTTCGCTGTCGTTAACAACGAGCGCATGGGCATCAAGGTGGACGCCATACTTTTCGCCAATCTGCGCCCGGGCATCCCCTCCGAGGAGCTCAGGAAACTTAAGGAGGTGGAGGAGGTCAAGGAGGTGCTGCAGGTGACCGGGCCGCGGAGGGTGATGGTCCGCCTGCAGGCCAGGGACCCCATCGCCTTGGAACAGGCCCTGTCCTCCAAAGTGCTCCCGCTGGGGCTGGAGGACGCCGAGCTGCGCCTGGTGACCAGCTCCGCCAATCGGCTTCCGGGCAGTTAGACGTTCGTTTTGTCGTAATAGCCCGAGAACGGCCTGCTGGAGCTGGGGGCGATCTTGACGTACTCGCTCATATCGTCCGGAACGTCCGTTCCGAACGCTTTGACGAAGTCCGATATCAGCATGCGCACCTCCTTCTCGTCCTCTGGGTTGAGAGAGGAGAGCGCCGCGCCGGGCCCCAGCTGCTCCGGTGACACCTTGCCTCGGACGAATATTCTTCCGCCGTGCATGCCCGCGCCCAGGCTTCGTCCGACCGGAACGATTCCGTTTAGCCCTAGCACAAGTATGGTCCCTCCGGCCATGTATTCGCCGAGGTAGTCCTTGGCCGTGCCGCCGATGACCATGGTCGGCCGCGATTCGCCGAACTCCTTCATGTGAATGCCTACGCGGTAGCCGGTGTCCCCTTTGACCAGGATCTGCCCCCCGCGGGCCGCCAGACCGGTGACGTCCCAGGCGTTGCCGTGAACCACGATCTTGCCGGAGTTCATGGTGTTGCCGGTCATGTCCTGGGCATTGCCGAACACCTCTATGGTCGGTCCGTTGAGGAACGCACCGAGGTCGTTCCCGGGGGTGCCGTGCACAGCGATGTACAGCCCGGGGGCGGAAGCGGTAGAGGCCAGGTAACGCTGTCCCATGACCCCTCTCAGCTCTATCGAGAGGCAGCCCCGGCGCATGGCCTTGCGCATAACACAGTTCAGGGTGGTGTAATGCATGGGCTGGGTCGGGGAAAGGTGAAGGTCGATGACCGCCCGGTCCCCGATGACGCTCAAGCACTCCTTTCCGCAATCGCATTCGTGGGAGTGCCCCTTGGGCTTGCAGACGTCCTTCATCAGCCCCACCCTTCTCCGATGTGCTTGACGTTCATCACTTCGGCTATCTTGGGGTTGGGGCCGCGGTACCGCAAGCGGTCCCGGTTGCCGACGAGGCTCTCCACGGCGTCTATGCCCATGGCGCCCAGGACCTCCTTCAGCTCCTCGTTCCAGGCCCGGAACAGGTGTACGATGCGTGCGGCAGCGACGTTCGAGTCCAATCGGGCGGTAAGGTCGTCGCGCTGGGTGGCGATGCCCCAGGAGCACAGTCCGCGGTGGCATTGCTGGCACACCCGGCAGCCCATGGCTATCATGGCCGAGGTGGACACCATGACCACGTCGGCGCCCAGGGCTAGCGCTTTTATCATGTCCGCCGAGGAGCGGATGCCGCCCCCGGCGCAGACAGTGACGCGGTTGCGCAGCCCTTCCTGCGTCAGCCTCTTGTCCACGGCGGCAATGGCCACCTCCACCGGCAGGCCGGCGTGGTCGCGGATCACCCGAGGGGCGGCGCCGGTGCCGCCCTTGTAACCGTCCACGGTCAAGAAGTCGGCGCCTGCCCGCACCAGACCGGAGGCGATGGCGCCCACGTTGTGCACGGCGGCGATCTTCACCCCCACTGGGAGACGGTACTCCGTGCTTTCCTTCAGCACGGAGATGAGCTGCGCCAGGTCCTCTATGCTGTATATGTCGTGATGCGGGTAGGGCGACAGAGCGTCCGTCCCGCGGGGGATCATCCTGGTCTCGGAGATCATGGTGGTGACCTTTTCCCCGGGAAGATGCCCGCCGTGCCCGGGCTTGGCGCCCTGGCCGATCTTGATCTCCACGGCGGCCACCCCTTTCAGGTACTCCGGCTTGATGCCGAAGCGGCCGGAGGCCACCTCCGAGCAGATCCTGTCCGCATACTGATAGAAGTCGGGATGCAGCCCGCCCTCCCCGCTCCCCGCCACGATGTTCAGCTCCTTGGCGGCCATGAACAGCGCCTTCTGGGCGTTGTAGGAAATGGAACCTAGGGAGATGTGGCCGAACATGAGCGGCATGTCCATGCGGATCAGGGGGGTGTCGTCCTCCCGTATCATCACCTTGCCGTCGCAGACCTCCAGCCTGCCGGGGCGCCGGCCCAGGTAGGTGACGGTCTCCACCGGCTCCCTCAGCGGGTCGATGGAAGGATTGGTGACCTGTGCTGCGTCCAGGAGCAGATCGTCGAATATGGCGGGATGCTCGTCGTCCGCGCCGCAGGACGACAGCAGGACGCCGCCAGAGCTGGCCTGGGCCAGAATGGACCTTCGGCTCCTTTCGGACCAATTGCCATGCGGGGCGAACTGCGGCGGAACGGGACGGACCTCGATGCAGTTGGCCGGGCAGACCGCTATGCAGCGGCCGCAGGCCACGCATCCGCCCGACGAAACGACCTTGGACTCCCGGAACTCCAGGGCCTGGTACGAGCAGTCGTTGACGCATCGTCGGCACACCCGGCACAGATCGTAATTGATGGTGGGCACGAACCTTTCCGGCAGGCGGTGGTCCAGCCGCTTGGTCGAAGGCGTATCGCTCAAAGGCTCACCCCCTGGAAAGAAGGCTCGGTCCCGCGACGCAGGATCCCCTTGCCCGCGACGGCGATGAAGGGGTTCCCGGCTCCCGGCGCCCAGGTGCGGGCGTCCGGCTCCACGATGCGAATGGCGCTCTCCTCGCTGGCGCAGTACGCCACGCCCTCATCGGGCGAAAGCCCGGCTATCATCGGCCTCAGCTTCTTGCGGTCGGCCAAAGCGATCAATGAGATGTCCGGCTGACTTCTTCCAACTATGATGCTGAACGGACCGTTCAGGAAGGCTTCCTTGTAGGTTATGCGCAGCCACTCCGCCAGACGGCGCTCCGCCGGCGGCATTAGCGATATCTCCTGGAAGGTCGAAGGGGCCATGACGAAGGCGGCCACCTCCAATGGCAATCGGTTCCGGCGGACCAGCAGGTCCCACAGATAGGTCACCACTTCCGTATCCGTCAGCACCGTGCACCGGTAGCCGTTCATCTCCACCAGCTTGCGATTGACGCCATAGGAGGTTATCTCCCCGTTATGGCAGACCCCCCAGTCCAGGAGGGAGAGCGGGTGCGCTCCCGCCCACCAGGCCGGGGAGTTGGTGGGGAAGCGGGAATGGGATAGCCACATGGTCCCGGAGTACCTCTCAATTTCGTAAAGTTCGGCGATCTCGTACGAGTAGCCGTTGCCCTTGAAAACGGCCATGTCCTTGCCGCTGGAGACGCAGAAGGCCTTCGGTATCTTTTCGTTTATATGCTGGACGATCTCCACCATATAATCTTCCTCGCCGAGGTCGCGCTCCCCCCTCCATTCCCGGTGGTCCGGAACGTCAGCGAAGTAGCGCCACACCATTGGGTAGGGCGGGGAGATGGTGGAGCGGTCCCGGGTGAACACCTTCTCATCATGAGCTATGTTCAAACGACCGTCCAGGAACTCCTCGGCGTTGCACTTTCCCTCCTCGTCGTCGAAGAAGAACTGCAGGCAGTACTGGTCCCGGCGTTCCGGGAAAAGGCCGTAGCAGGCGTAGCCAGCCCCCAGGCCGTTCTCCCTTTCCTCCATGATGGTGAGCATCCGCGCTATACGGTCCCCGCCGATCTTCTCCCCCTTCAGTGAGATGCAGGAGGCGATCCCGCAGCCCCCAGGCTGGCCCTGCCATCCAGGCGGTCTGCTGGCCGTATAGTTATCTGCTCGCACAGGCATTCCCAACCGGTCGGTCCTTTCCTTCCGGTCCGTTCGCTCGATCATCTGTCGTTCACTCCATTCGCACGGTCATAGGCGTGCCTCAGGTCATATCCCGGGTAGAGGCCGGATTATTTTACCTTTTTTCATAGTCATTCATCTAATTTCTAGCTTTATTTTCGATTGTTATTCTAATTTCAATCGATTTATTAGAAGAATGCCTATGAAGCGGACCCTCGAAATAAATGCTCATATATATTCCTTATGCTACCTATATCATATTATCGTAGAGGTAATTACGGTTTTCGTTTAATATTGAAAAAATTTAAACGAATAATATATACTCAGCTTTGAACAACGTTCATATATCAACGTTTTCCCCGAGGACGCTCATATCCCGCCTCATGGCCGAATGATTCCTATAGAACTAGGAGATACAAATCTGGAAAATGATATTAATGCGGTCTTACTTATTGAAACGAAAATGAAGGTGAAGTCGGCATGACATCCTCCCGCACGGCATTGGTACCGCAGCTGCCCGACCTCGACAAGATAAGACAGATGAGAAAGCGCCTGAACCTCTCGCAGCGGGAATTGGCAAGCATGGCTGGTGTGAGCCAGTCCCTGATCGCCAAGATCGAGAGGGGGACAATCGACCCTTCGTACAGCAACGTGCGAAAGATACTGAGCGCCTTCGAGGAGGTCATTCGGCGCCGGAAGGTGGAGGGCGTCCGTTCGGGAACGCAGCTCACCGTGGGAGATCTGGCAACTCGGGGAGTGATATTCGTCACCCCCGACCAGACGGTTGGGGAGGCCGTAGAGAGGATGATGAAGGGCCGCTTCACCCAGCTTCCGGTGATCGTCGGGGAGCGCATCGTCGGCGGCCTTACCGATGACGCCATTCGCGATTATACGATAGAACAGACCAAGACCAAAAAGAAGACCTACGAGGAGGTCATGCGCACTAGGATCGAGGAGATCATGGACGCGCCCTTCCCCATACTGAACGAGGACACCCCTATCGATCTGGCCTCGTTCCACCTGCAGAGGGAGGAGGCCATATTGGTCTCCCGCAAGGGGACCATCGTCGGCATCCTCACCAGCGCCGACTTCCTCAACCTCGGGCTGAACCAGTGAGGTTACCGGGAGACCTTCCTAGAACGGAGGCGAGGGCGTGAAGAGAAGGGAATTGGAAATGACCCTGCAATCGCTCGCCCCCTTCTCAGCCCCCCGGCCGGAGCTGGAGCAATATTCCACCCCGGCGGTCATCGCCGCCGACCTGCTCTTCGAGGCACTGGCCAGGGGCGACCTGGAGGGGCGCAAGGTCCTGGACCTGGGCTGCGGCACCGGCCCCCTAGGCATCGGGGCCGCGCTGCTGGGCGCGGAAAAGGTCATAGGTTTCGATAAGGACGCCATAGCGTTGGAACAGGCGGCCGCCAACGCCCGCCAGGCTGGCGTTGAGGTGGAGTTCCGCCAGGCCGACATCGGCGATGTGCAGGAATCGGCGGACACGGTGATCATGAACCCGCCGTTCGGCGCGCAGCGCAAAGGGGCCGACCGGCCGTTCCTGACCGCGGCCATGAGGTGCGTCCCCACTATCTATTCCCTGCATCTGAGCCACACCGAGGACTTCATCCAGCGTTTCGTCCGCCGGACTGGGTTCACCGCCACCCCGTTAAAAAGGTATAAATTCGGGATCCCTTATATGTTCGAATTCCATAGCAAGGCGAAGAAAGAGGTCGACGTCACGCTATTTTACATTCTGAAGACAGGTGTGTTGGAATGAGTGACAAGAAAAAGGTTTTACCAGGTGACGAGGTGGCCGTGGCGGAGGAGTACCTCCCGGCCGATGGCACTTACGAAGAGGACGGCATAGTCTATTCCGCCCTCACCGGCGAGCTCAAGGTGAACGACAACGACAAGACCGTCAGCGTGGAGGCCGAGAACCCCATGGTCTCCCTGGCCATAGGCGATTCCGTGTTCTGCGAGGTGACCGATGTGCGCGCTTCCATGGCCATATGCGAGGTGGTGGCGGTGGAGGGACGCTCCCGCAACATCACCGGCGATACCAACGGCACCATCCACGTGTCCAAGATTTCCCAGGACTACGTCCAGGATGTGGGACGCGAATACCGGCCCAGCGACATAATCCGGGCCAAGGTCATGCAGGTAAGGCCGTCGATCCAGTTGAACACGGCCCATCCCCACTTCGGCGCCGTCAAATCGTTATGCCGCAACTGCCGCTCCCCACTGAGGCGGGCGGAGAAGGGGCTCTATTGCGATCATTGCGAGGAGTACGAGCCCCGAAAGGTAGCGGACGATTACGGCTTCGTCGGGACCATACTCATCACCGGCAAGGAATGAGGAGGGACAGGTCCTGACCGAGGCCGACCTGGCACGGGAGATCCGCGTCCTTAGGGAAGAGGTCAGGCAGATGAAGGAGCTCATCGACCTCCTGGTGGCACTGGTGGTGGAGAGCGACGACCTGGATGAGGAAGAGGCCGAGCTGGTCCTCACCGGAGGCGCGGAGATCCCGCGCATCAACAATTGAGGATCATGAAGCTCATCGCTCTTCTGTCAGGGGGGATAGATTCCCCGGTGGCCGCCTTCCTAATGGCCCAGCGCGGGGCGGAGATGGTGCTCCTGCATATGGACAACCGTCCGTTCTCCAGCGAGCTCGGTGTGCGCAAGGCCGTGCTTCTGGCCGAGGCCCTGCGCCAGGCGACAGGTCAGGACATGCCGCTGTACATGGCCCCGCATGGGGAGAACCAGGCGATAAACAAGGAAAGGTGCCAGAGCGCCTACCAATGCGTTCTATGCAAGAGGCTGATGCTGCGCACCGCCCAGGCGGTGGCGGCGAAGGTCGGGGCCTCCGGAATAGTCATGGGCGATTCGCTGGGCCAGGTGGCCTCCCAGACCCTGAACAACATCCGGGCCGAGCAGCATGGCCTGGAACTTCCGGTTCTGCGTCCGCTCATCGGCCTGGACAAGCTGGAGATAGAGCGTCTGGCCAAGGGGATCGGCACTTATGAGATATCCATCATGAGCGACGGCAGCAAGGACTGCACCGCCGTGCCCTCCCGAGTGATCACCAACGCCTCGGTGAAGGACATTCTGGACGAGGAGGCCAAGGTGGACCTGGGGTCCATGGCCGTCCGGTCCGCGGAAAAAGCGATCAGGGTCTAGAGGCCAGGGTAGGCGCTGCAGGACATGCCGACCTCCGGGTCGTAGATCATGTCCGAGGTCACCCTTCTAAGATACCTCGCCTGGACCCTGGATATGTAGAGCTTGTTGTTCCCGATCTCGATGACGATATCGGTCGACTTGGGGGATTTTAGCGCCACCGGCAGCATGACCGGGCCGGAACATGAGGTGCAGATGCGATAGTCCTGCTTGTTCTGGGTGATGAAATCGACCACGCCCTGCTCCACAGGTATCTGAGACATCGGGCCTCGATTATCAGGAGCTGGTATTTAACATCCACGCCGAAAGCACCGCCCTGCGTAAAGTTATCAAGGGCGATAGACCATCCCCAGTTCGTGAAGGTCGTATTGGACACCTCGGCCCTCTTCGGGCTGGAACAGGTTCCCCCGGACTGGGAAGCATTTGTCACGGAGGGGGTGCTGGCTGAGCTGGAGAAGTACAACGACCGGCGGGCCGAGAACCTCATACCGATGCTCAAGGTGTCGCAGGCCACGACCGCCTCCCTGTCCAAGGTGAGGGAGGCCGCCAAAGGGACGGGGGATTCCTCACGCCTATCAAGGACAGACATGGAAGTTCTGGCTCTGGCGTACGAGCTCAAGGCCGCGGTGGTGACCGACGATTACTCCATCCAGAACTTGGCGTCGGTGCTGGGTCTGGAGTTCATGCCCATGAACATGAAGGGCATCACCAAGGTGGTCCGCTGGAACTACCTGTGTACCGGCTGCGGCAAGGTCTTCAAGGAGTCGCACCCGGACTGTCCGGTGTGCGGCTCGCCTCTGCGTACTACCCGCAAGAGATGATCAGTTCTTCCCGCCCAGCTCCTCGCTGCGCTTGGCCCCGGCCTCCACGGCGTCGATGAAGGCGCCGCGCACTCCCGCTTCTTCCAGGACCCGAAGGCCCTCGATGGTCGTTCCCATCGGGGAGGCCACCATGTCCTTAAGCTCGCCAGGGTGCTTCTTGGTCTCCAGGTAGGTCTTGCCCGCTCCGATGACGGTCTGCGCCGCCAGCTGCAGGGCGACGTCCCTGGGGAGTCCTGCCAGAACACCTCCGTCGGCCATGGCCTCGATGACCAGGTAGATGTAGGCGGGACCGCTGCCGCTGAGGCCGGTGACGGCGTCGAGCAGCTTCTCGTCAAGGGCGAAGGCCACTCCAACGGAGTTCAGGATGCTCTGCACCGTCTCCTTGTCCTCCTTCTTGGCCGAGCGCCCCAGGGCGAACCCGGAGGCCGACGCTCCAACGAAGCAGGGCTGGTTGGGCATGACCCTGACCACCCGGACGCCCCAGTTGAGATGAGATTCCATGAACGATATCTTGACCCCGGCGGCTATGGATATGAGGAGGTGGCTGCCGCTGAGATACGGTTTCAGCTCGTCAAGTACCGGTCCGACGTGATGGGGCTTTACCGCCAAGATCACCACGTCCGACGAGCGCACGACCTCGATGTTGTCGGAGACCGTCTGCACTCCCAAAGTATTGGTTATGTAATCACGCCTCTCCGGCACGATCTCGCTGGCGATCAAGTCCTCGGTCTTGGCCACGCCGGCCCCTATGATGCCCTTCATCATGGCCTCGGCCATGTTACCCGCGCCTACGAATCCGATCCTCATGATAACACCCATGATTGGCTGACCTTCAATCGATAACTTCGTATTAATCCGATTTGGTCTTCATCTCCTTGAAGAACCTAAGGACCTCCCTCATGAACGCCGGCAGGTCGGCTGGTGAACGGGAGGTGATGAGGTTCCCGTCGACCACCACCTCCCGGTCCATGTACCGGGCTCCAGCGTTTATGAGGTCGACCTCGATGGAATGGAAAGAGGTGACCTTGCGCCCCCGCACCACGTTGGCCGAGACCAGCAGCGATCCGCCGTGGCATATGGAGGCGACGAGCAGCCCCTGGTCGAAAGCGCTGCGAACAAATTCGACGACGGAGGCATGCCTTCTGAGCCGATCTGGCGCGTATCCCCCCGGAACTATCACTCCAAGGAGGTCGCGGGCATCCGCCCTGTCCGCGGACAGTGCCGTCTTCGCCTCATAACCGTGCTTGCCTCGGTAGGTCCCCACCTTAGGTCCGATCAGGACCGGTTCGTAGCCCGCCTCAATCAATCTATAGTAGGGATACCAAAGCTCCAAATCCTCGTAATCGTCCTCGAGCAGGACGGCTACCTTTCTCCGCTCTTCCTGCATGATAATAACATTCGGCTCTAGAATATTAATATCTCATCGCCCGGAATCGGGCAAAAAAGGTCGAATATTTTTTATTATTGATATGTAGAAATATAACTATCTGGTCATACCAAAAAAACCTTCACAATCGACCCCCCAAGAATCTCAAAAGTTTAAATAAAGGAAGCATTATCCCCCTACAATGCTCGTAGATGACTATTTCCCGGTAGCAATCTTTGCTCTGGTAGCTCTACTTATCCCCGCCGTCGCCATTATCACGGGGAAGCTATTCAGACCAACGAAGCAAGCTGAGATGAGAGACACGACCTACGAGTGCGGTGAGAGGCCCATCGGAGTGGCCCAAATTCAGTTCCATGTTCAATTCTATATTTACGCCATCATATTCGTGGCCTTTGATATCCTCACGGTTTTTCTTATCGTTTGGGCCATGGCCTTTGAAGGACTCTCCGACATCGCCAACATCGCGGCGATAACGTTCCTCGTCATCCTGCTCGCCGGTGTCTATTACTCTTTGAAGAAGGAGAGGATATTGTGGATATAGACCTGTCATTCAACGCCATGACCATGACCGCCAAGCAATTTGGCGAGATGACCAAGACCATGATGCGGGAGACCATGGTGGCCACCGGCGGAAAGCAGGTCATTGACAAGATCACCGCCCCCATATGGTCATGGGGGCAGAGGAACTCCGTTTATCCATTGCACTTCGGTATCGCCTGCTGCGCCTTGGAGATGGCCGCGGCCGGCGGTCCCCGCTATGATGCCGAACGCCTTGGCATAGTTTTCAGGTCCTCCCCGAGGCAGTCCGATGTGTTGCTTCTCAACGGCTGGATATCCGCCAAGCTACGACCTTCCCTGAAGGCATTGTACGAGCAGATGCCTTCTCCAAAGTGGGTCATAGCCATGGGCGAATGCACCATATCTGGCGGTCCGTGGTACGACGCATATAACGTCATACAGGGCGCGGACACCTTCATTCCCGTGGACGTCTACATCCCCGGATGCCCGTCCCGACCAGAGGCCATGATCCAGGCCTTCAACATGCTGAACCGAAAATTGACCGCCGAGAACCGCGGCAGCTTCCTGGACGATTGAGGTGTTAAGATGAGCCAAGTCATAGTTTACGACACGCCCGACCGGTCCGTGGAAGACTTAGCCAACGACCTTAAGGCAAAGTTCCCTGCCGTGGAGGTCCTGAAGGCCGCCCCCAAGAGGCTGCACTTACAGGTCCCCCGCGATATATCGTTTGAAGTATGCGAGTTCATGAAGGAAGGTCTCAACTTCGAGCACTGTTCCTGCGTGACCACCGTGGACTACATGGACCATTTCACCGTCGTGTTTCACCTATCCTCGTGGACCAACCACATTCTGTCCGAGGTGCTGGTCGACCTGCCCAGGGACGATCCCACCGTGGACTCCATCACCCCTCTGTGGGGCGGGGCCAACTGGCACGAGAGGGAGGCTTATGACCTCATGGGGATCGTTTTCAAAGGCCACCCCGACCTGCGCCGCATAATGATGCCCGAGGAGTTCAGGTTCCACCCGCTGAGGAAGGACTTCATCGTTGGAAGGAGGGTCTGAAATGCCATCCGATGAGATGTGGATCAACATGGGTCCCCAGCACCCCTTCAACCACGGTCTGTGGAACCTCAGGGTCAAGTTGAAGGGAGAGACCATCACCCAGGCCGAGCCGATCATCGGCTACCTGCACCGCGGCTGGGAGAAGATGGTGGAGAACCGCACCTATTCTCAGATAGTTCCGCTGGCCGACCGTCTCTGCTACGGCTCGTCCCTTTCCTGGAACCATCTTTACTGCCTCACTGCCGAGAGGCTTTTCGGCATCGAGGCCCCAGACCGCGCCAAGTACATCCGAGTGGCCGTCCTGGAGCTGCAGCGCATAACGTCCCACTTGACCTGGCTGATGGCCGTCGGTACCGACCTCGGAAGCTATACCATCATGACCTGGTCCATCAGGGAGAGGGAGCTGTTCCTGGACCTGCTCTGCAAGTTGAGCGGCGCGCGCATGACATACAACTACTGCCGCATCGGAGGGGTCAGGACCGACCTCCCCGAGAACTACGAGCGCGACGTCCTTCGCGTTCTGGACGAGTTCGAGAAGCGCCTGCGGGACCTGGAGTCGCTGATGGACGAGAACGAACCGTTCCTGATGAGGACCGTCGGAATAGGCAAGATCGACGGCAGGACCGCCATGAACCTCGGCCTCACCGGCCCGATAATGAGGGCTAGCGGCGTGGACATGGACCTTCGGAAGCTGGACCCATACGAGGTCTACGCGGACATGAATTTCGAGGTCTGCACGCACACCGACGGCGATGTGTACGCCAGGTACCGGGTGCGCATGGACGAGATGCGCGAGAGCATGAAGATCGTCCGCCAGGCTTTGGCCGCGGTGCCTTCCGGCCCCATCCGGGTGAAGGTGCCCAGGTGCCCGCCGAAGGGGAACGTGGTATGCCACGTGGAGGACCCCCGCGGAGAATCGCTGATGTACATGGTCAGCGATGGAACGGAGAGACCGTACCGGCTCAAGGTGCGGTCGCCGAACTTCGTGAACCTGTCCGCCTCGCCGCCGATGCTGGTCGGCTTCAAGATCTCCGACGTACCGGCCATCATGGGCGTCATGGACATGTGCATAGGAGAAACGGACAGGTGATCAGATGTCGAACCTCTACATTGAACTGACCAACTTCACCGAGTGGCTGCTGGGACTGGTCGCCGCGCTCCTCGATTGGACCAAGCTGGGATTCCTCAGCGACTTCGGGGAATGGCTGCAGACCGCTCCGGTGGTCGACTTCGTCTCCACCTTGCTGGTCGCGGTTATATTCCTTATCACGGCCATGATGTTCGGGCTGTGCTTCATTTGGCAGGAACGAAAGTTCCTGGGAAGGTTCATGGACCGCCGCGGTACCCAGGTCGGGTTCCTCGGTTTCTTCCAGAACTTCGCCGACGGTATCAAGGTCGTACTGAAGGAGCATATCGTGCCCAAGGACTCCGACCACCGGCTGTTCGAGCTGGCCATATTCGCGTACCTGGCCTCGACCTTCATGCTGTTCGGATGCATACCTTTCTCTGACAACTTCTATGTTATAAACGTCAACCTGGCCGTGCTGCTGGGCGTGGCGATATTCGCCTTCGGGCCGTTCTCCATCCTAATAGGCGGGTGGTCCTCCAACAACAAGTTCACCTTGATCGGTGGTATGAGGGCCGCCGCGCAGCTGATAGCTTTGGAGATACCGCTCCTGCTGTGCATCGTCGCCGTGGTCGTTCTCACCGGGGACCTGTCCTTCGTGGGCGTCGTCACCTGGCAGGAGGAGAACATCTGGCTCATCGTACCGCTGTGCATCGGCGCCTTGACCTTCTTCATAGCCGCCATCGGGGAGTCCGAGCGCATACCGTTCGATCTGCCTGAAGCGGAGGCGGAACTAGTTGAAGGATGGGCCACCGAGTACGGTGATGTGCGATGGGGTCTGCAGATGGCCTCCGATTACTTCCGGGCCTACATCCTCAGCGGACTGTTCACCATGCTCTTCCTGGGCGGTTGGGCCGGTCCCGAGTTCATTTGGGCGGAAGCGTGGTACCTGGGCAAGACGTTCGTGGTGTTCTTCTTCTTCATATGGGTCCGTGCGGCCACCGTGAGGATCAGGACCGACCAGATACTGAAACTGGGCTGGAGGCGGCTCCTGCCCATGGCCGTGATCAACCTGTTGATCGCTGTCGCCCTTAAGGTCGCGGGGGTGTTCTGATGAGGATCGAGGAAAGAAGGTACACTAAGGCCGATCACTTCCGGGCCACCGGTTACATATTGAAGACCATGAAGGTCACCTTCAAGGGTGCGATACGCGCTACGAAGCACAGGCCCTGCACCATCTTGTATCCCTGGGAGAAGCTGCTCTACCCCGACAACTTCCGCGGACGGCCCGGCATAGTGCTGGAAAGGTGCATAGGCTGCGCCCGCTGCGCCAAGGAATGCCCGAACCAGTGCATCGAGATGATCGATTTCCAGGATGCTGAGAAGGGTAAGGTCAGGCGCCCGCAGGTGAACGTAGGACGCTGCATGATGTGCGGCAACTGCGCCGAAGTGTGCCCGACCAACGCCATGATCGTCACCCCCGAGTTCGAGCTGTGCTCCTACAGCCGTGGAGGTCTGATATTCGACCCGGTCAAGCTGCAGCACCCCCACAAGCCCGGTTACGAGGTGAACTTCGATTTCGCCCTGCTGTCCGAGATGAAGGCCGGCGGAGAGATCAAGACCTACGCCAAGAACGACCCGTACGTCCATGACACCATCGATCTGGACGCATCCAAGTGCATCTCCTGCTCGAGGTGCGCCAAGACCTGTCCGACCGGGGCGATCGAGATGGCGGAGACCGGCGAGGTCAACCCCAAGACCAAGAAGCCGATCAAGCGGCCCAAGTTCGACAACGTGAAGTGCGTGGTGTGCGAACAGTGCGTTGAGGTATGCCCGAAATCGTGCCTTAGCGTTAAGGAGGTGTTGTGATGATTTTGGATGGAACCACTCTGTTCTTCCTGATATTCGGCGCCCTGACCGTCGGATGCGCCGCCATGGTGGTCATCTCCAAGGACATCGTGCGCAGCGTCGTTTGGCTGGCGGCCACGTTCGTCGGCGTCGGTATCCTGTACATATTCCTGAACTCTGAATACCTGTTCCTGATCCAGATACTCGTGTACGTGGGCGCCATCAACGTCCTGATCCTGTTCGGTATCATGCTCACCAAGCGCCGGATGGTCGGGGGAGACGCCTGCGAGGAGTATGAGCAGGACATCATCAAGAGGAGGCGGTCCAAATGAACCGCGGTGACTCTACCCAGGCCATAGTGGCCAAGGTGCTGGTCGTCGGGCTCCTTCTGGAACTGATGCTGTACTCCGTGTTCGCCATTGAATGGGGCGACATAGGCGGTACCGTGCTCAAGACCGCCGAGATCGGAACGGCCATATTCACCGACTACGCGGCGGCCGTTCTAATGCTAGGTCTATTGCTTTTCTCCGTCATCATCGGCGGAGTGTTCATCGCTCAGGAGGAGGATGACGAATGATCCCGCTGGAGTTCGTATTGATAATATCATCGGTCCTGTTCGTCATCGGGGCGGCCGGGGTCATACTGAAGAAGAACGCCATCATGGTGCTGATGTCCATCGAGATCATGCTCAACGCGGCCAACATCAACCTGGTCGCCTTCTCCTCGTACTTCGGTGACGCCACCGGACAGGGTTTCGCCCTGTTCTCCATAGGCATCGCCGCGGCCGAGGTGACCATTGGTCTGGCGATACTGCTGAACCTCAACAAGCTGAGGAAGACCGTGAACGTGGACGACATTAACCTGCTGAGGTGGTAAAGATGGACATACTGGAATACGCATGGTTGATACCGGTCCTGCCGCTGCTGGCCTTCGTCTTCATCGGTCTCTTCGGCAAGAAGCTGAACGACCTGAACGGCTACATCGCCGTCGGAGGCGTCGGCGCCGGAATGATCCTGGCGCTGTGGACGGCCTTCGAGCTGCTGACCACCGGAAGGGTGTACAGCACCAGTCAGACCTGGGTGGTCCTAAGCTCCAAGTACACCTTGGAGATGGGGGTCTACCTGGACAACGTGGCGGCCATGATGCTGATCGTGGTCTCCTTCATCGCCTTCCTGGTGGTGGTCTATTCCACCGCCTACATGCATGACCAAGGTCCCAGGCGCCACCGGTACTTCACCGAGATCTGCCTGTTCGTGGGCGTCATGCTTGGTTTGGTGCTAGCCAACAACTTCTTCCAGATGTTCGTGTTCTGGGAGCTGGTCGGTGTCTGTTCCTATCTGCTGATAGGGTTCTGGTACGAGAGGCCCTCCGCCGCCCGTGCCGCCAAGAAGGCGTTCCTGGTCACTAGGGTGGGCGACGTCATGTTCATGATCGGCCTGTTCATCCTGTTCACCCAGCTGGGCACCTTCAACTACGAAGAGGTCTGGCACGCACTGGACACCGCGGACCCCACTATGATGGCCTTCGCGGCCTTCTTCCTGTTCGGCGGGGCGATAGGCAAGAGCGCTCAGTTCCCGTTGCATGATTGGCTTCCCGACGCAATGGAAGGCCCTACCACCGTCTCGGCCTTGATACACGCCGCCACCATGGTGAACGCGGGTGTCTACCTGGTCGCCAGGTCCTTCCCGATCATCGCCACCAGCGCCGAGGTCTCCCTGTTCGTCGGAGCGATCGGAGGTATAACCGCCTTCATCGCCGCCACCATGGCCCTCTGCGCCCCGAAGATCAAGGGAGTGCTGGCGTATTCGACCGTCTCCCAGCTGGGATACATGATCCTGGGTCTGGGCGCGGGCGCGTTCCTGTGGCACCATGGCCACCACGTGGAAGGTTCCATAGCCTTCGGCGCCGGCCTGTTCCACCTGATGAACCACGCCTTCTTCAAGGGCCAGCTCTTCCTGGGCGCCGGAGCGGTGATCCACTACGTGCACACCGAGGACCTGGCAAAGATGGGCGGCCTGGGCAAGTACATGAAGGTCAGCATGATCACCATGCTCATCTCCTGTATATCCATCGCCGGTATCCCGCCGTTATCCGGGTTCTGGAGCAAGGATGAGGTTCTCGCCGTCACGTTCGAGGCCGGAGATGCTGGCCTCACCTTCATGGTACTGTGGGTACTGGGAGTGCTCACCGCCTTCATGACCGCCTTCTACATGTTCCGCATGTGGTTCATGGTCTTCGGGGGAAAGCCCAACGAGGGCACCAAGCATGCCACCGAGCACGGGCACCACAAGCACGAGGCGCCCATCGCCATGCTGATCCCGCTGGTCGTCCTGGCCGCCCTGGCCTTTGGCTCCGGGTTCTCCCTGTTCATCGGGGACGGGTTCTTTGGCGCCGTATACTATGAGCATGCCCACGCCCTGAGCGTTGGTGAGCGGTTGACCGAGGTGTTCACCTCCCCGCTGACCTACATATCCATAGTGGCTGCGGTCGGCGGCATAGTGCTGGCCTACTTCAGCTTCTATAAGACCAATATATCGGCGGAGAAGGTCGTGTCCAAGGGGTTCCCCAAGGCCATGCACCAGCTGCTACTGGACCGCTACAAGTTCCCGGTGGCCTATGACAAGATAGGTTACGTGGGCGTGTACGGCTTCTCCCTGTTGCTGGACAAGTTCGATCGCTACGTCATAGACGGCATAGTGAACGGCATCGCCGCTTTCCTGACCGCCATGGGAGGGGTGACGCGCAAGCTGCAGAACGGCTTCGTGCAGAGCTACGCCACCCTGCTCCTGATCGGTGTCTCGGTGATCGTGATCCTTCTCTACGTCGTAGGAGTGCTGAGGTGATCCCATGGAAATACCGATACTATCTCTGATGTTGCTCGTATCCCTGGTCGGTGCAGTGGTCACCTTCTTCCTGGGCAAGAACCCCAAGATGGCCAAGATGTCCGCTCTGGTCTTCTCGGCCATACCCATGGTGCTGTCCCTGTACATGCTGACCCAGTATGTGCAGACCGGCGGCGGGTACCAGTTCAAGGAGTCCTTCACCTGGATCGAGTCGCTTGGCATATCCTACATACTAGGCGTGGACGGAATAAGCGTGCCCATGGTCTTCCTGAGCACGCTCCTGGTCTTCCTGGCGGTCATATTCTCCTGGGATATCGAACACCGGACCAACCAGTTCATGGCCCTCCTGCTGGTACTGGAGCTGGGAGTTCTAGGCGTCTTCATGGCCCTGGACTACTTCCTGTTCTACATCTTCTGGGAGGTCGTGCTGATCCCGATGTACTTCCTGATCAGCGTATGGGGCGGTCCGCGCAGGGCCTACTCGGCGATCAAGTTCTTCATCTACACCCACATCGCCAGTTTGGCCATGCTGCTGGGTATCTTCGCCCTGTACTTCGAGGCCGCTTCGTTCAACGGGTTCTACTCCTTCGGCATGGAGGACATCAACGCCGTGTCGCCTATGTTCGGCCTTACGTTCCAGGTGATCGTGTTCGGAGCGCTCTTCTTCGGCTTCGCCGTGAAGATGCCCTCCTTCCCGTTCCATACCTGGTTACCGGACGCGCACGTGGAAGCGCCCACCGCCGGGTCGGTCCTGCTGGCCGGCCTGCTGCTTAAGATGGGCGCCTACGGTATCATCCGCGTGGCCTTCCCGGCTTTGCCCGACGGTGCAAGCGAATGGCAGTGGGTCATGGTAATCCTGGCCATACTTTCCATAGTCTACGGCGCCATCATGTGCATCGCCCAGAAGGACCTCAAGAAGATGGTAGCGTACTCCTCCATCAGCCACATGGGCATAGTGATGCTGGGGTTCGCCACCTTCACCGAGATCGGCATAGCCGCCGGTGTGTTCCAGATGTTCGCCCACGGCCTCATCACCGCCGTCCTCTTCATGATGTGCGGTGTGGTGCAGCACAAGGCGGGCACCAGGAACATTCCCAGGTTGGGAGGGCTTGCGGCCAAGATGCCCCTCGGAGCGACGTTCATGATGATCGGCTTCATGGCCTCCCTGGGGCTTCCCGGGATGGTCGGTTTCGTGGCCGAGTTCTCGGTCATGACCGCCACCTTCGATGCCTTCGGCTGGTTGCTGCTGATACCGGTCACCAGCATCGCCTTCACCGCCGCCTACTACATATGGGCGATGCAGCGCACGTTGTTCGGCCCGCTGACCAAGGAGGTCGATACCGAGCACCTGCATGACGTGTACTGGTACGAGGCGCTGCCCCTGGCGGTGCTATGCGGTCTCATCGTGCTGTTCGGCATGTTCCCCGCTCTGGTCATGGACTACATACGGCCCGCTCTTGGACCCGTTCTGGGCCTTCTGGGAGGGATCTAAGTGGATTATACAGCGTTGTATCCCGAGATAATCGTGGCCCTGTTCGCGCTCGCCTTGCCGGCCGTTAACCTATTGCTCAAGGACAACCGGTTCCTGGCAGCGGTATCGCTGGCTGGCGTCGGCCTCTCCATGCTGGCCGTCATCATGTTCTTCGTGGAGGACATGGGGTCGGTGGCCTTTGACAACGGGCTCCTGGTCCTGGACAACTTCAGCGCCCTGTTCATGCTGGTATTCCTGGCCGTGGCCTTCGTGGTCATACTGGCCTCCGCCAGATTCATCGAGGGCGAGAAGCATGCCGCTGAGTACTACTCCCTGATCCTGTTGGCCACCGTCGGCATGATGCTGGTGGCGTCCGCCACCGACCTCTTCGTGCTGTACATAGGCATAGAGATCACCAGCCTGTCATCGTACGCCCTGGTGGCCTTCCGCAAGAAGGACATCAAGGGAACGGAGGCGGCCACGAAGTACTTCATCTTCGGTGGGATCTCGTCAGCCTTCACCCTGTTCGGCATATCCCTGGTCTACGGTCTCACTGGCACCACCAGCTTCGAGGAGATCGGAGCTTTGGTCGGTACTCTGGAAGCGTACAAGGAGATGCTCTGGCTGGCCCTGGTCATGGTCATCGTGGGCTTCGGCTTCAAGGTGGCCATGGTCCCGTTCCACTCCTGGGCTCCCGATGTGTATGAAGGTGCGCCTACGACCATCACCGCCATGCTGGCGGCCGGCTCCAAGAAGATGGGTTTCGTGGCCATGTTCAAGTTCTTCCTCATCGCCATGCTGGCCATAAAGGCCGACTGGGAGATCGTGGTGGCCGTGCTGGCCATTGTCACCATGACCGTGGGGAACCTGGCGGCCCTGAACCAGACCAGCATCAAAAGGATGCTGGCCTACTCGAGCATAGCCCAGGCCGGCTACATCCTGATCGCTGTTGCGGTAGGTACTGAGTACGCAGTGACCGGCGGCATATTCCATATATTGACCCACGCCTTCATGAAGGGCGGCGCGTTCATCGTCGTGGCGACGTTAGCCACCGTGGCCATCGGAGAGAGGATCGCGGACTATAAGGGACTGGCCAAGAGGTCCAACTTCATGGCCTTCTCTATGACGGTGCTGCTCTTCTCCCTGGCCGGAATACCGCCCTTGGCCGGTTTCGCCAGCAAGGTCGTGCTGTTCTCCTCGCCCATAATGGGTACGGTGGAAGGTTCCGACTGGATGATCTGGCTGGCCGTGGCCGGTATCATAAACAGCGCCATATCCCTGTACTATTACGCCCGCGTGGTCAAGTACATGTACGTGGACGAGCTGGAAGAGGGTGCACCGTCCGAGAAGCTGAAGCTGCCCAGGAGCATGGTGGCCGCGGTGGCCATATGTGTGGTGGCGATAATCGGTATCGGCGTGTTCCCGGAGTACTTCATACAGCTCTGCCAGGATGCCGCTCAGGAATTGTTCGCCTGAAAACCCCTTATCCATTCTCTTATTTTTTCATTCCCGGCGGGAACGCTGGACATGGATATCGTTTAAAAAGCCAGTAACGGTTAAGTATAAATTTACCATATCGAGCGAACGATGTCTCAGGGCTGGGATTCCTCCATTAAGGATGAGCTTCAGATGGTGGAACAGGAGATCCACCGCAGCATCCGCTCGGAGCAGCCCGTTCTAACCGAGATATGCGATTACGTTATAACTTCCGGCGGCAAGCGCATGCGCCCCGGCGTCACCATCCTGTCCTATTTGGCCAACGGCGGCAAGGAGGTCGGCGAGGCGATCAAGATCGCCGCGGCCTTCGAGATGATCCACTCCGCGACCTTGATACACGACGACATCAACGACCGCTCCGAGATGCGGCGTGGACGATTATCGGCTTACAAGAAGTTCGGTCTGCAGCAGGCATTGGTGAGCGGCGACTTCCTTTTCGTGAAAGCATTCGCCATAGGCGGTTTCTTCAACGAGGAGATAGTCAGCCTGGTGGCGGAAGCGTGCACGGCCATTGCCGAGAGCGAGATAGTGCAGTTCGAGAAGGAAGGGGAGATAGCCCCCTTGGACGTCTACCTGGACATAATCGAGGGGAAGACCGCCAAGCCCATCATGGCCGGGGCTAGGATAGGCGCCTACCTAGCGAACGCCGGCCCCGACCGCATACACGCCATGGGCGAATACGGTCTCAACATCGGCATGGCCTTCCAGATAGTTGACGACATATTGGACATCGTAGGCACCGAGAGATCCCTGGGAAAACCGCGCATGGTGGATTTCGACGAGGGCAAGGCCACTCTGCCCCTTATTCATGCCATGGAGGACCGCCAGGTCGGTCCACGCCTGTCTCAGCTCTTCCACAAGAAGGTGAAGACCGAGAAGGATGTGGAGGAGGCCTTGGCGCTGATATCCAGGACCAAAGCGGTCGAGCTCTCGATGATCAGAGCCAAAGAGTACGCGGACATCGCCCTGACGGCCTTGGAGGGCGTACCAGATTCCATATACAAGCAGGGGCTGCGCAAGCTGGCGGAAACGGTGGTCGACCGCAAGCATTGATGCGTTCGCCCTGCCGGGGTGAGCAACATGAGCGAGGAGATAAAGGTCGACGTGGTCATTGTAGGGGCCGGACCGGCAGGCAGCACCACCGCCCGGTATGCCGCTGAGGCGGGGGCGGACGTGCTGGTCCTGGAAAGGAGGGCGCAGGTCGGGGTTCCCGTGCGCTGCGGCGAGTTCATGCCCTCCATCAGGGAGATGGAGGCCATGTTCCCCGGCTATGAGGGGATCGCTGAACTTTTCGAGGTCCCTTCCGATCTGGTCTCTTTGAAGCTGGACACCACCCGGATCTTCTCTCCCAAGATGACCCGCTACGACCTTCCTTTCGATGGCTACACCACCGACCGCGACCGGCTGGACCAGTTCTTCGCCTCTCAAGCCACGAAGGCCGGGGCAGATATCAGGACGGGCCAGAAGGTGATCGGGGTGGAACAGGGGGTGGTCCGCACGGAGGACCTTACCGTCAAGGCCAAGGTCGTCGTGGGCGCGGACGGGCCGATGTCCGTGGTGGCCAAGGCCGTCGGGCTTCCTCGCTCCAAGGACCTCTGCCCCGCCGTCACCACCCAGATCAAGGGTGATTTCGAACCGGTCTGCGAGATGTACTTCGGGACGGTCGCTCCAGGTGGTTACGCCTGGGTCATACCGAAGAAGGGAGCGGCCAATGTCGGCCTGGGCGTGAGCAGCAAGTTCGCCAAGGGACCGGTGGTCGACTACTTCGACAAGTTCGTCAAGATGAAGGGGCTGACCGCCGGGAAGCCGGATGGAAAGGTCGTCCCCATGTCCATGCCCGCCAAGCGGACCGTGGCCGGTCAAGTGATGACCGTCGGCGACGCCGCCGGCCAGGTCATGGCCGTGAACGGAGGCGGAATACCGATCGCCCGCATGGCCGGCCGGGTGGCCGGAACGGTGGCGGCGAAGCATGTCCTGAAGGGCACTCCTTTGAGCAAATACGAGGAGGAATGGCGCCGGCACCTCTACAAGCCCTTGCGCACCGCCGCCCGCACCAAGGTGCTGGCGGACCTGTGCTTCGGCAGCGCCTGGCGTACGGAAACGGCCATGAAGGTCCTCGGGCTGCGGAGGATGAACAATCTCATCCGCTGCCGGCCGATATTCCCTTAGACGCCGCGGAGTATCGCCCAGGCCGCCCTGGGGACGCTCCTTATCAGTCCCTTCGTGGCCCACTCCATCTCCCGCTTATGGGTGATGGTGCTCTCCATCAGCTCCTCGGAGCGCCTCTGCAGTTCCTGGAAGGCCTTCCGCTTCTCCTCCGGGTCCGAGATCGCCATGGCCGCGTCGACGCGCTTCATCATGTCCGCCGCTTCCGACGAACGTTTGAGGCGGTAGTCCAGTTCTTCCTTGTCAATAAGGCCGCACTCGAATCGTGCCTTGTTTATGGCGTCCGCCGCCTCGTAGCTGACCTCGGCGATATCATCCCTGGTCATCCATTTCGTTTCGTAGGAGAGCACGTGCTTCCATGACGGCGACGTCAAGCGGGCGCGGTGCTCCTCCAGCGTTCTCGCTAGCGAAACGTAACCGAAGCGCTCGGGGTCCTCGAAGGCCAGCGATGCCGGGTCCAGGAATGGGGCGAGGGGGGAAATGAACACGCAGAGCCTGGGGTCCTTGTTAGCGGCGAGATAGAGCGTCTTCGCGTACTCCGCGCTTTTAACCGCCGACTCCCTGGTCTGCTTCGGCAGCCCTATCATGAAGAAGACGTCGAAACGTTCGGCGCCGTACTTCAGGGCGTTCTTGATGGACGTTTCCAGCTCCTCGTTGGAGTACTTGCGTCCGAGGGCCTCGCGCACCTCCGGGTCGTGGGAGTCAGGAGATATCTCTACGGCAAAGCCCTTGGTGTGCGTTGACGCCAGCTTATAGAACTCCTCGTCCGGCGGGGTGAAGAACTCGAAGACCAACGAGTTCGTAACGCCCAAACGCTTCACTTCAGCGAAGAACCGCTGCATGTAGTCCAGGCCGCCGCGGCGGGGATCTCCGACGATGAACGTCGGGGCCTTGATGTACTGCTGGATGTTGTAGACGTCCTGAGCCAGCTTCTCCGGCGAGCGGAAGGCCGGCCTCTGCCGGTTGAGGAACTTATGCATGGCCGGACAGGAACCTCCGCACACCGTGCAGTTGAGATGGCATCCCTTTATGGAAAATACCATGGTGATCGGGTAGCGGTCCCAGTCCTTGAACGGCTTGTGACCTTCCAGGTCCACGTGGCGAATTACGGACCGCACTATCCAGCCGTAATCGACATCCTGGTAGTCCAGAGAGTCCGGGACGTAGGTGATGGGGCTGTGATGCTCGCCCTTCTCGTCCTTCCAGCTGAGATTCGGGACATCCTCCAAAGGCTTTCCGTCCTTAAGGGCGTCCATGAGCAGTTTGAGAGGTATTTCGGTCGAGTCCCCTTTCATGATCATGTCCACTTGCGGGTAACGAAGCAGTTCCTCGTGGTAGTATGTGGAGGAGAAGCCACCGAAGAGGACCTTGGCCTCAGGATGGTATTTCTTGACCAGCTTGGCGATCTCCAAGGCGCCGTGAGCGTGAGGGAGCCAGTGAAGGTCGATGCCGAAGACCGTGGATCTGAGCTTGGAGATGAGCTTCTCCACGTCCAGCTTGCGGTCGTTGAGCATCATGCTCGCCAAATTTACGATACGAACCTTGTAACCGTTCTTGGCCAGGTGGGCGGCCATGGACGTGAATCCGAACGGGTACATCTCGAAGACCGGCGTGGAGGGGACCATGTCGCTCACCGGCCCGTAGAACAGGAACTCCTTCCTGAAGTCGTAAACGCTCGGCGCGTGCAGGAATATGATGTCCTCTTTGCTCATACCAAAGCTCACTGGCACGCTGACACAATCGGAGCTATTTAAATTCCGCCCTTTTCACTTTCCGAAGCGCCGCTGCCGGGCCTGGTAGGTGCGTATGGCTCGCATGAAATCCACCTTGCGGAAGCCGGGCCAGAACACGTCGGTGAAGTACAGCTCGGAATAGGCCAGCTGCCAAAGCAGGAAGTTGGAGACGCGTTCCTCACCGGAGGTGCGCAGCACCAGGTCAGGATCTTTGAAATCGGCGGTGTACAGGAAGCTGGAGACGGTCTTTTCGTCAATGTCGTCCACGGAAAGATCGCCGTCCTTCACCTTGCAGGCGATGCGCTTGATGGCGCTGATCATCTCCTGACGGCTTCCGTAGGCCAGGGCGATGTTGTAGAAGTAATTGTCATAGTCCCTGGTCCTGCTCTCCGCCGTCTCGATGGCCTTTATGACGTTCCCCGGGAGAAGCTCACGCTGGCCAAGCACGGTGACCTTGATGCGGTTCTTGTGGATGCGCTGGTCCTCCGCCAGCTTGAGAAAGCTCTCCTCGAACAGCTGCATCAGGCAATGGACCTCGTTCTCGTCCCGGTTGAGGTTCTCTGTGGAGAAGGCGTAAACGGTGAGCACTTTGATGCCCATCTCCTGGCACCATTCCATTACCTCCTCCAACTTGTCCTTGCCTTTGACATGTCCTTCGTGAACGGCCAGCCCGATCTCCTGGGCGAATCGACGGTTGCCGTCCATGATTATCGCCACGTGCTCAGGGATGTCCCCCTCCATCACTTCCTTGAACAGCCGCTTCTCGTAGGTCTGGTAAGCGGTGTTCGCTATGACTCGGGTGATCTCGTTGGACATCAGGGTTACCAATTCTATGAGCGTTAATCTAACTTTCGAAGTCTTCGGGGAGGCCGGCGGCCTTCACACCTAGATCGAAGCATCCGATGGCCGCCACAGCTCCTATGGTCCCACGGTTGCCGGTGATCTCCACCACCTTGACGCCTGTCTTGTTCGCCACGTCCAAAGCTTGCTGCGGCTTGTAGATGACCTTCTTGGCGTTCCATCCGTAGTCCTCCAGCTCCTGGGGGATGCGCAATCCCACGTAGTAAGCCATGGTGGTCTGCGAAGAGTAGGTGTATTTCCTGAAGGCCTCCTTGAAGTAATCCAGCAACGCCGGGAGCTCGCTCTCCTTCAGCGCAAAGCTAACACCGGACGAGGAGCAGTTGGTGGTCTTCTCGGGGACGTTCGGATTGAGCTGGATGATCTTGTGCTTCAGGAACGTGCCGATGGGGCATTCGCGTGCCACCTTGAGCATCATGGACCAGGAGGCTCCTTTCTCCTTGGTGTCCGTGTCGTCGACAGCGATGATCGCCCGGATCAGCTTCGGGGTGACGACCGTCACCTCCACCTTGTGGGCGCCACCTATCTTAACATCGTCCGGGTACTCCGTTGCGATGGTCCCCGGTCCCTGGGGCATGCACGCCCCGACGCCCACGCTGGCGCCGGCCAGACCGACCCAGGTGGTTCGTACGTTATCTCCGTCGACGATCAAGGAACGCAGCCCCTGCCCCCCGAGGTCCTTGGAAGCGGGTCCGAAGTGCAGCTCTCCCTCGCCGATTATGGTGTCCATGATTATGGTGTTCCCTTCCACGGTGATGTTGGTTATCGCGCCTCCAGCGCGCTTGCGGTTGCAGGCGTCCCATTCCACCGGGCCTTTCGCAGAACATTCCTCGATTACCTGGGCGACGCCGTTCTTCTCGTCCACCAGCGTGAACACGCCGCGGCAGAACAGCCTTCCGTACTTCTCGGTGACCTCTTCCGGTTTGAGAACTTGCACCATGATCACATTCCTTGGTTCGCTTGACGGAGGGAGATGGATAATGTTACGGTTTATTTAGGTTTGCCAGGCCGATGGTAACATAATGCGAAGGCACACTGGACACGTCAAGCATCATCACGCGCTCGTCCCGGAGACGGTAAACGAGCCATTTTCCCTTGCACCCCAGGACCTCTCCCCGATGTCTTCCGGCCAGTTCGGCGAAGCAAGCCTTGGACGGATCGTACGGCAGGAGCGGATAACCGTCCAGCATGTTCAGCTCCCCCGGGTCGGTGGCCACGCCGTTCGATGTTGACAACAAAGTGTCCAGGCGCTCTTGGTAGGTCTCCCGGTCCCTTATCGAACCCTGCGCCTTCAGGAAGGTGGTCTTCCGCACCCATTGCGTGGCGCGCAGCGCTTTGGACAAAACGTTCTCAGCCTCCCTGGCCGCTCTTCGGTTAGGGTACGTGCCTAATCTGGCGATGGCGTCCGCTCCCTGCTCGATCGCCCGCTCCATGAATCGTGTGGACAGCGTCATGCCCACCTTGACCAGGTCGCCGTAGAAAGCGGCGTAGACGTGGGTGGGCTTGGCGCAGATGTCCCCGCCCTTACCTAGGCACCTTTCGTTGGTTATGTTCGTACCGTCGCATTCCGGCTCGAACACGCAGTTCTGCACCGGGATCCAGGTGGAAGCGCACAAAGGACATTGATCGAACTGTCCGGAGACGACGTTACGCATCTTGCACGGCTCGTATCGACCGTCGATGAAGGAACCAACGCACCTTCTGGCATCGGAAATGATAAGGTCGACATGCTCCCCTGGACGGAACTGGTCCGTAAGCTCCCGCACTTCCTTCGCCTTCAGGTCGTAGGTGACCAGCGTCGGCTGGTATCCCTCCCACTCCCAGGATATGGCGTGGCGGTCATAGGCGACCATCCCTCGCCGGCGTAGGATCTCATCGGCCGTTTCGAACACGAGGACTTCAAACGAGGAACGTCGATTTAAGCCTGACCGGGAGTTCGCCGATTATGAAACTTCACCTGGCAACGTGTATCAAAAATGGAACCGAATGAATAATTGTTTTATATCAGGTATCGCGTGACGCTTTCCTATAATGTCACTGATACTTGTGAGCGCAACTACTACGGCCGCGGCAAGCAGCGCCGTGTCCATAACCACCGCCATCAGTGTTGGTATAGGCGGGGCGCTCATAGCTATCTTGCTCATCATGCTGCTGTCGTCCAGGGAGCTCATATCCGCTTCCAACAAGAGCTCCAAGAAGGTGCTGGCCACCCTGGACTCGGCCATCGTTCCGCTGCTCGTGGTCTTCTCCCTGACCATCGTGTTCCAGGTCCTGGAGATAGTGGGCACCATTGGCGTCTGAAAGATTCGTTCAGCGCATCTTTCATTATTTTCTAAACCCAACAGATCGTCCGGCCTTCCGGCCGTTCTATAAAAAATAAGAAAATGCCCTCAGAGCACTTCTTCCTCTTCCTTGCGGGAGAGGAACTCCGGGGGGATCTCTTGGGCCAGGAAGACGGTCCTTCCGGCCTGGGAGATGACGTTGCCAGATGCGATCGCCGCCGTGGCGTCGATCTCCAGAATTATCGGCGCCTCCACCCTGACCTTTCCAGCGTTGAGGGCGTCCTGGTATGTTTTGGAAAGATGCACCATCTTGCGGTCCGACGGTCTCAGTCCCGTCTCCAGGATGATGTCCGCCTCCTCCGGCGTGGCCGGGTAATAGAGGTGGTCTGGAATGTTCTCCGTGGGCAGCTTGAGGTCCAGTTCCAGAGAGTGGCCGTAGGTCGCCCGCATAAGATCGTTGCTGATCTGGTACCTTCCCTTGGGATCGGTCTCGATTATAGCGATCAGGTGATGCGGTCTGAGCCAGTGGTAGCGGCGGTTGCTGTCCCGCAGAGAATTGATGAAGCCCCGGATGCTGACGAACCCCTGCTCGTCCATGTCCAGTCCGAAGCGCTCCGGGAAGTGCCTGAGCACTCCGGCCAGGGTGCGCCCGAGCTGGTCCAGCTCCTGCTCGCTCATCAAGAACTTGCCAGGCTCTCCGCAGATGGGGCAATTCTCCCCGCGAAAGTATCCGTGCTCGCCGCATTCCCTTAACATAACGGACCCTCGAACATACAAAGATGGACTTAAACTTTAGGCCGGCCCTGCCTTTCCAGGGACCTTTCCGCGGCCAGCACCGTGTTGCTCATGAGCATCACGATGGTCATCGGCCCCACGCCCTTTGGTACGGGCGTAATGGCGGAGGCTTTTTCTTTCACGTTTTCGAAATCAACATCGCCGACGAAGCGGTAACCTTTGAGCGTGGAAGGATCGTCTATGCGATTCGATCCAGCATCCGCCACCACGGCACCTTCCTTGACCATGTCTGCGGTGATGAAGAGCGGTTTTCCGATCCCGCTGATCAGCACGTCCCCCTGGAGCGTTATGGCCTTGAGGTCCTTTGTTTTGGAATGACACACCGTGACGGTGGCGTCCACGCCTTTCTGCATGAGAATGGCCGCCATCGGCTTCCCGACGATGTTGCTGCGTCCGACGACGACGACGTGCTTCCCGGCGACGTCGATCCCGTAGGCGGAGAGCATCACATGTATGCCGTACGGCGTGGCCGGCAGGAAACCACCATCCTCCCCGATCAGCATCTTCCCCACGTTGGTCGGATGGAAGCCGTCCACGTCCTTCTTGGGATCGATGGCCGCTATGACCTTTCCTACATCGATATGCCTGGGCACCGGCAATTGAACGAGAATCCCGTGCACCTTGGGGTCCCGGTTCAGCTCTTCGATCAGCTGAAGAAGCGCATCCTCGCTCAGGTCGGCCGGCTTTCTTACCGTCAAGGAGTACATGCCGAGGTCCTGGCAAGCCTTTCCTTTCATGGTAACGTAGGACACCGAGGCGGGGTCCTCCCCGACGATGATGACCGCCAGTCCCGGAACGACGCCCTTCTCCTTCAGCGCGGCGATCCTGACCACTAGGTCCTTCCTGATGCGGTCCGCGACCTCCTTGCCCTCTAAAAGTCTCGCGCCCATGTGCCGACCAGGCTTCTTGATGCCTTAGCCGTATTAAAGAATTGCCGGGCAATAAACCATTTTAAGCTTGGTCTGGATATCGGTTCTCAAGGTAGCGCATGAAGAGCAACATCGAGATCTCTCAGGAAGCCAAGGTACTTCCCATCGACCAGATAGCCGCCCAGCTAGGGATCGCTGAAGATGAGCTCATCCCGTACGGCAGGCACATGGCCAAGGTGCCGCTGTCGGTGCTCAAGCGCTACGAGGACCGCCCCAACGGAAAGCTGGTGCTGGTTACCGCAATAACCCCGACCCCCGCCGGGGAGGGTAAGACCGTCACCACCATAGGTCTTGTCGAAGCTCTCGGAAAACAGGGCCGCAAGGTCATGGGCGCGATCAGGGAACCGTCCCTCGGGCCCACCTTCGGTCTGAAGGGAGGCGCTACCGGTGGTGGACTGGCTCAAGTCTATCCCATGTGGGACATCGACCTGCACTTCACCGGGGACATCCATGCCGTGGGCGCCGCCCATAATCTATTGTCCGCAATATTGGAGAACCACATCGCCAAGGGGAACAAGCTGAACATCGACCCCACCCGCATCTTCCTGAAGAAGGCCATAGACATGAACTGCCGGGAGCTCCGTAACATAGTGGTCGGCCTCGGCGGGCGCAAGGAAGGCGGTATTCCTCACGAGAGCGGGTTCATAATCACCGTCGCTTCGGAGATAAGCGCGATATTGGCCTTGACGACATCCATGACCGACCTCAAGGAGCGCCTGGGGAGGATGCTTATCGGCTACACCTACGACAACCAGCAGGTCCACGCTCGCGACCTGGGCTGCGTCGGTGCCATGGCCGCCCTGCTGAAGGACGCCATCCACCCTAACCTGGTGCAGACGCTGGAGGGGCAGCCCTTCTTCATCCACGGCTTCCCGTTCGCCAACATCGCCCACGGTAACAGTTCCATCATCGCCACCAAGTACGCTCTCAAGATCGCCGACATGGTCGTGACCGAAGCTGGGTTCGGAGCCGACCTGGGGGCAGAGAAGTTCTTTGATATCGTTTGCAGGAGCGACGGCTTCCGCCCGAACTGTGCTGTGCTGGTCTGCTCGATCAAAGCGCTTAAAATGCACGGTGGATGTCCCCTGAAGGCGGTTGGCTGCGAAGACCCGGACGCTCTTAGGAAGGGGTTCTCCAACCTGGACAAGCATATTGAAAACATAAGGCATTTCGGAGTGCCGATCGTGGTCGCCATCAATCACTTCGCTGCCGACACCGAGGAAGAGGTCCGCACGGTCAGGGAGCACTGCCGGCAGATGGGGGTGCGCTGCGCCCTGTCCGAGGTGTTCGACAAGGGCGGAGCCGGCGGCCAAGAGCTGGCCGACCAGGTCACGGAAGCTATCGAAAAGGACGAATGCAACTTCCACTACCTCTACGATGTCGACCTCCCGCTGAAGGAGAAGATCCGTATCATCGCCACCGAGATGTACGGTGCCCAGGTCATCGAGTACGAAACGGCCGCGCAGAGGCACCTGCGGGTGATCGAGGAGTCCGGTATCGGCAACTTCATGGTGTGCATGGCCAAGACCCAGCTGTCCCTTACCGACAAGCCGGAGATGAAAGGAGCGCCAACCGGCTGGGAACTAACCGTGAGGGAGATATTCGTCTCCGCCGGGGCCGGTTTTGTCGTCCCGATATGCGGGCGGATCATGCTCATTCCCGGGCTCCCGTCGCAACCATCGGCGCTGGGTATAGACATAGATGAGGACGGAAAGATCACCGGTCTGTACTGAGAAGCGCCTGGGCGATGCTTATCCCGACCTCGGCAAGGTCCTCGGCCGGAAGGGTTCTAGCTCCTCCCTGGTCGAAGAGCATGACCGCGCGTCCGGGGACCTCCTCATCGCCCTGCCAGGCCGCAATGGCTATCCTTAGGCGCGGGAAGGCTTGGACGATGACAGCAGCGTCCCCCATCTCTATCTGCGTTGCACTTAGCGCAGATGCATCCTTAACTAGGTCACCCGGGGACCTCCCGTAACGGTCCGCCAATGGTGTAAGCGCCCTCTGCCGGAAGGCCTCGGCGAACGGTCGCCCCAAGGGAAGCATATCGAAGGACATCCACTCTTCGTCCTTCCTCCAGGTCAAGCATCCTTTCAAATGATGCAACGTCGCCAATCCCCATCCTCCGCCCAAAATGTCCGGGGCGGTGACCGTTCGGTCGGCCAGGTCGATCAGCGTCTCCTGCCCCCCGCTCCGAAGCACCAGCTCCCTTCCCCGAAGCTCCCCTCCCGAGGCCGAGGCCAGCTCTTTGTCTGGAATTCCCGACAGGGCGTCCCAGGCCAACATCATCGCCTGACGGTAAGCGGGATTACAGGGCATCCTTCCCCCGCAGGTGGTCGGCGATGCTCACGAGATCGCATCCGGAACGTTCGATATGCTCCAGCAGCGTTCTTAGGTCGGTCATATCACGGTTCGTATCATCTTTCGTCCGGATGCCCGAGCAGTAGCTCTCCACCGGATGCCAGGAATGGGTGGCTATTACTAGCAGCCCGTCCTGGAAACCGTCCACCAGGTCCAGGTAGTCGGCGATCGGCCTCTTTCCCTCATGGTACGGCCAAAGATAGGAGACGATCTTCTTCCCCCGACCGTCCCGTGACCAGCACACCGGTATCTCTGGCAAACCGTTCTTGTTGCGGTAAGGACCGACCTTACCATCCACCAGCTCGACGGTGTCCGACGAATCATACAGGAAATTCCTGGCGCGCAGTTCGTCCAGTAAAACGTCCGTAGTTCTTTGATAGGGGGCGCGGAAACCCCTTTTCCCTTTTCCAAACGCGCGATCCAGAACCTCCGATCCCTTGTCCAGGATGGTTCCGGTGCTTTCCCGGTCGAGCAGTATCCCGGTCTCCTTCCCGGTAAAATCTTCATGATCATATCCGTGCAGCGCCACCTCTTGACGGCGCATGACGTCCTTGAGGTCCATCCGCTCCGAGAGAACCTCTGCCGTCCGGCCTTCCCAGAAGAACGTTCCCTTGACGCCCATCTCTTCCAGAAGGTTGGCGATAAGCTCCAGGCCCCGGGCGGACGAGTCGAAGCGGGGATGCTTTCCCCCGTTGGAGACAGAGCAGATGTCCCCTTGGCAGGCCAGGTTGACGTCCCGGTCCACGTCCACGGTGAAGGCCACGGCGCGCACGTGGGTATATCCCGCGGCCAGGACTTAAACGGTGCGGTGCCCCGCAAAAGTTTTTAATATCTGGCTAATGGTGGCAAACCTATAATGGACGCCCTCCCCGGACCACACGGACCAGCCTCTCCGCCAGGCAATTGTTCTGCCAAGTCGCAGGGGGTGGGGGCATAGCCAAGGTCGTCGTCCTCGGCGGTGGCCCGTCCGGGCTGGCCTGCGCGGCTGAACTGGCCGAAAGAGGGGTTAGCGTTGCCCTGCTGGAGAAGCGCGAGGCGCTAGGTGGAAGGGTTCAGGACCTTTCCTGCAAGGGCGTTGTTCGCTGTCGTCAGTGCGACGTATGCCGGGTGCACCGCTTGCGTTCCCAGGTTCTCTCGTCCGAACTGGTCTCGGTGCATACCAACGTGGAGCTGGAGCAGGCGGAGCGCAATAATGGTCGTTACCGCTTCGATCTCCTTCGTCCGAAGGACGCCATCGATCTCGGTAGATGCTCGCGATGCGGCAAATGCGTGGAGGCGTGCCCGACCGGGGCCATGACCAAGTTGGCGGGAAAGATCAGGCTGGACCGGAGCGCCTGCCGCTCGATCCAGGGGCTGGAATGCGAGAGGTGCGTGAGCGTCTGCCCGGTCGGGGCCATCGACCTGTTCGGTGAGGAGCATCTCAGCGTCAACGGGAGCGCCGTGGTCGTGGCCACCGGTTCTCTGGAGTTCCCGGCGTCCGAGGAAAAACGTCTGGGCTTTGGGGAGTTCCCCGGTGTCCTGACCTCCATGGAGCTGGAATCGTTCCTGGAAGGGAAAAGGGATGTGAACATCGGTAACGGCAAGAAGGTGGCGTTCATCCTGTGCGTTGGTTCACGCTCATCTAAGACAGGAACGCCCAAGTGCTCCTCGGTCTGCTGCAAATACTCTCTTCGTCAGGCTTTGGTCCTCAAGGAGAGGTTTCCTAAGCTCTCCATAACCATGTTCATCATGGACTGGCGCGGATTGAGCGCCGACGACGGACTGCTTATAGAGCTGGCCACCACCGATATTCAGGTCGTGCGCTCTCGACCGGCCGAGATATCCGTGGAGGACGGACGCCCAGTGCTCCGCTACGCCTCTGGTGGTGAGATCGCATGCCAGAGCTTTGATTCCGTGGTCCTCTCGGTCGGGCTGGTTCCCGACCTGGACGATGATGCGTTATCGCAGTTGGCCATACCCCGGGACCCCTGGGGGGACCTGAAGGAGGATAACTGTTCAGACCGCGGGATATTCCTGGCCGGGAGCTGTCGCGGTCCTAGGGACATAGGTCATTGCGTGGCCGACGGTATCGTGGCCGCCCATCAGGCCATGAAGCATCTGGAGGCGGACCATGAATGAGCTGATGAAGGCGGCGGTGTTCATCTGCCGGGCGCACGGAGCCAACACTGTCGCTTACCGCGGTCTCATGAAGCATCCCCGGGTCGGACACTCCGAGATGCTCCCCATTTGCTGTTCTGCGGAGGGCAGGGACCAGATCCAGCTTCATCTTCTTGGGCGAACCACCCAGGCGCTCCTGGTGCTCGGCTGCGCATCATCCGAACTAAAAAGGTACCAGGACCTGGCCGCTTTGGCCGGGATACCGCCTACCAGGGTGGCGGTCGTCCCGTTCCAGATCAGGACCGCTCATGCCGCCGAGCTCGCTCTGGCCAGGGTGCTTGACGAGCGCGAGGCGAAGTTCCCCCTCGAAGCTCAGAGCGACGCGCTGTTACTGGTCGGAGAGGGGGTTTCCGCGGACGTTGCGTACGATCAAGCGGTGGCCGAAGGCCTGAACGTCGCGCGCCTGGCTCTGGACGATGTCGAATGGAATGAAGCGCACATTACCGGAGGGCGAGGCAATTTCATACTGGAGGCCGGAGAGGTGATGCACCAGTTCGGTCACGCGATCCTGTCGTTCGACCTGAACGTGGAAGTGGACAGGATGTGCTTCGGGGAAGGCGACACCGTGGTGGCCTTGGCCGGGGGCGAAGAGTGCCTTCATTCGTTCATTTCAGAGCTGGAGAGCGCCCTGTCCCAAGGCGGCAAGGTCTACGCAGTGGTCCAGGAGACGCCGTTCTCCGGGGAGGCCGAGATATTGTACTACGATCTCCAGTTGCGCGGAGCGGTCTTCCTCAGAGCGTCCGAAATGGAGGTGGCTGGTGGTTCGGTCACGGTCAACGATGAGCATCTGGGATGTCCATTGCAGATCAAGGTCGGGGACCTGGTCACCATTCGCTCCTCGAGACCGGAGATGGCCGATGTTGTGCTCAAGACATTCGGAATGCCGTCATCTCGCAGGTCAGTAGGGCTGGTGCCGGGCGATAGTGGATTGCCCGGGGTCTTCCTGTGCGGTACGGCGTTCTCCGCTCATCACGAGAACGACCCGAACGGGATGGCCAGGGCGACCGTCACCGCCCTGGTTAAGGTGATAGGTTCTCCGCTTCCGAGGGTCCCCTTGGCCGCTATCGACAAGGAGAGGTGTTCGTTATGCCTCACCTGCCTGCGCGTCTGCCCGTACGGCGCTCCGTTCCTAAGCGAGGGAGAGATGTCCATATCCGCCGAGAGGTGCCAGGGCTGCGGGATGTGTCTGGCGCTATGCCCGAGCCTGGCCATAGAGATGCCGCCTGCGGACCTTAGGGCGGAGGTCGGCACAATTAATATGGGAGGGGGTGTGAGATGATCGTCTGCTACTGCTGTTCCCGTTCCGGAATGCCGGCCGCGCTATCCGCGTTGGAGGAAGGAGGTATGGAAGATGTGATCATCAGGGAAGTTCCCTGCGCCGGTTCCGTCGAGCAGTGGGAAGTGCTGCGCAGCTTCCGTCAAGGAGCGCAAGGCGTTCTTATCGTCGGCTGCCTGCTGGAGAACTGCGCCCATCATTACGGGAGCGAGGTCGCCGCCCGCCGGTCCGCGGTCCTGGAAAGGACGGTGCAGGACGTCGGTCTTGCCAAAGGTAGGGTGGCCATGGTCCACCTGGCCGAGCACCAGGCTTCACGTTTCCGGCAGGCGGTGGAGGAGATGCGAACCGCCATCCGAGAGAAAGAGGTTCAAGCATGATCATCGCCGAGAGGAAGCCGCTGCCCGAGGTCCTGGGAATGCTGGACGGTTCGAATGACATACTGGTCCTGGGGTGCAGGTCGTGCACGGCCATTTGTCTCGCGGGAGGGGAGAAGGAGGCCAAGGCCGCTTGTGAAGCGTTGGCGCTGCACTCCGAGCTGAAGGGCAGGGACTGGAAGGTTGAAACGATCACCGTGGAAAGGGCCTGCGAGAAGGAGTTCCTGACACCCCTGAACGAATTCAAGGGGACCGTGGTCAGCATGGCCTGCGGGGTGGGCGCCCAATTGGTCCAGGAATTATGTCCTGAAGCCATGGTGGTTCCCGGGGTGAACACCTCCAACATGGGGGCGCCGGAGGGCATGGGGATCTTCGTGGAGAAGTGCGCCGGTTGCGGCGACTGCATCATTCATCTCACAGCGGGAATATGCCCAATAGCCCGATGCGCCAAGAGCCTGTTGAACGGTCCCTGCGGCGGAAGCCAGAACGGTCTCTGTGAGGTGTCCAAGGACACGCCCTGCGCGTGGGACCAGATCGTCAGGTCCCTGGAAAGCACGGGAAGGCTTGACCTGCTCAGTGTCAACATCCCTCCCAAGGACTGGAGGCCCAGCCGCAACGGCGGTCCGAGGCGCATAATTAACCAAGAGGCGGTGCCGGGGGCAACGCAAAAGGACTGGAGGGGCGAGCGATGAGCATCTCCCGTCTGCAGGAAACGCTCGACTCCGGTAAATTTGCCGTGACCGCCGAGATCGGTCCCCCGCGCTCCTGCGAGACGGAGCGGCTGAGGGAGATGGCCCGCATGCTCAAGGGCAGCGCCCACTCCTTCAACCTTACGGACAATCAAGCGGCGAACGTACGCATGTCCAGCATCGCTTCGTCCGTGATATGCCTCCAGGAGGGGCTGGAGCCGGTCATGCAGATGACCTGCCGGGACCGCAACCGCATCGCCATGCAGAGCGATGTCATCGGGGCTAGCACCCTGGGCATCAGGAACGTGCTGTGCATCAGCGGCGATCATCAGGTCTTCGGGAACCACCCGCAGGCCAAGAACGTCTACGACCTCGATTCCATCCAGGAGCTGATGGTGCTACGCGATCTTCGCGGGGGTAGCAACTGGTCCGGCGAAACGTTACCCGAGCCACCTCAGCTCTATCTCGGCGCTGCGGCAAATCCGTTCGCCGATCCCTTCGAGTTTAGAGTGGCCAGGCTGGCCAAGAAGGTGGACGCTGGGGCGCAGTTCGTGCAGACCCAGTGCGTTTTGGACGTGGAGAGGTTCAAGAGGTTCATGAGCATGGCGGTGGAGAAAGGGCTGCAGGAGAAGGTGCACATAATCGCCGGGGTCATCCCGCTGCGTTCGCACAAGGCCGCATTGTTCATGAAGAACAAGGTGGCCGGGATGAGCGTTCCAGACGCGCTGGTGGACCGTCTGAAGAAAGCGTCCGATCCCAAGGAGGAAGGCATCCGCATCTGCGTGGAGACGATGAACGAGCTGTCGTCGGTGAAAGGCGTTCACGGAGTGCATATAACAGCCATAGCCTGGGAGGAGATAATCCCAAGATTGGTGGACGAGGCCGGCGTCAGGCCTTAGACGCTCTCTCCGTTCAACCGAAAGCTAAACCGATAGGTATTATTAAGTTCAACTCCCAAATCTATCTGGGATCAACAATGGTTGATGTAAAGGTGGATTGTACTGGCAAGAACTGCCCCGTACCGCTGATAGAGATGAGGAAGGCTATCAGGAAAGCTTCCAAGGGCGACGTGGTGGAGATCACCGGCGACCACCCCGCCTCGAAGAAGGAGATACCTATGGCCGTGGAGGCCCTGGGCCAGGAGCTGGTGGACGTTCAGGAGGCCGGGCCGAAGTGGACCATCCGCATTCGCAAGGTGAAGGAGTGATGTTATGACCGACAAGACCACCATCATCGTGCACAGCGGGGACATGGACAAGATCTATAGCGCCCTCATCCTGGGGACCGGTTCGCTGTCCATGGGAATGGACGTTTCGCTATACTTCACATTCTGGGGGCTAGAGCGCCTAAAGAAGGGCGGCCTGGAGAAGGGTCCACTGTCCAAGATGAACATGTTCGGCCTGGGACGCTGGATGATCAAGAAGCGCATGAAGGCCGCCGGCGTGGAGGAATTACATAAGCTCATGGCCGACTTCCGGGAACTGGGCGGGAAGATAATCGCCTGCGAGATGACCATGGAGGTCATGAAGATATCAAGGTCCGACCTGCGGGAGGACCTCATCGATGAGTACGGGGCGGTCGGAACGTACGTGAACGAGGCCAGGGGTGCGCAGGTCACCCTGTTCATCTGAGGTGCTTGAATGATCTACATGGACAACGCGGCCGCCACCCGTCTGGACGAGAGGGTGTGGGAGGCCATGGGCCCTTATTTCCTGGAATCTTACGCCGTAGCGACATCGGAGTTCGGGCACTCCATGGGCCTGGACGCCCGGGAGACGCTCCTCAATGCCCGAACGGCATTGGCGAAGAGGTTAGGCATCACGGAAAAGGAGCTGGTGTTCACCTCCGGGGATACTGAGTCGAGCAACATGGCTTTGAAGGGGGTGATGAGAGCCCAGGAGCAGAAGGGAAAGCACATAGTGGTCAGCGCCATCGAGGACTTTCCGGTGCTCAATTCCGCGAAAGCCCTAGAGCGGCGGGGGTATAAAGTTACCTATCTGCCAGTGAACGCCGATGGACTGCTGGACATGGAAGCGTTGAAGTCCGCTCTGACCAAAGAGACCGTGCTTGTTTCGGTACAGCAGGCCAATCAGGAGATCGGCACACTGCAGGACCTCAAGGCCATTGGGGAGATCGCGCACGATAAGGAGGTGCCGTTCCACACCGACGCCACCCACGCCTTCACCCGGGTTCCCACGGACTACGGGAGATTGCCGGTGGACCTGGTGACGGTGAGCGCGCACACCATCCACGGACCCAAAGGTGTAGGCGGATTGCTGGTGAAGGAGGGAACGCCGTTCTCAAAATGGATGGACGGGGGGTTCCAGGAGAACAATCTGCGGGCCGGTCTGGAGAACATCCCTGGTATCGTCGGTTTCGCCAAGGCCGCGGAACTGGTCACCGAGGAAGAGAACGAGCGTATTCGGAAGATAAGGGACGTGCTGATCGATCGCCTGCTTTCGGAGGTGGAGGACACCACGCTGAACGGTCACCGCACCGACCGCGTTCCGCAGAACGCCAACATCACCTACCACTACGTGGAAGGCGAGTCGATAACCTTGCATTTGGACATGAGGGAGATCGAGGTCTCCACCGGTTCCGCCTGCTTCAGCCGTTCGTTAGAAGCGAGCCACGTCATCATGGGCATCGGCGGGGACCATGAACGGGCGCACGGCTCCATACGCTATTCCCTGGGGCGGTTCAACCGCGTGGAGGAGGCGCAGGAGGTCGTGGAGGCCATGAAGGACATCGTGAAGAGGCTGAGGGAGATCAGCCCTTTGAAGAGAGGAGGAAAGTGATATGCCATTGCCGTACAACGCCATAGTCATGGAGCATTTCAAGAACCCGCGCAACGTGGGGAAGATGGAGAACCCGGACGGGAAGTCCACGGTGGGCAGCCCGGCCTGCGGGGACATGGTCTCGGTGTACCTGGAAGTGGACGAGAAGACCAAGGTGATCACCAACGTCATGTTCGAATCCTACGGATGCGCGTCCAACATCGCCACCGGTTCCATCATAACCGAATTGGCCAAGGGAAAGACCCTGGAAGAGGCCAAGAAGATCACCTGGAAGGAGGCCTCGGAAGCCTTGGGCGGTCTGCCGAAGATCAAATCGCACTGCTCCGTTCTGGCGGTGGAAGGGCTGCGTGACGCCATCACCAACTACGAGGAGAAGCACGGGCTGGTGGTGGAGAAGGTGCCGACGACCCTGGAGGTCATAAGGCGCCGTCTGAAGAACGTGCTTAATCCGCTCACGGGACTGGACATAGTGCGCACCAACCTGGTGACGGAGATGGGCATCAAGGACGGTGTGGTAACCATCAGCATCGATCTGCCGGAAAACCATCAGTTCGCCAACAACATCAAGGAAGAGATCAAGGAGAAGATCGAGACCATTTGGGACGTGACCAGGGTGGACCTGGTGTTCAAGAAGTGACCCGGGATCGGTCATCCTTCCATACCCGGGCCATGGCGATCGAGGTAACGATCTCCCAGGTCAGCCGCTGGCCATAGCGGCGGAGGAGGCGATGGCCGCGTCCTCCGTGACCATCACCGCCAGGTACCAGGCTATGTTCACCAACAGAGCGATGTCCCGGTGGCTCATGCCGGCCGGGGTTATGTGAACCTCCCCGCTGTGCTTGATCGCCGACATCTCCTTCTTCAGGGAGAACAGGCGTTCCCCGCGATGGTCCGTCACCTCGTAATCAAAGCGCGCCAATCCGTTCCGGGTGAAGGTGAACCGCTGCGCATTGGTGAAGACCAGGTGGCCGTTCCCCTTCCAGTCCAGTGAAAGCTTGGCGAGTTCCATCTCGAACTCCTGCCTTCGTACGGTTATGAACGGATGCAGGAAGCCGCCCCGCTTGAAGGTGTAGCGCCCCTCGCGGGAGTTCGACACGGCCATGGAGCGGAAGGCCTCCGGCCACTCCAGGGTGGCGTATACGGTCTCCCCGCAGACCAGCCGGTGCAACCGCTGCGTCCACTTGGGCTGCTCCCATTTCAAAGAAGGTACGTCTATGCAACCAAGTTCTCCGCTCATGCTGATAATATTTCTTTGCGGCCATTATCAGGTTTGCTATTGATACAGCTTTGTCGAAAATTTTAAAAATTACGGGATTAGATTGAAGTCCAGCACCACCTCTTACGCTCGAAGCGGTGGTCGAGATGGCTAATGGACAGCGATGCGGTAGGTGTGGGAATTTTATGGACATCTCTAAAGATCGTTACGCTGAGATATCCATAGACATATGCGAACCCTTTCTGCGCCTCGAACCTATCGTAGGTGATCTCCCGAAAAATACCTACGAAGAGGTAATTCTACTGTGCCCTGAGTGCATTCTGGCTTATGAAAGATGGATGTCAATCACGAGCTGATGAATTATTCGACGGCCCTTTAGTTCATTGACCGATTCGTTAACATCTTTGAATTGAGGATGATACGGTCATCATTCTTGAAATGGCCATCCGATCGGACAAATTAATCGATCTGCCTATCTTCAGTTTCCTTTAGACGCCATGAGCATAAAGATACAAACCCTTACGTGAATAAACAAAGGAAAATTGAACGAGAGAAGACGAAGGTCTTTCTTGGGTTCCCCCTCGGAGTTATAACCCATTATTCTGTCGCTTAAGAACACTCACCCAGTAGGCTGAGCACCAGATCATCATCCTTTTATGATCGAAAGGAGCATAGTCTGTATATACCCCTTCCTTCCCTCCCTATGGCATGAGCGATGTGGCTGGTGAGTTCAAACCCATAGACGAAGCGTGGTTGAAGGGAGCTAGGAAGCGTTTCGCCTCCCCGTTCATGGGCACCAACTACGATCACATTCCGGTCGATCCGATGATGCTGTCGCACGCGGCGATCTCCAACGGCCACACCATAAGGGAGTTCTACGAGAACCCTGAGCTGGGGGCGCACTGCGTGGCCGCGGCAATGGAATCCTACGATCTATTGCCGATCACCCACTGGTATTACTCCCTTCCCTGGCTGACCGAGATAGGGATGGAGGCGCAGTACATGGACTGGATGCCCCCGGTCCCCAAAGCGCCGTTGATATTCGATCCATCACAGGTGGAGGAGCTCAGGGTACCCAGCAAGGAGGAGCTTCTGAAGGGTGCGACCCTCGACCAGCTGTTCCGCTCCAACGACTACGTGAAGAAGTATCTGCCCCAGATGTTCTCGCCCATCGCCATCGCTACGGACATCACCGGCAGCGGGGCGCAGCTGGTAGGAGTGGACAACTTCATAATGTGGACGCTGCTGGAGCCGGAGCTCGCTCATGCGCTCGTCCGAGTTTACATGGAGACGGCCGCGGCCGGTGCCGGCCTCATCGCCGACCGCTATGGCGACGCTGCTATCACCACCGGTTCGGTGCTCGGGAACAACGATATCTTCTCCGACGACACGGTCAGGGAGTTCTCCGGGAAGTACCTGAACGAGTTCGTCCTGAAGTGCTTCGAGAACGGTGCCGGACCTCAAGTGTTCTACCACCTCTGCGGCAATCACGAGACCGATTACAAGGTGCTTAAGGAGGAGATGGCCTGGTCTCCTATGACCATAGTGCACGTCGGATATCAAGGAAGGGAGGTCTTCCCCTCCGACCTGCTGATCAAGGAGTTCGGCGGTTACGCCACGTGCATGGGCACCGTGGACACCAAACTGATGCTTCACGGAACGCCGGAGCAGGTGTACGAGCAGGCGAAAATGCAGCTGATCAAGGGCCGGGATTGCTCCTCCGGTTACATACTGGGCACTGCGTGCGAAGTGCCTCCGTTCACCCCGCCCGAGAACATCCACGCCTTGAACAAGGCGGCCAAGGACTTCGGGACGTACGGAACTTGGTAAAGCTCTAGATAATTTAATTATCTAGTCCCCTAAATACTATCCGGGGAAGCGAATGCAGGAATGGCAGGAGTCCACGGTACAACGGTGGGAGTCGGAACGCAGGTCGCGTCCGACCGAAACCGAGCTCGAGAATTGGACAAGGACCGTGACCGAGATCCGTTCACGATACAAGCTGGCCGAGGACCGCAAGGAACGCGCCGAACTGTGCCACCGTCTTGCCGTCGCTTACGTTAAAATGGAGGAATACTCCCAGGCCATGACCTGGGTAGATCTAGGCTTGGCAGAAGGCTCCGAGGATTGGGTTCGCGAGCTCCAGGAGGACATGGCCCTCATCTTGTATCTGCAAGACAAAAAGGTAGAGGCCATGGCTATGTTGGACGAGCTGTCCCAAAGGCCCCCTCTGGTCCCCAAGGCCAAACCCCCAAAGCGGATAACGCCGAGGGCGACCGAAGAAGCGGTCCTCAATCTGGTCTGCCCCCATTGCGATGCCGATGTCCCCTACGGGCAGTTGCGTTGCTCAGGATGCGGAGCCAAGGTGGATGACAAGTTCACCCTGGTCCGGTCGACGAAGGAAGGTCGAATGGTGACGCCAAAAGAAGAGGTGGAGACGCATCGCATCAAGAAGTTCTCTCTTATCTTGACCGAGTTCACGGTCGATTACGACGACCCTATGAACTTCCTCACCGCCCACCGGGTCCGGTTCATGGGCGGGGAGATCGTGACGATCACCGAGCGGGATTGGTTCATGAAGGTGAACTTTCTGTTCCTGGTATTTTTTTACCTTGTCTTCGGATTGCTGATTTGGAAAGCGGCGACGGTCCTGGAGACCACGGTTGGACCTCTGGTGTTCATTCTCGCGTTGGCGATCGTTCTCCTTCTGCCTTACACGCTGTTCTATCTCCACGTGATATTGCCGAACTTCATGGGCGGAGCCTATGAGATGCCGTTCCTTGCCGACTAATTTCCATTTTTCATATCGACGTTCACCGTTTTTCATGCTCTTTTTCCTCAATTAAATTTAAGCAGGATCCCGTGAACGTTTGTTTTTGGAGGTGTCACGTGACGTATTTTATGGTGACGCACTCTTGGAAAAACGAACAGTATAAGGTAGTGGCCAAAAAGGTGATCGAGGCCCTGCAGAACCTGCCGAAGGGAGACGCGATCATCAGCAGCCACGTGGACGCACGGCTGAACGGCGCCTGGTGCGTGTATGAGTCAGGAAACCCGGATGGGCTGGTAAAGTACCTCACGGAACACGTTCCTGAGATGACCAGCCAAGCCATCCCGGTTATCCAGTTCTTCCCACCGGGTCCGGAACTCTACAAGATGATGCACATCATGTCCCAGTAAGCCGGACGTCTCTGATGGCGAAATTTGAGCCATCGTTCTTCATATCAGCCCCGGGGCTATTCTTTTCAAGCCCTCAAGAAATCGTCGCAGTACAGCTTCTCCGCCTTAAGCAGCTCGCCGGCCTTGATGATGGCCATCAGCTCGGGGTCCTGCACATCCACGATCGCCGCCCCGAGACCGGCCCCCATGAGCATGGCCAGGAAAGTGCGGTTGAGGATGCTGCGCTCCTTTGCGCCATTGGACACGTTCGACAGTCCGACCACGGTGCGGGGGGCGGGATCGTTCAGCGTCTGGAAGAGGTGCATGGCCTTGATGACCTTCATGGCCTGGTCCTGGGCGGCCTTGATGGGCAGTACAAGGGGGTCTAGGAGCAGCCGCTCGGGCATTATCTCGTGCTCCATCGCGGTGGTCATCATCAGCATGGCCATCTCCGCCCTGGATTCCGCGTCGTTCGGTACGCCGCGCTCGTCCATGGTCAGGCAGATGACGTCCGCGTCATGGTCCTTGGCGAGAGGGAACAGCGCCTGCATCTTCTTCATTTCGGCCGTGGTGGAGTTGATGATCAGCTTGTTGCGGCAGGCGTTGACGCCGGCGGTCATGGTCTTGATGCCCGGGGTATCGATGCAGAGCGGAAGATCGGACACCTCCTGGACCGTGCGCACCAACCAGTCCATGGCCGCCGGGCCATCGTCCCTTCCCGGCCCGACGTTGAGGTCCAGGGCCTGGGCTCCGCACTCCATCTGGTGGACGGCGTGCTGTTGGATGAACTTCTCGTCCCGGGCGTCTATAGCCTTGCCCACCGCGGTGAACAGGCCGTTTATCCTCTCGCTGATGATCAACATCTCTTTCGGAAACGTCATGTCCGGGGACCGTTTTAAGCATTCCCGCCCCGGTCCTCCGTCTCTCCGATGGAACGCGTCGCGAAAAGAACAAGGCGCAATGGCCAGGCGTCCGCAGATTCCAATAGGCTATCGTTATCTTTAATACAGAACGGGCAATATACCCCTGGCATACCATCCTTCGTGGTGTGCCTATCCCATCGAAGGAATTCACATGGTCAAGATCGAAAGGGCCGTCATAAGCGTCTCGGACAAGGATGGTATAGTCGATTTCTGCAAAGGGCTGAGCCAGCTGGGCGTGGAGCTGATATCCACCGGCGGCACGGCCAAGCTGCTGGCCGCCCACGGATTGAAGGTCACCGGCATCTCTGACTACACCGGCTCCCCGGAGATGATGGACGGACGCGTCAAGACGTTGCACCCGGCCATATTCGCCGGGCTTCTCGCTAGAAGGGATTCTCCGGAGCACATGCGTCAGCTGAACGAAGCGGGGCTGAAGCGCATCGACATGGTCGTTGTGAACCTGTATCCGTTCCGAGAGACCGTTCTGACCAAAGGTGACGATCTGGATGAGGTCATCGAGAACATCGACATCGGCGGGCCGTCCATGATCAGGGCGGCGGCCAAGAACTCTGACGCCGTGGCAGTGGTCACCGACCCCCGCCGATACTCCACGCTCCTGGAGGAGATGAAGGCCAACGGCGGAGAGCTATCCAGACCGACCCTGCGCAACCTGATGGTGGAGGCGTTTCGCTCCACCGCCTATTACGATTCCTTGATCGCCTCACACCTGGGCGGGGAGTTCGGGGACGGAGGGTTCCCGGACACCTACTGCATGGGCCTGGAGAAGCGCCAGGACCTGAGGTACGGGGAGAATCCCCAGCAGACCGCGGCCTTTTACGTAGATCCTTTCGCCAAGGGGGTATGCGTCTCCCGTTCCGAGAAGCTGCATGGAAAGGAGCTGTCTTACAACAACATCCTTGACCTGGAATCGGCCTTGGAGCTGGTCAGGGAGTTCGAGAGGCCCACGGCCATCGTCATCAAGCACACCAACCCTTGCGGGGTGGCGTCCGCCGATACCATTTCCGAAGCGTTCGCCAGGTCCTACGGCGTTGATCCGCTCGCCGCCTTCGGATGCGTCATCGGCTTCAACCGCAACGTGGATCTTGCGACGGCGACGGACATCTCCCAGCACTTCGTGGACTGCGTGATCGCCCCCGATTACGAGGCGGACGCCCTGGAGCTGCTGAAGAAAAAGAAGAACATCCGCTTGCTGAGGACGAACGCTCCGATAACGTTGGACACCGCTCCGGAATGGCGCATGAAGCGCATAAAAGGCGGATTGCTGGTGCAGACCAACAAGTTCGTTCCGGTCACCGCCGCCGATCTCAAGGTCGTGACGACCCGCGCCCCCACCGAGGAGGAGATTCACGGCATGCTCTTCGCCAACAAGGTGTGCAAGCATGTGTGGTCCAACAGCATCATCCTTGCCAAGGGTGAGACCGTCGTGGGCATAGGCGCCGGGCAGATGTCCCGCGTCGACTCGTCGATGATCGCCGCGCACAAGGCTGGGGAGAATGCCAAGGGAAGCGTGCTTGCTTCCGACGCCTTCTTCCCCTTCCGGGACGGCATAGATACCGCGGCGAAAGCTGGGGTGACGGCGATCATCCAGCCCGGCGGGTCCATCAGGGACCAGGAGTCCATCGACGCCGCGAACGAGCACGGCATGGCCATGGTGTTCACCGGGGTCAGGCTGTTCAGGCATTAGTCCGCATCAATCGTGATGCTCTCCGTTCCGACAGTTGATGGTGCACCCGTTCGCAGGGCAGGTCTCCGTCTCGATCTGGATGGTCACGTGACCGATGTGGAATCGTTCTTCCAGCATTTTTTCGAGAATCCTCAGGACAGGCGAGCAGGCGCTGACCTGTTGGTCCCTGACGACCACATGCCCGCTGAGCGAGTAAACACCGGATGAGAGCGTCCAAACGTGCAGGTCATGCACCATTATGACACCGTCCACGGAGGTCATGGCCTTTTCGACCTCCTTGAGCTTGATGTGCTTCGGCACCGCTTCCAGCAGTATCGACACCGATTGCGATATGAGACGATAGGCGCCGATCATGATAACAGCCGCGATGGCGATACCGATGAGCGCATCGGCCTCCTGCCAGCCGAAGAAGCGGATGAGCAGGGCGGCGGCGATGACCCCGAAGGACGAAAGCAGGTCGCCCATCATGTGCAGGAAGGCCCCTCGCACGTTCAGGTTCTCTTTGGAGCCCCGGTGCAGTAATGTCATTCCCAAAAGGTTCGCGGCCATACCTATGACGGCGACGATGAGCATGAGGTCGGCGTCCACCGGCGTCGGATCGGCCAGCCGGCTGAGGGCTTCCTGGACCACCAGCAACGATATGCCGACCAGGGCTATGCCGTTCACCAGGGCCACCAGTATCTCCGCCCTCAGGAATCCGAAGGTGTGCCTTTCCGTGGCCTGCCGGCCGGCGACCAGCGACGCCCCCAGGCTGAGTCCGAGCGCCAGCACGTCGGTGAACATATGTCCGGCGTCGCTCAGCAGGGCCAGGCTTCCGCTGAGCAATCCCCCGAACAGCTCCACCAGGGCGAAGGCGGCGGTGATCACCAGTGCATACATCAGCATCCTGGTCGACCCGCCGCGGTGATGATGCCCGTGCTCCATGCTCATCCTGACCGCCGTCTTTCCCTAAATCATTTTCATACTTGGCCCTCGAGAGCATTTATTAACGCAGGAAGGGATTCGCTTGGGATGAGCCCCCAGGTGACGTTCCATCCAAAAGGCCGCAACATCGAGGTCCCGGAAGGCACCAGCCTGCTGGAGGCCGCCATCCTTGCCGGGGTGGAGGTCAACAGCGCCTGCGCCGGGAAGGGCGTCTGCGGACGCTGCCGGGTGGTGGTGGAAGGGGGCATACGTTCCAAGGCAACCACTAAGATCACCGAGGAGGAATGGGACAGCGGTTACCGTTTGGCATGCCTGTCCAATGTCACAGGTGACTGCGTGGTCTTCGTACCCGAGGAGAGCCAGCTCAAGCCCATGCAGATCGTGGGGGGGAAGGTCAGCACCGATCTGAGGGAATTGTCGCCCTTGGTCAGGGCGCTCTACGCCAAGCTCCGTCCTCCCACACTGCAGGACAACGACGCCGACCTGGAACGTCTGCTCAAGCAGCTGGGGTATGAGCCCGGAATGCTGGAGGTGCCGCTCTCCCTGCTGAGGGAACTGCCAAGGACCTTGCGTGAGGGGGAATGGACCGTCACCGCCTTCTTGGACGATAACATCCTGGTGGACGTTCGGCCCTGGAACTGCGTTTCCCGCAACTTCGGGGTGGCCGTGGACATCGGGACCACGACCGTCGCCCTGCAGCTGGTGGACCTGAGCACCGGGGAGATGATCTCCCAGGTCTCCGATTACAACAGGCAGCTGATGTATGGCGAGGACGTTCTGGCACGGATCATGTATGGCGAGGACCATGGCCAGGAACGCCTGCGATTCATGATCATCGACACCATCAACCACATGCTGGCCCGGGTGTGCAATTCCGACGAGGTCTGCGTCGGCAAGGGCAAGAGGGTCTGCGCCGAGGAGATCTTGGCGGTCAGCGTCGCCGGCAATACCACGATGATGCACATGCTGCTCGGCCTGGACCCCAAGTGCATTCGTTACGCGCCTTACACCCCCGTGACGAACCTATCTCCGCGCACCAACGCTGGCGAGCTGGGTCTGAACATATGCCCTAGGGCCGCAGTGCACCTGGTCCCCGGACGGGCGAGCTATGTCGGCGGCGATATCATAGCGGACGTGGTGGCCAGCGGGATGGCCAAGAGCGAAGGCATCAGCCTGCTCATCGATGTCGGAACGAACGGGGAGGTGGTCCTCGGCAACAAGGACTGGCTTCTGGCCTGCTCGGCCTCCGCCGGACCGGCGTTCGAAGGGGGAGAGGTCTGCCACGGCATGCGTGCCGGGGACGGGGCCATCGAAAAGGTCATCTTGAAAGGAGGGGTGCAGTACAGCACCATCGGCGGAGCGCGCCCAAAGGGGCTCTGCGGCTCCGGGCTGATCGATCTGCTGGCCCAGCTCTTCCTCACCGGGGTGCTGGACAAGAAGGGGCACCTGCAGCCTTCGGAGCGAGTCCGGGAGGGGGAGTTCGGCAAGGAGTACGTTCTGGTGTACTCCAAGGACGCGGAGAAGGACGGCTACGACCTCAAGGCCACCGGGTTGAGCTGCTGCCCCACGGAAAAGTTGGAGAGGCGGAGGGATATCACGGTGACGGAGGAGGACATCGCCAACATCGTTCGTACCAAGGCCTCCATCTACGCGGCGGCCGAGGTGTTGCTGGACACCGCCGGCATCGGCTTCTCCGACCTGGAACGGGTCTACATCGCCGGAGGTTTCGGGCACCACATCGACCTGGACAACGCAGTGGCCATCGGGCTGCTGCCCGATCTGCCGAGGGACCGCTTCACCTTCCTAGGGAACGCTTCCCTGGACGGGGCCAAGCTGTGCCTTCTGTCAAAGGAGAAGAGGGAGGAGGCGCTCGCCGTTCACCGGACCATGACCTATGTGGAACTGTCAACTGACCAGCGGTTCTTCGACCGCTTCTCCTCGGCGTCCTTCCTGCCCCACACCGATATTGGGCGGTTCCCTACGATCGAACAGATCAGAGGATGACCTCGAAGCCGTTGCCCTTGACCTTCACCCGGGGAAGGTGCTTGCGCGCCGCTCGTCCATAGATCATCATGGTCTCCTGGTCCGGTCCCGGGTTGAAGATCCCGGCGAAGGCCAGGTCGTTCTGGCTGGACAAGAACTGGGTGATCTGCAGTTCGTCCGCGAAGCCCTTGAGGTCCTTGGCGATCCTCTCCACGATGTCCGCGGTATAATGCTCGGGTATTATGCGCAGCGTGGCCCTGACCTTCTGCCCCTTCAGTACGTTCAACGTCCGGCGCAGGTTGGCCTGTTGCTCCACGGACCTCTCCAGGTCATAGGCGGTCAGATGGGTGAGCAGCTGCGGCTCGTCCAGGGGGGCCTTGACCTCCAGCACGTAGCGGACCACCTTCCCCTTGGTCGCCTCCACGAAGTCCGGGTCGTGGCCAGTGGTCTTGAGGATGATATCCTTCCCTCTGATCTTGAGCATGCGGATAAGCTCCAAAGCCTCCTTGCTGTGCAAGGCCGGTTCCGCCCCTCCGATGAAGACGCTGCGGATCCCATTATCGGACATGGCCTGGATGACCTTCTCCACGTCATGGTCCTTGAACTGCGCGGCGGTGTGCGAACAGTACTTGCACTGCATGGGGCAACCGTAAAACTCCACCGAGGCGTTGGGCTTGGCCCGATTGACGGTGATCAACCGCATGAGGTCAATATCAGACGAAAGAGGCATAATATTTTCCTAACAGCGTTGAAATATTCTCAAGCCGATTCGGTGGCGTGAACGGGAAGGCGGTCCAGGAGATATTCGGAAAACGTGCCGAGGGGTATGTGAACAGCGCGTCCCACGCCGATCGGGAGGTGCTCCGGCGCATCGGCGATATGTGCGGCGACCTTAGTGGAAAGCTCGTTCTAGACGTGGCCACCGGGACCGGGCACGTGGCCCTGCACCTGGCGTCCTCCGCCGACCGGGTGCTCGGTCTCGACCTCACCCGGCGCATGCTGGAGCTGGCGAAGGAGGAAGCTGCCAAACGCTCGATCCCCAACCTCGATTGGCTCAGAGGCGATGTCCGCGCGCTGCCCTTTCCCGACGGCGCCTTCCATGCCGTCACCTGCCGCCGGGCTCCCCACCACTTCCCTGAGGTCGAAGGAGCCCTGAGGGAGATGTCCAGGGTGTTGAAGGACGGCGGCGTCATGGTCATCGACGATCGCAGCGTTCCGGACGATGCCGAGGTAGACCGGACCATGAACCATCTGGACCTGCTCCATGACCGCTCCCATGTGCGCGAGTACGGGCGGCGGGAATGGGAGGGGATGCTGCGGAGGGCCGGTCTCTCTTCGATCGAGGTCCACGAATATCGCCGTCATCTTCCGCTGTCCACCATGACCTGGAACGCCGAGCCCGCTGACGCCGGGGAGATAGAACGCGCCGTCGCCGCGCTCCCCGCCGAGCTCCGAAGGCGCATGGCCGTGGAGGAGGTGGACGGAACGACGTTCCTGGACCAGTACTACATCACCATCCGGGCCACCAAATGATTTTATAACGAGAACGATAACTTCAGGCCATGGCCTGGAACTGCGCCGCCACCGGGATAGGGTCCCTGCCGCACAAGGACCCCCAGAAGGCTCTGGACCTCATCGCCGCCAGCATGCGCGAGGTCCCCTATTGGCCGCAGCTCCCCTCGTTGGGGTTCGGGGAGAACATGTACGCGCAGTTCTCCTTCCCTCTGCCGGGGGTCAAGGTGGACGGCCGGAAGAAGCGGATCACGGTCGATCTGAACGATTACGACCCTGAGGCCTTCTACACCGCGGTGGTGACGGACGATATAGAGCATTTCGCCCATCCCCCGGAGAACTTCCAGGGGATGTACTCCCTTCTTGACCGGTTCAAGGGAAGGAAGCTGCCGGTCGTGAAGGGTCAGGTGACCGGACCGGTGAGCGCCGGCATGCAGATACTGGACCAGAACGGCAAGGCCGCCATCTATGACGAGGCGTACGGGGAGATCATCCGCCGGGGACTGAACATGCAGGCCAAGTGGCAGGCCCGCAAGCTTCGCGAGATAGCGGAACGCCCCATTATCTTCCTGGACGAGCCTTCTCTGACCCTCATAGGAACGCCCTTCGCCTCCATATCCCAACGTCAGGTGGTGGAGTGGACCGACGAGGTGCTGGAGGGCGTGGACGCCATCAAAGGCATGCACTGCTGCGGCAACACCGATTGGCCGTTGCTATTGTCCACATCCATCGACCTGCTGAGCTTTGACGCTTACAACTACGCGCACACCGTTTCGCTGTTCCCCAAGGAGGTCTCGGCCTTCCTGGACCGCGGCGGGTCCATCGCTTGGGGCCTGATCCCGAACATGGAGGACCAGATCGCCAAGGAGACCGTGGGCAGCTTGCTGCAGAGGTTCGAGAAGTACATGGACATGCTGTACCGCAAGGGCATGGACCTGGACCTGGTGCTGGAGCGTTCGCTCATCACGCCGCAGTGCGGCCTCGGAGGCCTGGACGAAGCGAACGCGGAAAGGGTGCTCGAGCTCCTGCAGGGCACGGTCGAGGCCATAAGGCAGCGTTACCGCCTTGGTGAAATGGCATGAGCTTCCTGGCGGCGGTGGCCGGCAAAGGGGGTGTGGGAAAGAGCACCGTGTCCACTCTACTGGTGCGGATGCTTTCGGAAGAAGGTGTCGTTCTCGCGGTGGACGCCGACCCCAACAGCAACCTGGGAACGAAGCTCGGCACTGAGGTGCCCGGCACGGTCGGCCAGATCCGGGAAGGACTGCTTAGCAAGGGCGGTCAGCCTCCCCGGGACATGAGCAAGCAGGAATATCTGAGGCTCAAGCTGCGGGAGGTCCTGGCCGAAGGGAACGGTTTCGACCTCCTCACCATGGGACGGCCGGAGGGACCGGGCTGCTACTGCTACGTGAACAACCTTCTCCGGGTGTTCGTGGACCAGCTGATGGATTCCTATTCTCATGTCATAATTGACAACGAGGCGGGCATGGAGCACCTCTCCCGACGAACGGCCAGGGAGATAGACCTTCTTCTTCTGGTGTCGGACCCCACCGCCGTGGGCGTGGCGACCGCCGTTCGATTATCGCAATTGGCGGACGAGCTGGAACTGAAGGTGAAGCGAAAGGTGCTTTTGATCAACGGGGTCCGGGCTGGCAAGGAAGGAAAGGCGGAAGAGCTGGCCAAGGGCACCGGGCTGGAGTTCTTCCTTCTGCACGATGACGAGGTCGTGCGGGACGGATCATCTTCCGGAACCCCGGTCAATGGGGACGAGCCACTGGCGTCCGAGCTCAGGGAGATCGTCCCGAACCTCTTCCCTTCCAGTAGGCGAAGATGAGGGTGACGGAAACGACGGCTAGGATGGTCCCCATGACCATCACCGGATAGTCGTTCGAGGGAACCTCAACGACCACGATCTCGCTCATCACCCCTTCCCCGGCGGTGGTGTTGGCGCTCACAGCGTAAAAGTACCTCTGGTCGCGAACGACCTCCATGTCGTATCCCGCGGTGAAGTATCCGTCCAGAGAATCGTATAATTGCAGGTCGTTAGCCTGCGTTCCACGGTAGACGTTGTAATTCAGAATGGTAACGTTCCCCTCGGGCGGATCCCAGGAGATGTAAATGCGCGCCCCGTCCCTTTCCGCATGCAGGTTCAAAGGCGCTCCCGGAACGTCCTCCGCGCACGCCGACGGCGCAAGTGCTACGACCAGCAGCAACAGGAATATGAAAGGGACGAAACGTCTCACGCCTAGGAATTCCCCAGCCAGATTAATAATGCTTTCAGGAAAAAAGGAAAGGTTTGGGAAAGGGTTTACTCGAAGGTCACGTCCTCGGGGTCCGGGATGTTGTAGTCGTCAAGGTCCGGTTCCACACACTCGAAGGTCATGATCTCCGACCATCCGCCGCCGGAACCGAAGGAACTGGCGCTCGAGGGGTCGTCGGTACCCAGATAGCCGGTGTAGGTGACCTCCTCCCAGATCTCCTGCCCGGTCTGCTCCACATAGAGGACCAAGTAGGATATGGTGACGGTCCAGGTGATCGGCTGCACTTCCTCTTCATTGTCGTCGTGGTCGCTGTAGTAGTGCACTCCGATCTGGTACGTCCCGAAGATGTCGGTGCTCATCACCGTTCCAGAGGTGTCGTACATCACGTTGTCGTCCGTGGCGTAGTAATGTTCCGGGCCATATCCGACCGTGTTGTCGAAGTCCAGGTACGGGCCGTTCGCGTCGTAGCCCTTGTTGCTGTAGTAGATGTGCCGTCCGTACGGTTCCAGCACGTGCAGGTCGACATCGCTGCTTCCCTGTCCCCAGCTCAGGGTGACGGTTAGCGCTCCCATGGCCGCGGTGCTCTCTATCTCGGTGCGATAGAAGCCGGCCCAGTTGCTGAAGGTGTCGCCGTCGGTGGCTAGAACGACGATGTCGTTCACTCCCTGCTTCAGCGGCACCTCCACCTCGAACTCCCCATCGTCGATGGTGGCCTGGAACTTCTTGTCGCCCACGAACACCAGCGTCTTCTGGACGGGCTGCTGCCCTCCGGTGAAGGTACCGGTGATGGTGCACTTGGCCTCAGTGGTGTCACGGACCCCGTCGGCGTCCGTGTCGATCGGGGTGTATCCGTATTCCACGGTGGTCGAATCGGTAAGCTCGATGTTGGGGAACACCGCGTCGTCGGTGAAGCCGCTCTCCGCCTTATCATACAGGCCCTTGTAAGCGTTCAGGGGGCTGAACACCTTGGCGCCGGCGTGGTAGAACACGTTGAACTGCAGCGGGTGCAGGACGTTCAGCCCGGACTCGTATATCCTGGAGAAACCGGTCGTGTAGTTGAACGGCATCTGCTGCTGGTCGCTGGTCTTGCTGGTCCCTGGTTCGTTCGGGTCGTACATGTAGAAGCGACCGTTGTCGTAGGCGTATGCCAGTATGGCGTGGCCGCCCGCTCCCCAATTGCCGTTGTTGTACCGGGTCTTCAGTCCGACCAGCTGTGGCTCGCCGGATATCAGCATACCGTGTATGATGCTCAGCCCGGTCTGCTTGGTGGTGGTGTTACCGCGCTCCTCGGCGGTCATCGCTCCCCAGATCCCCTGCACTCCCATCTGCACGCGGGTGGCCAGCTCGATGGCGGTGGCGTCATCCCTCCACTGGTTCAGGTCGCCTTCGCGGTACTTCTCGTAGAGGCCGGTCCCGGAACCCTTCTGGTAGGTGTAGTACCACTTGGCGTAGCTGACCATGCCCAGGCACAGTCCCCCGCTCTCCAGGTACGAACCGTAGTTGGGGATGTACCATCCGTCCTCGGCCGGGCGGAACCCGGTGTCCACGGAAAGGCTGGACCCGGCTCCTTCCAGCAGGCTCATGGCTATCTCAATGGCCACGAACTGGGAGAACGTAGAGGCCTGGAAGGTGATGGTGTTCTCCTCGTAGTTCTGGGAGATGAACCCGGTCGGCTCGAAGTGGTCGCGCACTGGGTCGTAGACATAGAAGCGCACCGCTTCCTCGTCGTCCACCAGGTCCTCGTCATACGGCAAGGTGACGGTAAGCGCGTCGTTGAACATCTTGAAAACGTTCCACGAATTGGAACCGTCAGTGTTGATCGTGATCAACCGACTGGCGATGCTTCCCACGTCGGGAAGCCCCGGAAGGTCGTCCACTTCCTCACTGGTCACATCGATGTCCACCGGGTCCTCGGTGGCGCCGGAGGGCACCTCTATGCGCAGTCCGTCGAGCGCACCGCTCGTGATGGAGAGCACGCCTCCCTGGGAGCCTATGGTCTCGCTGCCGTTTTCGCCTCCGTCATCAGGCCAGAAGAGCACCGCCATCGAGGCGATCAGGAGGATCGCCACCACGGCGACGACGGCCACGACGAGCTTCATGTTCCGCTTCTTCTTCGGCGGCTGGTAGTACTGCTGCGGCGGGTACGGCTTATACTGGTTCGGCTGGTACTGCTGCTGGTACTGCGGCTGCTGCTGAGGCGGTTGTTGATTGTTGTTGGGTGGGTTTTGCTGGGGCCATTGCTGCGGCCCCTGCTGCTGGCCTTGATATGGTTGCTGGCCAGGCTGGTTCGGGTCATAAGGTCCTTGTTGCATCCGATATCCACCTTGGGAATTTTGGGGATGGAACTCTGTGGCGGATGATAATGCTTTCCAGATGCTTGTCGAAGGACCGAAATGTCAGGACCTCAGAAACTTAGGGAGCCCGGACGATTCCTTGGGACCGACGATGATCTGCAGCCCGGTGGCCTCGTTCAGCTTGACGCTCATCCTGGCCACCATGCCGGGGATGACCAACGATCCCGTCTTCGAACGTTCCATCGCGCCGCTCGCCTGCAGGGCGCTCCTGACCGATTCGGCGGTGAGCTTGCCGGCCGAATAGGCGGTGAGGACCGATAGCCCCTCGGTATCCACCACCTGCAGCCAGACCGGCACCTTGCTCTTCTCCAGGTCGGACATGACCGTGAAGAAGGTCAAGGAGAAGTTGGTGGTGAACAGCAACGGGGAATCAGGCCCGGGGTTGTTGACCGGGTAGAGGTCCGGCTTGACCTGAATTGGAACCTGCGGATCGGTGTATATGTTCTGCCTCAGCACCATCAGCGGCAGGGCGTTAGCTGCCGGAAGTTCTTCGAAGGAGAGCAGGCTGCCATACTTCATGACCGCCGTGGAGGCCATGAGCATCCCGTCCCGACCGGAGGGGACCGCCAGGTAGATGGGATATCCGAGTCCGCGGAAGGTCTTGCGGACGGCCCCGCGCCTGATGATGGTGCACCTCTCCAGGAGGTCCTTCAGGTTCGACGGCCGGGGGTCGAGGACCAGGTCCTCCACGCCCTCTCTGCGGGCCCCCTCGACCAGATCGGCCAATGTCCCCAGGTCGTCGGCCACCAATGTCAAAGGGCATCCGGCCTGTTTGGCGGCAGCGCACATCTCCTTGAGGTTCGAGGCGTCCGCCCCGTGCAGGAGTGGGCGTCTGTCCTTTATCGCATCAGCAGCGGCGGACATGACCGCGGCGTCCTTGGTTCGGAGGACGAGAGGCCATTCGGTCTCCGCGACCACCTTCTTTACCAGCGAAACGAACCTTTCCATGTCGCCAGAGCGGCATTCCAGCTCCAGCAGGTCAAGCCTGAGCACCTGGCCCACCCGCTCGAAGCGTAGGGACCGAGCGTAGGAAAGGCGCCTATACAGCTCATCGTCCGCGAGGTCGTCCGCCACCCGCAGGGCGAAGGCCGTGGGGTGGAAGAAGCGCTTGTCGTGGCGGTACAGCTCGGTCTCGTCGCCCATGTCGATGGCGTTCCTTCCCGAGCCTATCTTGACCAGGCGGATCGGAGGGGCGGAAGAGCTGGCCAAAGCGCTCCTTCCCGCCTCGCTTATATGCGGGCAGTCGTCCAGCTTGGCCTTGTTGTTCGCCAGCTGCATGGCGAAGGCCAGGCAGGTCGGGAACTTGCAGTCCCCGCAGTTCTTCTTGGGAAGATGCTTGAATATCTCTATCGCCGTCGCCATCAGGCCTCACCCCTGAAGCCCTTCACGGCGTCCTTGACGATGTCCATCGCCTCGGGGTGTCCGAGCACCAATATGTCGGCCCCGGAAAGCAACGCCGCCAAAGCAGTGGTGCTCTCCCACCAGATACCTCTTTCCAGGGTGTTTCCGGCGTGCGGCACCTCGTCCGTCGCCTCCCTGGCCTTCCACGACGAAGTGCAGTCGCATATCATCGGCACCTGGAGCATGGAGTCGCCAGATAACGCGGAGATCCTTATCCTCTCGTTGACCGAATATGAATATTCCAATCCCATGCCCAGGGCGGCCATCAGCGGATCGATGATCACGTCTCCCCGTCCCACGCCGTAATCGGTGAGCAGGATCACTATCTGCTTGGCCAGGTTAATGTCCAAGTTGGAGAAGCCGATCACCGCGTGCCCGTTGGCCATGGCCGCCGCGGCCACCGATTTGTATCCGCCCTCCTCGGCTTGGCCCAAGAGCAACCGTTCTCCCTTGGCCGCCTCCCCCACCTTCTCCAGCACCTTGGCGTCCTTCTCGGCGTGGCCGGAGCCGTAGATGATGAGCGGTAGTTCGACCGCCTTCATGACATCTATCACCGTGACCGCGGCATCCTCCGGGGAGGCGTCCATCTCCTCCGGATTGGTGGAGGTCAGGTGTAGGCAGATGAGGTCGGCGCCCCGCTCCCTCCATGCCCTGCACCAGGCGATCGGATCGTTCACGGCCTCACCGAAGGCCTGCTTCACCGAAACGGGAACATCCTCCAGGGAATCGGCCACGAAACCGGCCAAAGCAACCGTTCGCTTGGCGGGGTCTTCGAACGAAAGGAACGGAAGCCCCTTGTTGCCGCCCAACCGCAGGGGGCGTCGGGAGCCTCCCTTTTCCTGGGAAGCTCCCAGCTCCATCTCTCCGATCGAACCCGTCCATTTCTCCTTCGGCACCGGCACTTCCATCTTCGCACCTCAAAGCAGCGGCGGCATCCCCAGGGCGGGGTGGCCCACCTTGATCATCCATTGCATCAGACCCTCGGCGTCGGTGACGACGGTCTCGTCAGCCACCTTATCCAGGAAGTCTGGCATTCCCAATTCCCTGGCCCTATTAATAAGCTCTTCCCTCATGCTCTCCTTGAGCGAGGAAGGCATCCAGGAGATGCGCAGAAAGCCCCCGTCCCCGGAGATGAACTTCTTGCTCACCAGGTACTTCCGTCCAATGCCGATGAAGCCGGGGGTCTGCTTTCCGCCGCCTATGCTCCCGGCCAAGGTGGAGAACTTCATGCCCATCGGGGTCATGTCCGGGAACTCACGGTTAACGATGACCACGGACTGCATGTCCGGGCTCATGGCCACAATGACCTCGAAGCAGCCGCAGGCCGTCATCGGGTCCTCCATCATGCTATAGGCGCAGAACCTGGTGATCTTTCCTCGGGTCAGGGCGGCCACCGCCTCGTTCACCCCTTTCCAGGAACCTTTTTCGACGTCCTCGGCATCCCCTTTGGCTATGGGCTGGTTCGGTCCCGACGGCACGATCTCCTTTCCGGTCTTGGCGTCCAGCCAGTTTATAGCGCCACATAGTCCGAGGCGCTCCGGGGTTATGACGCACACATGGTCCGGGGCGAACGACTGGCACATGAGGCAGGAGTAGAAGGTATCCACGCTCTCGTCGGTAAGCCCGGCCATGCGCTCCTCCCTCTGCTGGTAGACGGACAACGCCTCCGGCATCCTCTTCTTCAGCTCGGCCTCGTCCGTAACGATGGTCACCTGAACCCTGGAAACAATGTTGCCGAACTCCTCCTTGAGCTTGGTGACCAGTATCCGTCCCAGATGCTCCAGGCGGAACCCGTCCCGGAAGGTCTTCTTGCTCAGCCGAAGCCAGTTCATGTTGCGCTGCCCGGTGTGCCAGACGCCTTCCGCAAAGTTCAGGTAAAGGTGAATGCGGCGTTCCATCACCGATTCGAAGTCCTCCTGCATGCGTTTGCCGTAAACGTCCACTAGTATGGCCAAAGGGGACTGCGCCCCCTCGGGAAGGCGGTCCACGTTCGTTCCTAAAACGATGATGGCGCCGTCCTTGACCTCTTCCTCCGGGCGCATTCTGAGCAATTCAAAGGAAGGCGTTCGGCCTCCTCCGGCCTCGAAATAGGTGTCCGGCCTTCTGACGGTCTCGCCCTCGAACGCGGGCCCGAAGGGCACCGGAATGTCCACCAAGGTGACGGTGGTCCTGATGTCCCTGGACTCCAGTCCGCCCTGCAGCATGTCCGCCGGCTCCTTATGGAACAGCAGGTCCGGGACGCCCTCCACCAGCTGGTCGGTGACGATCGGAACGTGATGGAGGAGCGCGGCCAGGGCGAGGGAGGCCCGGCAGGCGTCCAACGGTCCATAGTGCAGCACGAAGGCCTTGGGCCGCTTGGCCAGGTACGCCGACAATCTTTCGGAATCACCCTTCTGCACCCCTCCGAAGGAGAGGGCGGCCCGGGTGACGAAATCGAGAGAATGCACCAGTTGGGTGAAGTTGCCCAACGGGTAGAGCATCATGCCCAGCCCCATCTGCACCTCGCTCTCCTGCAATACACTCACCACTTCGTCCGCGGCCATGATCAGCATGCCGCGGGCCTGCAGTTCTCGAACGGTGGCCACGAGCTGCCGCCGGTCCTGGGGGATGCCCATGATCACCGCCGCTCCAGGGATGGTATCGTCCACCAAAGCCAATCCCAGCTCCCTGAGCACCTTGTCCGGGATGAAGCCCACGGTCACCGTTCCGGCATGCGGGTCCCCGTCCAAGTATCTTAACGCCTCCAGGGCTTCGGCGGCCACCATTGCCGACCGGCCGGCCTCCAGGGCCTGCGCCAATCCCATCTCCGACGGCAGCGAGGAATGCCTTTCGAGAACGTTGAGCAAGGTGCCCAGACTGGCCACCTCCTCCCCGTCCCAGCCCATGATGCATGGAAGTGCGTAAGCGGTCTCTGGATATTCCAGTGGGGCATCGCCCCTGCGAGCGATCGCGGCCTTGACCGCTGTTATCGCCAGGACGGAGAGCAGCGAGGCGCCTAGGAAACCAAGACCGATCACGGCGGCGTTGCTTGCTGCGGCCGGCACAGGCGGCTCGTACCTATGCGGCAACCCGCTCAGCCACCTTCTGCGTTCGATCTCCATGCCCATCCCTACCTCTGAGACCAGGGAGCCGCCGAACAGGTCGCCGATGGTGTGGAACAGTAACTCCTGGCAGAGCGGATCGAACTCGCATCCTGCGAGCGAGACCGGGGCGCCCATCAATGCCTCGCCCAAGGCCATGGCGATATCGGAGGTTCTCAATCCAAGGGGCAGCTGGGAGGGCGATACGCCGAGCTTCCGGCACAGCCCGCGCCTGGCCGTACGGAAGGAGCGCAGGGAGGCGTCCCCCTCCAGATCCGCGGCCGCGCCGAGGTCCGTTCCGACCGTTCTCCAGCCTTTCCCAAGATCGAGCATCAGCCCGCGGACCACCCCCTCCTTGAGGTCGGATTCTCGCAGCTCCTGTTCAGCGTGCTCCCCGACCGCGTCCGAACAGAAGCGCAGAATGGAGCATGCCAAGGCCTCGCGCAAGGCCAACAGTATGGCGAAAGCACCGTCGGAGGGCATGTCGTCCAGGGGAGCAAGCAACCCGGCCTGCTCCCACCCCCTCCGTTCACGCACGGCCATGGGCTCCACCCCGATCTTCTTGGCCAGGTCCCGGTCGACCAGGTCCAGGCAGGCGCCCAGGTCCGTCCTCCACAGAACAGGGGATGAAAGGAGCTCCGTCAAGGCCTGCCGAACGTTGGAAGCCTGGTCCTCGATAATCCCGCCTACCTCCGAAAGCAGGGTTAGGCGCTTCGACCGGACCAGTTCCAGTACCTCCTCGGCGGTCATGCGGTGAACTTCGGACGGGGACAGATGAACCACTCCTTCGATACAAGAGGCCATCGGGTTGCCAACGATATAAATTTGTGCGGATTTTACAGAAGGGAGGGGCGAAGGGCTTCTTCGATGCACTTATTAGCGTCCGCCAACATATTATGGTACGGGGGGCGCGGTCATTAGCTTCAGGAACTTGAACACCTACGAGAACATGGTCAAGGCGGGAGAGGAATCTTCGTTCCATACCAGGTACGAAAGGGCGGTGGAGAGGTTCGTCCAATCCTTGGAGGTGAGGACGAATTACGATAGCATGATCGACGGCAAGGCCGTCGACGCCGGCAAGCACTTCGTGGACACCAGTCCCATCGACACCGACATGGTGGTCGGTGAGTTCTCCTCGGGGGGAAAGGAGGAGGCCTCCCTGGCCATAGCGGCCGCCCGCCGGGCGTTCCAGACCTGGTCGGTGATGGAGCTCGATAAGCGTTTGACGATATTCCGCAAGGCGGCGGAGATCATGCGCCGGGAGCTTTTCGAGATCGCCGCCGCGGTCACCGTGGACAATGGGAAGAACCGTTTCGAGGCCGTGGGCGAGGTGGACGAGGCGATCGATTTCATCTCGTTCTACGCTGAGCGCATGGAGGCCCGCAACGGGTTCCGGGAGGAGACCCCCCCGGCCTATCCGGATGAGATGCCGGTCAGCGTCATGCGCCCCTATGGGGTCTGGGCCATAGTCTGCCCGTTCAACTTTCCCATCGCCATCTCCGCAGGGATGCTGACCGCGGCCATCATCACCGGGAACACCGCGGTGCTCAAACCTTCCACGCCCGCCCCCCTGGCCGTTCACATGCTCTATGATGTCTATGAGCGGGCCGGGGTGCCGCCAGGGGTCATAAACCTTCTATCCGGTAGCGGCGCGACCGCCGGGGAGGCGCTTGTATCCAACGAGAAGATAGACGGCATCGCCTTCACCGGCTCCAAGGAGGTGGGGTACAAGCTTCTGGCCTCATCGCTGCGACGCCACCCTATCCCGGTGATAACCGAGCTTGGCGGAAAGAACCCGGCGATCGTCTCCGAAAAAGCCGATCTGGCCCGGGCGGTGGCCGGGGTGGCCGGTTCCACCTTCGGATATTCCGGTCAAAAGTGTAGCGCCTGCTCCCGTGCTTACGTCCACGAACTGGTTTACGACGAGTTCATGGTCAACCTGCTTGAGCACATCTCCCGCCTGCGGGTGGGGGATCCCCGGGAAAGGGCCACTTTCATGGGCCCGGTCATCCACCAGAAGGCCTTGGACAACTACCGGGCGTATTCGGAAATGGCCCGCAAGGACGGCGTGGTGCACCTTGGCGGGGAGGTCCTGGAGGGAAAGCTCTCCAAGGGATTCTACGCCGCTCCCACCGTCGTCACCGGGCTGCCCGAGGACCATTACCTGATCAAGAACGAGCTGTTCCTGCCGATCCTCTGCGTGCAGCGCTTCACCGACCTGAAGGACGCGGTCCGGCGGGCCAATGACGTGGACTACGGTCTGACCTCCGGCATTTACTCGGACGACGAGGACGAGGTCAAGCACTTCTTCGAGAACATCGAAGCGGGAGTGAGCTACGCCAACCGGGCCCGGGGCGCCACGACCGGGGCCATGGTCGGGGCTCAGCCGTTCGGGGGCTGGAAAGGCAGCGGCTCGACCGGCCTTGGAAGCGGCACGGACATGTACCTGACACAGTACATGAGACAGCAGAGCCGGACCATGGTGCGTTAACGGCTTGCGGCGGCCAAGACCCGTTCCCCGCCGTTGCTGATCAGCAGGACGCCTCCGGCGCTGAAGACCTGGAACGGCTCAGGGAGGCATTCGGCGACCTTCCTCAAGGGTGAGCCCACGGCCATGATGGCGCGCAAAAGCTGTTCGAACATCCCTTTGGGGTTCCCGGCCTTCTCCATGTAGAAATCCGCCCCGTTGCGGAGGGCGTCAATGGCCAATCCCTCGCGGCCGTGGCCGGTGATCAATATGAACGGGATCCGCTTCAGGGAGCGTATGGCATGCATGAACTGCAATCCGTCCATGCCCGGCAGGTTGTGATCGGAGACCACCACCTGGTAATCGTATGCCGCCAGCAGCTCCAACGCCTTGCCGGGGGATGATACAAAATCCGCCTCAAGCCCTTCCTCCCGGCCGAGGAACTCCCGGCACAGGTCCAAGAAATCCACCTCGTCATCGAGGACCAGGACCTTGATCCTCTTCCCATCTTTGTCAACGGTCATGCGCGATGCACTGCTTTCAAGCACGGGCCGTTGATGTATATGTAACTGCGCCGACCCTTATCACATTCGCGAATTGGCTACCAAGACGATAGGATTAATACGGTTCTAGGGAGTTAGTCGCCAGGGACAACATGTCAGGACTAGAGGACATCATGGGAAGAGAGGTCATCAGCTCCGACGCAATAATCATCGGCACCGTGGAGGGCGTGGCCGTGGACACCGACAACTGGAAGATACCGGCGGTCATGGTCAGCGTGCGGAAGGGGAACGAGGCCGCTTTGGCCCTGAAAAAGAAGGTCATAGGAGTGCGGAAGGTCTTTGTGGCCACCCCGCAGGTCTCCTCGGTCAGCGACAACGTCACCCTGGCGGTCAAGATGGACCAGGTCAAGGAGGTGCTGGTGGACGACAAGAAGGTCCCGATCACCGCCGGGACCCTGCTCAACAAGAAGGTGGTGGGCCAGGACGGCAAGCAGATCGGCTTCATGGACAACGTCTACTTCGACGCGGCCCGCGGCTGGGAGATCACCAAGCTGGGCATCAAGCTGGACAAGGCCGCCAAGCAGTCCCTGGACCTCCAGAAGGGGCTGGCGCCATCCTCCCAGATAACCGTCCTGACCAAGGACGTCAGGACCGTGGGCGACATGGTCATGCTGCGTCTGGACCTGGAAGGCCTGAAGGACTACCTGAACAAGAAGCCGGTGTCGAAGAAATGAGGGCGGCGCGCATCTGCGAGAAATGCGATCAGCGGTTCCCGCAGCGGACCCGTGGCTGGAACGCGGTCGATATCCGCTACGAGAAATGTCCTCTATGCGGTCAAGAGAACGCTTACGAATCGGACCTCTACCGCTGGCTTCGCCGGCGGAAGGAGACGAAGGAGCGCCGCCGGTCTAAGGCCTGAATCGGCTTGTGCGATCGTCAAAGGACAAGGTGTACCGATCATGGAGCAGCGCGGCAAGAACGGCCGCCGGGTGGACCAGAACATAAAGGTCGACAGCACCCCGGGCGGGATCAAGGTCATCGTGGAGAGCGTGCCTCACGTGCACACCGTGGCGCTCTCCGTCTCCGCCACCGTGGGCTCCCGGGACGAACGGAAAAGGGAGAGCGGAGTCTCTCACTTTCTGGAACACATGCTCTTCCGCGGCACCAAGAGCAGGGACTATCGCGTAATCAACGAGGGCATCGAGGCCTCCGGCGGTTACCTGAACGCCTACACCACGCACGAGTACACCTGCTTCTACACCTTCACCATCGACGAATCGCTGGCCGTCGGGGAGGAGCTTCTGGCGGACGTTTTCCTGAATCCGCGCATGGACCCCGAACTGGTCGACCTGGAGCGGAACATCGTGAAACAGGAGATCGGCATGCGCATGAACGATCCCGCCGCCCACCTGCGCACCCGCATGTCGGAGTCGATGTTCAAGGGCAACCCCCTCTCCCGCTCCATCCTGGGCACCTCGGAGAGCCTGGACGGCTTCGATTCCCAGTTCCTGCAGGACTATCACCGAACGCACTATCACCCGCCGCACGTGGTGGTCTGCGCCGTCGGCAATGTCGAGCACTCCCGGGTGCTGGAATGGGCTGGGCAGTTCGATGGGATGGCCGGCAAGGCCGCGCCGAAGAGGCGCAGGAGGCCGGAGATGCGCACCGGGGTGAATTTCTTTGAGAAAGGTTCCGACCGCGCTTACATAGGCATAGGCGTTCCCGGTTACGCGGCGTCGCATGAAATGTCCCTCCCCCAGAACCTGCTGACCATGGTCCTCTGCGGCGGAACGTCGTCCCGCCTGAACCACCGCATACGGGAGGTGGAGGGTCTGGTCTATTCGATCAGCATGCACCCCCTGACCTTCCAGGACTGCGGGTCGCTGATGACCTATTGCTCCACATCCATGGAGCAGGTCCCGCGTCTCTTCGACACCTTCGGCCAGGAGCTGTCCCGTTTCAAGACGGAGGGTCTTCAGGAAGGGGAGCTGGAGAAGGCCAAGTACGGTCTCAAGGGATCGTTATTGCGAAACGCCTGCCGCCCGGACCAGAACATGAGCTCCCACCTGATGCGGTTCCTGGAGAAGGGGAAGGTGCTCAGCATCGAGGAGCAACTGGCAAAGATAAACGCGGTTACCGCGGAACAGTTGGCCAAGGCGGCGGAAGAGCTTTTGGTCGGCGGAAAGGCCTGCGTCACCATCTGCTCCGCCCCGGCCATGAGGGCGGAGATGACGGAAGCGGCGGAATCCCTGGACTTCTAAGGCTCCACCACGATGAGGACCTGCCCGCCCTCCACGGTCTCCCCCGACCTGACCTTGACCTCCCTGACCTTGCCGGCCACCTCGGTCTGCACCTCGTTCTCCATCTTCATGGCCTCGAGAACAAGGACCACCTGGTTGGCGCTGACCTGGTCTCCCACCTTCACCTTTACGGACATGATCTTGCCGGGCATCGGGGAGAGGACGGCGCCCGATGAACCTTCGGACCTGCCTCCGTCCTCCGACTCCTCCACGGCGATGTGCTCTATCTCCCGCACCGGCTGCAGCTTGAGGTCCATGGTCCTGTCGTCGGAGGTGACCTTGGCCCCCTCCTCCAGGTCGCCCTCGATGATGACCGGGGCCACCTCGCCGTTGACCAGGACCTTGTCGTCCTTGAATATGCACTTGTAGACGTGGTCGCCTATCGCGACCCGATAATCGCCGCCGTTCTTCTCGACCACGACCTCGTAATCATGTCCGTTGATGGTCATGCGCAGCTTCACAGCGGCCACCCCCCGCGGCCCACCGCTTCGTTCATGGCCGCGCATTTCCAGGCGTCGACGCCGCCGGTGCCTTGGCCTTTGGAGGAGGTGTGCTTCTCCGTGGAGCGCATGTAGAGCACGGCCACGGCCGCCAGGTCCCGGTAGTTCACGCCCTTCTCCATCATCTGGCGGTGCTTGAAGTAGTCCAAGGCCACCTGGGGGAACAGGGCGTAGGAAAGAACGTCCTCCTCCGAGCAGGTCATGTCCTCCTGGCAGGCGTACTCCTCGATCTCCTTGCACAACTTCTCGAACTCCGGCTCCAGCAGGTCGGCCGGCCGGACTGTTATCGGCTTCTCGTCGCCGATGATCTTCTTCCTCACGGCGGGGTCGATGTCCGCCGGGGTCTTGCCGTACAATCCTCGGACCAGGTTCTTCGTCTCGTTGGTCACCATCTTGTAGCGCTCTCCGGTTATCACGTTCAGCACGGCCTGCGTGCCCACGATCTGGGATGTTGGCGTTACCAACGGAACGTGACCGAGGTCGGCCTTGACCTTCGGTACCTCATCGTAAACGTCCGCCAGACGGTCCTCCTTCTTGGCCTCCCGCAGCTGGGAGATGAGGTTGGATATCATCCCGCCGGGGATCTGGTACACTAGGACGTTGGTGTCGATGCCGGTGAAGCCGCTCTCGAAGGCGTGGTACTTCTTGCGAACGGAATCGAAGTAGTCGGAGATGGCGGTCAGCTTCTTCAGGTCCAGGCCCGTGTCGTATTCGGTGCCCCGGAGCATGGCCACCACCGCCTCGGTCGGAGGCTGGGAGGTGCTCAGGGACATGCTGGATATGGCCGTATCCACTATCTCCGCCCCGGCCTCTATGGCCTTCGTGTACGTGGACATGACCATGCCGGAGGTGGCGTGACAGTGCAGGTGCACCGGCAGCCCGATCTCCTCCCTCAGCTGCTTCACCAGCTCGTAGGCCTCCATAGGCGCCAGCATGCCGGCCATGTCCTTGATGCATATGGTGTCGGCACCCATGTCCTGCAGCTTGCGGGCGAACTTGATGTACCCCTCTATGGTGTGCACCGGGGATATGGTGTATGAGATGGAGGCTTCGACGACACCGCCGTACTTCTTCACCGAGCGCATGGCCATCTGCATGTTGCGGTGGTCGTTTAGCGCATCGAATATGCGGAAGACGTCAATGCCGCGCCGGCAGGCGTTCTTGACGAACTTCTCCAGGATATCGTCAGAATAGTGGCGGTAGCCGACCACGTTCTGTCCGCGGAGCAGCATCTGGAAGGGGGTGTTGGGCATCTCCTTCTTCAATTTGGTAATGCGCTCCCAGGGGTCCTCGCGCAGGAAGCGCAGGCAGGTATCGAACGTCGCCCCGCCCCACATCTCCACCGACCAGTAGCCGATCTCGTCCAGCATTGCTGCCGCCGGCAGCATGTCCTCGGTGCGCAGGCGGGTGGCCAGCAACGACTGGTGCGCGTCCCTCAATACGGTGTCCATGATCTTGATCTTCATTGGAACACCTCAGAGCGGCATGTTGCCGTGCTTCTTGGCCGGGCGGGCCTCGCGCTTGCGGTCCAGCATCTCCAACGCTTCGATTATTCGCATACGGGTGTTGCTAGGTTCGATGATATCGTCCAGATAGCCGCGCTCCGCGGAGAAGAAGGCAGAGGCGTACAGCTTGCGATATTCGGATATGAGGACGTCCCTCTTCTCCTGGGGGTCGTCGGCCATGATCAGGTCCTGCTTGAACACGATGTTGATCGCTCCCTCCGGACCGACGATGGATATCTCCGCGGTCGGCCAGGCCAGGTTGACATCGGATCGCAAGGCCTTGGAGCCCATTACGCAGTACGCGCCGCCAATGGCCTTCCTGGTGATCAGGGTGACCTTGGGAACGCTCGCTTCCGCGTAGGCGTACAGCAGCTTGGTCGAATCCCTCAGCAGGGAGCCGTTCTCCTGCTCCACGCTGGGCATGTATCCTGGAACGTCCACCAGTGTGACCAACGGTATGTTGAAGGAATCGCAGAAGCGCACGAAGCGGGCCGCTTTCAAGGAAGAGCCGGCATCAAGCGTTCCGGCCAAGGCCATGGGCTGGTTGGCCACGATCCCGATCGGGCCGCCATCCATGCGGGCGAGGGCGGTGATCATGTTGCGGGCGAACGACTCCTGCACCTCCAGGATCTCGCCCTTGTCCACCACCTTCCGGATGACCTCCTTCATGTCGTAGGGCTTCATGGGGTCGTCCGGGATGATGGTGTCCAATGAATCCTCCCGGCGTTCCGGGTCGTCGCCCATCTGCTTGGTGGGCGGCTGCTCCAGGTTGTTCGACGGAAGGAAGGACATCAGCTTCCTGACCTGCTTGATGCACTCCAGGTCGTCCTCGGCCACGAAATGGGCGGAACCAGAACGAGTGGCGTGTACGCTGGCGCCGCCCAGTTCCTCGAAGGTCACCGTTTCGTTCTGCACGGCCTTGATGACGTCCGGACCGACCATGAACATGAAGGACTTGTCCTTGACCATGAACACGAAGTCGCTGAGCATCGGTGCGTAAACACCGGAACCGGCGCAGGGCCCCATGACCATGGCTATCTGCGGAATGAGCCCGGAGGCCAAGGAGTGGCGGAACATCACCTCTCCGTATCCGGCCAACGAGTCCACGCCCTCCTGCAATCGGGCGCCGCCCGAATCGTAAAGGGCGATGATCGGACATCCGGTCTTCACCGCCAGGTCGATGACCTTGCAGATCTTCTTGGCGTGCATGCGGCCGACGGAACCGGCGAAGACGGTGAAGTCCTGGGCGTAGACGAACACCTGCCTTCCCTCTATGGTCCCCCTTCCGGTGACGACGCCATCTCCAGGGAGCTTCTGCTTCTCCATGCCGAA
>ENA-ORXD01000224-ORXD01000224.1-sediment-metagenome-genome-assembly--contig:-NODE-224-length-86013-cov-150.712100_pt1 | contig 86013 bp, 84 predicted proteins | sample MGYA00237862_ERZ511471 | MGnify/ENA metagenome assembly ERZ511471
CGTCCGCTCCACCTCCATTCCGTTCCGCTCACATCGCAGGGCTGCTCTCTATCAGTGAATCGTGCTCATCCTGGCGGTCATGCGTGCTCGCTTCTCTCGCATCGCATCGCCTGCACCCTCCCGCTCCTCGCAGACCGTTTCCACAGACTCCTCGTCGCTGTTGTGGGTGCAACAGATCCGGATTTGTCTCAATTTTCCAGAAAATCCCACAAAGCGTTAAATACTATCCTGACCTCAAATTTCATGAGGTAATCAAGGTGGCAGATTTACCTATTGCGGCAGTTGTACGAATTGCCAAGAAGAGCGGAGCAGAGCGGGTCGGAAGCGACGCCGCCGCTGCGCTTGTAGCACAGACCGAAGACTACATTGCGTCTCTTGTGAAAGAAGCAAACAGGCTTGCAATTCACGCAGGAAGAAAGACACTCAAGGAAGAGGACATCGACCTTGCCGGAAAGGCTTTTTAAGCCTCTCCACCTTTCCTTTCGGTTCTTCTATCACGTTTTCTCCTGATTCCAGGAACGTTTTCTCCTGATTCAAGCCGAATAGAATCTGATCCTCGTGGATTACTCATATGCTGCGGCGTTCTATTTTCTCACCAGGCTGGTTATTCACCCCCGTCTGGTTGGTTCCCTCTTGTAAATGATTTCATGCGTTCCTCCGCGAGCTGATGGTATTCCACCATCCTCCGTACCTCTTCCACTGCACGTGGTTTGTCACGGATCCCGGTGAAGAGGATGCGGACATTGTCGATGTCATCCTTGAGATAGGCTGCTTCATGATAGAGCAGGAGGGTAATCTCCCCTTCCTGTCCGAAGTGATGCTCTTCCACCTCTCCTTTCATGTATCGTTCCCGTTGTTGCCTGGATGGTGCGGCAAAGTTATTTTCGAATCTGAAGATTCCCATTGAAGACTCCTCGCCGGAATTTCCGGATAGATGTGAGGTTCTCATGCTGTCATGTTTAAATGTAGAGCAGGCGGCTTGAAAGTGAATCCCAGGTTTTTTGGAAAGGAGATTCGGTAGCGTACCGGTTTTTCTGGAAAAGTGATCAACGCGATATCCGCACAGGATCATTCAGTCTCCATTGACAAACAACTTCTGCCGGTGATCCATTCTTCATTCACATCGATCAAAATAGATACTACCAGTCTCAATAGCACTGGATAAAGACTCTGATTTCATAAATGAACACGATCAGGAAGAGAGAACGGACACCGCGATCGTGCTTAAGCGCGCCCGAGTGGTCCCTTGAGTGGTTGTGCATTCAGGGAACATCATGATCGAGCAATTTATGAAATGTATTATCAATGATATTGAACATAGGTCGGAGAATGAAATTCATATATGTCGCTGGAATCCTTGTTGGCGGGTTTATTGCATTTCTTGGTCTCTTATGGTTTCTCCAGGGGACCGGGATCATTCATCTGCGTCCCGTAATGTGTGTCACGAACTGCGAAGAGATTGTCGGCAGATCCCCGACCTGGGCAATAACCGGGGCGGTTGCGTTCATCATCGGGTCTGTAATCGCGGCCATGAGTGTGAAGCGATTCAGAATACCACGGGAATAAGTCGTTGAGACCACGAGAATACACCATGAACCGGAATAAAAACAATGGTTACAATGTCCGCGTTCTTCTTTTCTCCGGACGGATTCAAATTCGTTGTGTAATCAACCGTAACGTATTGCATACGCGATCCTGTATCAACCCACCGTCTTGTTCTCTTATCCCGATCAGGAATAGAAAACGGAAAAATAGTGGTCGCACACCTTCCAGACCCCGGTCGGTTTTCCAGGTCGGATGGGCCATGTATCAGAAGAGAATTGCCCGCTGGCGATCGGCAGAGACACCTCCCGGCAACTGGAAAAATATCTGCGAAAGCATGAGTGCATCGACAGGCTGCACGCCCTGCATGAGTGCGCCCGGCGAGAGTCCCCTCTCATTGATCGAGGGAAGATAGGTATAATACTCGAGGTTATGAGAACAGGATGTGACCTTTATCACCGACTGGATATTGAGTACAGGATCCGATTCACTGAGTGTGTGATTCCCAAAAAGGGCATATATCCCGTCTTCAATGAAAACAACCCTCGTATGTATTCCCTGGTGGGCACATGCAACCGCAAAGGTGAGTGCACCGAATGCCATCTCGTTTCCATAGGGACTTCGGGTGATGAGTATGACGAGAGGTGGTACATCAGGATTGGTCGGTGAGCGTATCTCCGGAATACCCGGGTTCCTGTTTACCGGAATGGAAAGGGCTGAATGTGAGAGTATAAGGTGGTTCTTCGAGAAACGAGAGATTATATGCGATAGATCCCTGATTTTTGCCGGGGGAATCGTGCATGATGAGATGATCTTTCCCTTCTCCGTTGTATACCTGGAGTAGCCTCTCGACGCCGCGCTCTGCGAGCACATCAGGAAGAGGGGTGAAAGCCCTTTTCCGACCGCCTCCGCGCTGACCTGGACGAGCGAATCCCCGAAATTTTCACACATCGTCGGCTTCTGGCCGTCGTGCATGGTATAAACCCCGTCCATGTAACCGTACATCTCGGGAGAGATATTTTTCGCGATTGCTGCCTGGAAGAGACGCACCATCGTGAAGGGTGACGCATGCATGTAAGGGGACTGGACCTGGAAAAAACCAAAAGCAGAGTCCTTTGATTCCTGTAATGCAGCATTAAGCAGGATATCGGCGAAGGATTCCCGGGAGATGATATGGTCCGGGTTCCTCCGTTCGTAGGGCTCGATGGAGATCCCTCGCATCATGAGTTCATGGGTATCGAAGAAGAACCTGATATTGGGCAATTTAAACAGTATCTCCCAGTTGTGAGCGCACCTCCGGTCGATGAGACTGTAGCAGGCGTCACCTGATAAGAAGAGGGAAAATGGAATGATCGGGGTTTTCGGATTGTGATGAAGGCTTTCAGGATAATGCCTGGTGAAATAGAGTTTCAGAAGTTCGGTGATCCAGGAGAATCTCTCAACGGTCAGGTTTTCCGTTGTATAGAAGATATTCTCATTCTTCATTGACATCCCCCTGGCGTGGTTGTTTCTCTTCGTCACTGATCGTCCATACTTCAGCATTGCCATCTCTCCGGAAGATGCGGTCATAGTTCGCGCTCGAGCCTCCCCACTGCTGCAATATAGATCGGCCACTGCGTCTCCGGTTCGAGGTCAGCAAGCTGGATCACCATCTGGTCATGGAAGAGGTCGATCGGGTGGACGTCGCACCCGATACATGCCGAAGCCATCATCAATGCCTGGCAGATGTGCCCGGTCTCCAGGAGTACACTCCGGTAACCCCTGTTGCCCAGCGCCCAGACGGAACGGTAGGGCACGGCCACCCACAGGAAGGTGACGGCCGCCCGGGTTATTACCTTGAAGTCCATGCTGGCCGTTCCCATTGCAAATGGGATGTCCGAATCCTCACGGATGGATATGACCTGGTGAGTCTTCGGGAGATAACGGTAAAGGCCCGTCGGGAGACCTTCGACCTCCCCGGCCACGAAATAGGTATCGACCGGGTGACGGTTTCCGCTGGAGGGGACATTCCGGATCGGGGCGGGACTTGCATCTATCGGTCGTTCCCCCTGCGTGCACCAGAGCAGGAACGAGAGATCGTTCATCGTGATGGACGTTCGTGAGAAATAAACCACCGGTTCCCAGTTTTCAATCGCCTCCTGCACGGAAACCCCGGGAATCTTGAGTTTTTTGGGGTCAGGCAGGGTAATTACCTTCGCATCATCAGGTACAACCTGATCGGAAGGAGGTTCGGGGACCCTGCGGATCATGTCAATTGTTGAAAAGTCAGGATACCGCGTATTTTCCAGGAATTCAATGCCGGAATCTTTCATTGATCAACTCTGCTGATTTTTTTGATTGATTTTGTTTCGGGCTGATTGGTGTTCAAGGGCGAAAAAGGATATGGATTTGATCGGTTCAGGATGCCATGACGAAAAGATTGGCGTAGATCTCCTTTCCTTTCGATCTCGGGTGGCGTTCCCCGAGATCACCGATATAATGGTTGAATCGGGCCGAAACTCCGTCAATCTCCTTCTCTACCGTTGCTATCTTCTTGAACCCGGGCAGCATGTACTGGATCTTGCCAAGGACATAGATGTCCCCTTTTACCATCTGCCCGCCGACGCGCCCTTCTACGTCTCCTTTTATGACGACGCATCCTCCCTCTGCGTGGGTCGAGACATGGATGAATGCATTCTTCTCGATGATGATCGTCCCGCCGAGCATGAACGTGCCGATGTCGTTTCCGGCATTTCCGCGGATGCGGATGGTTCCACCCCGCATTCCGCGCCAGTCGCCACGATATGCCGATCCGACATAATTCTCGGCATTTCCGTCTACGGTGATCTCACCGCCTTCCATCGCGATGCCGCAGAACGAATGGACATTTCCTGTGACGTGGATCTTTCCACCCTTCATCCATCCGCCGACGTACATATCCGCATTCCCGTCAACCTTGATCGAGCCCGCTGTCATCTTGGTGCCGAGGTACTTGATCCGGGAGCAGTCCCCCGCGATATGGATTTCAGTCTGTTCGGCGGTGTCTCCCGGTTTGCCGCTGACTTCAAAGTAGTCACCGAGCCGGACTCTCGTCTTTCCTTCGCGCACCTCGAGTTCGGAGATCTCGGCCGCGGTCTTGCCGGCGAACGCATCCGGAGAGATATTGTTGCACTCGAGGTAGAGTTCGGGTTCCTTGTAGGGTTTGAGTGTTACCAGAGCCATCTTCAATCAGGCCTCCACGTCGATATCAATCACGTACGGGTTGGGGGCAAGGCAATCCCATACCGAGTAATTTCCAAGCCCGACAGTGTATTCCTTCAGGAATTTCTCGTGAATGTCCCGGATCACCTGCGGGTTCTCTTTCACCTTGGCATTCACCCAGAATGTCCTCTTGTTGCCATGACTCACGATATCCCCGTCCTTGACGACGATATCTCCCGATTTGATGAAATTGGATGACCTGAGGAATGCCCGCTCGATCTGTTCGGGGTCATCGGGCATGTCATTGAAGTTCAAGTCGTAAACCACGACATTGGCCTCCATGCCGGGTGCCAGGCTGCCGAATATATGTGACAGTCCAAGAGCTTTTGCGGGTCCGGCCCTCGTCATCTGGGCAATCTCGTACAGCGTGCGTTCGGTGTCGAGCGAGTGGATGTTGGTCGCATCGATCACCTTGTCGGTGTACTTCATCGATTCGAGTGTCTCTTCACGGGCCTTCTTGCTCATCAGCCACTTGATGATCCTCGGGTACCGGATGAACGGTCCTGCATTGGGGTGATCCGTGGTGATGAAGGTCCGCATCGGGTCCTTTGCATACAGTCCGAGCTCGAGGCCTATCGCCCACTGGATACCGCACACCTTGATGTCCTTGTCATAGACGTACGGAACGACTCCTGCAGCGGTCTCGAGTTCCACATCGGTGTTTGCCCATTTCAGGTGATTCAACTGGTTGAGGTGGTGCTCGAAGGGACCGTCCGCGGTCATGGTGGTAGTCTCATCGAGCGTCACACAGCCAAGGTCAACAGTGATGTTCTTCTGGCCGTTGATGTAGTCCATGACCTCTTTTGCCTTGGACTCGAAGTTTCGCCACGAGTCTCCACCATAGGAATGGAACTGGACATGCGTGGAATGCATGACAGAATCACGCGAGAACTTGTTGTTCGCCTTGACTCCTTCTGCGAGACGGAACGAATCAAGCGTTATCTCGTAGTTGCCCGGTGTCCCGAGACTGTTCTGGTGGATGTGAATGGAATGCGGGAGCCCGAGGTATTCATTGGTCTGCATCAGTCCCGAGATGATCTCGGCAGGTGTGATATCAAAGAACGGCACCGGATCATTCAGCGTCAGGCAGTTGAGACCCCATGCCCATGCCGCTGTTCCACCGGGATTGACCAGCTTCACCCCATACCCTTTCGTCGCAGCCAGGAGCCACGCCGTGTATGCGGCACTGTTCTCGATCTCCCTGTTCTTCAGGTATTCAAGGACGAACCAGTTGTTTGCAAAGACCGGGAGTGCTCCCTGGTCGATGATCGGCGTGTCATGGATCTCCTCGTGGACGTGGGGAGAATGGAGGGGGGGCATCGCCGCTTCCATGACGAATGCGTATCCCATACGGGCGTAATCGTACCCTGTCTTGAAGGTACTCGGGATCGAGAACCCACTCTCGATACGGTACGGTGCCTGTGCATTGGGGCTCTTGAAGAGCTTGTCCTCGGGCCTCATGAGGCGCCCGACATTCACTTTCGGTCCTGCAACGTGCGCATGGATATCGACGCCACCCGTCATCACGACCTTGCCGCGTGCATCGATCTCCTTCGCACCCGATCCCACCTTCTCGACGATCTTGTCGTCCTTGATGGCGATATCCATCACGTCGCCGTTAATTTTGCGTGCAGGGTCGACAACAAACCCGTTTTTTATGATGATTTCAGCCATGTTCACTGCTCCGCGGTGCTGGACCCGTGTGCATGTCCCCTGTTCAGTATCCAGATCGGTTCGGTCTCCGTGAGCTCGCACATGCGTTCATAGACCCTGTCAAAGAGCTCCTCGTCACTCAGGACACCGTCGGGACCGTCAACGACCTTCTTGAACTGGATGGGCACGTTATCCATGCGATACACGACTCCGGGTTCCTCGACGCCGACAACACGGACGGGGATATGGAGGTCTGATATCTCGCTTGCCATGCAGATGTTCGGGTCCACGGTGATGAACGGGTGTTTCTTCAGGTGCCTGACTGCTTCAATCGGGAAATGTGCTCCTGCATCTGTTCCGACGTTGACGAAACAGTCCACTTCGTCTCTCATCGCAAGGTCGATGGAACTCGTCTCGCCCGGGTTCATGTGAGCATGTGTGCCCCTGGAAAGGTCGACACAGTAGGGGAACCCGAACTGCCACGACCAGACCTGGCCGGGTCCGGCGATGTTGTAATGGCCCCGCATGGCCATGATGGAGGCTTTTGTGTGGCTGTTGAGATCCCTGGTGGTGCTGATCGCGATGTCGACATTATGGTTCCGGCCGTCGGTGTGGCAGCATCCCATGCCGTAGAAGATCATCACGAACCGCCCGTTCTTCATCTTTCCTGCTGCTTCCAGGATCTGCTCCTTCTTGATGCCTGCAACAACATCGGGAATGTCGTGTCCACGAAGCACCGTCCTGAAGGCATCGAAGAGTTCGTAATCATGCCCCTGGTCGATCATCAGGTGGATATCTGCCAGTTTTGCGGTGTCAGTCTCCCTCGGGTCCACGCAGATGATCGTGCGCTGCATGTTGCCCTTGGTTGTAAAGAATCCCCTGGGGAATATCGAGTAACGCGATGTATGCCGTGGGTGGGCGTGCATGGGATTGCATCCCCAGAACAATACCACGTCGGCCCTGTTCTTCACTTCACCGAGGGTGCAGCTGGGATAGCCGTTGTCGAAAATGGCCAGGAAAGACGGGCCGTGGCAGATCGATGCGCAGTTGTCGAGAACAGCACCGGCCTTCTCGGCGACTCTCGCCACGGCGCTCATGCCTTCGCAGTTTGTGGAGCCAAAGCCGTAGATCAGGGGCTTTTTTGCCTTCAGCAGGGTTTTGGCGGTATAATCGATAGCCTCGTCGTAGGTGACCTCCTTGACAGTGCCGTCCTCCTGCCTCATGCGGGGCCTGGTCGGTCTGTTCGGGCTCGATGCGTGGTGGAAGATCTCATTTCCAATAACGCAGGCATTCCTCGTCTCAAGAACCTTTTTCCCGTCATCAGAGACGAGGACTTCAAGGTCATCGCAGGATGATCCACAGTACGGGCATCCTACCTGTGTAATCCATTTTGGCATCTAGTTTCCTCCTTCTTTCCAGAGTCCGACTGCTCCCTGAACAAGTTCAAGGGCGGTCTTTATTCTTTCGTCGATCGCAGGTTCGATTGTGACCGGAAATCCGCTGTACTGCGGGGTTCCGGTCGACTGGGTCCGCGGGGGGACAACCTGGTTCGCCCAGACCCCCTGCCTGATGTGTGCCAGTCCCGGGGGGACATACTGTGTCGGCTCTATCGCTTTCACGATGACGCTCCCTGCTTCGCTGGTTACCCGGACATTGGTATTTCTCCAGATACCGAGTTTCTTCATGTCTTCCGGGTTCATCTCAACAATCGAACAGGCCTTAAAATATTCAGGAGTGGTCTTTCCCTTCTCCATCGCCTGTCCTTCCTCGATGGCACGCTGGGTGATCATGTTAAGGACAATCTTTTCTTTCATAGGAGAACCTCATGGGTCATTTTTTCTGGATTTATGAGATATGATCGCGTTTTCTGAAGGACTATTCAGTGACAGTCCCCGGTGTAAAGCCTCCACGGGCACCGGTAAGAGTAATCACATTGTAGGGGCATGCCAGGACGCAGACTCCGCATCCGGCACACAGCTCTGATTTGAGATCCAGACTTACCGATTTCCCGTTTTGGACAGAGTAAATCTTGTCCTTAGTCACCGGGTCAAGAGTGTAGATCTCAAGGGCATTCACGGGGCATGCGGCGACGCAATTTCCACACCCCGTGCACCGTTCCATGTTCACATGTACACTAAAAGCCATGTAAGAAAAATTGTCATATTAAATTATTAAACATTTTCCATTTATTAAACAAATATAATTGAAACCATTTAACCTAAAACAATTTTATTTTATAGCTTGTTAACTCCCGGGCATGGCAGTTTCGGAATCCTTGCTGCTAAATTCTTCTTCTATCCGGTCTTTAAACGAGGAAAAGTCCATGCTTTCGAGCTGATCGGTGAGTATGCTCCCCCCGTACGCATACCGGTATATCCAGTCGACAACCCGCTCCACCACCATCACCGCTTCATCTTCCGAATCCACGCGGATCAGTTCGCGTCCCAGCATGGGGTGCCGCCCCCGTCTCCCGCCTATCGTTATCATGTAGTGTGGCATGGTTCCCTTGATGATATGGAACGGACAGGTATCGATGCACATGCCGCACTGGACACAGAGGTTTGTGTCCAGGGTAAGCCTGCCGTTCACCATCACTATCGCTTTCTCCTTACAGGTCAGTGCACATGTTCCGCACCCGGTGCACTGCCCCTCATCGCGTATCGGCTCACGGAGGCCGGTTATCCCGATCTCGCTCAGGCGCTCGCTGGTGCACCCGTTGGGGCAGGCCGAGACTGCAATCCGGACCCTCATCGGCATCTCCCTCCCGAAATGCGCCTTGTTCAGCCGGGAGAGCAAGCTGCCTGTCTCGATATTTGAGAGGCGGCAGCGGTCCAACCCGGGACAGGCGGTGATGTTTACCACCTCCTCGTGCTCGGATCCCAGGGTGACGCCGACCTTGTCGACAGCCTTGATGAGACGGGGGACGTCTTCGATGGGCAGGTGAGGGATCTCTATCGTCTGGCGTGTTGTCAGGTGGACGCTTTGCGCTCCCAGCCTGCGTGCGGCCCGGCCGATGCCGAGCATCTGGTCGGGAGTGATCTCACCTCCGGGTATCCGGAGACGGACGGTATAGAGCCGCTTGTTCCGCTCCGGGATGACTCCGCCTCTCTGTTCAAGGTAACTGTATACTTCAGGTTTTATCTTTTTCATGATGAACCACGTGAGCGCAGACGAACATTCCGGTCTGCACGGATGGCCCCTGTTTGCTCAGCAGGCCTTGAGATATCGCGGAACGTCACGACTTCACCCGTTCCGCACACCAGTTCATGGATCTCATCGAACGAGATGGGATGGTACCCGATCAGTTCTGCGCTCACGTTGACCATCCGTGTGAAAGGATTGAAGAAGGGATACTGGGTCAGGTCCTTGTTGTGGACATGTCCGTGAATGACCCACCCGTCGAATGGCCTGGTCAGTTCCTTCGGATCGTGGATGAAGAGGTACCTGATCCCCCGGTAGCGCATCAGGAGACAGTGCGACATGAAGGGATAGTAGGGATCGTGGTTCCCTTCAAGATAGAATATACTCCCGTTCAGTTGCCCGATATAGTATTCTGTGGTCTTTTGGCCCATGTAGGACATATCCCCAAGGAAAATGACCGTATCACTCTCTTTTACGGTCCAGTTCCAGTTCCTGACGAGCACCCTGTCCATCTCCCCGGGATTGCTCAGTAAGAAAGGCCTCTTGTACCTGGGAATACTGTTTGCGTGCCCGAGATGAAGGTCACTTATGAGATATATCCGGGGTTCTTCGTGGTAATGAGCCCTGGTCAGCTGGTATCCCCGGGCTACCCGGAACTTTCTCAGGGAGAGCCGGGCATTCTTTCTTGAGACTGATTTTTTGGAAGGGAGCCATCTCCTCTGGCAGAGATCATACTCTCCAACCGGCGTCCCGTCCCTGCGAAGGACCATCCGCAGGATCTCGATTAACACCGGTTCTGCATCCCTCTCTTTCAAATACCGGACCATCGCGCTGTTCTCGTCTTCCCCTTTTCCACTGTAGGACCTGGGCTTCTCACATGCGGGCCGTCGCGATGGCGTGAATTGATTACCGGCGGGTAGCTGGGAGGGGATTGTGACCGGCGCCGGCCTTTCCCGGCTTATCTTATCGATAAAGGATCCCGGGTGGTTGACGATCTGACAATTTTTTGAGAGCAGAAGAACGAACGAACGAAGTCCCGTAGAGGGGGTTATCTCGTAGGACGAGTGATCCCTGGGAAGCGTAATCCCCTGGACCGGACAGACCGATACCTGGATCGGGCCTGCCTGGTCAGCGCTGCTGGCAATAGCCTGCATTATAGAATCCTGATCATCAATCCCACGTGACGCTATCTCGGTAAGGACCAGGTACGGATGGCGATCGGGATCGGAGCAGAGTCCCGGGTCCCCGATCCAGGACTCGAGGGCTCCCTTTACGTGTGACCGGGGTATCCCCATCCTGAGATCGAGACGGTACCGGGAGGCTTCTCCGTGAATCCGGTTTCCTGGTCCGCCTGGCGTCATGGCCTCACACCACCTCGGTATTCCGGGAAGACTCGCTGTCACGCCAGAAAGAGGCGATAGGAGTGAACGAACCGGTTCTTGTCGTACTGTACCCGCCGAGCCGGGTGATTGATTCCCTGTACTGCTGGGACTTCAGTACGCTGAGGATATCAGCGGTAGTGGAATCCTCCATTGAAGCGAGCGGAAATACCAGTTCGTATGATTCGTATCCGAGTGGCAGCCAGGAGAGACCGGTCTTATCGGCCGTTCTCTTCCGGCAGATTCCTGCATCGGCGCTGCCATTTCGTATTGCAGAAACCATGTTGTCTTCACTTCGCGCCTGGTTTTCGTAACCGCTGATAGTCTCTGCCTGCACGGTGTTCTGGTCGAGAAGCATATCGAGAAGCATCCGTGCGGGGACCCAGGGTGGCCGGTTGATGAACCTGGCTCCATCGAGGTCTTCAATCTTCAGATTGTCCCTCGAGACGAGTCCAAGTTCAGCCTCGGCGACGGTCACTCGTATGAAGTCGTGACCGACTATCCGGGCGAGAAGGTCCGTTCCTTCCCAGGTATCGGTACGTGGAAGGGTGACAGACGCTGCATGACAGTTCTTCATCTGGAGGATCCGCAGGGCTCCTGCGGCCATGGTGTTGCAGCAGTGGAGGTGATAGCCGTTCGATGAGAGACGGTCACCCAGGAGATGTATGCATTCATCCCGGACCCCGCAGACGAGCAGCGTGTTGTCGACCTGCGACGGAGGGCAGGTGATCCGGACCTGGATCTCTTCTCCGGCGTCGATGCCCTCATGGGAAGCCGGGATGCGGATGTAGCCATTCGACCGTACAAGGGACATCTGGACCCCGTTTCCCCTGGAATGGGGCATCACGCAGATCCTGTCACCTACCCTGGCGGCAGATACCTGGATGAACTCTTCATAGCCGAGATCGGAGTGAATCCGCTGGGCAAGATGTGCCCGCGTTGAAAAGAGCGGGTAGGGTGCGAGCCCCCACCACTCCAGGAGCCGGCTTGCGAATTCCCTGATGACGCATGCCGCAGCTATTGGAAATCCGGGGACACCGAAGACGGGTTTGTCCTCCAGGGACCCGAGCAACATCGGTGTACCGGGTTTCATGCCCACTCCATGGAAGAGGAGGTTCCCGCACGATGAGATCACCCATTCAAGCCAGTCCTTGGTCCCGGCAGATGAACCGCCGAACAGGACGACCACATCGTTGGCCTGTATCGCATGGCAGAGAGCTTCGGTGATAATCTCCGGATCGTCACGGGTAATGGGGTACCTGTGGCAGGTCGCTCCCATACCTGAGAAGTATTCCCGTGCAAAGAGCGTGTTGCTCTCGACGGCCGAACCCGGCTTTGGTTTCGCTCCGGCAGGCACGAGTTCGTCTCCAATGGGGATGAGCGCGATATGGACAGACACAGCGAGCAGGTTCGTGATACCGTACGTCGCCAGCGCTCCGATATCGAAAGGCCGTATGACGTGATTGGGCGGGAGTATGAGTTCGCCCTGCCGGATATCCTCTCCTGCAGGCCGTATGAACTGGCCGGGAAATGCGGATTTCCGGATTGTACATCTCGTATCATCCCGCCAGACATCTTCGATCATGATGACGGCATCATAGCCATCCGGGACGATCTGCCCGGTATTGACCTGGTAATAATTTTCAAGAGTAATGGGGTGCTGATCCGTGGCTCCCTTCGTATCCTCGCTCCGAACAGCGATGCCATCCATTGCTGCGAGATTTACCTCAGGGACCGGGTAGGGCGCATAGATGGGTTCGGCAGTCACTCTGCCTGTGGCATGCTCGATTGAAACACGCTCGGTCATCCCAATGGGAGGAAATACCTCCTTCATAATCCGGATAGCTTCGTCGTACTGAGTGAGCGAGAGATATCGTCGTTTCATGTGAATGGTCCGGGGAGCCGGGACAGAGAGTTCAATGTCCCCGCGCAAATTAATAAAATATAATTAATTTCTCTATTAATTTAATTCTTTTTAATTTCCATGATACAGCCTCTGTCATTATGAATGCCGGGAAATAGACTGTCTTTCCCATGTGGGGCCGTAAAATGCGGCAAAAGGCGACTCGGCAGTATTATCAGATGGAAACAATTATTTTTTCATACATGACTTATCGCACAAAAATTGAGGTTGCGGATGACAAAACCCCCCCGCTGACCCTCGAATACCAGGTCATGTCACTTGATGACGGCCACCTCAACCCCAGGACCGTAACTGTCTGCCGCGAAGATCCAGTCCGGCTTTTCGTAAACGGTCATCCTGTTGTGAGGCAGACGATGAGTCCGGATAACCTCGCGGAATTTGCCTGCGGCTACCTGGTCAGCGAGGGTATCGTATCAGGAGCTGGCCAGATCGAGATGATCAGGATTGCATTCCCGGATGTTTCTGTAACGGTGACCGACTTTGATGATGGTGTTCTTCTCCGGCCCCATGAGACCACTTCATCGGGAGGGGTGGGGTATCCGTCAGAGATGCCCGGGAATGGCAGGAAGTTTGGTTCCAAAACATCTGTTCACCGCGATACGATCTTTGCCGCGATGACGTGCCTGAATGACTATGCCGTTTTATGGCGCGAGACGGGTGGGACTCATTGCACTGTCCTTTTCGATACCGATGGCGGTGTGATCGCCCATGCCGAGGATATCGGGCGTCACAATTCTGTTGACAAGGTGATTGGAAAGGCGCTTCTCGCGGGGATTGATCCCGATCATACGTTCATCAGCTGTTCGGGGAGGATGCCGGCCGGCATGGTACGCAAGTTCTGGCGTTCCGGCATTCCCGTCGTCGTTACCAACAATGCTCCTTCGGCTGAAGGAATCGATCTCGCACGGGCGGTGAACATGACCCTGGCCGGGTTTGTCAGGCCACCGCGAATGGTCATCTACAGTGGTGCGGAACGAATCAGGTTCTGATCGGACGTGTGTTATTCAGAAGATGGCCTGCACTCAAGGGAAAAGAGGCTCTCCTCGTCTGCAGCGAAGACCGCATCCGGCTCCCGATCTCCAGATCGTACAGAAAAAATGCAGATTCTCTCCGAAAAGAAAAATTTTACCTGGTTCATGGAAGCCTGGCGGTCCCGGAGACCGGTCAGGCGAATTCTCCGGTTTCCGGGGCGGGCACCCGTGATGCCTATGATCGCGTCCGCCAGGCAGGGATCTGTGCCGGGATCGACCGAGATGTCGGATCTCCGGAGGTCCCCGTCAACCAGCCCGGACGCTTTCTCTGCAATTCGCACAGCCATGGCAGCTCCCGTGCACCATTCCCCGTGGTAGTTTACAGCCTCCCGGATCAGGCTTTCCCGGTACCGGAAAGGCCCCATCTTCCGGATCTTCTCTGTCCGGTCATGGGTCGTGGCAGCGAAGACCGCATCCCACCCAGGCTGGTAGGGCTTGATATCCAGTACCGGTGTTCCATCGATGAGATCGAGGTTATCGACCTCGAGGATCCCTGCATCGCGTTTTTTTACCAGCCGGATTATGCTGAAGGATATGGGGTTCGGCCGATCTGGTGACCGGAGTGCAAAAACACCTTTTTCTGGCAGATCGGAAGAGACCTTTCGGGCCCTGGCCTTCAGGAGGTCCCTTCTCCCCTGGTGCATCCAGCAGAGAAGGACCAGGTGGGAGTTGAATTCGATCCCGCCAAGTGCTTCCCGGTATTCAGGCAAGATCTCAATCTGCCCTGCCACTCCCTGCAGCGGCATCTCCGACCGCTCCTTCACAGGCGAACGGATGACTCCGACGGGGACAAGCTCGGGTTTTTCACGGCAATATTTATCCAGGCCACCGGCAGTCATGATATGTGGTTGTTGTCAGCACGACTCATAATAGGACAGGCTGCCGCATCCGGCACAGATATCCCCTTCCATCAGGTTTTTCGGGATCTGTTCGCCGCAGGAGGGACAGGTTGCCGATTGCCACTTCTTCTTATGAGTGACTTTCATCCTGATACATTCATGTGAAAGGACGTTCCTTTGTGCAGTGAGTATCTCGTCCACAAGCTGGCGCTTCATGTATGCGGGCTTGAAATCAGGGCGGTTGTCAAACCAGGCTGCATAGACGGGATATTTTTCGAGTTTTTTCCGGTCGATGTACACCCTCACCCCTTCTGCGTACTCTTTGGCAGTGAAGGGAGTCAGCGTGATGGCGAATTTCCCGATAGGAAGGACCTGGAGCTGGTGGTTTCCGACTGTCGCGTGCATGATCACCTGGGGGGCGTCCGGCAGGCACTTGTAGCTCTCGCATGTGACGAAAATCTTGTCGGCGGGTGTCTTCCCGATGAGATCGAGGGCGTAGTCCACCATGAAGACCCCGATCAGGATTCCGGGGGCGGCATAGGTATGAAAATCAATACATCTCTTGAAATAATCCTGTAAATGCGGATCTATTCCGAGTGCCACAAGGCGCTCGCAGACGTCCTCGTTACTATACTCAGGTATCTGTTGCATGGAAAAATATCAACGAAAAACAGTAAATAATTTCCTGTTGTAGATTAATTTTCATTAATTGAGTGATTCACATGGATGCCGGAAGGATAATCCCGATCATATGTCCTTCCCGATGGTTTTTCCTCTATGCAGGTGACCTGTGAATCTACCAGGACCGATTGATGGGTTGACTCTATGGAATTTTTTCAGAAACAGAAGACGCGTGACGATGCCGATGAAGATGAGAAAAACGGGTCTCTGGAGGACTGGATTTGACCATAATAGAGGATCTCCTTGACACTCTTGACCACGATGCGCCGGTACGGTCCGTGATCGTGGGAGCACACTGGACGATGGTCTGCAGCCGGCATTGCGGCCTGGCTACGGTCATCCAGCCATCTCTTCCGCATGATGGCCACACGATTGTGCACGATTCAGGTCACCTACACGAGAAGAGCGCACGTGAACTGGCGGAGCTCGCCCGCTCCGAAAATCCGCTGGAAGCCGGTATCGGTATAGCGGCAATCAATTCGCTCCTCGATATCGACGAAAGCCGGGCTGTTGAAATCAATGCATCCGAGGTCCTGGCAGAACATGGGCGTGACAAAAACGTGGCGCTTGTGGGACACTTTCCCTTCATCCCCCTGCTGAAAAAGGCCGCCGGCAACCTGTGGGTGATCGAACTCCGTCCCAGCGGAGATGATTATCCCGCGCATAGCGCCCGGGAGCTTATCCCGAAGGCAGATGTTGTCGCCCTTACGGGAAGCGCTATAATAAACCATACGCTTGACGGGCTGCTGGAACTCTGCCGACCGGACGCGCTCGTCGTCGTCCTCGGTCCAAGCACCCCCCTTTCACGGGTCATGTGCGAGCATGGGGCAGATATCATTGCCGGTTCACGCATTGTCGACGAGGAAACCGTAATGCACTATGTCGCCCAGGGCGCAAACTTCCAGCAGATGGACGGTGTCCGAAAGATTACATTCTCCCGGATCAGCCATGAGGGAAAATTTCACCCGTGAGGAAAATCCCGGCACGATTGAACCCTGTTATAGGACAGGAAAATCCGGTTTCGTGTGTGCCAGCGTGGAACAGGGCCATCTGGATGGTATCACGGATCTATTTTTCGGGGAATTTTTTTCGTATCCCCCCGGGAGATGAATCTACATCACCTGGTAATATGACATTGAACCACAGCCCCTGCAGATGCCGTCTTCAATCATGCTGTCCGGGACCATCTCCCCGCAGTTGTTACAGCGGGCCGACTCCCATGACTGCTTGGGCGGGACTTTGACCCTGACATGCTGGAACGACAGGATATCCCTGCCGGCACTGAGAATCTCATCGATCAAGGGAAAGATCATCGTCTGGCTCCTGAATTCCGGGCTGTGAGTATACCATGAATTGATGATCCTGAACTTTTTCAGCTTATCCGCATCCACGTACACACGTATACCTTCGGTAACGGCGTCACCTGACGATCGGTTCATCGTGAGGGCGAACTTCCCGACAGGGACCACCTGGAGGCGGTGGTTGCCGAACGTGCAGCCGGCAATTACCTGGACAGGGTCAGGCACGCACCGGTATGTTTCCGTGATCGCGTAGAGACGTTCGCCAGGCTGTGCATCAAGGAGTTCAAGGGCATAGTCCACCATGAAGACACTGATAAAAATCCCCGGTGCGGTTACGCCATGAAACCGGATACACGATGTAAACTGTCCCTGAAGCCGGGGTGGGATTCCATACGCATCCATGCTTTCACGGAGATCCAGGAAGCGGGCAGCCCTCGGGAATTGCATGATTAAAAAAGGATGTGTTTTTTATTAAGGATTTGGAAGTTGAGGGATTCCGGACGTAACGGTAAGCAGATATTTTCCGGAGAAACCTCAAATATAGGTGAGAATTTGTTAATAATTTATAATTAACAGTAAAGGTAATCCAGTAAATTTTTATAATTGATTGACTTTTTATTAACTGTAACCAAAAATTAAACAGATTTCTAAAACTATTCAGAAATTTTCTGTTCCAATGGTGAGTAAATGACCGTAGAAAGCAAAGAATTAAAGTACGTTCCCACCACGTGCCCCTACTGCGGTGTAGGGTGCGCTCTGAACCTGGTGGTGAATAATGGAAAGGTTGTTGGGGTAGAACCCAACAAGCGATCCCCGGTAAACGAGGGCAAACTCTGTCCCAAGGGGATGACCTGCTGGGAACATGTCCACAGCCCTGACCGGTTAACAAAACCGAAGATCAAGAAGAACGGCAAGTTCGTGGACGCAACCTGGGACGAGGCAATCGACCTGATCGCAAAGAAGTTCAAGGAGATCTCGGACAAGCATGGTCCTAAGGCACTTGGCTTCCAGAGTTCGTGCCGTACCGTAAACGAGGACTGCTACGCCCTTCAGAAGTTTGCACGGTGTGCGTTTTTGACAAACAATGTCGATAACTGCGCCCGTATCTGCCACGGACCCTCGGTTGCGGGGCTTTCGCTCTCGTTTGGGTCTGGTGCGGCAACCAATCCCTTCGAGGACGTCTTAAATTCCGATCTCATCGTCATGTGGGGTTCCAATGCATTCGAGGCTCACCCGCTCGCCGGGCGTCGCGTCATTCAGGCCAAGAAGAGAGGAATTCCGATTATCGTCGTCGATCCGAGGTACAGTGCGACTGCGAGGCTTGCTGACGACTGGATACAGTTCAACCCTTCGACCCATATCGCGCTCGCGAACTCCATGATGTACTGGATCATCAAGGAAGGCCTCGAGAACAAGGCCTTCATTGCTGAACGCACCAAGGGATTCGACGACCTCAAGGCGATGGTCGAGAAGTACGCCGATGCCGAGGAGATCCACGGTGTCCCGCTCGAGAAGGTCAAGGACCTCGCCCGCAAGTATGCCCGGGCAAAGAACGCCGTGATCATCTACTGTCTCGGTATCACCGAGCTGACCACCGGTACCGACAATGTCCGTTCGATGGGCAACCTTTCTCTCCTGACCGGCAATGTGGGCCGTCCTGGTGTCGGTGTCAACCCGCTCCGCGGCCAGAACAACGTGCAGGGCGCATGCGACATGGGCGCGTACCCGAACGTCTATTCAGGGTACCAGGCCGTCGCAGTTCCCGAGAACCGTGCGAAAATGGAGAAGCTCTGGTTCCTGAAGGAAGGTTCGCTGCCGGACTGGTATGGTTCGACCCTGACCGAACAGATCAATGAAGCCGGAAACCCGGTCAAGGCCATGTACTTCATGGGCTTGAACCCTGTCGTGTCGTACCCCGACTCAAACCACGTCATGCGCCAGCTTGAGAAGCTCGACTTCTGTGTCATGCAGGACATCTTCTGGAACGAGAGTTGCGAGTATGCAGACGTTGTCCTGCCAGGTACCTGCTTTGCCGAAAAGGACGGGACGTTCACGAGTGGCGAGAGGCGTATCAACCGCGTCCGGAAAGCCGTCGACGGTCCCGGCGAGGCGAAGTATGACTGGGAGATCATCGCCATGATCGCAAAGAAACTCGGTATCAAGGGCTTTGACTGGAAGACTGCAGAGGATGTCTGGGACGACCTGCGTGCATGCACTCCCTCGATGTTCGGGTGCACGTATGAAAAGCTTGGGAAGCCCGAGTCCGTGCACTGGCCATGCCCGGCGGTTGACCACCCCGGTACACCGATCCTCCATGTCGGGAAGTTCTCGGCAGCGGATGGAAAGGGCACCATGTTCGGCCTCGAGTACCGTGAACCGGCAGAAGTCGCGGATGCCGAGTACCCGTTCACGCTCATGACCGGGCGTGTGATATTCCACTACCACACAAGGACCCAGACTGGTCGCGCCAAACAGCTGCACTATGAAGTGCCCGAGTCCTACATCCAGGTCAACACACTCGATGCGAAGAAACTGGGCATCAAGGAGGGTGAGAAGATCAAGGTATCAAGTCGACGTGGTGAGATCGAGACGCTTGCCCGGATATCCGACGATGTTGCACCAGGCGTTACCTACATGTCCATGCATTTCCACAAAGGGGCAAACACCCTGACCAACACCGCGCTTGATCCCCTCTCCAAGATGCCGGAGCTGAAGCACTGTGCTATAAAGATCGAGAAGATTGAGGAGGCGAAGTAAATGGCAAAGAAAGGCGATATGCTCTATGCATGGACCAACGACTCCGCCCTTGCAAAGAAGGCGGAGTGCGGGGGGGCGGTCACGGAACTGCTCAAGTACGCACTCGAGAGCAAGGCAGTCGATGCCGTGCTCGCCGTGACCCGGGGTTTCGATCTGTACGATGCGGTCCCGGTAATCGTGACCAATCCAAAAGATCTTGACAACTGCGCCGGGTCGCTCCACTGCGGAACGCTCCTCCTCTCCAAGCTCGTGATGGAATATGCGCCTCAACTGGCTGGCAAGAAGGTTGGAATGGTTGTCAAGGGCTGTGACATGATGGGACTTCTCGAGCTTGAGAAGCGCAAGATGGTCAACCTCGACAACATCCTCATGATCGGTGTCAACTGCGGTGGATCGGTCAGCCCCGTGGCTGCACGGAAGATGATCAGGGAAAAGTTCGGTGTCGACCCTGACAAGGTCACCAAGGAAGAGATCGACAAGGGCCAGTTCATCATCGAGTACGAGGGAGGCCACAAGGGTATCAAGATGGACGATCTCGAAGACGAGGGATACGGCCGGAGAAGCAACTGCCGGCGCTGCAAGGTGAAGATCCCCCGGCAGGCAGACCTTGCCTGCGGGAACTGGGGTGTCATCGGTGACAAGGCCGGGAAGGCAACCTTCGTCGAGGTCTGCAGCGATAAAGGTGCAGCCCTGCTGACAAAAGCCATCGATGCAAAGAAGCTGTCCACGGAACCGGCTAACCCCAAGGGTATCGAGATCCGGGCCAAGACCGAGAAAGCGATGCATAAACTCGGTGACAAGTGGCGCCAGCGTGACTTCGCTGCGCTCGCTCCAAACCTCTGGGGAACCATCGCCGAGGAGACCGGGCGATGCATGAAGTGTTATGCCTGCATCGACAACTGTCCGGTGTGTGTCACCAGGCCTGACAAGTTCGAACAGCCTGACCTGATGGTCCGTGCAGGATTTGCACCGGCTGATCCCATGTTCCACCTCCGCCGTTTTGCGCACATATCTGATTCCTGCATCAACTGCGGACAGTGCGAAGAAAACTGCCCTGCGGAGATACCGCTTGCGCTCTTCTCGCACGCAATCCGGACCGAGGCGGACAAGTTCTTCGAGCCGAAACTTGGGAAATCATCTTACACCAACTAAATTTTTTTTTGCATTTTTACATTAACCCACCACTATTCCACAGATTTTGACCAAAAATAACTAATTTTATTATCTGTTAATGACAATCAATTTATTATATAAACTAAATGCCAAAATCAACTCAATTTATCTAACCTTCATGGTCCGATAAAGGAGAGAACACAATGAGTAAACCATCTGTTCCATCATTGAAATATGTGCAGACCACGTGCCCGTACTGCGGAGTGGGATGTACTCTTAACCTGGTCGTACAGGACGGCAAGGTGACCGGTGTCCAGCCATACCGGAGAAGCCCCATCAACGAGGGAAAACTCTGCCCGAAGGGTATGACCTGCCACGAGTTTGTCCACAGCCCGGACCGGTTGACAAAGCCGTTGATCAAGAAGGACGGGAAGTTCGTGGAGGCGAGCTGGGACGAGGCGCTTGACCTCGTTGCAAAGAAGTTCAAGGAGACATCGGACAGGCATGGTCCGAAATCGCTCGGCTTCCAGGTATCGTGCAGGACTCCGAACGAGGAGTGCTACATCATGCAGAAGCTCGCACGGGTCGCGTTCCAGACAAACAACGTGGATAACTGCGCCCGTATCTGCCATGGCCCATCCGTTGCCGGTCTCTCGCTTTCGTTTGGGTCCGGAGCGGCCACGAACCCGTTCGAGGACGTCTTAAACTCTGACCTCATCCTCATGTGGGGTTCAAATGCCGTCGAGGCCCACCCGCTGGCAGGGCGCAGGGTCGCCCAGGCAAAGAAGAAGGGGACACCCATCATCGTCATTGATCCGAGATACTCGCCCACTGCCCGGCTGGCCGATGACTGGGTCCGTTTCAACCCGTCCACCCACATCGCGCTCGCGAACTCCATGATGTACTGGATTATCAAGGAAGGCCTGCATGACAAGGAATTCATCGAGAAACGGACGAAAGGCTTTGATGACCTGAAGAAGATGGTCGAGAAGTACGCTGACGCCGAGTCGATCCACGGTGTACCGCTGGAGAAAGTCAAGGATATTGCCCGGAAATACGCAACGGCGAAAAATGCGGTCATCATCTACTGCCTTGGAATCACCGAGCTCACCACAGGTACCGACAACGTCCGCTCGATGGGCAACCTTTCGATGCTGACCGGGAACATCGGGCGCGAGGGTGTCGGAGTCAACCCGCTCCGCGGCCAGAACAATGTCCAGGGCGCCTGTGACATGGGTGCATACCCGAATGTGTACTCCGGGTACCAGAAGTGCGAGGTGCCCGAGATACGAAAGAAGATGGAGGAACTGTGGGGTATGGAGGCAGGATCTCTTCCTGACTGGTATGGCTCCACTCTCACCGAGCAGATCAACGAGTGCGGCGATCCGATAAAGGCCATGTACATCTTCGCCCTGAATCCCGTTGTATCCTACCCGGACTCAAACCATGTGATGAGACAGCTTGATAAGCTCGATTTCCTCGTTGTGCAGGATATCTTCTGGACCGAGACCTGCGAGCATGCGGACGTTGTCCTGCCCGGCTGCTCCTTTGCCGAGAAGGACGGAACATTCACCAGCGGGGAACGTCGGATCAACCGCGTCAGGAAAGCCGTCGATCCGCCCGGCGATGCTAAGGAGGACTGGGAGATCTTCGTGCTGCTGGCAGAGAAACTCGGTCTCAAGGGATTCGACTTCAAGTCACCGGAGGAGATCTGGGACGATTTGAGGAGAGTGACTCCCTCGATGGCAGGATGCAGTTACGCACGGCTCGAGAAGCCTGAATCCCTCCACTGGCCCTGTCCCACAGAGGATCACCCGGGGACACCTATCCTGCACCGCGAGAAGTTCGCTGCGGCTGATGGCCTGGGTACCTTCTTCGGACTTGAGTACCGCCCACCTGCCGAAGTTGCGGACGCGGAATACCCGTTCACCCTGATGACAGGGCGCCTGATATTCCACTATCATACCCGGACACAGACGGACCGGTCCAAGATCCTGCACTACGAGGTGCCTGAGGGGTATGTGCAGATCAACACCGAGGACGCGAAGAGGCTGAAGATTGCCGATGGCGAGAGGATAAAATTACGGAGCCGGAGGGGCGAATCGCTGCCGCTGGCCCGCGTAACCGACGACGTGGCCCCCGGGGTACTCTACATGGCCATGCACTTCCCGAACGGTGCGAACATGCTTACCAACACGGCGCTCGACCCGCTGTCGAAGATGCCCGAGCTCAAGCATTGTGCGGTTTCGGTTGAGAAGATCGAGGGAGGGAACTAGAGATGGTGAAGAAAGGCGACATGTTCTATGCATGGACCTCCGATGCGGAACTCGCAAAGAGAGCAGAATGCGGGGGGGCAGTCACCACCCTCCTCAAGTACGCACTCGAGAATAACATAGTCGACGCTGTTCTCGCGGTCAGGAAGGGTGCCGACCTCTACGATGCGGTCCCGACCATCATCACCGATCCGAAGGAACTTGACCAGACGGCAGGGTCGCTTCACTGCGGGACGATGCTCCTGTCGAAACTTGTGAAAAATTATCTCGGAGGGGCGAACAATTTCCGCCTCGCGATGACCGTGAAGGGTTGCGATGCAATGGGCCTCTACGAGCTTGCCAAGCGCCAGCAGGTGAACCTGGACAACGTGCTCATGATCGGCGTGAACTGCGGGGGCTCGGTCAGCCCGGTCACCGCCCGGAAGATGATTGCCGACAAGTTCGAGGTCGATCCCGATACCGTTCACAAGGAAGAGATCGACAAGGGTCAGTTCATCATCGAGTACGAGGGCGGCCACAAGGGCATATCTATTGATGATCTGGAAGAAGAGGGCTACGGCCGCCGCCCGAACTGCCGCCGGTGCAAGATGAAGATCCCGCGCCAGGCCGACCTTGCCTGCGGGAACTGGGGTGTCATCGGGGATAAGGCCGGGAAGGCAACCTTTGTGGAAGTATGCAGTGAGAAGGGCGCCAACCTGCTCAAAGCCGCAGTAGATGCCGGTGTTCTGAAGACCGAAGCACCGAATCCCAAGGGAATCGTGATCAGGGGCAAGGTCGAAGGCGCGATGTTCAAGCTCGCGGACAAGTGGCGGAAACGTGATTTCGAAGCACTTGGTGACGGAAGAGAGCGGCTGGCAAAGATTGTTACAGAGACATCGCGCTGTATCAAGTGCTATGCCTGCATAGAGCAGTGCCCCATCTGTTACTGCGTGGAATGCAGTACGAAGAAGCCGTACCTGGTCGAGCCAGGCACCCTGCCGGTTCCGTTCATGTTCCACCTGATCAGGTTCGCACATATCGCCGATTCATGCGTGAACTGTGGCCAGTGCGAGGAGAACTGCCCGATGGAGATTCCGAATTCGCTCTTCATGCATGCGCAGCAGTGCGAGCTCGAGCAGATGTTTGGACACGTGCCGGGAGTTGATATGGAACTGCCGCTGCTTGCCCTCGTCGAGGAGAAGGACGAACGCACACGCCTTGCTGCGACCGGTTCGGACCAGATATTCGATATCTTCAAGTAATGCACCGGGAAGAACCAAATCTTTTTTCCGGATTTTTATAATCCCTCAACATTATACTGATGATTGGAATTTTTTCCACGAAAGGATCCCTGAACGCGATTTTTGGCTTGCAGATGGTTCAGGCGATTCCTCCGGCCCGATCCTCCGGTTGGCAATCAGGTCTTCCTGGCATGGACCAAATCATCTGATTCGTGTACCCGTCCAGGGGTGAATGCCGGGCTCTCCATGTGCCGGCGCACCTCATCTTTTCCCACGGATTGGGCTATGGTCCGTGCGTTTCTCAATCCGGCAGATATCCAGGGATAACCATTTACGAAGAATGTATCAAAAAGAGCTGTTTCGATCGGACCGAACCGTCAATTGATCAGTTTTGGAGTCGATATCCGTTCTGAATCAGAAGACATGGACTGCTGCCGCCTTGAACGTGAGGTAGACCTCATCGCCGATGTCAAGATCCATCTCTTCAAAACCCTGCCGTGTCAGGACAGAGACTATCGGAACCCCTGCGTCAACCGTGAGCTTCACAAACATTCCATTGTTTGCAATACCGGTTATGGTGCCGAAAAGGGAGTTTCGAGCGCTCGAGGTGATGGGTGTACGGGAGACGAGGATATCTTCAGGCCGGATCGTGGCATACACCTCGCCCTCTTCCCTGCAGGTGCGCGAGGCGATGGAGATCGTTCCTACCCGTATGGTGGATGCCCCCGAATCCATGCTGCAGACCCCCCTGAATATATTCCTGGTTCCGGTGAAATGTGCGATAAACTCGGAGTTTGGCTTGCGGAAGACCTCGTCGGGAGGGCCAACCTGGACTATCCTGCCCCGGTTCATCACGGCCACCCGGTCGGCAAGTGCAAAGACCTCCTCGAAGTTGTGGGTCACGTGCAGAACGGTCACCTTCGTGATCTTCTGGATCCGCTTCAGTTCCTTTACGAGGCTCTCCCGTGTCTGGGCGTCGAGTGCAGAGAGCGGCTCGTCGAGCAGCAGCAGATTCGGTTCCATCACGAGTGCCCTTGCTATCGCGGTCCGCTGCTGTTCCCCCCCGCTTAAGGTATCGGGATATCTGTGCAGGAGGTGATCGATGGCGAGCAGCCGTGCCATCTCCCGGCCTTTCTTTTTTGCATCCTCCTCGTCGGTCTTTCGCGAACGAAGGCCAAAGACAATGTTCTCTTCGACGGTCAGGTGCGGGAAGAGCATGAAGTCCTGGTAGACCATGCAGATGTTTCGCTCCTTTGGTGGACGGTTCGTGATCTGCCGTCCGTTAATGCTGATGCTTCCGGAACGGGGGGTGTAGAGGCCTCCGATGGTTTCCAGAAGGATGGTCTTCCCTGCTCCTGTGGGACCGAGGATGACGAGGTATTCTCCGGGCGCGACGTCGAGTGACGCCTCATCAAGCCTGAATTCACCGAGATCGATCGAGATATTGTCAATATGGAGCATGCAAATCACACTTCCTTTCAGAACCGGGCGGATCCCCCGTATCGTTCGAATATGTACAGTGCACACACTGAAATCAGGATAAGAAGCAATGCGGCTGATATGGCCATATCAAGTCTCCCCGTGGACATGTTCAGGAAGAGTGCTATCGGGAGTGTCTCGGTCTTCCACTTGATCGCCCCGGCAAGGAGGAGGACCGCACCGAATTCCCCGATCCCCTTCGCCCACGTGATGGTCGATGCGGACAGGATGCCCGTCCTCGACATGGGCAGCGTGACCCGCCATACCGCTCCTGCATCACTGCACCCGAGGGTCTTCGCCACGTATTCATACCGTGGATTGATCATGGAGAAGGTCGACCGCATGATCCGTATCATGTAGGGAAAATTTACGAAGAACTGGGCGACGATGATCCCGAGCGGCGTGAACACGAAGACAAGGCCAACATCTGCCAGCCAGTTTCCAAGACTCGTGGTACCGAAGAGAAGCAACAGTCCCAGTCCTGCGACAAGCGGGGGAAGTGCCAGCGGCAGGTCGAGTCCGGCATTGATGATCCTGTTTCCCGGGAACGAATACCGTGCAAGGGCGTATGCAGCGGGGATCCCGATCAGCATGCAGAGGAGTGTCGAGACCGATGCCGTCGCGAGGCTCAAGCCGACTGCAAACTGCATCTCGCTGCTTGCGAGCGATGCAAGGAGGGCATCGGAAGACGGCCGCAGGATGATGAGCGAGAGGACAAGGACAAGAAAGACTGTAAGTATGACGCTTGCGGCGATTGTGGCGTAATAAAACCACGATCGCCTCAAAGGTTAGTCCTCCCCCGCTTCCGGAGTTCCTTTGGTGTGCTGTTCCATGCGCCGATATCGTCGATGTGCTGGTTGTCAACCCAGCCGCTCTTCACCTCGTCCCTGTGATCGAACTGGTGCACGTAGGGCTTGATGTCGAGCAGGGGCGTCCCGTCCAGGACATCGACGCCTGATATTTCGAGGATGTTTCCGCATACCCTGTTGAGGCGGACGATCGAGATGCCGATGGGGTTTGGCCGATTGAAATGCCGTATCGCAAAGATCCCCCGCTCCTTTTCACCGTCGAGGAACGGTTTCTGGAGAAGGCTTCTGCCGGTGGCCCGATCGAAGTGGTAGAGGAGATAGAGATGTGTAAATGATTCGATATCACGCAGCCCGTCGGCAAATTCAGGGAATACCTCCACGTAGCCGATGGATGGGTTGAATATTCCCTGGATCGGGGTATGTTCGTGATCGGTGTGGTCCGAATGGATGATCCCGATGGGAGAGTACGTGATATCCCCTTTCTCCCATCTCTTTCCAAGTTTATCTGATAGTTTCATATCGCACCTTCTTTCCTGATGACGGCGGCCGGAGGACGCCAGGCATTTTTTCGGAGAAGGAAGTTATGAATAACTTCCTATCTATCTCCATATTTTTCAGCGGGATATGTGGTAAATCCATGTTTCGTGAATATCTCCTTTGCCTGGTCGGATGAGACGTAATGGATAAAATCATCTGCAATTTCAGGATTCTTGGAAAAAACAAGCGATCCTATTGGAACCACATCCACAACTCCCATATCCTCCGGGATCTCGACAATATCCATGGTCCCAGGGTTGTAGAGGTCTTCCCAGATGATTGTCGCATCCGCCTGTCCCATCTCGAGGTATACGACGAGCTCATTTACCGTCGCTGCCGTAACCACCGTGTTGGCATTGACCGCCTCCCACAATCCGTCCCTCTCCAGCATCTTCTTTGCCGCCTTCCCGACTGCAGGCCCGTCCGGCTCGCCAAGTGCCACCCTGACTCCGGGTCTCGCCAGATCTTGTATGCTCGTGATATCTGCCGGATTTCCTTTTGGGACCGCTATGATCATGACATGGTATACCACGTCAACGGACCTGTTCACATATCCCTTGTCGATCGCAGTCTGTATGTACGGCCGTGCACCCGGCATGTAGGCGTCACCCGACTGCAGGAGTTCTATCTGGCTCAGGAGCTGTGCGGCATTCCCATGCGTATACTCGATCACGGTGCCAGTCTCCTTTCCATACAGCTCGGCAATCTCCTCCATCGGATCTTTCATTCCGGCTGCGCAGTATACAAGCAATTGCGGATCTTTTGGTTGTTCGGATACACTCAACTCCTGGCCCGGGATTTTTTGCACTGTTGCAGCCTGGTCTGTACATCCGCACACCATCAGTATGGAAGTGGCACAGGCAATGGCAAGGAACAGAAAAACGCCTTTATTCATCGTCATCTATTGGTTTGATATGTATAAGTATTTTACTTTTTACCAATATTAATTATTTATAATTAACAGCGTTTAACTCGTGCAGGATACTATCCTGTATAACCTTGCAGGGCCTGACGGGAAAAGTGTTTGTGATCCAGACAATTGTGCCTTCTATCACGAAAAGAACTCCAGGGGTATTTTTTTCATTTGGCACGAGGGCGATTCACCTGGCAGGTGTGTCCATTGAGATGCAGACGAGGTTAAACAAGTTAAACATATATATTTAATATCAATCTACAATTAATAAGAATTATATAACAACTTCTGCACAATCTACCATCACAATTTGGTGTAATCTATGAAACGTATAGCTCTGTCCACCTGTATACTCTCATTAGTGATGATTGCAGCCCTCCTTTTCGCCGGATGCACGGATTCCGGATTGGTTGGCGAGACACCCCCTACAACCCTGACCGTATTCTGTGCGGCTTCGCTCACAGGTGCATTCACCGATATCGCCCAGGCGTACGAGGACAAAAATCCCGACGTGAATATAGACCTGGTCTTTGACGGGACGCAGGCCCTTCGCACGCAGATCGAGCAGGGAGCCTCCCCTGACATTTTCGTCTCGGCAAATACAAAACACATGGACGCCCTGAAGGCTGCCGGATTCATGGAGAATCAGACAGTTTTCTTTTTCCTGGAGAATGGGATGGCGGTCATCATCCCAGCTGAAAACTCTGCAGGTATCACCCGCCTCTCCGATCTCGCAAAGCCCGGTGTGAAACTTGTTATCGGTACAAAGGATGTTCCCTTCGGTTCCTACACAAGGCAGGTTCTTGATAAAATGGCAGCAGATCCCCGGTATGGCCAGGAATACAAGGATGCCGTAATGGCAAATGTCATATCGGAAGAGACCGCTGTAAGCTCGGTTGTACCAAAACTCATGCTCGGTGAAGCCGATGCGGCCTTTGTCTACAAGTCCGATGTGCAGCCCGGTGACCGCGACAAGGTCATCCAGATCGAGATTCCTGAAGAGTATAATGTGGTGGCACGGTATCCGCTGGGAATACTGGCCGAATCAGATCAGGTTGGTGCTTCAGAAGAATTCATAGGGCATGTCACCGGTCCGGAAGGCAATGCTATCCTGGTAAAATATGGATTTGACCCCATCGAACAGACGGTGTAAACAGGCCACCCGGAGTATGCGGGAGAGATTCGGCGAGAACGGGTTAATTCTCTTTCTCGCCCCTCTTATCATCCTGTTCCTGCTATTTCTCACCATTCCCGTAGCCTCGCTTTTCCTGCGGATTAGTCCTGCCGCATTCATCGAATCACTCGGAAATCCTGTAGTTCTCGATGCCCTTCTTCTCTCCCTCGGCACGGCGACGTTGAGTACCGCAATTGTAATCCTCATGGGAACTCCGCTCTCGTACCTGAATGCCCGCACTACATACCCGGGAAAAGAGGTCGTCGATACCCTCACCGATCTGCCGATCGTGATGCCACCGGCTGTTGCGGGTATTGCACTCCTGATGGCCTTTGGCCGACGGGGTGTGATTGGCGAATACCTCGACATGTTCGGCCTCCAGATTGCGTTCACCACTCTGGCAGTCATCCTTGCACAGGTTTTTGTCGCCTCACCGTTCTACATAAGGCAGGCGCGGGCCAGTTTTGAGGCGGTGGATCGGACATTTGAAGACGCTGCCCGGACACTCGGTGCGGGAAGGCTTCGGGTCTTCTTCCGGGTCACTGTCCCTATTGCATGGTCGGGACTTGTATCAGGTGCTATCCTGACCTTTGCACGGGCACTTGGCGAATTCGGTGCGACAATCATGTTTGCAGGAAACTTCCAGGGGAGGACGCAGACAATGCCGCTGGCCATATACACAACCATGCAGGGCGACCTCAACGATGCCATCAGCCTTGCCATTATACTGGTCATCATCTCGTTTGGAGTGATCCTGCTGGTCAAATACATCACGAGGAGGCCGATCTGATGCTTTCTGTTTGCGTGGAAAAGCAACTGAGAGACTTTCTCCTTGAAGTCTCGCTCTCTGTCGCAAAAGGGAAGACACTGGTATTGATTGGGGAAAATGGTGCAGGAAAATCGACGGTCCTGAACCTGATATCGGGTCTCCTCACACCGGATTCCGGGGAGGTCATTCTCAAGGGAAGGGTGCTCTACTCACAGGCCGACCAGATCGACGTGGCTGTGGAATACAGAAATATAGGGCATCTATTTCAGTCCTATGCTCTGTTTCCCCATCTTTCAGTATTCGACAATGTCGCATTCGGTCTCCGGTGCCGGAAGATGCCAAAAACGGAGCTGGTATCAAGAGTCCGGGGGTATCTTGAGGAGATGAATTTGGCCGGTCTCTCGGGAGAGCGTGTCGGCAATCTTTCAGGCGGTCAGCGGCAAAGGGTGGCTCTCGCCCGGGCGCTTATTCTCGAACCAGACCTTCTGCTCCTGGATGAACCGCTGGCGGCACTCGACGTGAAATCACAGGCGACAATGCGGAGGGAACTGAGGGAATCGATATCCCTGGCAGGAATTCCGGCGATTGTTGTCACCCATAACTTCGAGGAGGTCCTTGCACTTGCCGATAGGGTGGCGGTGATGAACCAGGGCAGGATAGTCCAGACCGGCCCTCCCGATGAGGTATTCCACAGACCCAACTGCGAATTCATCGCACATTTCACCGGTATCGAGAATATCTTCAGGGGAGTCTGCAGCAAGGACTCGGGGATATCTACAATAACGATCGGGTCACGGTCAATAATCACCGCCTCCAACTCCTGCAAAGAAGGTACCGAGGTGTATGCCACGATTCGTCCTGAAGATGTTCTCATTTCCCGGACTCCCGTCACCTCGAGTGCCAGGAACTCGCTTCCAGGCAGGATCACCGGGATTGCAAACAATGGACTGTTTGTAAAACTTACTGTCGATGCAGGGATGAGAATTGTCTCTGTTCTGACCAGGCAGGGCTTCGAAGAGATGGGTCTTTCCGTTGGTGATCAGGTACATCTCACGTTCAAGGCGGCTGCGGTCCATGTATTCTGATATGGAAAGACCCGTCTCTCCTGCATACGCGGCATCCGGGTACAGATGGGAAACGACGGGAATACGTCATATTCCCGGCCTTTCATGATAGGTTCGTTGACATGTATTCCACCAGTAATTCTCATCGAAAAAATTCCGAATTAGTGTACCCCTGAATGGATCGTTATGTAAATCCGGGGAAACGGTAGCATATGAAAACCCTGAATTTATGCTGTATTAACCTGTAATGTACAAATGACGTGAAAAGATCGATGCAGTACAGGACTGTCCCAAGGAACGGTGACGAGCTCTCTGCGCTTGGGTTCGGGACGATGAGGCTCCCGACGAGACTGGGGAGAGTGGACGTTGACCGTGCGGTCCGCCAGATCCGGTATACAATCGACAATGGCGTAAACTACATCGACACTGCATATCCGTATCACCTCGGGGAGAGCGAGAAGATCGTGGGGCTGGCGCTCCGGGACGGCTACCGGGCAAGAGTGAGGATTGCCGACAAGCTCTCGCCATGGCTTGTCAGGACCCGGGACGACATGGAGAGGATCCTCTCCATTCAATTGGACCGGCTACAGGCTGACTGCATCGATTATTACCTCCTACATTCGCTCGAGGCACAATCATGGAGACGACTCGACTCGCTCGGGGTGATGGAATTTTTAGAATCTGCACGCGATGAAGGAAAGATTGGCAATATCGGGTTCTCTTTCCATGACGAACGGTCGGTCTTCCGGGAGATCGTCGACGCGTATGACTGGACATTCTGCCAGATCCAGTTCAACATTCTCGACGAGGAGATCCAGGCAGGGCTCGAAGGCTTACGATACGCAGCTTCGAGGGATATCGCCGTCATGATCATGGAGCCCCTCCGGGGAGGGATGCTTGCTGCCGACGTTCCCGGCGAAGTCAGGACACTCTACGACAGGTCCGGATTCTCCCGCACACCTGCGGAATGGGCGCTGCGGTGGGTCTGGAACCACCCGGAGGTGACCGTTGTCCTCTCCGGGATGAATGACGAGCACCACATTGCCGAGAACATCCGTGCTGCCGGGGCCTCGCTTCCCAATTCGATGACCGATTCCGAGAGGTCGACGATGAACCGGGTGAAGGCCGCCTACAAGAGACTTGTCAGGGTCAACTGCACGGGGTGCGGCTATTGCATGCCCTGCCCGTTCGGGGTGAACATCCCGCAATGCTTCTATTTCTACAACCGGTACCACATGGGCGGGAGCAGGCTCGTCACGCGGGGATTCTACATCCTCCAGGTGGTCGGGTTTGAGGATAAGCCTGGAAATGCATCCCTGTGCATGGATTGCGGCAGATGCGTCGAAGCCTGCCCACAGGGCATCGCGATTCCCGATGAACTCAGGAAAGCCTCGAAGGATCTCGACGGGATCTCCACCAGGCTGATGTACCCATTTGTGAAGACGGTGCTCCGGAAAGAACGGATGGAATGACGGGGGTGTCACCGGACTGTGTACGAGGGTTCGTGCGCAGTTGATCCATCCGTGTGGGGGATAGCCTGTTCAGCAGAGCAGGAATGGATTTGAAAACAAAGTTTTTGGGAAAAAAATGACCTGATTCTCACGGAGACACATGTATAGAAAATGAAAATGGGGTGGCCATTTTCAGATTATGAGAATTACCGTCTCATCCCTGATTCGTAGTGCATATCCTTGTCAAAGACGGCTATCTGGCCGTGAACGCTCGAGAGTTCTTCGTATCTCAATTCTGATGCGAGTCCTGTACGGAGGAGATACAATGTGCCGTCTTCCGGATTATCGAAGGGTACACGGATGAAGACATCGATCTTCCCTTCCTGGCTCAATGCGTCCATGAATGCCGATACCGATCCCTCTGCAGGCTCGTCACCTATCCCGGTAAGCCTGATACGGTAATCCACGTCAACCGGGTAATCGCCGCTTGCCGCGATGAACCGGTCGCTTGCCGCGGTGCTCACCGAACCCGTGGATATATCGAGGTCGCTACCCATCTCGGCCATGTTGCAGAACTGGGGCACGAACTCTGATGCATCGGAGGCGAACGGGCAGAGGAGCACGTTGTCTGTCAGGCTGAATTGTCCCACGCCATCGACCATGATGTACTCGCTCGATACCAGTCGGCCGGATGTGTCGGTTGAGAATGCGATGAGACGCTCGGCCTCGATGTTTGAACCACCAGCCAGCTGGTTTCCTGTCTCTGCAGAGAACTGCTTTGAATACTCGATATCTCCATTGGTAGCAGAGGTTTGTTCGGAATAGACCGACGAATAAAGGACCCCGCCATTCGTGGTATTACCTTCTCCGAACACCTCTTCAAGGACGATGTTTCCCGGAACATAGATCACATAAGGTCCAACCGGAATCGAGGGATTTGGATAGGTCAGTGACGAGCCGAGCGGGCTTGTAGATATCTGCCAGGACATATCCTGTTCTTCGTCAAACCACCCCGATACCTGGGCGGATGTAGTCGTGGTGATTCCCTGGGTCTCGGGGGTTGCAGGGATTGAGGGATCTGCGCATGCGAAACCCGTGACCATGAAAGCAAGGGCCAGGAGGCCGGTTATAATTATTATACTTTTTTTCATTTTCTATCACCAATCAAACAGATGGGTCATGTGGTCCCACAGCCGCTCCCTGGATGGTGTCATCTCCATCTGTAAGCATTCCCGCAACCGCCCATTGATATCCTTCGGAATAGTCCGTCTCGTCATGGGTACTTCCGTGGGCAGCAGAGGCAGTCATCCGGTAGGATGGAGTAACAATCTGATAGGAGGGTTTAACCTGGTCGTCTGGCGCATCAAGGCCGGACCCGGAAAATTCCGTGCCCTGGAAACCGGCTGCGCCTTGAGCGTCGAATATGCCTGTCACCGAGATCCTTCCCGCCCCTGCACACTGTACAATGTTATTGGCAGGAACCCCTACAACAGGCCCGGTGGACGTTGACATTTCATTGAACCGGGTCTCGAGCTCGACCTGGTCATATCCATTCCCTGAACTGGCATGAGTGTACGCGTAGCTCTGGGGGGCATCGCCGGGATTGATCCCAATGCCAATCTGGCCGGAGGAAACCGTGAGAGGTGCCTGCCAGACAGCAGAGTCCTGCCCTGCGATAGCCCCGTCAACCGATCCCAGTCCGGTTATGCCTGCCTGTCCGGCCGCCGCACCCTGTACTGTATCGATAAAACCCGTTCCATAATAGCGTGCACCCGTACCCGCCACGTATCCATGACTGTTTGTTGCACTGCTCGAAACACTGCCGCCGGTATCGCTCTCAAGTTGCAAAGCCTGTCCTGCGGCAGCGCCATCAACCGATGCCATGCCAGCTATTCCAATCTGTCCGGCCGCTGCACCCTGGTAACAACCCCAAATCTCACCTTCTCCATAATACCGTGCGGCCGTACCCGCCTCGTATCCATGACTGTTTGTCGCCCTGCTCGACACACTTCCACCGTTATCGCTATCAAGTCCAGAAAACTGCCCGGCGACGGCGCCATCAGCTGAAATGCCATCCAATAACCCTTCAACTCCGATCTGACCTGCACCTGCTATCTGAATAGTGCCAATCGATCCTTCACCCGTCACCGATGCCTGGGTTGTAGCGAAATTTCCATTGCCGTTGGCCGAGCTACTGGCTTGACCGCCATTTTCTGCGTAAATTTCAGAATACTGTCCGGCCACAGCGCCTGTAACATCAACATAAAGGACGAGCGGGGTGCCAAATATTTGGTCTGCTGCGACTGTAAAGAACGTGTTGCTGTTTGCCTGACCTGCAGTATTATATGAAAAACTGCCAGCTGCAGCACCCTGCATCGTGTCGATCACCCCGCCGTCTGTTATCCGGGTAGTAGTCGATGCCTCGTACCCTGATCCGGATATGCCAAGGCTCCCTGCGGCAGCAGTCTGCCCCGTCAATTCAGTCATCTGGCCGGCAGCAGCCCCCGATCCACCGGCAATCGCTCCCTGTACTGATTCGATCTCCGCATTACCGAACGCGTGGGCAGCGGTACTCGCGGTGTCACCATGTGCGTTCGCGGCACCGCTACCGACAAATGCGCTGTCACCGACGGCTCTTGTCTCCTGGGTTGCCGATGCTCCGCCTCCGGCGTTGGAGTTCTGGGTAGTCTGGACGCTGGATCCCGGACCTGTCGCTGCCGCGATAGTAAAGGCGACATTGCCGCTGTTGTCGACGGCAAGAGTTCCACTGTATTCTCCGTTGCCGGTTGCGCCGCCGAAGTCGTATGTCTCGGCCATTGCACCGGAACAGCAGAATAATATGGATAACAGTAAAACTCCTGCTACCGCTCTTGTTTTTCTCGTCATGCTCCTCCCATCAATAAGATATTTTCGTTGGAATTGTAATGCCAACCGTATTTTTTTTTATTCGCAATAAAGCAGACAGGTTTGAATCGAGAGTTGTGGATGAAAACGAAAAAAATGAATACTACTCTCTTCTTTCCATGTATCGCATGCTTTCATCAAAATCATCGATAGCCTTCACCTCCATGATCCAGCAGCTGTTCCTGGGAAGCCGTGGGATTATATGTTCCAGATCCATGGTTCCTGTCCCGAGTGCGCCGTGATCGTCGAAAGAACCGCGGTTATCGTGCAGGTGGATATGGTCCGGGGTTGCGAGGGCGAGAAAATCATCCAGTACCCCGTTGATGTGGGCGTGTCCGATATCGAGGCAGAAGGAAAGCCCCGCCTCTTCAAGGACCGGAAGCACCGAGGGATTTCGGAAGTGGCATACCTCCCAGCTGCCCATGTTTTCGATGGCGACCGGGACGCCGTGTTCTTCCTGGACTACTGCAAGGTCCACGAGGGACCGGCGCAGTGCATCATACGACTTGTCATGCATCTCGAGCCATGGGGAAAAACCGGGGTGGACAACGACACAGCGTGCGCCGATCTCGCCTGCTTTTTGACAGACCTCTTGAAGGAGGTCAATTGAGGCGTTTCGTAACGTTTCGCGGCAGCTGGCGATATTGATATCTGTGGTCGGGGAATGGACGGTATAAGAAAGATTGAACGAAGCACACGATTCTGACTCGTAAAGCAGGTCATGCCTTGCATCAGAGAGTATCTCGATGGTATCGGTTCGCTCTGAAAGGATCTCAAGAGCTTCGAAGAGCCCCATATCCATCAGGCACCATGTGGAGCATCCTAGTCTGTGCATGGTTCTCCTCCAATGGTATTCCTTGCAGCTGCGGCAGCAGACCGGATATCCTTTACACGGATCGCACCGCCCGCCGCGAGCCTTTCCAGTATCGCTTCCGCTTCGCCTCCGGTGTAATCCCATTCATCCTGTTCTCCGGCCTGGCGGTCGAGGATTATGACTTTTCTGATATTCGCAGATTCGAGAACCCGCAGGTTGCCGATATTTCCTGCCCCCCACAGTCCCCTCGTCAGGATGACCGCACGTGCATCCTCTAGGGCGAGGGTGAGTTCACCCAGAGAACGGTCGGTGACCGGGCTGAAAGGTGGCTCGACAATGCAGGGAATACCAAGTGCCTTTGCGGCCCGGTAATCGGAGTCGTTTACCGCAAGGATGCCGGCGGTCACTTCGCACCCCTCTGCATGGAGGGCCTGTAAAAGATCCGATCCCTCTCCTCCCCCGCAGATGACATGGACCTTCCCGCAGGTGCGGTTCCTGCCTTCCGGTTTGTAGACGGGCGAGATACTGGGGCGACCCGTGAACGGGTTACTGCGGATTATCACGTCGATTCCAAAGGCGGTCCGGATGGAATCCTCTGTAAGAACGCCGGCAGGATCTCCCATGGCAAGGATCCGGTGGTCATGGAGCAGGATCAGCCTGTCGCAGTAATGGGCGGCATAGTTTAAGTCATGAAAAACCCCGATGACCGCGATCTCCCTCGACAGGTTCTTCATGGTCTGGAGTATGACCATCTGCTGCCCGAGATCGAGGTGAGCCGTGGGTTCGTCGAGCAGGAGCAGGTTCGGCTCCTGGGCAAGGGCCCGGGCGATGATGACCCGCTGGAGCTCCCCGCCGCTTATGGCCCGGACGGAGCGATCGGTGAGAGCGTTGATCCCGGTAATCTCCATGACCTTACAGCATATGTCCCGGTCTTCATCTCTCTCCGATCCAAACCTCCCGATATGCGGGTAACGGCCCATCCTGACCACGTCCCTGACAGAGAAATCGAAGCCCGGGTCGGACGCCTGGGGGACGACGGCGATCTCACGGGAGAGCTCCAGGGGGGCGAAATCTGCGAGTTCCCGCTGGTCGAGCAGGATTGTTCCGTTCGAAGGAGTGACGATTCGGGAGATCGCCTTCAGGAGGGTTGTCTTGCCCGAGCCGTTCGGGCCGATGATTCCTAAGAACTCCCCTCTCCCGCTCTGGAACGAGACATCCTTTAACACGGTATGTGCCCCGTAGTCCAGGTCGACATCGCGGAGGTCAATCATTCCATGTACCTCCGCTTCAGCAGGAAGATGAAGAAGGGAGCGCCGAAGAAGGCGGTCACCACCCCGACGGGAACCTCGTTTCCCGCCGTCCGGGCGAGTGTGTCTGAGAGTACGAGCAAAATCCCGCCCGCCATCATTGATGCCGGGATGAGGATGCGGTGATCGGGGCCGACCACGAGCCGCATCAGGTGAGGTGTTATCAGTCCGATAAATCCTATGCTCCCTGCAATGGCGACAGCGATACCGGTGATAAACGAGCTTGCCAGGAGAAGGCCCTTCTTCAGGAACTCGATATCCACGCCGAGGTGGAGGGCGTCTTCCTCGCCGAGGGAGAAGATGTTTAACTCGCGGGAGAAGAGGAGGAGGGCAAGGGATGCAGGGACTATGAAAAGGCCTATCCAGACATCATTCCAGGAGATGTTCCAGAACCCGCCCATGAGCCAGAGGAAGATCTGGTGGAGGCTCTTTCCGGCGGTATACATCAGGAACGAGAGTATTGCCGAGAGGAACATGGAGACGGCGATGCCGGTGAGGAGGAGCTGCTCGACAGGGATGCGGCCTCCACGGCGGGATATACCGTAGACGAGAAAGGTGGCGGCGAAGCACCCGACAAATGCGAGCACCCAGTGGAATGCCCCGCCGAGAAAGACGATGGCCACCGCCGCCCCGAGCGCACCACCGGACGAGGTGCCGAGAAGGTAGGGGTCCGCCATCGAGTTGCGGAAGAGGCCCTGCATCACGACTCCGGCGGCGGCCAGGCCAAAACCGACCAGCATGGCGGCAATCACCCTGGGCAACCGCACCGAGAAGAGGATGATTGATGCGGACTCGTCCTCCGCCAGTCCGAGAAAGGGGATTCCCGCCGGCCCTATGACGGTGCAGACGAGAATGCTTACCACGGCCGCGAGGAGAAGTAGGAAGAGGATGTATTCACGCTTCTGCATTATTATGAAAGTTTATTTGTTATAATTAAAATATGTTTTATTTGAATTTTTTATGGACCTTGTGATAGGCGGAGGATGGTATGGTGAACGGGCGGTGAGATATCTCATAGGCCAGGAGAGGCAGTTCATCATCACAGATCCGGATCCGGAGTGCCGGGCGGCCCAGGCGGTACGGGAAGCCGGGTATACCGGCAGTACAATGCATGGCGGAGTTGATGTCGCTTTCCGGGCATTTTCAGATTACAGCCCTGAGTACATCTTTCCCACCGCACCGGTGCACGTAGCGGCAGGCCTAGTATGCGAGTCGCTGGGATTCGTCGAATCACCTGAAAAACTCCAGGATCTGCTAGCCGCCATCCCGCCTGAACTGGTGCTCGATTCAAAGGGCGGCTCGGTATATCTCTCGCTGAACCGGGAGGCCACCTGCTTTCCCGACTGCCCGTCGCCCGATACATGCCCGGTCACGGGCGAGGACCGGACAGTTCCGCTTCATGACATACTCAGGGGTCTCCTCCCGGATTCGTTTATCCTCGAGAGTGTCCAGCTCGCGCCTGGATTGGGAGCACTCCGGGGCAGTGACATTGTAAGACTTCTCGACTGGGTGCCAGGAAAGTTGCATGTTGTTGTCGGCACGGCCTGTCGGTGTCACGGGGTCGTGACGGTTCTTGCGCCGGGATTCTAATCGGTTACCTGTCCGGGTTCTGATTACAGCATACGTCTGACCATGGGCGGATCCGTCAGGATCATAGTGGCCCAGTATACATGGGTTATAAACCTGTACTCCCGCCTGCGGCCATTATCTTTCAGGGAAGCGTGAAGGATCAGAACTTCGGGACGACTCTCCCTGTATTTTTCATGTAATCGCGGTATTCATCGCCGAATTCTGCAATTAACATGTCCTCCTCTTTCGGCACCCATATGTGATAGAGCAGGCCCCACGCAGCGATTCCGTATATAAGGACAAGCCCGTTGGCAAGAAGGAAACCCTGCGCAATGACCCATATCCAGAGGTGGACGTACATAGGATGGCGTATTCTTTTATATGCCCCTGTCTTCACCAAGTGATGTCCTTTCTTTACCTCGAGGATTGGTGACCAGTTCCCGCCAAGGTCGCGGTGTATCATTGCAAACAGCCAGATGTTGAAGGTGGTGATGATGAGGAACGCGAACCTGACAGGGTCCGGGACTGGAACGGTATATGCGTCAAGGAAGGGTGTGAATACCGTGATGAGGGGCAGCAGCATCATACCGATAAAGTTCAGCCCCACAAGCCCGGATTCAAGACGTGGCCGTATTTTTTCTTTTGTTTTCTGTACAGCGGCTTTCTTTCCGTAATACACCCGAACGGAAACCCATGTGAGAAAAAGGAGTAAAAAACAAATCTTCCAGAATAATTCGTTCATTATTTGCACCTCGTCAGAAACAGCCTGTGATGCAGAATTCCTGTTTCAATTCGATCACCTTTGCATTTTTATCGCCTGAATGAATTCGATAAGCATCCGTTACCATGCCGCTCGGTCTGGTCTGCGTTGATTTCGTACAACATATCTTCGTATTCGATCCTGTTCCGGCAACTCCTGTGCCGGTACACAGAAACGTGCCTTGGTTTTTTCCACCTGCCCAGGCAATACCGGATACTTTTTCTTTCCGGTGGCCAGATGCTCCTTGTTATCATCATGGTAATGATACCTGGTTAGGTCTTGATAAGGATCTCCCGAAAGAATATCGGATTCATGCCACCACGCCTCATCAGTTTCGGATATCGAAGACAGCTTTAGTGGAAGTCGTGCGACTGATAGATGTCGGCGGATATATGCCTTGGTCAGGCTTAAGCCAAAAAGATTGAGATAATTCAATTCTATTTTAGGGTAAGTATATGAGAAATGGCATAGTAGATCGCAGCGGTGATTGAAATGGAATGTCCAAAGGCTGCAACACTATCGGGGAGCCAGGTCGATGAAGTAAAGAAGCTCGAGGGGAAACTGGGAGTTATCCTTGTGGCGTATGACAGGGGTCCGTCGTACAAGAAGCTCTCTGCGGACTCTCTCTCGAAGATCCAGTCCCTCGAAAAGGATACCGGGGCGATCCTGGTTGCCTACGAGTCCTGAAAAATTCTCTTTTTTCGTGACACAACCCGATCTCCCTTCCTGCACCCATATCGAAATTGCGCCGAATGATAGGGATGAGTTTCAAAGATGCGGGCGTCTTTCGGAATTCGTCCGAATATCCGAATATTTTTCGATATCAGGAGGGAATCGAGCAATTCTAGGGTACATGCTATTGCTGCCGAACAGGAGAGAATGATATGGCCTCAGATAAGAGGCCGGGGTCAACAGATGGGACAGATCACAGGCAAGATGAAAAGACCGGGGAGCCTGACCTGCAGGATGCCGGCAGCCGGTACCGATAAGAAGGGCAGTATCGATGAGATGACATACCGGAAAAAACCGGCAATCCTGAAAGGAGGTGCATTCCGATGAGTTCTTCCACACGATTACGGGGGATCGGGAGTGAAACGGAGATCCCGGATTCCATCAGGAGACTCATCGAGAATGTCTCGGTTCGCGGGAAAAAGGCAGGCGAGGCGCAGCGCGATTTTTGCAGGGAATGTGAGGTCTGACCAGCCGAATCATATCCGGGCAGGAATCTTTCCCCTTCAAACGAGCAGGAGGTGATGACAAAAACCGCTACACCATTGGAACATTGTCATGTATCCCACACAGCTTTCGAGGATCGTAACATACATTCTATCTCTCACAAGAGATATTTTTTTGAGGTAATCGTGGTTAAAAATTCAGCTGATTATTACAATTGACTCTGTCAGCGGCAGAAAGAACTCTCCGATACATGCCTAGACATCCCATTATCAGGGAACTTTTCCATGCATGAGGGACCGACTCGCGCAGTCAAAGGAGGTCTTTATTGAACCACTACCGGTGCCCAGGAGCCTGCTCCTGCATCGCGTCATCCCAGGCAAAGATCCGGCAATCCTTGTTCATTGCTGCCGTGCATTGAATGACCTGCAGACTGACACCTCCTGGATATTGCGGGCCAGTTCCGCATGATAATGTGGTCCGGGTAAAGGAACATACATCTTCATTGAGGCGAATGTGGTCCTTTCGTCTTGTATCAGGCCAGGCATTGAATAGGAAATTGAATAAGTGGTAGACGCCAATAACAATCGCAAATGTATGTAAATCAGGGGATAGCATGTATTCGCTGACACAGAAGGCCGAGGATTACCTGGAGGCAATCCTGAATGTCTCCCTTGAAAAGGGGTATGCAAAGACCCGGGACGTGGCAGGGGAACTCGGTGTCAGCCCGTCGAGCGTGGTGGAGATGTTCCAGAAGCTAGATCACATCGGGATGGTTGAGTACCGCCGGTACGAGGGAGTGGTCCTCACCCCGAGGGGACGCGAGATCGCCGAGGTCATCAAGTTCAGGCACGACACGCTCAAGAATTTCTTCCTCTTAATCGATGTCCCCGAAGAAGTTGCAGACGAAGATGCCTGCACCATGGAACATGAATTAAGCGAGAAGAGCATCACGCAGATCCGGCTCTTCCTGGATTACATCGGCTCCGGACCATCGCGTGAGGAACTGGTAAGGGATTTTCTCTCATACTGTAAGACTCGTCCGAAGGAATAGTGTTTTTTTATTGCCATGGCAATAGACCTGCAGTTGCGAGAAGGACATCACGCAGATACGTTTTTTCCGGGGTTACATCGGTTCCGGACCGTCGCGTGAGGAACTGGTAAAGGATTTTCTTTCTTACTATGAGACTCGTCTGAAGGAATAGTGCTTTTTACTATTGCCATGGCAATAGACCTACAGTTAATTGAGAGATTCCCCGACTACTCATTTTCATTCTGTTTCCAGAAAAAAATTAGGCTTTTTCGTGTTATCCTTTATGTTCAGGTCCGTATCTGCAACGCCTGATTCCCATCACCATCATACTATGACTGCGATGCAGAGCAGGACCGCTTTTGCAGGAGATCATCCCTGAATGACAACCATTTCACAAGGATCTTGGTTATGTCTCAGAGAACTCCCGGGTGAACAAGAAATAGGCGATCACCAGCGTGAACGGCAGGAGGAGTATCGCCGGCGGGTAGGGCGGGGCAAACCCGCCGATGAACCCTGCAAGGGAGTTGAAGAACTCCGGCGCCTCCTCGCCTGCGGGGACGCTCTCGCAGAACCTGGCGAATATGTCGGTTCCGGTGATGATCCATACCATGATGGTGCCGAGTACGACCTTTGCAAACTGCTGGAGGTTTTTACCCGCATCCTTCATCCCGCTGATCATGAAGAGGCCGCCAGAGACCATGATGACCCCTCCCCATGCCCAGCGGAAGAAGTCGTCGCCTGCTATTTCGAGAATGCCGAACGATATGCCGGGGCTTGCTCCTGCCCAGACGAGGATGTCGGCCAGGCCGAAGGCGACCGTGGCCAGTCCGAGCAGGCCGATGTATATTGTAGATATGCTGCTGTTCCTGTTCATTTATGCAACCCCCAGGAGGATTCCTATGGCGTGAATCAGTCCGCCGTAGATGAAGACCACCGCTATCAGCACAGCAATCGCCGCGATGAGCTCCTTCCAGCCTTCCCTGAGCATCACCACGAAGGTGGCCACGCAGGGGAAATATATGGAGACGAGCACGACGGAGGTGATCATCTGGTAGGGTGTCATCGCGATGGTCGAGAGCTGTGCGACGGCGAGATCTTTCCGGAGGAACGCCGCGATGAGCGGCCCTACAGTCTCTTTCGGCACCCCGAACCAGGTGACAAAGAGCGGTTCGAAGAAGTTTGCGAGCGCATCGATGACACCGGCCAGGTAGAGGACGTTGACGACCAGGACACCCAGGAGAACGAAGGGTAATGCGTCTTTTAAGAAGCCTTTCGTCCGGTTCCAGAGTTTTTTGGCGACATTACCCCTCACTGGCCAGTGGTAGGGGGGAACGTCGACGAGTATCTCGGGGTTGCTGCCGGGAATGATTCGGTCGAGGACGAGTCCGAAGATCCCGAAACCGACGATGAGGTAGATCATGACAAGCCCCACTGTCTCGGGGATGACCTCGAGCATCACGCCGAGCTGTGCGCCGCAGGGGATGAAGATGGCGAGCAGGGTCATCATCATGAACCTCTGCTTCCGGGTCTCCAGTATGCGGGTCGCAGTCACGGCCGGGACGTTGCACCCGAGCCCAAGGATTGCCGGCACGATGGCATACCCGTGCAGCCCAATCCGGTGAAGCACGGAATCCATGAGGACCGCGAGTCGGGGCAGGTAGCCCGAGTCCTCGAGAAAGGTCATCATCAGGTAGAAGATGAGCACCGCCGGCAGCACCACGCCGATGGCGACGAAGAGGCCGGATGTGAGCATGCCGAACGCCTCGAAGCAGTTTTCGGCCAACGGGTCGCCCACGAAGAGATAGTACAGGATGCTGTCCGGGTCGGGCCATGCCGACTGGAGCCATGGGAGCCAGTTATTGTCGAAGAGCTTGACCATGAAACCGTCGGTTACGAGCGCACCTGCAAACGACCCGAAGATGCTCCAGAAGGCGTAGAGCACCGCCAGTGCAACCGGGATGCCGGTTGCCGGTTTTACCGTGAGCTCCCCGAGGACATCGCCGATCGTCTGCCGGTAGACTCCGAATGATACAACCCTTTGCGTGACGGAATCGACGAGATCCCAGCGTTCGTCTTCGGTAAGGTTCATTTATCCGCACCCCCTGCAGCCGCCGCAACCGGGACACGGGACCGTCTCATCTCTGTCCTCTCCGGATCCCTCCAGGCGCTTTCGTATGGCATCCATATCTGCCACCTGCGCCTTGCGAATCGCTCCGGCGAGCTTTTTTACGCCTTCACCGCTTATCGCCGTAGTCTCAACCACAGGGATGCCGAGCAGGTGCTGGATCCCGGCGGCATTCACCTTGATCTGCTTGTCGTGGGCGACATCCGTCATGTTGAGCGCGATGATGCAGGGGTATTCCCGCTCCATGATCTCGAAGGCGAGGTAGAGCCCACGCTCGATCTTTGTCGCGTCGAGTACGATCATCACCACGTCGCCCCGACGCTCATCGAGCAGCAGGACGGCAACCTTCTCGGCAGCGTCGTGCGGCTCGAGCGAATAGGTGCCGGGGGCATCGATGATCTCGTAGGTTGTATGTCCCTCGATCAGCTTCCCGGCGGTATAATCGACAGTCGTCCCCGGGTAATTGGAGACGACCGCGTTGGCACCGGTGAGCCGGTTGAAGAGGGCGCTCTTCCCAACGTTGGGATTTCCCATCATGAGGACGGTAATGGTATTATCTGGTTGTTCTTTCATGCTTTTTCTCCGAAGAGGCCGTAATTATTCGATATTGACCGTCACCTGCGCCGCAAGATCGAGCCCCATGGCGATCTCCACTTCATCGATGAGCACGACGACAGGGCCCTTTATGGGCTGTCGCGTTATCATTTTCAGTTTTTTTCCTGTTCGAAGTCCCATGCAGTTCAGCTCGTGCCGGGATGCACGGATCTCCGTGACCCTGCCGGTCTCGCCGAATTCAAGTGTTGATAATGTTTTCAGCATCCATTCAGCCTCGTGACTCTGATTTTTTGGGCCATTCCCCTCCCAAGGGCGAGAGTGTTTCCGTTTACTTCTACGACAACGGGCCCGCAAGAACGCGAAATGATCCTTAGCATGCAGCCTTCGGCAACGCCGCGGAGGGCGAGCTGCTGGCGCATGCACCGCCCCCCTTCAACCGCCACGACACGTACACAATCATTGGAATCCAGATCTATCAGCATCATGCATTTCGTTCCGGTTATTCATTCGGGATTAGGTGGGTATGAACCGGAGCCTAATCTTGTTCGGATTATCCGGTTTCTCCTGCGAGGATTTCGGATTCATGAGAGAAAACCAAAAAAAGAGAATGGAGGTCCCGATCGTTTCCAGGGCAGAGGGCCGGTTCTTGAAAAAGAGTATATGGCCCATTTTTGTTGATTGGAACCTTTCATTTCAATTATTTCAAGCAGAGCGATCACCAGTATTTTTTCATCTCTCGTTTCCGGTCCGCCTCCATCCTTGTCAATTGCCTCCTCGCTGTTTTGTGTGGGGAGACTGAATCGAATTGTTATCTCCCATACCAATTCAGTCACTCACAACCGCCGCCGGGGCGTCCTCACAGAACTCATACCCAACTGCTCAATTTGACTGTGAATCTGAAGGTGACCGCAGTTCACTCCGGGTCGAGGGCGAAAAGCCTCGCGGTATTTTCGAGCGGCGGCGTGGCATTGCACATGGGGTGTGGGGGCGGATAGCTCCCACAACATGTATTTGGTTCATCAATCCTGCCCACACCAGGCAGAAAAGAGCCTGTTAAACGTCGTGCAGGCCTGGCCGTTCCAGATGAACCTGCATGTCAATACAATGTATCGTAAGCATTCTGCACCACTATGCAGGGCCATTTCACCCCGGAGGCCTCCTTACTGCAGATTTATAATCCGGGCGGGATTGAACTGTACGATCCAATCCGCATGTCAAGTCGGTCTGTATCAGCGACAATCCCGAACAGGACCGTTTATAACCACTTTTCAAAAAAAGCGAGATTGGATTTTTGACACCCCTTACGCTCTCCGCCGTCTTCGCATCAAGGCGGGACCTTTGGGCCTGTTCTGCCCGCCTCTCAGTTCCCTGCGCCGGTGATGCATCCCTTCTCCTTCTCAAGGGACCACAGCACGAAATCCTCGACCGAAGGGAAGGGTTCGGATTCGATTGTCATCTTCTCATCCTGTCGCGTGTCCATCCGTTCGGTTACGTCCCCGTCATCCGGCCGATAGGCGTACCTGACCTCGTAGACCGGTTCCGGCCCCCGGATCTTGGGGTGGTGGGCCCGTCCGTAGGCTATTGCGACGGCCCATTCCTCGTCACGTATATCCACGTAGACTGTTCCAAGCAGCATACCCCCTGCTCCCTGAACCTGGGTTTTCGATTCGAACGATTCAACGGCACTCCGTACGGTGCCTTTCGGCGTGTATCCATAATATTTTGACACTTTCATTACCTCCATTTTAAAGCATTATTACAGGGTTAAAGCGCGATTTGCATCCGGTTTATCCTTTTCAGCGATTCCTCCGCATTATGATCAATACCCCACCAGCACATGCCAGGATGGCCACAAGCGTCCCGAAGCCGTGTCCTTGTACCCCCGGGAGCGTCGTCACGACTTGTGTATCGTTTGCGAAGCGCGAAGGGTGGATAGCCAGTGAGATGATCTCCAGGGCATCCACAATGCGGGGGCCTGAACGGTCAACGACGTCCGAATCGATGATACAGACCCTGTTGTCCCGGATGGCGGAGACCCGGGAGAACCGTGGCTCATTGATGAAGAACTGCGCGATGGCGTCCTCTCCGCCGCCCATCCCTGTCCCGGCATTCACGATCAAAACGTCGGGATTCGCCTGGATGAAGTCCTCTATACCGATGTTCTTCCAGCCTTCGACTCCCGAAAAGGCGTTTGTCCCGCCGGCGGTCCGGATGAGCTCGTCCTGGATGGTCCCGGATCCGCTCACGAAGATTGGATCGTTCCATATGACATGGGCGACGGAGGGACGTTCCTGTACACCGGCCACGCGGGCTTCGACGGTGTCGATTCGCTCCTGCAGACCGTCTGCAAGCACGGTCGCATTCTCATCCGCACCCGTGGTTTTCCCGACAAGCCGGATATCATGAATCACCTGATCGAGTGTTTCAGGGTTCAGGGCGACGACCGTGTAGCCGAGCGAGCACAGGTTTTCGACGAGGTCCTCGCCGTTGCCGTAGCTGGCAAGGATAAGGTCAGGCTTTATCGCGATGACCTTCTCGATGCTCACCGTGCTGTAACCCCCGACCGTCGGTTTCTCCAGTGCCTCTGCCGGGTAGTTGCAGTACTCGGTGACCCCCACTACGCGGTCTCCCAGGCCGAGTGCGAAGAGGATCTCCGTGTTCGACGGCGAGAGAGAGACGATACGCTGAGGTGGTGATGTGATGGTGATTGTTGTGCCCACGTCGTCGGTGAGGGTGGTTGCTGCGGATGCGGGTGATACTGATAAGATGGTGAGAATGATTATGAGTAATACCATCATTTTCTTTTTTTGTGCATTCATTGTATCATTTAACAATTTTTGGCGGCCAGCATTCTGTCCTGAAGTCTATCCTGGGCTGTCTCCCAGATGAACCGCTCAATTTTCCTGACCGGGTTTTCCGTGGTGACCCGCGATCAATTAATTCGGATGTAGCTCTTCCCGAAGTGTAATCATCGCCGATTCCGTATCAAAATGGGAAAAACGCACCATAGTGATATAGCGGCTGAAGGGAGATCTTGCCCCTGAGTCTCAACATGCCCGGGTTAAGAAGAGGTGGAGTGTAAATTCTCCATATTTCCTCTTGCAGTGTTTGGCTTAATGCAGAACGACAGACCCTGCCTGGATTATCTTCCCGCTCGCTTTGTCGATTACCTTATACTCCATCTTCGTGTTCAGGTATGCGGCTTTCCCGCCAGCTGCGCCTACCGGTTTCCAAGAGATCTGTGCATCATTGTTGTACCCATAAGCCGGCATATCATCGATGCGGCAATTATCCGCATAGAGCATGAACTTATCACCCGGTGTGATGAATTCGTCAGAATCCCCGATCTCCATGATGTAGGACGTTACTTCTTCAGGAAGACAATTGTCTTCTGTTGTCTGGATTTCGTCATATGTGCTTATGGTATACTTTGCATCACCGCTCTGCAACTGGATGGATATGTCGGAAAGGGCAAAGGCATCGCCGCCCATATGTTCGAAGAGCAAACCATTCTCTGCAGTGAAATTATCAGGATATGTTGGTGCCCAGTCCGTCTTGTCGGTGTCCTGGATATCATCGATTGCGGCAGAACATGACAACGTAGCCTGTGGGGCTTTGCTCGTGCCTGAAGCCAGCCCGCCGGCAAAACCGCTTACCACAGCAGCAATGATGATGGTTACAACGAGCATCAGCATCACTCCCACGACCGGTGAAACGGCCGATTCCTTTTCGATCCTCATTGGACGATCACCTCCTTGTTGTAGACGTATTTGCTGCTTGGGACGTGAAGGATCTTGACATCAACGACCTTTCCAGTTCCGAATTCGTAATCCGAATCGGTAATATCGAATCCGAGGAGCGCACTGGTGCCTACATCAGACCCGGTACTTAGGATGTCCCCTGTCTTCCAGGTGTAGTTCCCGAAATCCTTTGCCGGATTGTTGCCTGAATACCCTAACGACATATCATTTATAAAAGGCACCCTTGTGAGGGTTCCATATCCGTACAGATCCGAGCTCTCGCTTGATGCGGTCTGTGTGTTTTTAAGGATTGTTCCATTTGAAAGTGAATAATAGGTGATGATTTCGATATCCTTGGTCGGTATCGCATCGCCGCTCAGGTGCTCAAATACCATCTTCCATTCGACATGAGTCGGCCCCATGCCCCCATCGTCCTGCATGAAACCGACATCAATTGACGCGACCGGCGCCGCTTTCGTATCCCCCGCGAGCCCGCCGGCAAACCCGCTCACGATAGCTGCGATGATGATGGTCACCACCAGCATGAGCATGACGCCGACAACCGGTGATACGGCGTCTTCTTTTCGTTCAATCATTCATTTTCCTCCATTTTCTGGAGTTGTGCAGGGAGGGCCCGTCCGCTACACAACACAACTTAGTATTAGTTAATACTATTTAAATTGATCAAATTTATCTGTGTTATAGCAATATATATTGAATAAAATCTCTGCCATCTCCAGATGGTCCTCGACGAGGTCTCGGGCGGGTCAATCGCGATCGGGAGTGGTTCAGGGTTTCCTGATATCGACCAGATCGTCAGGCGGCTTCGTCATATAAAGGCAAAAAAGGTCGTTATCGCCCCATTCACCCTGGTACCGGGCATCCATGCCTGGACAGAGATCACGGGGGAACGGAACGAGAATTCGTGGTTGAAACAGCTCAGTGGCGCGGGATTTACGGTGACCACCCGCAGGTAATCAACCTCTTCGAGAGGCGGTTAAAGGAGACTGTGGGAAGCCACAACTTCTTCTGATTTTTTTTTGGCATGAAAGTTATACGGGAAGGACTGTTTTCCGGGTACAGCCTCATAAAAACAGACAGGAATGGTCTTTTCTCCCGGCCTGTCCCTGCATGCCATGGAGAGAGTATCTTTTGCCAGTACACTCCCAAAAACAACTCTGATCAGAGATCATCCAGGTCAAATACACTATACCCCTTTTCACGAAGAGCTTCTTTTCCATCTATCTTCTTTGCAAACAAAGCAAAGTACTCCTTCCTGGATTCATTATTCCACTGGACATAGCCCGACTTTCTCTCAAGCCCTGAAAGGATCCTCCCGGCAGCTGTTCTGTCAAGACTCTTCCATTTGCATTCAACAAATAAGATCTCCTTCTTCTCCGGGTTCGTGACGACTGCATCAATCTCATGTTCTTTATGCCACCAGGGTCTGACATCGGTAAAAGAGAACGGAAGGGGGACTTCTTTTGTCTTTATTTGTTCGATCACCAGCCGCTCAAACTGTTTTCCGTAATATGCGTTGAGGTCAGAAGAGATACGGGAATAGACTTCGCCAACAAGGCCCATTTCGAGATCCGACAGGTTCGGATAGACAAATCTGAACCAGAACCTGAAGAACTGGTCAGTGATCTCATAGATCCCGCCTTTTCTCCTTCCAAGAGGAAGTATATACTCAATAAAATGGAGGTTTTCGAGCACTGAGAGGTATTTTGAGAGATTACCCTTTTCGATTCCGGTGACTGAGGATAATTCACCCGGTTTATTGTATCCGATGGAGAGATATTTGAGGATCAGGGTATATGTTTTCGGCTCCCTGAACTCTCCCCTCAATAAAACCCGGGGCTCGTTGTACAGGATTTCACCTTTTTTGAGGATTTTTTCCTTTATATTTTCTTCAACGGTGAAGGAGTCGTCAAGTTTCTGAAGGTAGAAAGGAACGCCTCCGCATATCGCCCATACATGGAAGAGGTCGGACTTTTCATAGTCCGTATAAAAATATTTCACATGCGGAAACGACATCGGGGACACGTTCCACTCTCCCGTTCTTCTCCCGTATAGCGGGCTTTTATGGGCTAAAACCTCGTTTTCCATCATTCCCATCGAAGAGCCGCAGAGTATCAGGAATATAGTGCTGTCCACAAGGAGTTCGTCCCAGATCTTCTGGAATACGGATACGACTCCGCGGTTCAACTCAATCAGATAGGGAAATTCATCGATAACAATTACCGCCTTTCTGCCGTCCAACTCCTCCGAAAGGTGCCTGAACAACGGATAAAAGGATGAGACATCAATATCCCTGAAATATTCTTTACCGGTAAGGGCAGCGAATTTGTCCTTCATCTCCCCGATATTCTCTTCCGTGCTGTCATTTGTGCAGAGGATATATGCCCCGTCCTTGTCTTCGAGGAATTTTTTTATCAGTTCGGTCTTTCCAATCCTCCGCTTTCCGTATAAAACGATAAGCTGGGATGAATGTTCAGCATATTTTCGGTTGAGGAGATCCAGTTCCCTCTCCCTGTTCACGAAAAGTTGTATCATAAGTATTATACTTTGCATACAACTATTTTATCATATATCCGGGGCATGTGGTCTGTTCCGCCAGAGCAGGACAGCGCACTCTCTGCCAGTTTCCGGACCGATCTTGGGAGCAGCGAGCGGATCGCAGATACAATTGTCACAGGAAACCGGTCTCCAGGCCAATATCGCCCGGGGTGAGATCACCTGGGACGACTTGGAAACGGCGCTTCCCCTAGATGCCCCCACGACCGCCACCGACTGTGGGTAATGCAACAGGGAACAGGCCAGATCCGGTCCGGGATTTTTCCTCACAGTTCGAACAGTATCTTTCCGATAGATAGAGCTTTTTTACACGAGAGGATAATCCACGTCGTCGGCAGTGCAGGAAAAAACGTCGACGGCAATCCCGATATGAGCGAATATATGGGGATTCTGCCGGACCCGATCGATGAACCGTCACGGATCGTCCATTTGGACGATGAGGATATCAATATTGCTCCAGGTACGGCATGTCGATAGGAAAGACCGGGCCGTTTACAGCATTAATATGCATTTTGATTATCTTCCAACCCCTGTGGATGTCACCGTTTCCATTCCACAATTTCCTCTGAAATCATCCTGGCCGCCAGACTTGCATCCAGTGGAATCTGCAGTATGTGCGGATCAGAAAGACGCCATCTCTCGATTACCGCGTCGACCAGTGTCTCGCGGACCACCAGGAGAAGAGGGCGCGGGTATACGAAAACGATTTTATCGAGATAGGGCGCCCATACCCCTCCCTGGAGTTCGAAGGGACCGACTTCGTCCACAATTGTAAGTTCTGGCCGGTGAGGGCCGTTGTCTGACAGAGCCCGTATTCCCACTTCGATGCCTTCATTGGAAAAGTAAAACCGCCTCCATCTTACAGTGTCCGGTGAAGGCGTCGTACCACAGAGGTGGATGCACTCTCCGGTGGGTATGGTTTCGAGGACAAACCCGGTCCGGATACCTTCTTCCATGAGGCCGTGCGTGATAAACCCATTCAAATTGTATCCGCGGTTTCCGAGGAACGACAGGATCTTGTGGAGATGGGTGGTCTTCCCTCCCTGGGGAGGGCCGGTAAGGATGAATACCGGCGGAGAAGACGCATCCCTGCCCCTGGCAGTCTTCCGGGTCATGTATGGCGACTCCGGGTTTTATCGTCTGTTTGAAGTCCGGTGAAGGGTGAATACGTGTTCTGCGGACGTACAGTTGTCCCGGAGGAGTCCCGTGCTGCCCTGTACTGCGATTCCCGGTAAAATTCCTCGTTGAGAACGCCAACAGGCGGCCGATCGGAGAGTGTTGCGCTCATTATATCCGTAGGAGATCTTGTGGCGTGGTGGACCGGCCTGATGGTTATATCCCCGGGCGGTCCGCATTCCACGATCTTTCCGGCATGCATCACAGCGATCCTGTCGCACACGCAGGAAAGGAGGGGCAGATCGTGGGAGATCCAGAGGAGCGAGATTCCGTGTTCACTGTTGATACGCTGGAATGTCTGTGCGATCTGCGCCTGTGCCGACGGGTCCAGCGAGGAAGTCGGTTCATCTGCGACGATAAGCGACGGTCGGCACGCAAGAGCCCGTGCAACGGCAGCCCTCTGGATCTGCCCCCCTGACAGTTCGAAGGGGTAACGCTCCACAAGCTCCATGTCGAATCCCGCCATGGAAAGGTAATCTTCCGACATTTCGATGGCCTTTTTCAGGGAAACGCCGTGCAGGACCCGGAACGGCTCGGCCACGCTCTCACCGATCTTGTTACGCGGATTAAAAGCGCTCTCCGGGTCCTGCGATATCAGCTGCATGCGAGGACGGAATTTTCGAAGTCCGCTACGTGACAGGGCGGTGACCTGGGTTCCATCCAGTTCGACCGTCCCGCTCGTCGGCTCGACAAGACGAAGCAGTGTCCGGGCAAGGGTCGATTTACCGCACCCGGACTCCCCGGTAAGCCCCACCAGTTCCCCGTCGGCGAGGGTAAAACTCACCCCGTCGACTGCCCGGACGGGCACCGATCCTGAATGCATGGCCTGGAAATGCCTGACAAGGCCGGTCACCGTCAGCATGGCATATCACATCGCACGACTCTCGTACCCGACAGGCGGGTAAGGGATGGGTGGCGTAGTCTGCACCGGGCAGTGGAATGAGGGCACCGTGGGGCAAACCTGCAGCCCTCTGGAATTGTTGACAGAAGCGGGCTGTTCCCGGGTATCGGAATGAGCCCGCGTGATGGTGTTGCCGATAAGAGTGCACGCGTGTAGGGGTGGGCTGGGGAGTCAAATACGTCCATTATGTCTCCGGTTTCCACGACCTCACCCGCATACATGACTGTTATGCGATCCGAGACAGATAACGCCGCTTCAAGGTCATGGGTGATGAGGAGCATGGCCCGACCCTCTGAAGATCTCCCCAGCAGGTCCAGTACGTTCTTCCTGGTACGGGAATCCAGGCCGGAAGTCGGCTCATCGGCGATGATCAGCCTGGGACTGCAGGCAAGGGCCGCGGCGATTGCCACCCTCCTCCTCATCCCGCCCGAGAGCGTATGCGGGCAGGAACGCGCCACATGCTCCGGATTGTAAAGACCCATGCTCTCCAACAGTGAAATGACCTTCCGGTGCAGGGATGCGCCTGTGAGCCCTTCGTGATAATAGAGAGTTTCGGCTATCTGGTCTTCTGCCGAGAGTACAGGGGTCAAGGCTGTAGCGGGGTTCTGGGGGATGTAGGCTATCTCCTTTCCCCGCATTTCTCTAAGCTCTTTCTCCTTGAGAGAAAGGAGATCCGTCCCGTTGAAGGAGATTACTCCCTTCGCTTCGGATCCGGCGGGGAGGAGACCCAGGATGGCAAGGCTTACAACAGTCTTCCCGCAGCCGGACTCGCCTACAAGTGCGGTGATTCCCTTCTCCGGCACGGAAAGGTCCACGGGTCCAATCAGGGTTTGCGGTCCGGAACATGAACACATCCTGATCGACAGTTTCCTGGTAGCAAGAAGCTCCGAATTCATGTCTTTCACATCCGTGCAAGTGTCAGGCGCGGGTTGTTCGCCTCTTCGGTCCTGGTTCCGAGAACTCCCAGGGCAATCGAAATTACCGTGATCGCGATGCCGGGCGGGACGAGCCACCACCAGAGCCCGAGGGAGAACCCGCCGTACTGGGTTGCCCGGGAGATCATCTGGCCCCAGTCTGTGACATTCGGGTCCACGAGGCCGAGAAATCCAAGGCCTACCCCGATAACCATGAAGTGCTGTGCGGTTGATACGAACTTGACCGACAGGAGGGGTCCGAGCGCCGGAAGGATGTGATGGCGCATGATATACCCGTCCCCCGCCCCAAGTCCCCTGACGCCCTCGATGAACGGCGCCTGGGATGTGGAAAGGACCTGCGACCGGATGAGGCGTATCCCGTGGATACCGGCCAGGACCCCCATGATCAGGGCGATGAGGAAGAGCCCGGGGGTGAAGAAGAGGGTCAGGACGAGGAGCAGCGGGAACTGGGGGATAGCCATCATGACGTCGATTATCCGGCTGCACACTTCGTCGGTCCGCCCGCCGGTGTAGCCGAGCGCGATTCCAACGGTGGCACTGATGGTGACTGCGATTGCGGCTCCCGCAAAACCGATGACAAGTGCAAACCTGGTCCCGTATACCAGTTCAGCGGCGATATCTCTTCCCAGGTCGTCGGTGCCCAGCAGGTGGTCGGGACCCGGTGACTGGAGCGGTGGTCCGCACGAAGTCATTGGAGAGTATGGGGTGAGGAGCGGGGCTGCAATGGCGATGATAACGTAAACCGCGATTATGGAAAGTGCAAGCCCCAGGAGTATCCTCTGTTTACTCGCCATATCTTTTCACCCGTGGATCGAGAAGGGGATAGGAGAGGTCGACGACCAGGTTGGCAACAATTATCGCGACCGTGTCCAGCAGGAAGATTGCCTCCAGAACGGGAAGATCCCTGTTCTGCAGGGCTTCCGTGGTCAGGAGCCCGACGCCGGGCCATGAGAAGACGGTCTCGACAAAGACGCTCCCCATGATGAGGCCTGCAATCTGCAGTGCGCTCATGGTGATAACCGGAAGAAGAGCACAGCGGAACGCGTGCCGCACTACGCGGGTCTCGGGGAGCCCCCGTGCCCGGGCAAAAAGAATGTAGTCTTCCTGAAGGGTATGTATCATCGAGTTGCGCATCAGGTAGTAGGTGCCGGGTATCCCAACGAGAGTGAGCACAACAACCGGGAGGGCGGCATGCCAGAGAACGTCCTGTATCGAGAGCCCGCTGTCCAGGACGGTAAGACTGGTATATCCACCCAGGGGAAAGAAAGGTATGAGGAACGCGAAGAAGAGGATGGCCATGGTCCCCCACCAGTACGAGGGAATGGCCCGTACCGCCATCATGAATGCAAGCAGACTCGAATCGGTTCCCGATCCCTGTTTCCAGGACGACCAGACACCCAACAAGACCCCGATGAAGAGGGAGAAGACCGCGGCCGGAATGAGCAGCAACAGCGTCCAGCCGATGCGATCGGCGATCAGACCGCCTGCAGGGACACCGTAGAGGAATGACGTCCCTGTATTGAAGGTGAAGGCACCGGAAAAGAATGTGACGAGCTGGGCGTGAAGAGGCCGGTCCAGCCCGTTTGCACGGTAAAATGCCTCAACCGTCTCTTGCGGAAGAGTATTTCCGAAACTCAGGACCAGGTTGCTCACGAAATCGCCGGGCATGGTCCTCAAGAGGAGAAAGATGATGCATGCTGCAATGAAAAAGGTGATGATGCTTATTGCCAGCCTTTTTACCAGGTAATTCCAGTACATCTTCCTCACGGTTTGAGTTCGGATCGGATTTATCGCCATGAACCTGTTCAGGACGATGCATCGACCGGGCGGATGACAGTCAGCACCCGCATGTCCACCACCCCGTTCGCATCAACGGCCTCTTCCCAGCCGCGGAAACGGTCGGTCCGGTATGCGGCGACCGTATCGGTGCTGCAGATCGGCACGGTGGGAATGTCCCGTGCAAGTATCTCCTGCATCAGGTATCCTGTCTCCTTCCTGGACTCACGGTCGGTCGTATTCCGGACGTCCTGGGCCAGGGCGTCATACCCGGGATTGTGGTACCGGTAGTAGTTCTCATCGCCGAGCGGGGTGTAGGCAAAGTTTACGAGGTCGTCGGGATCGTCATGCAACCCTGAAGGCATGGCGTCGATGAATACCGGGGCGGTGCTCATTGCTTTCCTGTATTCCTTCTCGTTGTCGTAGGCCACTGTCTTCAGACCGATTCCGAGACGCGCCAGGTCCTCCCGGAAAATGGTTACGATCTTTTCGTCGGCTCCGCCTATGGCTCCCTTCCCTCCCAGGGGCATTGTGAGTTCGACGGCTTTTCCGTCGGGACCGATCAGGGAGCCCGAGGCGTCTTTGCCGAATCCTGCATCATGAAGCAGTTCTTCTGCAAGGGGGATGTTGTATCCGTACAGGCCTGTGATATCAGGGTTGACGAAGTCTCCGGCAACCCCCGGTATCAGGAAGGTCGTTGGATTCGGCCGGGCATAACCGAGAAGGGTGGAGATGCGGTCGCGGTCCACGGCGTGGGAGATCGCTTTCCTGAATAAGGGGTTGTCTGCCGGATAGACCTGGGTGTTGAACGCAAGTTCATAGCCCGTCGTGTCCGGGATGGTATAGACTTTTATATTCTCTTCATTGGCCAGAGACATTCCGACTGCCGCTGGGAGAGAGGAGACGGCATCGATATCCCCTTTCTTGAGGGCGAGCACCTGGTTGTCTATCCCGCTCACAACTTTCAGGATAACGCCTGCTATTTCGGATTCTTCACCGTGATATGAAGGATTTGCCTGCATTCGGAAGAGCCCCGGCTCCCTGTCCTGGAACACGAACGGGCCGGTGCCGATGGGATCCGGGTCCACCCAGGAAGCAGGATCCGATACGTCTTTGAAAATATGGGCGGGATAGACGCCTATTCCAGGCGACTGTGCCAGGCGGTCGGGAAAGACCGGGTAGGGGTGGCTCAACCGGAACACCGCCGTATACTGGTCGGGACACTCCACCGATTCGACGTCGGAGAGCACGAACGCCATGGGGAGGTTATTGGCTTTCATATAGTCATGGGTGAACTTGACATCCTCGCTTGTAAACGGGACGCCGTCATGCCACCGGGCGTTGCGGACGAGATGAAATGTCCATGTGCTCCCGTCTCCCGAGCTCTCCCAGCTGTCTGCGAGCCACCCGGTATAGTCACCTGTCCTCCCCTTGGTGACGAGACCCTCATAGATGAGGGAGCCGGTGGGGGCTCCCTTCTGTGTCATGATATTTCCGGTGATAAGTGAAGAGGGGCTGTCGACCGGGAGGACGACGTAATCTTCCAGTGATGCTCCTTGCGAGGACTGGACTTTTGTCGTGGATGCAGACAGTATCCCTGTGCCGTGGAGGAGGGATACGAGTACTATTATTATACAGACGATTGCAACGAGGGCAACCAACAGGGGTTTTCGCATGGATTTTCACCTCAATATACGTTGTCTGAAGCAGGCGCCGAGCCTGTTTTCCTAGTTCTGATCTTATCAGTAATCGATAATTAATTTGTTTTGTTTTACATTTAGTAAAAATTAACATTAATCATTTAACAAGTTAAACACTCGCGAAATTTTCTCGTATTTTTGATGGTTGCGGGGGAGGGCACTCTATGTCAGGACAAAAAATTTTTCCTGTCAGTTGTGTCTATTTGACCAGTTATAGACGGATTGATGAGAATTCTCTGCATATGCGCGCCTTTGGATAACCGGGGAAGATCGGTATACCGGGAATGTCCAACAGGGAATTATCTCCCGGCAAAACACTGGCATATGTTCCATACCGGACCATTCTGTCTCATATCTCGCGTTTCTTCAAAAATCGATACCCTGCATGGAACCCCCCGTGAGTTCTCCGACGGCCATAAGAAAATAGTTAACATTTTAGAAAAGTAAATTATCGATACTATCCAAGAACTGCGTCGTCTGATCCATTCACTGCCGCGTTCAAAAGAACCTGTGTGAGGGTTGAAGACGAGGAGGAAATTGTCGTGAAATGCAGTTATTGCGAAAGGGCATGCGAAATTTCGGAAAATGTGACCGGATACTGTCGCATGTATTACAACGAACAGGGGGCCATATTGGAAAAATACCCTGATGCGTACCTCAATATCTACCCGGTCTCCAGTGAATCCATACCCATGCTCCACTTCCACCCGAACGGTGTCTTCTTGCTCATCAGTACCATTGGCTGCAACTTCGCCTGTGAAGGGTGTATCTCCGAGTTCCAGACTATCCGTCCCGGAACCCTTCAGGAAGTCCTCAGACAACACACTCCGGAAGAGATACTCGCCATGACCCTTGATGGTGGTTGCAAGGGGATCGTGTTCTGTCTCAACGAACCTACCGTCTCTTTCCCGACGTTTCTTCGGGTTGCACAGGCGGCAAAAAAAAGCGGGCTCCTTGTGGGGTGCTCCACGAACGGGTACATGACCCGGGAGACCCTTCAGCGCCTGGTCCCGTACCTTGACTTTGCCAATATCGGACTCAAGGGGGCCACTGATGCACGCTACCGCGAGTGCGGGGTCTCATCATCAGAACCGGTATACAGGAACCTGCAAGATCTCCATGATTCAGGGGTTGCAGTGGAGGTCTCGATAATGTATCTTGACGGCCGGGAGTCGGAGGTGATAGGGGCAGCGGAACGCGTCCGGGCGATTTCCGCTGGCATCCCCTTCCAGGTGATGCGCTTCATGGCAACACGCGAAGAACTTGCGACGCTTGCCCCGACCCGTGAACAGGGCGAAGAGATCTACACCATCCTCCGGCGGTATCTCAACCACGTGTACCTGTTCAACACGCTGGCGACGAAGGGACTCGATTCCCGGTGCCCGGTCTGCGGGGAGACGATTATCCACAGGGTCTTTTTCGGGCCGATGGCCGCGCGGATCCTTTCCTGCCGGCCAGGCGGGATATGTTCCTGCGGGTACCGTTTTCCCTGCCGGGGGGAGATCGAGCCGGTCAAAGAGAAAGAGCTCCCTGTACTCGGTGGGTACCGTTCCATCATGGGAGTGAAGTTCATCCGCGGGATTGCACGGGCTCTCGGCGTGGATGACGAACAGACAATCGATCATATAAGCAACACCGTAATTGCAAACGGGTACCTCGGGACCCTCCAGGAGCGGACCGCCTCTATCGAAGGGTATCTCGACATAATCCGGTATGTCGCATCGCTGAGCGGCCACGATTCACAGGGCCGGCGGGTCGCTGACTACGTGCAGGAAGCGGTTGCCGACGTCCGGGCCAGGGTGCCCCGCGGGGAAAAACCCCGGGTGCTTGTGGTCGTGGGCCACCCGCTGTATCCCATGTATGCCCCCAAGCCCGCCAACCTGTTCGTGGAACTGGCAGGGGGAAGAAGCCTGAACCGGGAACTCGGCTTCAGGGAGAGCACCGATGCGGAATCTACGGTCGAAGAGGTCAACCGTCTCGATCCCGGGGTCATTCTGGTCGCCGGCCATTCCACGGATCCCATCCCGGAGTTCTGCCGGACCTGCGACGAACTCGGGATATCCTGCAGGGCTCTTTCGACCGGCAGGGTGCACTGGCTGAATGCAGCAGCCGGGTTCCTGCCCATGCAGATGGTCCTCTCGCTCAAAGAGACCGCGAATATACTCTATCCCGAAGCATTCCGGTACCAGCTCGCCGATGAGGAGGAGAAGATGATCCAGGAATTGAGTCTTCATTCGGGCGGGGAGGGGGATGGCCATGGAATCCCCTGATACAAATGGTTACGTCCCCCCATGCCGGCGTGACCTCCGGTGCCGGCAGGGCGCTTGCGGGGTTCGAGTCCCGCGCCATGGTTGCTCCGGTTCGTTCCGGAATGAGAGGGTGCGGCCTGGCTGTATGGCAGCAAACCAGGGAGGGGCTATCCGGGAGTACGGCGCAAGCCCGCCTGCAGGGACAGGGAATGGATACCGTGTTATGTACGAAGTGCCCGGGGCACGCATCAGTCGGGGTGTACAGTGAGGCCAGATAACCATGATTCAACGCCGGGTAATGACAGAAGAGCCCGGATGCGGGCAGGAAGCGGGCCAATGCATCCTGACCCGGATGTCAGGAACTGGATCAGGTGCCACAAGGCATGGACCGGACCGGATACCGGGATCCACAGGCTCGGGTCGGCGGATTTCTGGAACAGGGCATGGCTGAAACGTGCCGGGAAAAAGGCAACAGAACGGGACCCGAACCGGAAGCGTACCGAAGCGATCTTCGGTCTCCTGGAAGAAGCAGGTTTTCGGGTGCAAAGTGCCCGCGTACTCGACATCGGGTGCGGTCCGGGGGCTCTCTCGCTGCCGCTCGCCCGGGCGGGTGCTCGGGTGACATCGCTCGACATCTCGTCCACCGCACTCGGTTGCCTCGTTTCGGAGGCTGAGCGGGAAGGTCTCTCCATCGAGCCCGTCGAATGTTCGTGGTGGACAGTGGACATCGACAGGCTGGGGTTCCGGAACCGGTTCGACCTGGTGATAGCGTCCAGGACCCCGTCAATAAAGGACGTGGCGACGTTTGACCGGATGGCAGACTGTTCCCGGAACCTTTGCTATTTCAGCGGGTTCCTTCCCGGCGGCAGGAACCCTGCCCTGCAGGATATCTACAGAAACATCCTCGGTGCGGATTTCCCGCGCTACAGGGAGAACAGACCCCTGTTTCTTTACTATTTCATGTACCTGTACCTGAAGGGCTACCGGCCGATCGTCCGGGTACATCACCACAGGCAGAATGAGGAGGTCGGCTGGGAGGAAGCGGCCGACCAGGCGATCCGGTTCATCGACCGTGCGGAGATCTTCCCGGAGGATACAAAGAGAGAAATCCGGGACTATTTTCAAAAATCCGCAACCAACGGGATATACCCTGTCCGGTCTGACGGGTATGTCGGCATGATGGTCTGGGACGTGAACCGGAGAGAGGAGTGAATGAGATGAACGGAAAGATGCAGGGCGGGTTGCCTGGCGGAAAGGTATGCACCTCCTTTCATCCCCTTATGTCAGGTCCGACGTTTCCTGTTGTATGCGCATGTCCCGACAGGGGTTCATGTGTTTTTTCACCTCCACGCTGTTTTGTGTGGGGAGACCGAATTGAACTGTTATCTGCATACCAGTTCAGCCACTTCAACCGCCGCCGGGGCGTCCTTACATAATTCATACCCAATTGCTCAAAATCTGAAGGTGACCGCAGGTGTCACCCCGGGTCGAGGGCGGAAGCGTCGCGGTATTTCCAGGGGCGGCGGCGGGTATCGCATATGGGGGTGTGGGGGCGGATAGTCCCCACAAAATATATACTGTCCGTCAATCCTACTCACACAAGGTAGCGAAGAGCCTTTTTTCCGGGTCGGTTCCTCCGGATCCTGCAGACCGTGCCATTGAGTATGCGTTGTATGTTGGTCCTGGTCCTTCCTGCGGCATTCCGGGTGGCGGACACGAATTCCAGGGCGGATTGTGGGGCAAGAATCAAATTTGCTGACCGGTGCCGGAGGGATGATGATCCATCAATAGCGATACTTGATAAGCCAGGAATCAAAAAAGAAGAGAGGGGGACGTAACCCCCACATTTGTGTGAGCGCGTTCACGCGCGATAGCGCCGGTGCCCAACATGGGAGTTGCCGGCGCATCCTCTGGCTTTTGCACAGACATGTTCATGGTTCAGGTCATGGTGTGACAGGCACCTCGTTCTTCGATATCTGGTGGGCTTCGTTCTGTTCATGCGGTGAGAACACCATATGCTTTTCCGATGATACCGGAATCCTTGTCAATCAGCTGGATAGTATAGGTCTTTCCGATAAAGTTCGGATTCGGCACATACATCCCGGTGTTCTTATATCCGCCAAAGTCACCAAACGCATCCCTGAATCCTTGGTCAAGCGCAGCTTCACCAAAGTTGAGGCTTGTCCCAGGTGTAAAGGTCTGCGTTGTACCAGTTCCAACCTTGTAGTAGTTGGTATCGCCGACAACGACATCGAAATCCACGTTCTTGCCGGGAGAGACACCAAGGCATGTGATGGTAAGACCATCTTCCACACTCAGGTCGGCCTTAAAGGTAACCATCGGCGCGGTATCTTTTGTCTCACCCAGCCCTCCTGCATAGGCAGAGACTAGTGCGGCAATGAGGATGGTGACGACGAGCATCAGCATGACGCCGACGACCGGCGAGACTGCTGCATCCTGTGATACGTTTCTTGCGTTCATCGTCATCCCTCCTTCACCATAACTGTCTTCATAAACATGGTCTGGCCTGATGGAGAATGGACGATTGTCACAGTGACACTGTCCCCGGGAGATACGGAAACTCCTCCATTACCATCGCCGTACACGATTGTCTGTCCGAAATGCCAATCATGATCATCGGATACCGCCCAGAGATCGTGTAGAGTTTTATGATTCGCATCCAAGTGAGTACCGAAATGTGTGATAAGACTGGGATTTGTGATCTCGGTACCAATCTTTATTTTAAGAATCCAGTCATCTGTGCCCTGGTCAGCTTCAAATAGCGTAACTCCAAATACGTTCGTCCATTGATCTGCGTCTAGAGCGTAGAATTCACTCTTTGTGTATGTGCCTTTCGTAAAACCTTCCGGCAATGGGACACCGATAAGGTCTGTGAATGCGTCATGCGAGGCACTCATTCGTGATCCGGCTTTCAGGGTATAATTGCCAAACCACTGTTTCGAATTGTCTTCGTGTGCTGCACTTGTTGGCGATATTCCTTCGGTACTCACATTGGCGCTATCATGGAAACCCGTGACATCTGCCCATTCCAAAATGTTGAACCCGAATGGTACTGTTGATGCCCCCGGCACCAGTTTTCGCGTTTGTCCGGCTTTCGAAAGAACAATCACGAGATCTTTAGAGGGAATGTCCTCGGAGATCGACTGTACTTTCAGTTCAATACTATCATCCGTCAGGCTGACATCGAATTTTGCCGAAGGGGTGGCTTCCTGCGAGTTTATTAATCCCCCCGCAAACCCGGACACCACGGCCGCGATAATGATCGTGACCACCAGCATCAGCATGACGCCGACGACCGGTGATACCGCATCTTCTCCATTTTTTTCCAATTTTCTCTTCATAGATTACTCCTAAGTTGAATTTTCCAGATTTGTACTCGTTACGTCCATCGCCAGCGTCGGCACCCCCCAAACTCCGGCTTGCGGACGGGCCGCAGGTAAAGCCGGACACCACCGCGGCGATGATGTTGTGACCACCAGCATCAGCATGACGCCGACGACCGGTGATACCGCAGAATCACCTTCTTTCACTTGCCTCCCTTTGTAACAGAGTGTCCCAATGTTGAGACACGGTATGATAGTAAACTTTTTTATTTAACTTTATCCATTTGTTAAGTAAATATAGTTAATAATACCCGGTTAATTGTTAATTTAAAATAGTTAACAAAAGAATAATGTTAAAATAAAATAATGAACAATACAGGGAAATACCTCCAATGATGATGAATTCGATTGAAATGGAAAACTCTCCGGACTGGGGTGAGATATGGCGCACGAAAAAGGCAGCACAGAGGTACCTGAAAGGGTATGGCCAGGGTGGCGGCTTCTGGGAAGACCGGACGTTCGTGAAGAAGTTCGCCGGGTCCCGGCAGGAGAAGGGATCACCGGAGATCGCAGATAAAATCGCAGCGATGGATATCCGGCCCGGAGACAGGGTGCTCGACATCGGTGCCGGGCCTGGTTCTTTCGCGGTTCCGCTCGCCGCCCGTGGCTGCGAGGTGACCGCGGTCGAGCCTTCGGCCCGGATGAGGCAGGTCCTTGAAGAGTACGCAGAGAGGGAAGGCGTCGACGGCATCAGGCTTGTCGCCTCACGCTGGGAGGATGTGACGAGCGATACGCTGGACGGTCCATACGACGTGGTGATCGCGTCGTTTTCCCTCGTCATGGACGACATCATGGATGCCGCCCGGAAGATGGATGCGGTCAGTCGCCGGAGCGTATACCTCTTCTGGTTCCTCACGCCTCCTTCCTGGGTCAAGGTGCTTACTGACCTCTGGCCTCGGGTCCACGGGTGCGAATACGTCCCTGGGCCGACGGCGGACATCCTGTGGAACGCGCTTATCCAGACCGGTATATTTGCAAACATCAGTGTGAGGAAAGCGGCGACACGCCCGACATACCGTGATATGGACGAGGCGGCAGAGGCGTTCATGTTCCGGTTGAGGACGGATGAGGAGGAGCATGCGAACCTTGTCAGGGACTATGCCGAAAGGACGCTTTTGAAGAGCGAACGCGGGCTCGAAGTCCCGGTCGATTCCTGGAATGCAATGATATGGTGGACAAAATGACTGTTCTGCCAGGCAGACGGTATCTGCAGGATTTTCCGGTTTCCATTATTTGTACTATGGAAAAAGGCGGGATCCCCCTGTCTGATTGTTACCGTGTAAGAAAGGATGTGGAAAAAGGAGGAGATAGTATCGGACGTGGAAATAGCAGTGCGAATAATCATGTCTTTCTCGTCAGATTTATTAATCAGATTTATTATAGTTAAAACAAATTAATTTGTATTGATTCAGGTATGAAGAAGGGGAGAACTGTAATGGGCTATAATTTTCATGATCGCAAAAATATTACCGGAATCCAGTACCCTGCCACTCTTGTATCTTTCCTCACATTTTTCATAGCACAATATTTTACAAAAATACTGAAAAGTAATACATATTACCGGGGTGAGCGAATATGTACAGAATGACAACTGGCAACCTCGCCCGGGTGATGCCCGGCCTCCTGTTTGCCGTCCTCGTATTTTCTGTGTGCGTTCTCCCTGGCTGCATAGAGATGGGGGAAGAGGATACTGTCGCGGATGCTGCGACACCGGTACAGGCCTCCGCCAGACCAACTTCTGCTCAAAAGTTCGTTATGTCGCCCCAGGGGCCGCGGCCGGTGTTCACTCCCTCCGGACCGGCAGCCACACCGACTCCCGGTCCCGGTACTGTTGGAACCATCGAGAATGCAGAACCGATTCCTCCCGCCCAGGCAGTCATGCTTTTGTCTGTACCTTCTTCTCCTTATGCCACTGAGGCCGACTACGCGGATGAGATGCCCACGGCCACTTTCTTCGAAGACACTTACAAACTGATGTATAACAATGCGGCCATGATTGCAACGGTTGAACGGGCGCCGTTCGTCATCGAGTTCTGGACCTCGGCATCGAGCAAGAACCCGTACGACGCGCTCGCGGTAATTACCGTCCGTAATTCGGCCACCGGGGATATCGTGGCGGAGGACGGCTACAACGGCCTGTACAGCTCGGATTCCTACAAGCGGATAACCATCAGGGACAGCGGGCAGTTCCATGTCAACGTCTATGGGATGAGGACCACTGTCCGGGTGAAGCTGAGAGGCGGAGTCGACCAACAGGACGCGGAGCCGTACGGAGTGAAGGTCAATCCCACACCTACCCTGTTTGAAGGGGATATGAGCGAGGAAGAGTACCACATGCTGATGATGCATGGGGTTATCTAGGAGAAGGCGATGAACGGTACACTGGAAAGGCCTGAACGTATAAACGGACGGAATCAGGGCGGGTATTTACTCGTCTTTGTTTCACGCCCGCTTCTTACCCTGGCAGTCCTCGTAATCATTGCACTTTTCCTACTCTGCATAGCCCCTGTCGGTGCAGCTGAAAACGCAGCCGCCTTAAACGAGGAAGGATCCGCCCTTCTCGCAGCGGGCCAGCCGGCCCTGGCCCTGGCCGTATTCGACCAGGGTATCGCGCTCGATCCCTCGTATACACCCCTGCGGGTAAACCGGGGGTTGGCACTGATCGAGCTCGGCCGCCCGGACGACGCGCTCCTCTCCTTCGATATTGCAATCGACCAGGAGCCGTATTCTCCCGATGCATGGATATACCGCGGGGACGCGTATGCCGCTATACAGGACTATACTGATGCAGTGGAGTCCTATAGCATGGCCCTCGAACTCGATCCGGATCTCGTATCAGTCTGGGAGCAGAAAGGCGACACGCTCCTGCTGTCCGGAGATACACAGGGTGCACGCGATTCCTATTCTGCGGGACTTGAGATCGACCCGGGAAATATCGATCTCAAGGAGAAACTTGCGAACCTTCCTGATTCTTTCCTCGACTGGAACACCCTGCTGATCCTTGGCGGTATTGCCTGCATCCTGCTGGTGCTTGTTGCGGCGGTCTATATCCGGCGTTCCTGCAAAACGGAGGAATCAGGGTCTCCCGAAATTTCGGAAAAGAAAAAATTCTCCTTATTCTCCTGTCGGAAAAATATGGATGTGGATTCTCTTTCCGATATCGAGAACGAGATAAAAGGAGAGTCGGACACAGCAGTGGGTGCCACCGGACTCTTCGGAGTGTTTTCCAAAAATAAGGCGAAGAAAGTCACAACCCGCATCACTGATACACAGCCCCCTGCGACCGAACCTGGTGTGCCTGGAACCAGGAAAAAGCCATCCTTACTCTCTTTTAAGAAGAAAAAATCAGAGAACCTCGCCATAGAGAATGCAGACGAGGCAGGGGACGCACTCCTGATGGACGGGGAGGAACTCTTCCATTTCGAAGAAGGGTCCGGTGCGGGTGTAAACGGAAACGAAAGCAGACTGGTCGGGGGATTTGACCGGATGCTGGAGCAGAATCCGGTCCTTTCTGCAGGCTTCAGAGGAATCACGCTATACTCTCTCGGGCAGTACAGTGAGGCGCTTGAAGACTTCGACAGGGAGCTCGCACAGGATCCCGGCGCAGCAGGTATCTGGATCCTCCGGGCACAGGTGCTTGCCAGGCTGGGAAAGGACCAGGATTCATTGTATTCATGTGAACAGGCGCTTGCAATAGAAAAGGACAACTTCGATGCATGGCGGCAGTACGGGTTTACTTTACGAAAGCTCGGACGTGACCGGGAGGCGTTGCATGCCCTTGACAGGGCACTCTCTCTCAATCCCCATTCAGCCGAGGTCTGGGCGGCTCGGGGACGGATCCTCCACGACCTTTCGCGTGACCACGAAGCCCTCCAGTCTTACGACCGTGCTCTCGGGATCGACCCACGTTCGTCCAACCTCTGGCTGATGCGTGCGAGGTCGCTTACCGGGCTTGGAAGAGAGGAGGAGGCCCTTGCATCGCTCGAGAAGGGAATTGCCGCGAACCCGGAGAACCCCTCGCTGTACGTTCTGCAGGGGAGACTCTACCACACCCTCGGGAAGTTCGGGGAGGCACTCACTGCCTATGACCGGGCACTGACCATACAGCCGGACGATGCGGGCACATGGGAGGCCATGGGAGCAGTCCTGCACGAGCTCGGGAAGCCCCGTGACGAAGCCGCTGCCTACGACAGGGCCATCGCCATCGAGTCGGATAATCCGTCCTTCTACGCAAAAAGGGGCGATGCCCTGGCAATGAGTGAAAAACCGGAGGACGCTGTTTCGGACTACCGGAAAGCGCTGGCCCTCCGTCCCGGAGACCCGCATGTCATCCAGCGGCTCGGTGATCTCCTCTGCCGGGCGGGAAGGCGCCAGGAAGGAGAGGCGGTGTTGCAGCCGCTTCTCGAGGCGGACTCCGATGGTATTGAGATGAAGAAGGCGAAGGGAGCCGCCCTGTTGTCACTCGGCGAGTACCGGAGAGCCCTTGCGTCTTTCCAAGATGCCCTCTCCCTCGATCCGGATGATCCGGAAGCGCAGGAAGGGGCCGACGCAGCAAATGCAGCTCTCTCATCAGAACATCCGGGCATCGGTAAAGGGGGGACGGTCGCCGCTTCTCAGCGGTCACCGCCTGGAGATGGAAAGTCATATCCTGGCAGGGGTGGTGCGTGATGAAAGGAATAAAGCATATTCCGGGATTCGGGAAAGATAACGGCACTGACAAGGAAAAACCGGCTATATCTTCAAAATTATCCGGCCTTTTCGGGAAAAGGCGTGGAGACAACGGGAAGTCGGCCCCGGGTGAGACCTCACCGGATGAGAGGACTCCTCCCGCCGGTATGTTTCTTTCCAGCGAGGAGAGACTGGTGGAACGCTACTGGTTAAAGAAGGGTTTTTCCTATGCGCTGATCGGGGAGAGCGAACTCTTCGACCTCTTCTACCGGATCGTGGAGCCGCCGGTCAGCTTCCAGGAGCGGGTCATCCTCGAGGAAGTGCACAATTACCTGCGCGATGTCGTCATCTTCGATTCTCTTAAAAGCAAGGACGAAGTACACCTGACCTTTCCCGAGGTCAGGAAGGCGGTGCACCGGTTCTCACCCGGAATGCCGGACGAGCGTGTGTCTGTGCTTTTCTATTACCTTGACCGGAACCTGCAGGGATACGGTCCCATCGACCCGCTCATGCACGACCGGTTCATCGAGGACATCAGCTGTAACGGGGCTGAAAGTCCCGTCTACATCTACCATAACGAGTTCGGCTCCATGCCGACATCGCTGCATTTCACCGCCGCGGAGATCAACCGGTACGTGCTGAAGCTCTCCCAGAAGGCCGACAAGCAGGTATCGATCGCCTCCCCCCTGCTTGACGCACCCCTCCCGGACGGTTCCCGCGCCCAGATCACCTACACGGATGTTGTCTCTTCGAAGGGGAGTTCGTTCACCATCCGGCGGTTCAAGGCCGATCCCATGACTCCCGTCGACCTTGTACGGTACGGTACATACAGTCCCGAGATCCTGGCCTTCATCTGGATCGCGGTGGAGAACCGGAAGAGCATGATCGTCGTCGGGGGGACCGCGAGCGGCAAGACCTCCACCATGAACGCAATCTCGTACTACATCCCGCTGACTGCGAAGATCGTGTCGCTCGAGGATACCCGCGAGATCCAGCTCCCCCACAAGAACTGGCTCCCGACAAAGACACGCGAGACGTCCAGCCAGTCGGGAAAGGGAGACATAAACTTATTCTCCCTGCTGCGGGCGTCTCTCCGCCAGCGGCCCGAATATATCATCGTCGGGGAGGTCAGGGGCCCGGAGGCCCAGACACTCTTCCAGGCCATGAACAGCGGGCATACCACCTATTCCACGCTGCACGCCGGGAGCGTCGACGAGGCCGTCAACCGGCTGATAAACCCGCCTATCGATGTCCCGAAGGCGATGTTCGGCGCACTTGACCTCATGGTAGTGCAGCTCCTCCAGTACAAGGAGGGAAAGGCCATCCGGAGGTGTGCGTCCCTGAACGAGATCTCCGTGGACCGGAACGACGAGATCCGGTCGCACGAGCTGTACACGTGGCAGCCGCGGGCCGACCGGTTCCAGCGCAATTACAACCATTCACGGGTGCTGGACGACATCGGCTACGCCCGTGGCTGGACGAGGGGCGAGGTGGAGGAGCAGCTGGCGATACGTAAGCACCTGCTCGAACTGATGGCGCGAAAGGGCGTAACCCGGTCCGCGGAGGTCAGCGGGGTATTCAACCTGATACGGAAGTCGGGGAGAGCCGGATCCGATGAACTGGAGGAGGAGGTCGCAGGTGCCGGTTCCTGAATCACTGCGGTCGGTTACCGACAGCCTCTTTGACCGAACGAATTACTCGCGGACCCTGCGTGGATCGCGGATTGGAAAGACATACGACGAGTATATCCGCTTCCTTGTCCAGCAGACAGCCATGGTCGCCATGTGCATGGTGGCGATGGTGGTGGTCACGCACTATCTCTCCATCAGGTTCACGGTGCTCAAGCCGTACCCGTTGTGGGTGCAGGACGTCCTCATCGTGGCTGTTCCGACAATCATGGTCTTTGCCGCCGTCTATGCCCAGCCGGTTCTCACTGCGATGGGCCGAAAGACCCGGATCGGTATCGATCTTCCCTATGCCGTGACCTACATGCAGGCCCTCTCCACTACCCTGACGCTCTACAACGTCTTCCGGAGCGTGTATGAGCAGTCAGACCTGTACGGCGAGGTCTCGAAGGAGTTTTCGATGATCGTCCGTGACGTGGAGCTCTTCGGGGACGACCTGGTCACGGCGATGAGGAACCTGGGGCGGTCTACGCCTTCAGAGACCCTGAAGCGGCTGATGGACGACCTGATCCTGATGTTCGAGAGCGGGGGGGACATAACCGGGTTCTTCGCTTCACGGTCGGCCCATTACCGGGAAGTGGCCAGGAACGAGCTCGAGATGGGGATGAAGACGATGGAGATCATGGCCGAGGTGTACGTCGCTGCGTTCGTGGCAGCACCGATAGCGGTGATCATCATGACGGCGGCAGAGACGATGACCGGCCAGAGCCAGTTATCAGAACTGATGGTCTTCTTCTTCATCGGCCTACCGCTTGGGGCGGCGGCGATGATATGGATACTCTCTCTCGTTCTGCCGGCGGAGCGGCTCGAGATCACCCGCCGGCAGCTTTCCGAGACCGAGTACGCGACAGGGGTCCCCATCACCGCCGGGGAAGGGGATGAAGGTGGCCGTTTCACCCGCCGGATCGAGTCTACGAAGTCACTTATCCGGTTCCAGGAGATCCTTCGCCACCCGCTGCGTCACTACATCGCGGATTACCGATTCGGTGTAATACTCGGCGGGCTGTTTGCCGTGGCCGTTGTGATCCTCTTCCTGAATGGCACCATTGCGTCCCTCGTTCCGAAGTACCCCTTCGAGGTCTTCATCTGCCTGCTCTGCACTGCCGCCCTCGTGCCGGTGACGGTCGCATTCGAGCTCCGCCGCCGTTACGTGAACAGGGTAGAGGACCAGATACCGGATTTCCTCCGGGAGCTCGCCGACTTGAAAGACATCGGGATGACGCTCCAGGGGGCGATCCACCTCATCTCCAACTCGAAGCTCGGCCTCCTCAGCTCGGAGCTCCGCGTGGTCTCGGACGAGGTGCGGTGGGGATCACCGGTCGCAAGCGCCCTCGTCCGGATGGAGGAGCGGATCGGGGTGCTGATGATCAAGCGGGCGATCTCCCTGATCGTCCGGGCGAGCGAGGTGACCGACTATATCAGGGACATCCTGATGATCGCGATTGGGGACATGGAGCACTACCTGAAGATGAAGCGGGACCGGTTCACGACTTCGTTCGCCTACATCATGATCATCTACCTCTCGTTCGGCATCTTCCTGTATACTGCCTACGTGCTGAACGTCTCCTTCATCACGTCCTTTGAGAAGCTGAACACGACCATTGATATCTCTGGAAATATCCTCGATATGTTCCGGATCGCGATCATCCTCGGTCTCTTCTCGGGGATCATGGCCGGCCAGCTCTCGGCGGCCAACGTCATGGCCGGGTTCAAGCACAGCGTACTCTTCCTCGTCGCATCGGTGGTGTTGTTTGTCTATGTGCTGTAAAGGAAATGGAAAAAGGGATGATGCGGTTTCGGAACTGGTGGGCGAGATGCTGATGCTCACCATCGTGTTGATCATGATGGCGGTGTTCGCCTCGTCGGCGTCTGATGTCCTTCCGCCTGCGAGGGACCCGAGCGTGACGATACTCCCTCCTCACGGGACACCGGTTATACTGTACCATAAAGGCGGGGATGCCATTCCCATATCTGATATCAGGGTAATCGTGAACGAAGTCGAGATTGACCGGGGAAAGTGGGAACTTTACGATGAAGAGGGTATAAAAATAGAGGATACCGATGGGCTGTTTGATCTTGGGGGGTACATTAAGATATCAAATCCTTCGGATGCCGGAATAGGAGACCGTATCAGGTTGGCGACCTCCCGGGCGGTAATCTTTTCCGGGGAGGTTACATGAACGATGATGCCATCGCCCCCGTCGTGGCCGTGATGATGATCCTGGTCGTGGCGGTTACGCTCCTCTCCATCTGGAACGCGATTTACCTTCCGGACCTGAAGCAACAGGCCGAGATGGAGCACCTGAAGGAGGTCGAGGAAGGGTTCCGCGAGATCGACTCTGATATCAGCCATATGGTGTCTCTATTGAGGAATGCAAATATATCCGGAAATATTCCGCTTGGTGGGGGAGATATCCTTCTTCACCAGGCGAGATCGGGAGGCTCATTAACTGTTCAGGATCCCTATCATCTCATAGAGATCTCCAATTCTACCCTTAACAGGAATTCCTTTATGTCAAAAATTCAGTACATCCCAATATCCAATTTTTGGATAAAACAAGGTTATAGTTGGGAGGGTTATATTAATGTATCAAAGGGGACTGCCGAAACACCTTTGGAATTTGAAACCTTGGGTGAGACAGTTGTTACAAATTATATCCTCATTAATCCTTATAAAAGTCCTAGAGAAGTAATCATTGCAAATATAACAAAAGGAACCCCTGCAGCAATAAGCGGTAACGGTATTGCATCGTTTATTATGGAGGGGAGATGCGGAGAGACTATTGTAATCGAACCTACCCCTGACGTTTGGATCGATGTGAATGTCACATGTCCATCAGGAACGTTGGTAAGCAACTCAATTAATAAGTATCACTGGGATGGAATATCCCATTTTACGGATATTAAAGGATATTCCTACACACGATACACTTCAATAAGCCCAGTCTCGGTTACAATCTACAACCTGACCCTATCAGTCCGATGACTTATGATTCCACCATACACGACAAAGATATATCACAATGATCCCGGCATTGACGCGTGGAATAGTGGTATTGACCAGTTCATTCGTCCTTTGGACTATATTATCCGTATCCACATTTCCGGAATCGTTCCGGCCAGTTTATCGAACAGTGTAACAAGAACCAATTTTCGTATTCACGAGGAGGAATTATGACAAAAATTATTGAGAAGGATTCGGCCGTATCGCCTGTCGTCGGTGTGATGCTCATGCTGGTAGTGACCATCATCATCGCCTCGGTCATCAGTGCGTACGTGGGCGGTCTCGGGCCGAACAAGGAGAGTGCCCCGCAGGTGTCGGTTGTGGCGAGAGTGAATGAAAGTGATCAAAGATACATCTACTTCGACCACATGGGGGGCGACGGGTTCGGCATTGAAGACCTGACGATTATACTTGATTACCAAGCCGATGTTCTGAAAATTACCAATAGAGAGATAGATCGTGACCCCCCCAATAGCAACGAACTTGGAAATAAGGCAGGGCCGCAGTACCCATATATCCGGCCCGGCGACACAATCGTGCTCAAGGGGAAAGTAGATAGTGGGAAGACCACGTTCACTCTAAATGATCCATTGTCATCAAATATCTCAATTGATCGTAACAAGGAATTTACCTGGACACTCCTCTCGCAGCGGAGCAACGCGATTCTCGCCCGGGGGACGCTGGCTTTTGTCTGATGAAGGATGAATGATCAGCCGGTCTCCTTCTCGGTCTTCAATTTTTCAATAAGACGATTAGTGGAAAAATGACCTAACAATGAAGGCGACGAATTGGTTTTTAGACGTGCAAAATCAAGTCATTCTTCTTTGACAGACTGCCAATCGTTCCATGAAATTGTTCTATGACCGGGGGTGAGCGCGTTCCATGCACAGTTATTGTTTCATCCGGATTTGCCTGCTCGTATGCTGCCTCCTATTATTCATGGAGAACCGGCAAAAGGCGAAAAAGATTCCTGATAACCTCTGTATCTGTCGATACTTCAAACCGGGTTGTCAATTGGGTAAAGATCTCCCGGCATCTGGTCCATGACATTTCACATGCAGAATAACTCATCAAAGAATGTCACAGAACCAGGAAATCTGATCTGTACCGTCACGGATAAAGGATATGATTCTGAAGAGATCGATGAACTGATCCGCTATACTCCAGACTCATGCCAGCTTAATCCTGTTAGAAAACAGAAAAGAGAGAACGCATTTCTGGATATTACCGGAAAAAGTCTCCAATCCGTTTGATATCGATTTGCATCATCAAAGAAAGAAGGTTGAAACTGCGTCCGCTGTCCCGAAACGAAAATACGGTGAATCACAAAAAGCCAGGAAGTAATCGCTTCGGGTCAGAGAGATGAAAATATAAGTAATCGTCTATAGCTCTCAAGATTGTTTTTTGTTTTTAGCATCCTTTGAGGGATGCTATCAGGATCCGAAAAATTGGCAAGATTCCTAATCCTGTTAAAAACATGAATTCAGGATTCTCACCCACTAATTGCCGCAAGCTCCCATGGCGGGTTCTGTCCGTTCATGTATATCCAGTATCCCCTGGTTGGCTGCATTAACGTGTTATAACTGGGATCTGCGTTGAATGTCGCGCTGTCATAGCTTTGGCTGGCGGAATTGAACCCGATTAACTGCGACCAGACTTTCATGGGCGGGGCGTCAACCGAGAGCAATGTTAACCGTGCGCTTTCAGGCGTGGTATCTGAGAACCCGATAGCATTCCACCCAGGGTATAGCATCTTGGTTGGTGGAAGTTCTATGCCCACACCCTTGAAGGTCAGAGGGATTTGATCAGGATTCTCCGAATAAATCCAGATGCCGTCAAGTGGCCTGACCACGTCAGATTCAGTCAATGTACGCCATCGTTCATTTTCGGCATCGTAGACATAAATCGAACGCATACCGGTATCCACTCCTGAAAAAAGCGCCCCTGCAGTGTTATGCCCGGCTTCAAGCCTTTTGGGTACAGAGATAAAATTCCAGCCCGGATTAAGGTTGAGCGTCATATCCCCGGCGGGAGTCGAGGTTGGAGAGACGGTAGGTGTTGGGGAAGTTGTTGGCAGAGTAGTGTGAGTTGTTGTAGGTATGGATGTTGTAGGTATGGATGTTGTTGGTGTCGCAGAGGTCACAAAGACATAATCCGATTTCGTAACTGCATCTTTTTCCTGATATCGTGAAACGGTGAGAGTTACTGAGTATAATCCAGGCGAGGTATACGTATGTTCAACAATTTTTTCTGAGTAGTCACGGAAACCATCGCCGTTGACGTCCCATATCCATCCAGTAGGATCTCCCTGTGATGAATCCTGGAATTGGACTGTTAAGGGAGCCTGTCCTGAAGTCAGTGAAGCGGTAAAGTCCGCCTGAAGAGGAGGGAGTGTATCTGTCGGTGAAACGGTAACAGTCGGTGTCACTGTCGTTGTGGGTATTGTGGTGGGTATTGTAGTGGGTATTGTGGTAGTTTGAGTTGGTGTAACGGTTGTCGGTGTAGGTGTCGGGGAAGTTGTTGGCAGAGTAGTGTGAGTTGTTGTAGGTATGGATGTTGTTGGTGTCGCAGATGTCACAAAGACATAATTCGATTTCGTAACTGCATCTTTTTCCTGATATCGTGAAACGGTGAGAGTTACTGAGTATAATCCAGGTGAGGTATACGTATGTTCAACAATTTTCTCTGAGTAGTCACGGAAACCATCGCCATTGACGTCCCATATCCATCCAGTAGGATCTCCCTGTGACGAATCCTGGAATTGGACTGTTAAGGGAGCCTGACCTGAAGTCAGGGAAGCGGTAAAGTCCGCCTGAAGAGGAGAGAGTGTATCTGTCGGTGAAACGGTAACAGTCGGTGTCACTGTCGTTGTGGGTATTGTGGTGGGTATGGTGGTAGTTTGAGTTGGTGTAACGGTTGTCGGTGTAGGTGTCGGTGAATACACAAGAGAGAGCATGTTTTGAGCGTTTGCCCTTCCATATCCATACACGGGGTCCCAACCAGACGTGCTTACATCGTCAGCGGAAGAAAGAAGTGCCGAACGTATCTGACTGCCAGATAATGCAGGATCAGCACTCCAGACTAACGCAGCAATTCCTGCTATATGGGGAGCCGAAGCGCTTGTTCCATGGAATGGACTTCCAAATCCCCCGGCACCTGTGACATCGACGTTATCAATTCCACAGATATCGGGTTTTTTTCGTGATTCTGTTGATGGATAATAGATTGTAACAGGACCCTGAGACGAATACAGTTCGATTGTATCGTGCCCTGAATCCTGGCTGTCTATTGCTCCGACAGCGACGACCTCATTGACCGCATGGTGTCCGAATATCGAATCGCTGGGGATGATGTTAAAGTCAGAAACAAAACTGTAGGGCCCTGGGAGAATATAGACCTCCAGAGTTTTTGGTTGGGCAGATTCAGCTTTCCAAACAACAACTTTTATGTCTACAGGTTCAGACCCACCATTATAGAACACACACTTCTCAATTGGATCACCATTGCCATTCTGTATATTTTTCGAATCAACAATCCGACGATCTGTTGATGCATCAAATAATACAAGATTGTAGTCGTTATTGGAAGCTCCCCATTTGTCATTCCATTCAAGGCATACTCTTGCAGAGCCTCCTGGTGCCAGGTAAATATAAAGACCTTTATAAGTGGGATCTCCTCCGTGACTAAAATCGTGAAGCCCATTTCCCTGATCGTAAAAGAATCCCTGATAATGATTTCGAGCGTCATTTCCTGCAGCTGATATAAAAACAATGTCCTTTGATCTTAAAATAGTCTTAATACGGGTTGCTATTGTACCGTCCTCAAAGTATGGCTGATCATAATAACCAAGGTCATCACAGATGATGTTGCATCCCGCATTGCTTAACGCGTCAAGAGCAGTGATAAATCCCGTTGACGAACCCCCACCGTCATGAAAATAGAGCTCAGCCCCGGGTGCAATATCATGAATTATTTCAAGCATTGCAATACCTTCATCGGTGTGGCTTCCGGGAGCTGCGTTCCTTAAAACATGGACATTATACGGAAGATCCCCGGTCGCCTGAGCTTCTGCAAGGTGATCGACACTATCCGAGATAACTCCCACCCTGATTCCCTCTCCACGAAAGGGTGTATTCGATCTCACCTCCGTTGCATGGAGGATACTGTCTCCCTGTGTCATCCTCGAACCGATATTGGTAACTGCTGGAACTACAAATTTTAATGAAAGTACCTCGTTGCAGACTGCAAGAGGCTGGATGTTTCGAACAGGAACATATGCTGTGAGTATCCCGAAATCGCTACTCTGATCGACAACTTTCCAGAGATAGGGGGTAATATTCTGGAAGCCTGTCAATGGATCAACCTGAATTTCTAAAAAAACAAGGTCTTCATCAGATGCGAGTCCGCCATAAAATGTTTGATTTGCAGGGATATACAATTGCTGGGCTATCAATTGGGCCTGAATCTCCTCGATAGATAATCCTTCAGGAATAGTGGAATTATCAACCATCTGGAGTAGCTGATAGGAACATTTCATCTTCCATGGTTCGGTGATATTTGGTGTTTCAAATGCATCGAACCCGAACATGTGTGGTTTGTCTTCAAGATTATTGGTTCTAACAAAATCTTGTAATTTATCTTCACCAACAGACTGTGCCCACGGACTCTCATTTACATAGACAGCGCTTGATACTCCGACATTGAATAATGCCGTAAATGTTATAAGAATAGCTAAAAATTGATAGAATCGCAACTACAGAACCTCCCATTAAACAAATATATTTACCTTTAAACAAATCTATTTTAATGATCCGTATACATAAAATTTTTTATTTTACATTTTACCTTTCGCATGAATTCATAACAATTTTAAAAAGTAGCATAACATATGTCTATGTACTGTTTTGATTTGCTAATATCTGACCTCATCCTCCTGCATTGAAGCACTATTCCAAAACGCCAATCCCTCTGCACCAGTATGGCATCCTTCTCCAAAGCGGTCATGGTTCAATCCCAAAAACACACAGTATCCATTTGAGCATACCACAGCACCTGAAATATGTGGATAGAGCAAGTTATATCGGTGTCCTCTGCTTTTCATCCAGGAATCAACTGCATCTTTTTCGATACCCTCATAATATGGCTGGCTGCTCCCACGTGCATTTTCGGCGAGATATTCCCAGGAACCAAAACTATATTGATATTTGATAGAATCAGCACATGTTCCGGTAATCGGATTTGTATGGTCCATATACCCATATTCAACCATGTCATTCGTTCGTGCCAGTCCCAGATTATATATCCTGTCGTCAAAAGAAAGGGGATCTCTACCGTATTGATCTCGAATCTCATTGATATAACTTAATATTTCCTTGGATTTTGCAAAACTTGTGTGCGCCGTTGTAGTTATTGATTCAGTTTTTTGTGAGTCTGCATCAATATATAAGTCAGTGTTCGTTTCGGTTGTCCAGTCCCTATCAGGAATATGGGCAGTGTCCATTATTCCGCCAGCCCATGCAAGTGGGTAAGTGGATTCAACAGTATCGTAACGAATGGCTTGGATCTGCTGCGGACCCTGGGTGTGCCACCCCTTTCCCGATTTATCCAGAAATACCCTTTTCACTTTATAATTCCCTGAAAAATCATTGCCCACAATGGCGTAACCTTCGATTCCAAAACTGTTTGTTGCTATCTGCCCGATTTTGAATTTTCCGGTATATATTGGTGAATCAGTAGGGCTTGGAGACACAGTTCCGAGTTCCGGTATCTGAACATTCTGAAACGGCTCGACATGAAAACCGGGAACAAAAAAAAGTATAGCAACGAGCCATGCAATCCCAATACACCCGACAATGATGGTTGCTGTCTGTATAAACTGCTTTCCGGAATACCGGGTTATCCAAACGGAATAAAGGACAGATGCAATTGCACAAAATCCTGTAATTGTGGAATAATCTACACCAGATATACTCCCTGAATATGCCCCGAAATAAAAAAAGAGCATCACAAAACACGGAATAAGTATCCACACGATAAACCTGAAATTGGTATGATGATATGTCCACCTTTCATAGCCAAACAGGACATATGCAAGAAGAAGAATAAAAGCGGATAAAATAAAATAATCAGCCGGTAAATGGATTACGAATGAAATAAGCAATCCGCATATCCCGATCAACCCAACCGGTTGGGAAAGGGGAATTTTAGAGCGCTTTTTGTAATTGTTATTTTTCCAATTCCTGCGACCCATTAGCATTCTCGATTTTCATCATTAACCTGACCTTTATGATTGATTCATGTGATTTAAAGGTCACAAATCTCATCTACGCCCAATTCCCTTTTGAGATAATCAGCGAGTATTCTCCTGTGGCAATAATCCGGAACGGCTTCGAAGCAGAGAAAACATGCGTTTGACAGACCCTTTTTGGAAAATAAAGAAAATATTCTATGTTCTTTCAATAATTTTTGATATCCTTTCTTGAATTTCGACCAGGTTATTTCACCATTTCTAAAATCATTGAATAGTCCACGACTGGGTGCACACTCTGGCATGTACTGATATTCGATTCCTCCGATCCTGGAAAGAAAGAATGGGAGATCTCTTTTCTTTGCAAATCCGCCTCCATGTGGTTTTAATCGGATATCAATAACTTTTTTAACCTTATTCTCCAGCAATGGAGTAAAAAATTCCTCGGCGGTATTTCCTTCATATCCAATGGTAAATATTTTCATTGGTCACCTGATTTATACTAATTGCTACTTTTATTTATACTTGTATTACATTCATATGGTAACAATGCCACGGTATCTCCTTGAATTTCGGTTCATTGATAGGCGTGCAAAACACTATATGAAATCCCTGGCACGCCAAATCTACAGCAGATACCATGTCGGACCACGTCACTATGTGCCCCATATATCACTTGTTGGAGGATTCGAGACCTCAAACGAGAATAAATTGATTAAAGATATCTTCCGGATTTGCAATTCATATCCTGTTATGCGATTTGGAATAAAAGGATTCAGCACGTTTGAGGAGAACAGGGTTGTATTTCTGGATATAGACCCAAGCGATAATCTAAAACAATTTCGCTGGGAAATGGCGCGAAAACTGGATCAGTATTATTCCTTGAAAAGGCCCTATGATTTCCATTCAAAGGATGAATTTGCTTTTCATTCGACTGTTGCAATGGATATACCTCCTCATAAATTCAATTCTATCAAGAACTATATCTTTTCAATGAACATTCCTTTAAGAACCGATTATGTTCTTGTAAGGGTGGCGCTATTAAAATCGAGTAAGATCCTTCGAGAATATGATTTTTTACAAAGGAAAATGCTTACCCGTTTCGAAGCCCGAAATCCCCAGTATTACCAAAAAACTGAAAATTTGCTGAAAGACTATCTTGACAATAGATATGATCCTAATCGCAGTATTACAAAAGAATCTCGTATACCCATTAAAAAGACCGAAATTTCTCCATCTTACAATATACACCGAAAAAATGATTCGTTCAAAGATTTTTCGCCAACAGTTAGGCCTGCGAGTTCCATCCAGAGATTTCTTGATTTTTTTAAGTCTTCCAAGATCTACGTCATATCTGATCTCCATCTCGATCATGCGAATATCATCAGATATTGTAATAGACCATTCCCCGATACAAGAATGATGAACAGAGAGTTGGTAACAAATTGGAACTCAATTGTGAAGAGGAAGGATACGGTCTATTTCCTTGGTGACCTAGTGTATGGGAGAAGCAGTCATGGTGCCGAGTACTGGATAAAGAGATTACACGGAAATAAAAAGTATCTTAAAGGAAATCATGACGAAGGCGTAAATGTACCGTTTTTGAATAATCCATGGCTTGTGTACAGAGGGAAAAAATTCTACCTCATCCATGATCCAGATGAAATACCAGTAGAATGGGATGGATGGATAATTCATGGACATCACCACAACAACGATCTGAAAAGATTTCCTTTCATCAACGGAGAGGCAAAAACCATCAATGTCAGTGTGGAATTGATTGACTACAAACCATTGGATTTGGATGTTTTATTTGATCTGGATTTTGAGGGGATTACCTATATGGAGACTATCAATAGCACACCACTAAGGTTTTCTTAAATTTATTTTGTGAAGAGGATTATCGATCAGTTTTTAATGAAATCATAATTACGTCAAGGAGTATTGCAAGAAGCAACCCTGCTGCAGCACCACCTAGAAGACCGGTAAAAATGCGTGAAAAAGGAGTACTTTCCCAAATTCCAAGTAATTGGAATCCTCCATCAATAACAATTGGCACTCCCCCGAAGAGGAGAACCGAAATAATTTTCCTGTGAAGCGTTTGAGTTACAGGAATTTTAACCAGGTACGAGATAAAAAAACCAATAGGAATTCCCAAAAAAATTCCGAAACACCGAATACAAACCGGCAACTGGTTACCATTCATGACGAATGATCGATCATGCATTTGGTGACACCATATATCTCCGAAATAGTAGAAGAGATCCCATGGGCCGTCTATAGTCTCGATTGTTTCTGAATGGTCTATTATTCCTGGGTTCCCGTCAAGGTAGGGAACCTGTCCGTATGGCAGTAATAAGGCAACAGAAAATAATAGGATTGAAAATAGGAGAGAAACACAAAGAAAGAAGAGTTTTATCGGGTTATCCAACAGGATATTCATTTCACGTAGAAACCTGGGGTTTCCAGGTTATTCCCATCACTCCACCGATTATCCCTAATAATGCCCCAATAAATGAGACCGGGTTTAGGCCGGCAAGTCCAAAAATTGAGAATATGATAGCGATAATGCTACCTTTTTTGATAGTTTCCGGATCGTCTTTCTGCATCAGAAACGCGCCAATTAATACAAGGATTCCCGATATAAACCCAATCGACATGAGAACCATCATGATAGTGCCTGCCCCGATACCTGCTGCAGGATCTTGGGTGGCGGCCCCTATCCCGGCAACGCAGGTTCCGCATAGTGCGCCAAGGAAAGCCATCGCCAGCCCCCCGATTACAATAAGAACCCCGCCTGCGATAGCGAGAATGAATGCGGTATCCGGATAATTTTTTGTCATACATGACATAGGTAATGTTCAATGCTTAAAAATTTTATTAAAAAATTATACAAAAATAAGAATATGTCATATTCATTAATTTTAAGCTTTTATTCAAACATCTGATCGATTTTAATTTTATTATCGTCATGCACTTGGTGCTGTCGATATCGAGTGATAAAAACCAATCCATCTCTATCGGGGTGACCCAATAAATTCACAGGAGAGATCAGATCTGCGGTTGTTCCATCAATAAAGTGGTATTGAGATATGCGGTGATGGTGGCCATGAATAATCCTTCCATTTAAGGCACATTCCCGGGAAGTAATCGCTTCCGGTCAGAGAGCCTGAAAATAAAAGGAATCATCTATTATCTCTCAAGATTGTTTTTATTTTTATCAATCATTTTCTGAATTCTACAAGGCCGATATCACGACAATCACGAACAGGATTGCAAGGATCTTGACCCAGAGAGGGACCTGGAATCCGGTTGCTGTCTCCTCCGGCGCCTGGAATTTCTCCCCGCTCAACTCTGCAGCCTGGAGAGCATCTTTCGGCTCTTCATCGACCTCCACCACGAATGCTCCCGTATATCCGCATTCCTTGCACCGGTAGATCATACCGCCATAACCTCCGGTCCTGTATGTCACCGACGAGCTCCCGCAAAGCGGGCAGTGGAGTGAGGATTCCATTTCAGGGCGTCTATTGTCATTCATGGTATAATATTTCCCCGCTGGTCATCTTTTGCGGGTCAGATATGTAGAATGTACAATCATCAATACATTCTATCTGGCTATTAAATCGCCTGTATATGCCTGTTCTCCTGTGGTTACGATAAGGGGTCATTATGTATCACGCATGAAATAGCAAACTCTTTAGTTATAAAATATTTGAATTATCTTAAAATTTTTTAAAAATATTATTTATTTTTTCTATATCAAGTATTCAATTTATTATTATTTTACTACATTTCGTAACATTTATTGCAATGGAAGTATTACAGATCATCTCGTAGGGAATTATAGTGCACAGTGTTGTGTGCTGCTGCCATGCACACTCCAATAGCATGGCCGGATGCCACCGTTTTTAAGGACTCCGTCCCTCGAAAATCACGGAGGAATTAAGTTAATGAGAAAAGATCATGAGAAAAACGAAGAAGCGGTATCGCCTGTCGTCGGCGTGATGCTCATGCTCGTGGTGACCATCATCATCGCGGCGGTGGTCTCGGGCTTTGCGGGGGGGCTGGCCGGCTCACAGGAAGTGGCTCCGCAGGCAAGCATTGCGGTATCGACTGGATATATCGATGGAAATTTCGATATAAAGTTCGAGCACATGGGCGGCGATCCTATCAGGACAAAGGAGTGCCAGTTTATCACATTCCTGACAAAGCCGGACGGAAGCGTGGTGAAGCACGTGCAGACACCAACATCATCAGTGGCCCGGAGTGAAACAGAGACCATTATGGGCTCTATTTATACCTATTCCCGCGGTCCTCATCTGACCGATCCGCAGAAGTATGCATATCCCTGCAGTCCGCAGGACAACGTGACTGTATTTGGATGGGTTGTGCCTGGATACGTCGAAACCGGGCAGGATAACTATGCATGGTTTGGGGAGGCAGTCTGGCTACCGGGCGATGTCGCACGTACATACAACAATGGGTATACTGCGAATTTCATTGGAGTAGTAGCCGATCCAATGAATCCAACCACCGAAGAGATGGATTTACTGCAAGAATGTGTCCAGAGAAACTGCAAACTGGAGATCAAGCTGCTTCATGTACCGAGTGGAAAGTACATTCTGGACAAGATAATAACACTGCAGGGGTGAAGAGAGATGAAATATTTGATTAAAAAGGATGACGCAGTCTCGCCGGTTGTTGGCGTGATGCTCATGCTTGTTGTGACTATTATCATCGCTGCTGTCGTTTCTGGGTTTGCAGGTGGTCTTTCCGGTGAAAATCAGAAAGCGCCGCAGGCATCTATTATAGCAACGGACTTTGTTGTTAAAGGTGTTATCGATTCAGTTGCCACTGATACCCCGCCACCCCCGGTAGCTAATGTCTGGGGACAGGGACAGTGGCAACCGGACCAGGGTGCAACAAATCCTGCTGCCGATATCTACGTGGTCTTCGAGCACATGGGCGGCGATTCATTAAACCTTGAGAATATCGAGCTGTATCTTGGTAAGCTAAGTGAGCCCCAAATGGGTTCATTCATTTCCAGAGCGCTCGAACCTCAAAACGGTCCGGAAATGACTACAAGTCAGAATGACTTCGGAACAATTGGTGTAAAAGCAGACATTCCCGGTTGGAGTGCCGGCTGGAGCGATTACCTTGAAAAGTATCCTGACAGGGATAGCGTCGTTATCAAACCGGGCGACCGGTTTGTGCTCCATGCCGATTACGGTGCACGTGATGTTGATGGAAACAACAGAATCATGTGGCTCCAGGAAGGTGGAGACTATCCGTTCCCGATAGGAGAGGGCGATGTGCTCACCTATGATATCATCGACAAGAATAGTGACAAGATCATTTGCTCCGGGCAGATCGGAGTACCGGAGTTCGGGGTGGGCAGCTCTTAAGGGAGGATGAAAAATGAACAAAAAACACATTAGAAACGATGGCGCGGTTTCTCCGGTTATCGGTGTAATGCTCATGCTCGTGGTGACCATCATCATCGCGGCGGTGGTCTCGGGCTTTGCCGGTGGTCTAGCCGGGGGGGCAGAGACACCTCCACAGGCAAGTATTAAAGTACAAACTGGGTATGGGTATAACGTTTATGGAACTGAACTTGACACAAATAACTTCGACATCAGTTTCGAGCACCTGAGCGGCGACCCGATCTCCACGAAGGACATTGAGATTATATCTTATCTGACGCTGCCGAATGGGACAGTGGTGAAGCACAAGCAGTCAGCGAACTCGCAGTTCGGTCTCATGGCGAACCCCGATGCAAGTACGATACGGTACGCCCGGCTGCCATACCTCATGGACCGGCAAATTGCGAATATGACAGGTACAGACGCCGTCTATAAAACAGAAGCGCAAATCGGAACTGATGATCCTTCCATTGCATGGTTCGGCGAGTATACGTTCATGCCTGGACAGATTGCCCGAACCTACAAGAAGGCGGGAACTGCTGCATTCCTGGGACTCGTGGACGAGGCGGATCTCTTCCCATATGACCAGTACGCGTACGAAGAAGCATGCGATCTCCTCGATGTGTGTATCCAGAAGAACTGTCCCGTGGACATCAAGTGGCTCCATGTACCAAGCGGGAAATACATCCTGGACAAGACCATCACGTTGCAGGGGTGAAGAGAGATGAAACACATGCTCAACAAAGATGAAGCGGTCTCGCCAGTCGTCGGCGTGATGCTTATGCTCGTGGTGACCATCATCATCGCCGCCGTCGTCTCCGGCTTCGCCGGAGGACTTGCCGGGAACACAGACAAAACGCCACAGGCGAGTATTACTGCAAAAGAGATCGTGATAAACGAGGCGTATGATACGGTCACCGTCAACCAAACGGCTCCGAACCCTGTTACTGGTAAAGCAGCAGATATTTACGTCATTTTCGAACACCAGGGTGGGGACGGGATCAATCTGAACAACATCGAGATCCATCTAGGGAGCCTGAAGTATTCCCACGAAAAAACCGTGATCTCCAATGCGAAAACACCGAATGCAGATGACGGCGTTATTGGGGACAAAACGAATATTACGTCGGAGTTCTCGAATGACTGGGGCCAGTACATCGAGGGGTTCCCTGACAGAAAGAGCCTGATTTCGCCTGGATCGCAGTTTGCACTCCATGCAGATTATGGTCAGTGGACCACTACCTACCACAGCGCTGGCAACATTGACCGTAAGGCGATTTGCTGGAAACCAGATAATGCTGTGAATGCATTCACCATTGAAGCTGGCGACTACCTGACCTACGACATCATCGACAAGCAAACACAAAAGTCCATCTCGTCCGGCCAGATCTTGGTGCGGGACTTCGGGGTGGAATCTTCTTAAATCTTTTTTTAGACTTTCAAATATTAGCTCTGTAGAAATCATTTTTCCAAAGGAGAGGTGACCCTAATCGACCGAAAGATCTAACCTAACTTTGCCAGTTGAAAAGAAATAAAGGTGTTCTTAGTTAAGTTTGAAATGAGCAAAATGCAAACAAAACTAAGAACCAATGAAATTGAGCCGAATGAAAATATATCCTTTCCTATCGGCACAATATTCCTCGTTGAAAGATTGTATGAAATCCTAAATTTTACCGATATTTTTGGGAAACAGAAGACAAGGGGTATAGATATCAACAAATTACTCCGGGCCCTTATCAGCTACAAACTGACGGATAACTTCAGCATAAAACGATCACACGAATGGATCACCCGCCCAGAAGTTCTTGCAGCATTCGATCTCCCGCCATTCAGCGAAAGAACCCTATACCGCGTCCTCGAAACCCTTGGTGCCAACCGGGATGAAATCATCTCCAACATCCAGGATGTGCTTTTTTGGAGATATGATTTTGAGCATACCGATGTCAACATGGACTGGACGAGCATAGTGCTCCATGGCAATGTAGCAAAGCTTGGACA
>ENA-ORXD01000225-ORXD01000225.1-sediment-metagenome-genome-assembly--contig:-NODE-225-length-85637-cov-8.644928_pt1 | contig 85637 bp, 91 predicted proteins | sample MGYA00237862_ERZ511471 | MGnify/ENA metagenome assembly ERZ511471
GGCCGTCCTTATACTTATGGGTGACGGTGTGGTGGCCAATACAGTGTTAAAAGGCACTAAAAGTCAGGGTGCAGGCTGGGTAGTTATAACCTTAGGCTGGGGTTTGGGGGTATTCCTTGCAGTTATCATTGCCGGACCGCATTCCGGTGCCCATATTAACCCGGCTGTTTCAATCGGACTGGCAACTGCCGGATTGTTCCCCTGGGCATACGTTCCGGGTTACATTGTTGCGCAGATGCTTGGAGGCTTCTTTGGTGCCGCACTGGTTTATTTCTATTTCAAACCTCATTTTGGCCTGACAGAAGATAAGAATGCCAAACTGGCTGTTTTCTGCACAGGTCCCGCTATCCGCAATCTTCCCCATAATATGTTCTGTGAAATTGTCGGCACTTTTGTACTGATCTTTGTCATACTCCACTTCACCGAACCGTCATTATGTACGGTTAATGCTGCAAGTGTCAGTGTAGGACTGGGATCAATAGGAGCATTGCCTGTAGCCCTCCTGGTTGTCGGTATTGGTATGTCCCTCGGAGGTACCACCGGTTATGCTATTAATCCTGCCCGCGACCTGGGTCCCCGCATTGCACATGCCGTTTTACCTGTTGCTGATAAAAGAGACAGCGACTGGGGATATTCATGGGTGCCCGTTATCGGCCCCGCTCTGGGAGCAGTACTTGCCGCCGGTATTTATTTTCTGGTGAGCTGAAATTCTATTCAGGACAGGAAGTTTATGGCAAGTGACAGGTGACAGGTGACATGTGACGGTGACAAGTGACGGGTGACGGGTGAGGGATCACGCTATAACGCTATCACGGGATCAAGTGATAACCCAATTATCATTCGTCATTTTTCCAGGGGTTGCCACCCCTGGCTATTTAATTGTTGCCCCGGGGCAGGGCATAATGCAACTTATTACGATAGTCCTTTAATCAATTATTAATCAATTACTCAACCACGTAACCACTCAACCACGTAACTTCGTCCCCTTCGTCTGTCCCCTTCGTCCCCTTCGTCCCCTTCATCCCCTTCGTCCCCTTCATCCCCTTCGTCACCTTCATCCCCTTCGTCCCCTTCATCCCCTTCGTCACCTTCGTCCCCTTCGTCCCCTTCATCCCCTTCGTCACCTTCGTCCCCTTCATCCCCTTCGTCCCCTTCGTCCCCTGATTAAAAGCAGTTTTTTAACAAAATATTCCATAAATACTAGATGCTTATTAAGAGTGCGTTATGTCATTTTACACTTTTAATATTGATCTGATAACACCTAAACCGGATTTTATTTGACTTCTTATTACTATTTTTGTACTTCCTGATATCAGGGGGAGAACTTTATATGGTCAGCAAGAACTGGATAATTAAGGAACAGGGAAATCCCGGGGAAATCATATCCCTTCAGCAGGCTCTTGGAGTAAGCAGACCGGTATCCTGTTTATTGGTGCAGAGGGGTATAAAAACCTTTGAGGAAGCAAAGGCCTTTTTTCGTCCTGATCTCAATAACCTGCACGATCCTTTTCTGATGAAGGATATGCATAAAGCAGTACAAAGAATACAACGCGCTATAAAGAGCAACGAGTCATTATTGATATACGGCGATTATGATGTTGATGGCACCACTTCCGTAGCCATGGTATTCAGCTATTTTCAAAAGTACTTCAAAAATATTGATTATTATATTCCCGACAGAGACACTGAAGGTTACGGTATCTCTTACAAGGCTATCGATTATGCTGCAGCAAATGGTTACAAACTGATAATTGCACTCGATTGCGGTATTAAAGCAGTGGAAAAAATTAAATACGGAAAAGACCAGGGGATAGAATTCATTGTTTGCGATCATCATACCCCCGGTGCTTCCATACCCCATGCTGAAGCAGTACTGGACCCTAAACAGAATGATTGCAGTTATCCATATAAAGAATTGTCAGGCTGTGGAGTAGGATTTAAACTGTTGCAGGCCTTTCATTCAGCACAGGGATTACCATTTTCCGATCTCGCGGGATATCTCGATCTGGTGGCAGTGAGCATCGCTTCCGATATTGTTCCGATTACAGGAGAGAACCGTATTCTCGCATTCCACGGGCTGAAGGAGATAAATGAAAATCCTTCAACCGGTATCCGGACAATAATAAAACTATCAGGTATTGAAGGGAAAAAAATTACTATTGAAGATATTGTTTTCAAAATAGGCCCCAGGATCAATGCTGCCGGAAGAATGGAATCGGGAAAAAAATCGGTTGATCTGCTCATTTCACAGGATGAAAAAGAGGCCATACTGATGGGTGAAAAGATCAATGATTATAATTCCACACGGAGAAATGTGGATTCCCTTATAACCCAGGAAGCTTTATCTGTTATTCAGTCTGACCCGAAATTACAGAACAGGAAATCAACCGTACTGTTCAATCCCGACTGGCATAAAGGGGTAATTGGAATAGTAGCAAGCCGTTTGCTGGATTATTATTACCGCCCCACGGTCATCCTTACCCGGTCGAAAGGAATGGCAGCAGGCTCTGCCCGTTCAGTTAACGGTTTCGACATTTACCAGGCCATTGAAGGATGCAGTGATCTTCTTGAAAACTTCGGGGGACATAAATATGCGGCTGGACTTACTCTCAAAATGCAAAATATTGCATTATTCCAGAAAAAATTTGAGGAAATTGTAAACAGAACCATTCATCCTGAACAGCTGGTTCCGGTAGTTGAGATTGACACAGAACTGGATCTTAGCGAAGTAGATGATAAATTGCTCAGAATACTACAGCAATTTCAGCCTTTCGGACCTGAAAATATGGCTCCTGTTTTTTTTACCGAAAATGTGGCCGATAATGGTGACGGGAAGGTGGTAGGAGCAACAGGCGAACATTTAAAGTTGTATCTTATCCAGGAAGAAGATCCTTATAAAGTCTATCCTGCCATCGCCTTCCAACAGGGACATAACTTCCCCGCTATCTCACAGGGACACGCTTTCGATATCTGCTATTCCATCGAAGAAAATGAATTCAGGGGAGAAACAAACCTGCAGCTGAACATTAAGGATATCAAAACGGATTAGGGAATAGGTGGTTATGTGGTTGAGTGGTTAGGTGGATGAGTGGTTACGTGGTTAAGTAAGTGCAGTTTGCGGAAGGAATTTGAAATTTATACTCTTACCTGAACCTTAATTTGCGCTTGATCTCTTATCTAAAATTTAACCCTCAGCTGCACCTTTATCCCCGAATCTGTTGCTGAACGTACCAGGTCAGGACCGGATCCCCTTGCAATATCCCCGTCATATAAACTCAGGTAATACTTACACCATAATTCATAGTGCCGGAAAATATTTACTCTTGCCATAATTGATAACCTGCTTCCGTTTCTGTATAATACCGGTACAGAATATTCATACAGGACGTCATGCTCATAGATATATACCCTGTTGCGCCAGTCAGATATATTAAACAGTCCATAAGAAAACCAGAGTGCAAACATTCTTTCTGCCGGTTTAAATATGAGTTTTTGCCCGAGATAATATCCTTCTTCACTGTTTTCTCTTTCCCTGAAACCGGTTTGCTCATACCTGGTCTCAAGACCCAGACTCTCATTTATGGAATAATTATAACATAATCTCCAGGAACCTGAATAGTGTTTTTCTGTGAGATCAATACCGGTTTCCATCCTGTTTACTTTCTTTTGCTGACAACTTGTTTTATGTCTTATTGTAATGATGTTTTCCCTGTTCAGGGTGAAGGTGGCGTTTAGATAATAATCGTTTCCTGATGAAGGTTGAGGAATATTCTGCCTTAACCAGGGAAAGGAATAATGATCCGCGTAACATGAAAGGGTTACAAATGGGAAAGGATAAAAGTTCAGTCCTAAATAAAATCCTTCTTCATTTGCAGTTGCAGACGATTTCCCGAATGATGCAGATAAAAACGCAACATATTCAGGGGAATATCTCCGGTGAACGGCCGACAGGCTAACAAGGGGGTGCAATTGTGCCAGTAATCCGTTTAACAATGCCAGGTGATGATCATAATCCAGAGCCCATTCTCCAAAGATAATCAGTTTACCGAGGTTAAGGCGGTAATGAATCCCTGTGTTAAGGAAGCTTGTTTTGTATGTTGGCGGCACTGCGTATGAGTGATAAAGAGCTATTTCCCTGTTATGGTTAAATGAAGAATGAACTCCTGTAATTCCAAGAATAAGCTTGTTAAAGTTCCGGGTGATATTGAATCCCGCATCCGATTGCCTGAGGGTGTTCCTGTTGATGTTTTCACTTATATTTCTGTGTAATCCGGAAGAGTATATTGTGGTGAAGTATGAAACGCTGTCACTTTCAGTGATCAGATACTTAAGCCTTGCATCCTTTAATACAGAGGAAAAGAAGACCGTGTAAAAGGTCTTCCCTGTTTTTACTTCTGCAGCTAACCCTCTCAGGTTACCCGATTCTGAGGATGAGAGGCTTTTTCTCACGCCATCCGTTACGGGTATGATCATAGCACTTGAAGCTCTTGAAATAAATGAACAGCCTGCTATCAGGCCCTGTCCGTATCCCGCTTTAAAATCTCCGATAATAAGTTTTCCCGGTTTGTTCCTCCTCTTCAGTTCTAAATAGGCAGTCAGGTGGTCAGGTCTGTTTTTGTTGAAAGTTGAAAGGAAGGGTTCACCTGCATCCTTTTCAATAAGGATTCCGGCTTTTATTCCTGTGCTCAGGGTTAACTCATCTCTGGCAAGGAAATACTGATTGTTTCCCATGAATTTTTTCAGACTGTCAGCATCTTCTGAGAACCCTGCCGGATACTCAAATTTTCTTTTATAACGTATTATCAGATCATTTCTGACATATTTCCTGGTTTTTACCGGGCTTATCATCCCGCATTCCGAAATGTTGATAAACAATTGCAGTTTTTCAATCACATCTTTCTGTAAACCGGGCACAAGCTGTAATTCATTAATTGATAAAAAGTCTCCGAATTCCAGTCTGTACAGGATAATACTATTTAGCTGGAACTCAGTTAAAAAAAATATTTTCCTTAATTCATCAATCCCTGCTTTATTGATATTCAATGGGTTTTTCTGAAGTTCTGCCAGGTCCTCCAGTAATCGTTGCGTTAATTCCTCATCTTCTGTGTGTTCGGTTATTTCTTCCAATAAGAGGGAGAATATGGAATTGTCGGGTTCATTATTCTGGGGAAAAAGGGATGGTATATTTATTATATTAAAAGTAATGATAATTATAAATTTTATCAGGTATAAAATTCGCATGCGAGGTTAAATTATTTTATTGCAAAAGCCAGATAACGAACGAATTATTAATCTGCTTAAATTCCATCATAGTTTTGATGAATATCTCAACTTAAAGCTGGTTGTATTAAAAATCAAAATACAATTAACCACAATGGTCACAAAGGATTTCACAAGGCACATAAAGGATTGTAAATTAATGGATTAATTCTTAGTGTCCTTTGTGTGTCCTTTGTGTTCTTAGTGGTTAAAATACGTAATTGGGCTCTCTCAAATGTTTAATGGAAAGAAAAGAAAAAAAACTGCCACCTGGCAGCCGGAAAGATCAGTTAAATTTTACCTGAAGGGAGAAATGAGGGGTGAACCCCAGTATCTGGTGGTGGGTAAAAGCAATGTCAGCAGATATCATCTTAATTTTGTACCCAATACCAAAAGTATTTTGCACAGGGTTTGTAAAAAGGCCCGTTCTCAGGTACAGACTTTCAATCAATTGATATTCAATCCCTGCTTTAAAAACAGGTTTATGATCAATATGTTTCTCTACCTCACATGCTATTAAAAGCTTTTCAAGCGGATGATAAGATGTGCCTGCACGGAGGGTGGTGGTGAGTGTATCGGAATTGTAGGGTGATATCTTAGCTCTTGAAGGGTTAAATAAATGTACTCCCAGGGAAAATTTGTCGGTTGGCCTGTACTGGATCCCGCCTTCCACCGTAATGGCATTCCTGTTTTCAAATTCACCTTCAATGTAAACATGATGAAGATTGGTCTGTACTCCGGCTGAGAATTTTTCCCCGAAACTCTTGCCGAATCCAAGTCCTATTTTGCTCTCATTATATTTATCATACCCGAAATAAGAATAACTCAAACCAAAGGTTCCGGGTTTCACGGGAAGAGTAACAGCAACGGCATGAAGGCTGTATTCGGGGATGACGAACTTGTTCTCGTGGTGAAATCCCAGGCTGAAATGAGGATAAAATCCAAGACCTGCCTGGTTGTGATATACCGACCAGATGTCAGAGTGCATCACATACGTGTTAGCCATAGAGGCAGGCCGCGTTCCGACAGGGAAATTTTCACCTGCTGCAATAGCTGGAGCAGAAATAATAATAAAGAAGAAAATAAGAATATTCTCCGCCTTAATAAAAGCTAGTCTATTTTGTCTCCTTCTCATATTCAGTATTGTCGAGGAAAATGTTTAACATTACACCACACACCCGATCCCGTGATTTCGTGATACCTTAAAAAGGAAAAACACATAGGTTTGCCCCTACGGACCACGTAACCACGTATCCACTCAACCACTTCACATGTCACATGTCACCCTTTTGCCTTTTGCCTTTTGCCTTTTGCCTTTTCCCCTTTCCCTTCTTTCTCAGTTAGTCTTAAACTTAAACTTAACCTTCTTCAACTCTTCATTCGCCTGAATGATCTTCGACTTAAGGCCTTTTTTGAAATCAACCACCTTTTTCAATACTGCCTCATCTCCTGTGGCAAGGATCTGTGCTGCAAGGATACCGGCATTTCTTGCCCCGTCAAGTCCGACAGTAGCCACGGGTATTCCCGGAGGCATCTGGAGGATACTCAGGATGCTGTCCCATCCGTCGATAGAGATGGAGGCTTTTACAGGCACGCCGATAACCGGTAAGGGTGTGAGCGCCGCCAGAACACCCGGCAGATGTGCTGCACCTCCTGCCCCTGCAATGATAACCCTTACTCCCCTGTCATAAGCACCTTCTGCAAACTCCATAACCTTCTCAGGTGTGCGGTGAGCTGATAACGCATTTATCTCAAAAGGTATCTCAAATTCATCAAGTACCCTGGCAGCCTCTTCCATAACAGGAAGATCTGAGGTGCTGCCCATGATTATACTTACTCTTGGATTCATATTATTTTTGGTTTATGTAATTTTTAAAATAAAAACTGCCCTGATAAAAGAATTTTTCAAATATAATAAATTATGACGGTAGCAACTATCAGGACTGCTCCATTGAAACATTAAATTTACATATCATTATTTACAATTTTCTTAATTTGCGGCTATCAAATTATTTATAAAAGGAACACTATTACTGTAAAGGATAAAAATTTTGTGAACCAGATTTCAGGATATAAACCCGCCTCAGTGAAAATTGTCACATTCCTTCTTAAATCAGCTTCCTACAAGAAAGATATTAAAATCGACCATGTGGGATTTAAAGTTCCGGATGATTTTATTGTTGGGTACGGGCTTGATTATGAGGGATATGGAAGAAAATACATGGATATTTATAAGGTTTTAGGGTAAGTCATTGGGGTTAATTGTTATCTTTGCGGGCAAAATAAGCTTTCAGCTAAACAGAATAAAATATTAACAGCAAATAAAAATGAAGGGATCACGCTATCAAGGGATCAGGGGATCACGATATGACGGGATCACGCTATCAGGGGATCACGATATCACGGGATCAAGTGATAACCCCAATAACCCAATAACCTAATAACCCAATAACCCAATAACCCAATAACCCAATCAACAACTCAACAAATATTTCTATGTTAAACATCGTATTATTCGGACCTCCGGGTTCGGGAAAAGGAACACAATCGGAAAATATTATCAGGAAATACAATCTTGTTCATCTTTCAACGGGTGATATCCTGAGGGCAGAACTGGCAGCAAAGACTGAACTGGGACTGAAAGCCAAAGCTATTATGGAAAAGGGAGAGCTTGTGTCGGATGACATAGTTATCGGAATGATTGCCAATAAGCTGGATGCAAACAGTGAGGCTAAGGGATTTATTTTCGACGGTTTTCCCCGAACTGTTGCCCAGGCCGAGGCACTTGATAAACTTATGGAATCCAAGAGGATGAAGGTTGATTTAATGATAGGCCTGGAGGTGGAAAAGAATGAATTGATAAAAAGGTTGTTAAAAAGAGGGGAAGAAACCGGACGGGCTGATGATAACCTGGAAACTATTGAGAACCGCATAAATGTTTATAATAACCAGACTACCCCGGTGATGAATTATTATAAGTCACAAGGGAAATATCTGCCGGTTGATGGTATTGGGAACATAGTGGACATATCCCGGGATATTTTTCTTGCAATTGACAATTACATGGAAAAATCTGCGATCTAAATTTTTCTTTATCAGCGAGATATATAGAATTGTATATACCTTAATAGTTCAACAGTTCGTTAAATTAAAGTAAAACGCGAAGGCGCAAAGGCTCAATGTATTGAATATCAACAATATAGGTAATTTACACCTGAATTGTTAAAATATTCATTATCAACGCAATAAAAAAGTTTAACGAACTATTGTAGTTACAACCTTTAAAATATATTATGGCTGAGTCGAATTTCGTTGATTATGTCAAGATTTTCTGTCGCTCCGGCAACGGAGGAGCAGGTTCGGCTCACCTGCACAGGGAAAAGTTTATACCTAAAGGAGGACCTGACGGCGGCGACGGAGGACGGGGCGGACACGTGATTGTTAAAGGGAACCGGAATTTCTGGACCTTACTTCATCTTAAGTATCAGAAGCATATTCATGCCTCACACGGTGAAAGAGGTGGTTCTGCATTAAAAACCGGTGCAGACGGGAATGATGTAACAGTCGAAGTCCCTCCCGGAACCATTGTCCGCAACGCAGAGACAGGCGAGTTATTACTTGAAATTACCGGACACGATGAGATGCGTGTTCTAATGAAAGGGGGCCGGGGCGGACTGGGCAATAATCATTTTAAATCTCCGGTAAATCAAACACCCCGTTATGCGCAACCAGGAGAACCGGGGGAAGAAGGATGGTGCATTTTTGAACTTAAAGTGTTGGCTGATGTCGGACTTGTGGGCTTCCCGAATGCCGGAAAATCAACACTTCTTTCCGTTATCTCGGCAGCCAAACCAAAGATCGCTGATTACCCCTTTACAACACTCACTCCAAATCTTGGGATAGTTTCGTACAGGGAAAATTATTCATTTATTATGGCCGACATTCCGGGGATCATTGAAGGTGCAAGCGAAGGGAAAGGACTCGGTACAAGGTTTCTGAGACATATAGAAAGAAATTCAACCCTGCTGTTCATGATACCTGCCGATACACGCGATATCAACGGAGAATACGATATACTTATTAATGAACTGAGATTATATAATCCCGAACTGCTCGACAAAAAAAGAATACTCGCCATTACAAAGTCCGACCTTCTCGACCATGAACTGATGGAAGAGGTCAGGAAAGACCTTCCTCCCTTACCCTGTGTTTTCATCTCATCTATCACAGGTCTGGGTATAAGAGAGCTGAAAGACAAACTCTGGGACCTGCTTAATACATAAAACATGTTTGACTTGCTTCAGCAATTAGACGAGAAAATGTTTCTGGCCATAAACGGGTTTAACAGTCCCTTTTTCGATGGGCTGATGTGGTGGATCAGCCTCAAAACTTCCTGGATCCCGTTATATGTCCTGTTGCTCGGATGGCTTATTTATAAATACAGGTTAAAATCCCTTATTCTGATCCCGGCAATTATTCTTGTAATTATTGTCAGCGATCAGGGTTCTGTTCACCTTTTTAAAAATGTCTTTGAACGTCTCAGACCCTCTCATAATCCTGAACTGCAGGATATAGTACATCTGGTTAACAATTACCGCGGGGGACAATTTGGATTTATTTCGTCGCATGCTGCGAATTCCTTCGCGCTGGTGTCATTTCTGATACCCTTCTTTAATAAACGCTGGTTTACCATACTCATGATTACCTGGGCAGTGGTGATCGCCTACAGCCGCATATACCTCGGGGTGCATTATCCGTTTGATGTTATTGCCGGCGGGGCATTTGGATGGATCGTGGGGTATGGATTTGTGGAAATTGTGAAGGTTTTGTCAGATAAATATAAATTAAAGATTTTTGATTAATCATTAAATCAACTCTATCTGTTCCGCCTCAACACGCCAATCGATATAAAAAACCGGTTTCTGTTCGGCGGATTTTCATTCCGTCCCAGGGGTTTATGATGATATGGTTATCATTTAAAAGGGCAAACACACATGTTTGCCCCTACAGAACACGTAACCACGTATCCACTCAACCACGTCACTCGTCACATGTCACATGTCACTTGTTCTATCCCCCCTAAAACATCCCCCCCACAAACTCCTCTTCCCCCACATCCCTGAAATAATCCTCCAGCCTGTATGCCGACAGGCATTCCCTGATCTCATCAGGATCATGGCGGATGCCGGTAAGCGCCTTTTCTATCGTGTCAATATCATAGCGGTGGAAAAAATCACCGAAGATCTTTATGTCGTGTATGATCCCCTTTTCCACGTTAATGTGAAATTCAATATTTCCCCCTTTTGTCCGTATTAACTTTTTAAATGTATAGGTGGGCGAGTAGCCGAAGTTCCATTCCCACTGTGAATATTTCTCATCCCTTAATTTGTTGATCTCCCCGATATCCTTATTTGTGAATTCATACATTACCGGGTCCGGATAACGCGTTAGTATATGGTTCAACACCAGGCTGCTGAAATACGTGATGTCCATCTTTTCTGCAAGATGCTCCGAAATGTTGGTTACCCGTGAACGAATCGACTGAACGGCTTTATCTTTAAATTTCAGCGGGTTGACTTTCAACGCCAGGCTAAGGTCGGTGATCACGGATGAAAACAGGAGGGTGCCATGATGAAGAACTCTTTTTCTCCATACATGTTCAGCATTGCCGGAAAACTTCTTACCGTCGATAGTCAGATCATTCCGGCCTTCAAAAATTGCATTCACGTTAAGTTGCCGGAGCACTTCAAGGATTGGTACGGTGAATTTTCTGAAATCAACCAGGTTTCCGTCTTCCCCGTTCACAATAAAGGTAAAGTTCAGGTTCCCGGGGTCATGAAAAACAGCCCCTCCTCCGGATAACCTGCGCACTACTTTGATATTTTTCTCCCTTACGTAATCCAGGTTTATTTCAGCCAGTGTATTCTGATGTTTGCCAACAATAATTGAAGGTTCATTCCTCCAAAGCATGAAGCAATCTTCAGTGAAGCTCTTCAGCACATACTCTTCTGCAGCAAGGTTAAAATACGGATCGGTACAAGGATGCTGAATACAGAGCATGAGATATTAAATGTTAAAATTCATAGTGTTAAAGGTAATTATAATCCTTTTTACTATACAATAGTTCGCTAAACTTTTATATTGCGTTGATAATGAATACTTTAACAATTCAGGCATAAATTATCTATGTTTTTAATATTCAATACATTGCACCTTTCCGCCTTTGCGTTTTTTTAATCTGACGAACTGTTGACAATAATTACTTTGATAATTTTCATTACATTTTAAAATTTCCCGGGACAAACTCCGACAACTTATCCTTAAAGAATTATATTTTTGTTGTATGAAACTTACCCGTATCATCCTTATTATTATCTCCCTGTTACTCTGGATTCATTTCCTTGTTTCCTCAGTGATCCTTACCCCTGTTCTTCTATTGCTATGGCTGATCACACGGCCGTTTGACCCGCAGCTCAGGCTTCTGCACAAATTTTCCTGTTTCTGGGGAGCACAGTATATATGGGTAAACCCTCTATGGTCGCTTGAAATACAACACAAAGAACATTTTAACGAAAAGTTGCCCCATATAATGGTCTCCAACCACCAGAGCCTGGTTGATATTCTTGTAATTTACAGTCTTTTCAGACATTTTAAGTGGACATCGAAGGCAGAAAATTTCAGGCTACCATTTGTAGGCTGGGTGCTATACTTTAACAATTCTATTCCTGTATACCGGGGCGCCCATGATGCATACCTTAAATTTTCCGCAAGGGCATTAAAGGAACTGAAAGCAGGCAGTTCCATTGTAATGTTTCCGGAAGGAACACGTTCCCGTACAGGCAGGATTGGAAAATTTAAGGATGGCGCATTTATGCTGGCGCAGGAAGCAAAGGTTCCCGTTCTGCCTATGGTAATTCAGGGTACTTCAGCTGCCGTCCCGAAAAAGGGATGGATTATCAGGGGAAGACAAAAGATCAGGCTTAAGATTCTCGAACCAGTGCCATATGAAAATTTTAGGGACCTTACCGTGAAGGATGTTTCAGAGATGGTTTATGAGAGAATTAAAAGGGAGTTGGAAGAGGGGAGAGATGAGAATGGAGGGGTGAGAAGTGACGGGTGACAGGATGTCGAAGTGGATGAGTGGTTACGTGGATGAGTGAATAAGCAAATGTAAATGAGCTCATTACCCCGCCTCGCTTTCGCGTAGCTCCTTCTCCGGAGTAAACCTACGAAGGAGAAACTTCAGCGAAGCAAGGGAGGGTATCAATATAATAGCCCCTGGAAAAATGACGGAATGAGAATCCGCCAAACAGGAACATACTCTTTATGTCATTCAGTTGATTGAGGCGGAACAGATAAAGCTGATTCAGGAATAATTATTATGAACAAAACGATATAGTATTAACCAAAAATTTGTAAACATTTTTTTTGGCGATACAATAATTAGAAACCACAAAATCCATGATCTTCACCCCTGTTCCGAAAAAAATCCTTAAAAAAATGGGATACCTTAAAGACCAGGAAGGTATTATAAACAGATACCTGAGGGAATATACAAACTGGGAAGATCATCTTCAGAAAACAAACAATTTTATCATTGAGGCTATGCAGAAGCACCGGGGTGATAAGGTGGTTGTTCTCGGTTCAGGCTGGCTGCTGGATTTTCCGGTAAAAGAAGCCCTGGAACTATGCAGCTCAGTTGAACTTGTAGATATTTATCATCCGAAACAAATCCTTCACAAATATAAGGGATATGACAGGATAAACTTTGTTGAGGCAGATATAACCGGAGGCCTTATTGAATCGGTATATAGCGCGGTTAAGAATCATCAGCCTGTTACTGATGTTTTTTCTGATATCCACTGCAAAAATAATGATCCCTTATTTCCCGGATACTCAACCCGCGAAAACTTATTTCCCGGATTTGCATTCCCTGCATCCTCTCTTGTTATTTCATTAAATATTCTTAATCAACTTGACATCCTCATTGTGGATTATATTAAAAAGCAAATAAAGTTAAATAAAGCGACTGAGGTTAGCATCAGGGAATATATCCAGAGTACACATATTGACTTACTCAAAAATTATAATCACTGCCTGATTACCGATTATGAAGAGAAAATTATCAACAGCAGGGATGGTTCGGTTACCTCAGTTAACACAGTTTATGCAACCTTACCTGAAGGGAGTGTTAACGATCAGTGGGAATGGATGTTTGATACAAAGCATTTTTATCATAAAAACGCCCTGACTGTTTTCCAGGTAAAGGCTGTTTATCAATCCTGCGTTTAAAAAATTATGCTGTTAATTCCTTGTTGAAAAACAAATGCTCCCTCTCCTTCTGTTTTAGTTATATTTGCACAAATTTTGGCGGATCATGAATGCAATATATTCGGAAGACAGCATTAAAACACTTGACTGGAAAGAACATATCCGTAAGAGACCCGGAATGTATATCGGAAAGCTGGGTGACGGATCAGCCCCGGATGATGGTATCTATGTTCTCATGAAAGAGGTGCTGGACAACTCAGTGGATGAATATATGATGGGTTTCGGTAAGACCATCGAGCTTACTATTAATGAAAAACAGGTTACTGTCAGGGATCACGGACGTGGTATTCCCCTGGGGAAACTGGTTGATGCGGTTTCAAAGATGAATACCGGTGCAAAATATGATTCAAAGGTTTTCAAAAAGTCTGTCGGACTTAATGGGGTAGGGATAAAGGCTGTTAATGCTCTCTCCTCGCAATTCCGTATCCAGTCCATACGCGACGGGCAGGCGAGGCAGGCTGCCTTTGAGAGAGGAGATCTGATTACCGAGGGGCCACAGGAAAGCTCAGGACTTAGCGATGGCACGCTTGTAACATTTACCCCTGATGAAACAATGTTCGGCCGCTTCCGGTTTATCCATGATTATGTGGAACAACTGCTTAAAAACTATGTGTATCTCAATGCCGGCCTGACAATTATTTACAACGGTGAAAGGTATGTCTCAAAAAACGGGTTGTTGGATCTTCTTACCGATAATCTTAACGAGGAAAGTTTATACCCTATAGTTCATCTGAAAAATCATGATATTGAAGTTGCCTTCACACACGGCAACCAATATGGAGAGGAATATTACAGTTTTGTCAACGGACAGCATACCACCCAGGGAGGAACACACCTTTTAGCTTTTAGGGAAGCATTAGTGAAGACCATACGTGATTTTTACAAAAAAGATTTCGACCCTTCCGATATCAGGGCTTCTATTATAGGTGCCCTGAATGTGAAGATAGAAGAACCCGTCTTTGAATCCCAGACCAAAACCAAGCTGGGTTCAAAAGACATAGGCCCTGAAGGCCCTTCGGTGAGGAACTTCATTATGAATTTTCTCAATACCAAGCTGGATGACTATCTGCATAAACATCCCGAAACAGCATCAGCCCTGCTGAAAAAAATACAGGAATCGGAAAAGGAGAGAAAAGCAATTTCAGGTATACAGAAACTGGCGCGGGACAGAGCCAAAAAAGCAAACCTGCATAACAGGAAACTTCGCGATTGTCGTACCCATTATAATTCTTCCGATGAAAATAAGGAGGAATCAATGATCTTTATCACTGAAGGAGATTCTGCAAGCGGCTCCATTACCAAGTCGAGGGATGTGAATACACAGGCTGTGTTTAGCCTTAAAGGCAAGCCCCTGAACACATACGGGCTTACGAAAAAGATTGTGTATGAAAACGAGGAGTTTAACCTTCTGCAGGCAGCATTGAATATTGAGGAGGGACTTGACGGGTTGCGATACAAACAGGTTGTCATTGCCACCGACGCTGACGTCGACGGCATGCACATCCGGCTGTTGCTGATCACTTTCTTTCTTCAGTTTTTTCCTAACCTGGTAAGAAAGGGGCATCTCTTTATTCTTAAAACACCCCTTTTCAGGGTGAGGGACAAGGTGAAAACCATATATTGCTACTCTGAGGAAGAAAAGCTGAATGCCGTTGCAAAGCTGGGTAAGAATGCAGAGATAACCAGATTTAAAGGCCTGGGTGAAATCTCCCCGGACGAGTTTAAACACTTTATCGGTAAAGATATTAAACTGGAACCTGTCAGACTTCACAGGGATGATACCATACATGAAATCCTTGAATTTTACATGGGAAAGAATACCCCTGAACGTCAGGATTTTATTATCGACAACCTTAAGGTCGAAGACGATGTGGTCGAAGAGGAAGCCGTTGAAGAGGAACCCGAGCTGAGCGAGGTTTGAGAATTTGGAGAGACTGTCTGAAAAATCTCTGTGTGTCTCTGTGTCTTCTCTGTGTTACTCTGTGTCATAATCATTAAACTATTGTTAAACAGAGAGCCACAGAGCAACCACAGAGTGACACAGAGAAAAAAAATAAAATATAGGATGATACAAGGAATGATATGAGTGAAGATATTGATAAAATTTCAGGAGCAGAGGAATCCGATTTTTTTGATTCTGCTTCCGATACGGGTGCAGCCGGGGAGGGGGAAGACTCACAACGTATAGTTCACCTGTCAGGGATGTACCAGGAATGGTTCCTTGATTATGCTTCCTATGTGATTTTGGAACGCGCTGTTCCTGATATCGCTGACGGGTTGAAACCTGTTCAGCGCAGGATATTGCATTCCATGCGACGACTCGATGACGGAAGGTATAATAAGGTGGCAAATATCATCGGTCATACCATGCAGTTCCATCCCCACGGCGATGCTTCTATCGGGGATGCCTTGATACAGATGGGACAAAAAGAGCTGCTCATTGATACCCAGGGTAACTGGGGAAATATCAGTACCGGTGATGATGCCGCCGCTCCCAGGTATATCGAAGCCAGGCTTTCAAAATTTGCACTCGAAGTGGTTTTTAATCCAAAGACCACGGAATGGAAACTATCCTACGACGGAAGAAATAAAGAACCGGTAGCCCTGCCGGTGAAATTTCCCCTGCTGCTGGCCCAGGGAGCTGAAGGAATTGCGGTAGGCCTGTCTTCAAAGATCCTGCCACATAACTTTAACGAACTTATTGACGCCTCTATCGCTTACTTCCAGCGAAAACCATTTCAACTATTCCCTGACTTCCCCACCGGCGGCTATGTCGATGTGTCAAAATATAACGACGGAAGCAGGGGAGGAATGGTGCGTATAAGAGCCAGAATTGAAAGTGTGGATAAAAAAACACTGGTGATAAGAGATATACCCTACGGTAAAACAACTTCCGGAATAATTGAGTCAATACTCAAAGCCAACGAGAAAGGGAAAATAAAAATCAGGAAAATCGACGACAATACAGCAGGAACCGTCGAAATCGTTATTCATCTCTTCCCCGGCGTTAATCCTGATAAAACAATCGACGCCCTTTATGCGTTTACGGAATGTGAAGTCCCCGTGTCAGTTAACTGTTGTGTTATTGATAATAACAAGCCAATATTTACCTCTGTTACAGAGGTGCTCAGAAGATCAGCAAATCATACGCTCAACCTCCTTCAAAAAGAACTGCAGATACGATTGTCTGAACTCGAAGAGGACTGGCATTTTTCTTCCCTCGAAATAATATTCATTGAAAACAGAATATACCTGTTAATTGAAGAATGTGAAACCTGGGATGCAATAATTCAGACTATTGACAAAGGCCTGGAGCCATATAAAAAACTACTCCGTCGTGAAGTCACTATCGACGATATTACCAGGCTTACTGAAATAAAAATTAAAAGAATCTCGAAGTTCGATTCCAAAAAAGCCGATGAACGTATAAAAGTTATAGAAAGCGAGATTGAAGAGGTGAAGAACCACCTGGCCAATATTGTTCCTTTTACAATCAACTATTTCAGACAGATAAAAAAGAAATACGGATTACATAAGGACAGGAGGACCGAGATACGGAGCTTTGATACCATAGAGGCAGCCAAGGTTGCAGCAGCAAATGTTAAGCTTTATGTTAACAGGGAAGAGGGATTCTTTGGCACATTGTTACGTAAGGATGAATTTGTTTGTGATTGTTCTGACCTGGATGAAATAATTGTTTTCAGGAAAGACGGGAAATTTATCATTACAAAGATCGCTGAGAAGGTTTTTGCAGGGAAAGGAATTCTGTATATTAATGTGTTTAAGCGAAATGATACCCGGACAATCTATAATGTCATCTATTATGACGGTAACACAGGACATACACTTATGAAACGTGCCCCGGTAACAGGAATAACCAGGGATAAGGAATATAGTTTTATCAGGGATCACAAAAATTCCCGGATCCTTTACATGAGCGGAAATCCCAACGGTGAGGCAGAAGTGGTAAAAGTGTACCTGAAACCTAAACCCAGACTTAAAACTCTGGTTTTTGAGATGGATTTCAGTAACCTGGCCATAAAGGGCAAAGCTTCCATGGGGAATATTTTAACAAAAAATGCCGTTCATAAAATAGCTATGCTCGAGAAGGGAGTTTCAACACTCGGGGGAAGAAAGATCTGGTGGGATGAATATGTTTCGAGACTCAATGCCGATGGCAGGGGAAGATGCCTTGGGGAATTCGGGGGTTCCGACATGATACTGGTCATTACCAGAACGGGAACATTCAGGACCTGTAATTTCGATCTTAGCAACCATTTCGAGGATAATGTGCTGATCATTGAAAAGTTCAGACAGGAAAAGGTGTATTCAGTCGTGTACTATGATGCGGATGTGAATTATTATTATGTGAAACGGTTTCAGTTTGAGCCTTCTGATAAACCTGTCAGCTTAATTGGCGACAATAACGAATCCCGGCTGGTAAGGGTAACTGAGGTTGAGTATCCAAGGTTTGAAATTAAATTTGGAGGCAAAAATAAAAACCGGCAGCCCGAAATTATCGAGGTCGCTGAATTCATCGGCATTAAGAGCTATAAGGCAAAGGGGAAAAGACTTTCACAGTATGAAGTATCGCTGGTTGAAGAAGTTGAACCTCTTATAAAGGAAACGCCTGCTCCTGAAATACCGGAAAATACCATTGAACAAAAGCCTGTGACAAACGACGGCCAGATGTCACTTAATTTGTAAAAATTAACTGATTTGAAAATATTTCTCCTGGGATATATGGGCTCAGGTAAAACAACCCTGGGTAAAAAAATTGCATCGCTTTTAGGACTGGAATTTATTGACCTGGATACTGTCATTACCCTGAAAGAGGGATTGACTGTGAATCAGATATTTAAAAACAAGGGGGAGGAATATTTCCGGCAAAAGGAAAAGGAAACTCTCGAGAAACTAATTGAGAACGAATCATTTGTCATGGCAGTTGGAGGGGGCACCCCGTGCTTTTTCAATAACATGGCATTGATGAACAATTGCGGTCTTACCATATATCTTAAACTGTCACCTGCAGGCTTGTATACCCGCCTGGCAGGAAGAACAACGGAACGGCCCCTGGTAAAAAACTTCGAAAAAAAGGAACTTCTTGATTATATTAACATTAACCTGGCTGAGAGAGAAAACTGGTATCTTCAGTCAAAAATAATAATAGGGGAAAAGGAACAGAAACCGGAATTGATCCTGGGTATGATCAATGATTACAATCCGGGAAGCGGTTTGGACTGAGGTTTGAATTCTTTATCCGGATCGATGTGAAGATATTTCTTCAGAAAACTTACCCCTATGTAAAACGGAATAGTGTCAAGCAATGCCGATGCCATCTTAAACATATAGTTGGAAAGAATCAGAATGGTCAGGGCATGGATAACGGTTTCACCAGGTGTAATATATATGGCGCTGCTTGCGTATAAATATGTGATGGACACCACTGCGACGGAATCCACCATCTGACTGGTAAGTGTGGAGACATTATTGCGAAGCCAGAGCATCCTGCCCCTGGTCAGTTTCCTGATGAAATGAAAGAGATGCACATCAACAAACTGAGCTGTCAGATATGCAATCATGGATGCAAGTGTGGCACCAAAAGTCCATTGGCGTATCTGAAAGAACGGACGGTTGGGATCAAACCTCCCAGGCAGGCCATCTTCCATGATCTCAGGATGCGGGGGCAGTATTCCTCCTATCCATAAAATGAAAAGCACCCATATATTAAGCATCAATCCTACCCATACCACCGTATTTGCTCTCTTCTTCCCGTATATCTCAGAAATAAAATCGGTGCAGAGAAAGGTAATAGGATAGGGTAAAACCCCGACGAATACTATAAAAGGTACGGTTTTACCAAAGAGGGTGAAGGAAAAATCAATCTGACGAGAGATTCCTAAAATATTCAGTATGGCAAGTGTGCCCAGAAATAGACCCGACAGAATAATAAACACCACCTCTCTTCGGCGTTTTATCGCAGGTTCAACATTTTCTCCAAAGTCAAACATGTGCAAATTTTATAAATGCAAGAAGGAATAAAATTAAAAAAACAATTTATCTTAACAATTATTTAAGCATGAATGTTCAGGCTTATAGTAATTTAATTTTCTAAGTTGCACAATACCAACATCATCCTATTATAACATTTTTCTAAACCACTGTTGAAATTTATTTATTGGGGTAAAATTCCACATTATCTTTTATTAATTCACAAAGAAATTTTGAGTCCATATTGTTCCTGGTATAACACATTGTTCTGATTACCATTGTTATGCAACGAATTGAATTGATGTATATCCGTATAATGAGAACTGGAATGGTCTTTGTTATACTTAAAATAGTTTAAATTAATGTAAAATCAGAACATCATGAAAAATTTACTTGTCATTTTAGATGATCTTACAAAATCTGATGATTTTTTGAGATATACTGCTGATATGGCGGAGGATCTGGATTATAATCTGCACATATCTTATATTCTTAATCCTGTTAATTATCCTGTTGGTCAGGGAACCTCAATTATGCCGGCACAAGCTATGGCTGAGAATATAGAGGCTGAAAAAAAGTATGCAAAGGACAAGATAGAAGAAAAGCTTATTTCACTACGTAAGAATCTGTCTTCTGATATTATTATTGATTATAGCGTTGAAACAGGCGCTCCGAATATTGTAATAGATCAGTTAGTGTCTGATAAAATGGTGGATATGGTAGTTTTGAAAGGGATAAATGAAAGTGGTTTCTGGAATCTTTATTCTGATTCTACAAATATGGAAATTATCCTACAGGTGAAATGTCCCGTGTGGATAATACCGGAAGGAGTTAAATATAATAAATACGATAAAATCGTTTATGCAACTGATTATAATGAAGCGGATATTAGAATCCTTAAGGAATTGATAGATTTTACCAAAACATTTTCTCCTGAGATTATAGCATTTCACATTACGTCTTCCATTGACTTTGAGGAAAAAGCCATGAAACACGGTTTCAGGGAAATGCTCATAAAAAAAACAGGTTATGAAAAAATATCCATTAATACCCTGATCGATAAAGAAAACGGAAATCTTGGAGAAATTGTAAATGATTTTGCATTAGGAAAAAATGCTAAGCTTATAGTATTGTTAAAGGAAAACAAAACTTTTTTTGAAAAACTTTTTAAGTCCAGCTCCACTAAAAAAATACTAAAAGAAGCTCAATTACCTGTATTAATTTATCACGAAAGAAAATAAAAACATAAAACGAATTAGAAATTATGAACAAAGAAGAATTATTAAAAAATACTCTTAAACAGGTTGAAGATATTAATAAAAGTATGAATGCATTAAAGTATAGGGTATCACGCGAAAGAGATGAAAGCATCAGCAAAAAAGCAGAAACCGCAATGCAGGAATTGGAATTCCTCCGTGATCAAATGCAGCAGCATTATAATAAGTTAAGTGAAGCTGAAAACAATAATGAAAAATTATTGAATGAGATGGATAAAAATATTTATAATAGTATCACTGCCTTTAAAGATGCTTTCAAGAAGGCAGGAGGAATTTTTAAGACACATATAATTTAGAGTCAACATTTTTTTGAAACTCTTGTTTGAATCTGATTTATTATTATATCTGTTACAATTTTCATCCCCAGATTCAAAACTGATTTCTTAAGATTAATTATAAAATTAGTTCTCAAATTTTCACAGCTTTTTAAAAGTATCTCTTCCTGCAACAAAACGGAGTGCTTGAGTCTTTCCTGCGCAATCTTTATATCTTCCTCAGTTCTGAGGTTATTATAATCAAAATGATGTTCCATGGGCATTAATCTTCATCGTCAGAAAAAATAATTTGCGAAAATCCCTTTATCAGGTTTTTAGAAAAAATAATTTTCCGTAAGAGATATATTAAAAACAATATGAACAAAAAGAATGCAGCCGAAATGAGAAATCCCTGGGCAAGATTTCCGGTTACATCGCCATACCAAGAGCTGAATGATAACATCAGAAATATGGTTATGGCAAAAATGGATAGTATAACCGAAAAAAAAGTGAGCAGGTACGTACCCGCTCTTGTGATTTTTTTCAGCAAGCCTAATTTTAGAAGATCCACTCTTGCACCTATATAATTCTTTAGTACATTAGTGATCTCTGAAAAATTTTCTAACATATCGGTTTTGGCCATAATTGCAGATTTTTTTCCATCATGGGAATAAAAAAAATCAGGCTGATTTCCGGGCTTGTTTAGCCTTTTCTTCAACGACTTCTGCCGCCTCCTTTTGTTGTTCGGCAGCTTTCTCTTTTATTTCTGACTCCAGGTTTTCAAATCTGCCTTTAATATCATCAACAAAATCGTTGACATGTTGTTTGATGTTATCTACCTGCTGGTTAAGACTTTCAGTAACATCAGAAGTAAGCTTCTGAGTCTTTTTTCTGATTTTCTTTCTGGTTTTACTTCCTTTATCGGGTGCATATAAAATTCCTATCACTGCACCTGCTGCAGCACCAGTTAAAAACCCAATAATTGCATTTGATGTTGACTTATCCATAATTATATTCTTTATTAATTAAACAATCTACCTGTTATAGTGAAAAAACCTTGCCATTATATAAATCAGTGCTAATACGCGCGATTTGAAATAAATAGGGTATGAAAGTCCACACCTCTATAGGGACAATTGTGGACTTTTATACACACATTTCATTCAGCTGCTTTCTTAACAGATGGAATAATTATTTGTATTTTAATGTCATAATTTATGATGGTTACACACTTTATACCAGATTCTGTGAATATTGTAAGCTTCAGGCACCACGGAAGAGATGAAATTGGAATAGCCCGGGGTGTGTACGCCCGGGGTTAAATACAAGAATAATTAATCCATATGGATTAATTTAATGTTAAGAAAACTTGATGAACAACAACTTATGTGTCAATGTTATAAAGGCTAATTTTATTATATAATGTTTTTCTGTCAATATTAAGCATTCGTGCTGCTTTCGATTTATTAAAATCAGCATCCTTAAGGGCCTTTTGAATAAGATGTTTTTCAATTTCACGTGAAGCATCCTTGAGTTTGTTATCTTTCTCCTCAATTATTTTTTCTGGCAGAAGATCGCTGGATTTCGAATCAAGGTTTAAGATAGCGGGAGGAAGGCAGTCAATAGTAATATATTCATCACTGGCCATTAATACTGCACGATTAATTACATTTCTTAACTCTCTTAAATTCCCATACCAGGGATAGTCTTCCATTAATTTTAATAATGCCGGATCAATTCCTGCGACATTTTTATTCATTCTCTCATTTGCTGATTTAATAAATTCATCAATAAAAACATTAATATCTTCTTGTCTTTCTCTTAAGGGAGGGATTTTAAGTTTAAACTCATTAAGCCGGTGATAGAGATCTTTTCTGAAGTTGTCATTATCAACCTCCAATTGGAGGTCAACATTAGATGCAGAGATAATCCGCAGATTCACTGATATGCTTTTTGTATCACCGACCTTTGTTATCATTCTTTCCTGTAAGGCTCTAAGTAATTTAACCTGGACCTCATAACTTAAATTCCCTACTTCATCAAGGAAAAGAGTTCCTCCGTCAGCCTCTTCAAATATACCTGTTTTATCTTTGATGGCACCGGTAAAAGAACCTTTAATATGTCCAAAAAGTTCACTGTTTGCCAATTCTTTTGGAATAGCACCACAATCCACTGCTATAAATGGGTTGTCTCTGCGTTCACTTTTAAAATGGATAGCTTTGGCAATATATTCTTTTCCAGAACCTGTTTCTCCTTCAATAAGCACGTTTAGATCTGTTGGGGCAACCATTTGCACATGCTTCATTACCTCCTGTATATTTTTATCGGTGCCGGAAATAAAATTTTTAAAAAATGTAGTTTTATTTTCTTTCTCCCTTTTTTTCTCAAGTGCACTGCTGAGGATCTGAAGTAGTTCTTCCGGATGTATAGGTTTTGTAATATAATCAAAAGCCCCTGATTTGATAAGCTTAACAGCTAAATTAACTTCTGCATAAGCTGTCATAATGATAACAATTGTTCCCGGATTTTTTGATTTAATATAATTCAGAAGTTTTTGACCATCTGTATCCGGTAGCCGATAATCACACAAAACCAAATCAAAGTCTTTATTTTTAATCAGATTTTTTCCCGTATTTCCTGAGTAAGCTGCCTTAGCATAATATCCATTCTTCTCAAGATATTTTCTAAGCAGATTAGATATATATGTGTCGTCATCAATGATTAAGACAGATTTCTTTTCAGGCATGTAAAACTATGATTTAGAAATATGTACTTTTAAAGGAAAGCGTTATATACAAAAATAACAAAAATATATTTAAAATTAGTGATTTATGCTATAAAAAGGAAGTATGGTTACTTTGTATTAAAGTAAATAAGGCCGGCATCAATCTTATTTTTTTTCATTTCGGTTTTTATCTTTTCTTTTAAATAATCGGGTACTACCAGATATAAAAAACCTTTGTGTTGTTTTGAAAACAATGACATCGTCTTCCATTTTTCCGGATACATTTTATCCTCCAGCTCAATCTCGTATAAATTTAGCTCATCCTTGTAATGAGCCGCGATATCAGGAGTATATTCTTTTTTATTTCCCTTTTGTGGAATTTTTATTGGAGTATCGTAATCCTTTAAATCCTTGGATTCAATTTTTTCCGGAGCACCTTCATTTTTAATTTTTGAAATAACTGCTTCGACCACCAATGTCTTATCAATAATATTCTTCATAAAAATAGAATTTTAATTTTTGCATCTTTTTATAGTTATTTATATTTGTCTATACTTTAGAAAATTCCATTAATAGTTCTCTTACTTCTTTAAAAGATTCCAGGCTATATTTTGCCAGGGTTTTACTGTGTCCCACTTTTAAAGTAATTGCATAATCTGGTAATTCATTATACAAAATATTCATCCGGAATCCATACCTTATCTCCCTTGTTTGCATATTTCAGAATTTCTTCTGCAAAATTAATGTTTACTCGTACATAAGCATCCCAGTATTTGTCTTCATACTCAGTAAACTGTGTAAAGTAATGGAAAAGAGGCCAGATAGTTTTATTACTGAAACCCGAGTAATACAGTTCTTTATCATTTTTCCCTATGTAAACTGGCTGGCAGTTTTCGCTGTCTAATTTTTCTTCAATTTCCCCTCTCATTTCTGCCGGTAATTCGTTTTCTTCAAAATCAGAAGAACCAAACCACCTGCTGTTATAGTTTTTATATATAGATTTAATACCTGTAGCTAAACCACCTATACTTGGAGTAATATATATCTGTTTATTTTTAACCTGAACAGTAAATGGTAATCTGTTTGATACAATAATTAAACGTTCCATAATAAAAAGAAATATATATTTTTCCTGTTAACGATCATCTTACTAAATTCATACCAGACAGATATTTTATTAATAATTCCCGGATAGAGTTATAAAAACATCATTTTTAATATATTGTTCTTTGAAGTTTTAATAAAAATCTGTAATGAACTGTGGATTAAATACGCAAGTGTTGAATAAATCCACAGTTAATATTCCAATACTTATATGTAAATCCACAAACTTTTTTCTTGAATTATTTTAAAAAGGATGTAAATCACTGTTTAAAAATGATTTCTGAGATGTGTCAGATAAAATAAATCCGCCGGTAATTATTAATGGCATGAATCTGGTGTTACTATAACAGACAATTGAAATATACTATTAAGAAAGGGAATAGTGAGAAGAAATTAAATTAATTCATAATGATAGTGCTTGTGTACGGATTACCTGGAACAGGAAAATCATATTTTTCCCGACATCTTGCTAAGGAAATAAAAGCATCATATTACCTTAATACGGACACTATATGGATTAATACTAAACAGAAGGATAATCGTAATGCAAAAGTAAAGCCAATAGAAAAAAATAATCAGTTATTGGATAGGGCAAAAGAGAAATTAAAGAAAGGTGCGGTTATTGTTTTGGATGGAACTTTTCATAGGCAAGTTATTAGAAAGAAAATATTACAATTCGCCAGAGAATCTGGTCATAGAATATTTTTTATTAAGGTTAAGGCATCTGAACAAACTGTTAAACAGCGTTTAAAAAACAAAAATAAATATACTAAAGAAACACTTGAGTTATATAAAAAGATCAAATCTGAATTTGAGATGTATAATAAGGATCATCTTGAATTATGGTCAGATATTGATACTGTTGATGAAATGATTATAAAAGCAAGAATGTTTATTTATGTTGTGGATGATTAGGGAAGTTATGTTAAAGAGATGAAGTGAAAAATAATTTGATCAAATTTTAAGAAAATGGACAGAAACGAATTCAAAGAAAAAGCAAAAAAGAAAATAGATGAACTCTTTGCTAAAATTGATGAATTATTTGTCAAAATGGATAAATTGGAATTAAAAGAAGAAAAAGTAAAATTTGGAGCTAAGGGAAAATATGAAGAGTTTGCTGCTGACGTAAAATCCATGAAAGATGAATTGCAATCAAGGTATCAGGATCTTGTTGATGCTTCAGAAGATAACTGGATGGAGTCAGCGGAAGCTTTTAACTCTTCTCTCAAATCTTTCAGGGAAGCTTTTGCCAAATTAACATCAGTGTTCAGTTAATAATAATTACTAAGTGATTAAATAGTGCAAATTCAGTTACTATTAACAATTTAAAATAAATCCAAATGAAAAAATTATTGAATCTATCAGGAGTATTTGTGATACTAGTTATAATGGTATCTGTTTCATGTCAACAGCAGTCATCCCAAACAAAATCTCACGAAAATCTTACCCAAATAAAAATTGAAATGCAGGATGTAATTGAAAAGATTGACGAAGTTCTAAATGAAGAGGATGTTTCTGAGGTTATAAATAATACAGATTTTATTTTGAATAAAATTGACAATCATATTGATAAATACCTAAATATGATGGATGAGGCTGACCAAAGAATTGACAAGGAATCCCGTAATATAATTATCAGGATAAAACAAAAGGAAGCAGGAATAGATTTCAGACTGGCTCTGATTGATGATAGCACCCCGGCATTAAGACCCCGGCCATTTGTTTACCCTTATTACGATTATTACCATATACTTTTTAAAGAGATAACACCTGAACAGGACGATACAGTTAGAAAAGGCAAAGTGCAATATGGAAAAGAAGTTCAAAAAGAGATAATAAAAGATTTAAAAGATATAAAAAGTGAAATAGAACTTTTTATAAAAACCGGTTTATAAAGGAGGTTAAAGAAAGCAGAGATAGCGACAATTATTCAGGTAAATTGAGGGCTTTCTGAGATTCACCATGAGCAAAGGAGGGTAGATATGTTTAACTCATTTAATTATGCTGATACATAACAAAGAAATAGCAGATATTTTTTATGAGATTGCAGATTTACTGGATATCCAAGGAGAAAATCAGTTCAGGGTAAGGTCTTACCGGGATGCTGCCAGAACCATATCCGAATCATCACTGAATATCATAGAATTGGCAGAGAATGAGAAGAAAATCCGATCCCTTCGCGGAATCGGAAAGAGTATGGTCAAAAAAATCAAAGAAATTGCTGAAACAGGTACATTATCGCAATTAGAGAAGCTGAGAAAACGAGTTCCCACATCTTTAACAGAGATATTAAAAATGGAGCAAATAGGTCCCCGGCGAATAAAAGTTTTGAATAAAGAATTAAACATTGAGTCCATTGAAGATCTGAGAAAAGCTGCGAATGAAGGGAAAATTGAAAAACTGAAAGGATTCGGAAAAAAAATCAGTGATCATATACTGCAAGAAATAGAGGAATACGCTAAAAAGGGCGGATATGAAAGAATTAAGTTAGATGATGCGGAGGAAATGATAAGTCCGGTACTCGAATACCTGGGCAGAAAAATCAAGGATGTTACAGTAGCAGGAAGTTATAGAAGGCAGAAAGAAACAGTTGGAGATATTGATATTCTGGGGACTGCTAACAACTCTGAAGAGGCAATGGAACATTTTATTAATTTTGAAGAAATACAAAGAGTTCTTTCCAGAGGTACAACAAGATCATCCGTACAATTGCGTACAGGCTTACAGGTGGATCTGAGGATAGTAAAAAAAGATTCATACGGAGCAGCTCTTCTTTATTTTACAGGCTCCAAAGCTCATAGTATTGCCTTGAGGAAACTTGGACAGGAAAGAGATCTTAAAGTTAATGAATATGGAGTTTATAGAGAAGAAAAAAGGCTTGCTTCCAGGACCGAAAAAGAGATGTATGATAAACTGGGACTCCAATTCATTGAACCTGAACTAAGAGAAGATACTGGAGAGATCGAAGCTGCAAAAAAAAGAAATCTACCTGATTTGGTGACCCTCGATGATATAAAAGGAGACTTACAAACACATACTAATGCCAGTGATGGAAAATATTCCATGGAGGAAATGGTAAGGGCTGCTGAAAAGCTGGGATATGCATATTATGCCATAACAGATCATTCAAAAAGAGTATCTATGGCCAACGGGCTGGATGAAAAAAGATTGGCGGAGCAGATTGAAAAGATTGAATCAGTCAATCAGAAAATGAAGCAACTGAAAGTTTTGAAATCAATTGAAGTGGATATTCTTGAGGATGGTTCGCTGGATCTTCCTGATGACATTTTGAAGCAACTCGATTTTGTGGTATGTGCTATACATTATCACCAGAAATTATCAAAGAACAAACAGACAAAAAGAGTGTTAAAAGCCATGGAGAATCCTTACTTCAATATTCTTGCACATCCCACCGGGCGAATTATCGGTAAAAGAAATGGATATGGTATAGATATGGAAAAAGTTATGAAGGAGGCCAAAGATAAAGGATGCTTTCTTGAGATCAATAGCAATCCTGATCGTCTCGATCTGAACGATCAGTTTATCAGACAGGCCAAAGAAATTGGATTGAAATTGTCGATCTCAACTGATGCGCATTCCATAGATCATCTTGAATATATGAAATATGGTGTGGCACAGGCCAGAAGAGGATGGCTTGAAAAAAATGATGTGATCAATACATGTTCATGGGAAGAACTGGAAAAATTGTTAAAAAGATACTAAATATTAGGATTGTATATTTTGGTATATCTTTTGACAATTAAATAGAAATACTGCTTAGTTCATTTTCTAATAACTTAACCATAACTTTATGCTCAATACAAACTACCGGCGATGGAACTTCTCATACCTGAATGGGATTCTCGCCATAATTTTCGGATTATCTTCTATTGTTAACACATCAAAAAATCTTTCATCATGAGCGAAATAGAAACTTTAAAAAATAAAGCTGTTGCAATAATCGCAACGGATGGTTTTGAAGAAATTGAACTTACTGCGCCAAAAAGTGAACTGGAACATTATGGTGTTAAGGTTCATATTGTCTCAGAAACGGAAAAAATTAAATCATGGAAAGACGGGCACTGGAGTGGGGATTTTTTTGTGGATATATTTCTTGATAATATACGTGTAGAAGACTATGAGGCTTTGATAATTCCCGGAGGTGTTATCAACGCTGACCGTTTGCGAAGAAATGACAAAGCCATTAAGATTATCAAAGAATTCGACAAGAGAAAAAAGATCATTGCTGCCATTTGTCATGGACCTCAATTGCTAATTGAGGCAGGACTTGTTAAAGGGAAGAATATGACTTCGCATTATGCAATTAAGACAGATATGATAAATGCAGGAGCTAAATTTTTAGATTACGGAGTATGCAGTGACGGAGATTACATAACAGCACAGGGTGTGAATGATATTTCATCTTTTTTGAAAAAAATTATAGGGATGTTGGAGGTTTCCTGAAAATTCTTCATGAATGCATGCCTTATTCAGGTTTTAATAAAGCACTTTAACCGCGGATTTAATTATTCTCAGATTTATTACGCTTATCTTTGGGATTATTTCACCATCAGATTGTATGTCCTGTGGCCTGTTTAGTTTAATAGTTGCCTTGCCGGTTCTAATTATCTTAACATATTTAAGCTTGTCTATTTCTCCAAAAAATATTGCAATTGTCATATAAATTATTATCCACCATGGATAAGGCTTAATTACTACGATCTCAAAAACACCATCATCAAACCGGCCAACCGGGTTAATAACAGCACCGGTACCAAAGCGTCTCGCATTAGCTATAACTACCATCTCAGCCTTGTATTTCTTTTTCAGCTCACTGGTTTCCAGGTAAAAAGAGAAACTTCTTTTTTTTGAAAAAAGTTCTTTCAGCATTTGTTTGCCGTACCCGATTAATCCTTTAGACTCCTCATCTTCAAAACGTTTTACTATACGAGCGTTAATTCCGATATCACTTAGGTGCAGACAATAAAACTTTTCGTTTAACTTAATTATATCTAAAGGTTTTGAATCTGCCTGTAAAATATGAGATAAAGCTTCTTCAAAATTATTGGGTATATCCAGGTTAAATGCGAGCCCATTCGCTGAACCTGCAGGAATAATTCCGAGTTCTGTTTTGCTGCTGAGCAGCAAGGGGGCAACCAGGTTAACCGTACCGTCACCACCAGCAACTATAACTTTCCCCGGTTGGAAAGTATTAAGTTTATGCTGAATATTTTTATCATCTTCCGATCCTTTAGTATAGTAGATTTCCCATTTGAATTTGTGGCTTTTGACGAACCGGGATATTAAAGATTCCAGATTATTTTTATCAATTTTGTTACAGGTAGGATTTACGATAAAAAGAATTTTATTTTCCATGCAAATTATTTAATATTAATCAAATGGTTTGATAATTGCTTAATTAATCTCAAAAGGTATAAAATAAAATGAAAATAATAAAACCCGTATTTAAATTTGTCAGGAAGCCACTAAAACCATTTAAAGTATACCTTAAACAAAAAGCCGGATGGCTGGGAGTCCCCAAAATTGTCCCTTACAGGGGTTATGGAAGTCATACAGACATCTACATTCACGGAACAGTAGTGGAAGATAAAGGCCTGGCAAAACCAGTGGAAGGTAATAGCATTTGGCAAAATATCCTGGCTATGGTAAAACGTTTCTCAGGCGATGAGATACCAGGAGTAAAGGTAAGAGCAAATTTTTTAGGAAAGGAACAGCTCAGAGAGACTGATGATGGAGGTTATTTCGAATTCCATTTCAATATCAGTGAATTTTCGTTACAACAATTTAAAAGTGGTTGGTATCCCGTTAGTTTTGAATTGCTTGATCAGGTCGTCGAAGACCAGCCCCGAACTATTGCTACAGGGGAAGTTAGGATAGTATCTTCTGAGCAAAAACGGATTATCGTTTCCGATATTGATGATACTATTTTAATATCATATTCAACTCAAACAATAAGAAAATTACGTCTTATGTTGCTCAAAAATGCATTAACACGTCTCCCTTTTGAAGGGATTTCATTCTTTTATCATGCGCTTGAAAAGGGTAAGGACAGAAATGCATCCTGCCCTTTTTTCTATGTATCAAGTAGTGAATGGAACCTCTATGACCTGCTTGAAGATTTTTTTGAGCATCATCAAATCCCTAAAGGGGTATACATGCTTCGGAGACTGGAAAGCAGCATATATAAATTCTGGAAATCAGGACAGGGATCACACGAACATAAATACCATAAGATAAAGTTTTTACTGAACATGTTTGAAAAACAGAAGTTCATTCTCATAGGAGACAGCGGTCAGAAGGATCCTCAGATATATAAGCGCCTTGCACTGGAATTCCCTGGCAGGGTAGAAGCAATATATATTCGAAAGATTGGCTCCGGAATTCATTTTGAGAATATTGAACAATTGAATTCGAGGCTGGGAAAAGCAAACACCATGTATCTTCAGGTTGAAAATACTATGGAAGCCGCGAAACATGCTGCGAAAAGTGGCTTTATAGAAGAAAGTTTTCTCTTTACGTGATTTGATGACCTTTTTTCTTAGGACAAACCCAGATGTTCCAAATTGAATAAAATTTCAGCTTAGCCTTTGGGTAAGCTTTTAAAGAGTTTTTATATATTGAAGGCAATCATTTTTTTCTTGCAGACAATAATTCCAGTAGCTTTTTTACCTCATCCACATCTCTCAGGCGGTAACCAGCTGCGCTGGGATCACCATGATTGCCCACAAGCATGCCTAAACCTTTTGTGTAAAGAGTTTTGAAAGCATCTTCATCAGTAACATCATCCCCGATATAAACCGGGAGTATATCAGGGGCATCCCACAAATCCAGACTTTCAAGTATCCACTGAACTGCCATTCCCTTGTGCCAGTTAATATTGGGTTTTATTTCAATGATTTTTTTCCCTTTGCCGGTTTTCATATCCGGATAACCAGAAACAACCTCATTCACTTTTTCCTTTATCTCTTCATATTTATCCTCTCTGACATTTCTGTAATGAACGGCAATAGCATACATTTTTTTTTCAATTTTAACACCTTCCGGTCCATTTGAGAATTTACCGGCGAGTTCTTTTGCAACGTTTTCCAGGTCCGGCACTATCACATCTGTTTTCTTATGCTTCATTTTTAGTCCTTCCGGCCCTTTAATGCGAAATCCATGGCTGCCTGCATATATAATCTCATCAATCTTTACCCTGCCAATAACATCATCCATGTCCCTTCCGCTTATGATAGCCGTTGTAAATTTTGCAGCACAAGATTGTAATGCATCCCTCATACTATCTGAGAGATGAGCGTCTTCGGGATGGTTCACAATCGGACTTAGTGTTCCGTCATAGTCAAGCAAAAGTACAATGGTTTTTTCTTCCGGGAATATCTGTGATAACGGCTTGCTATCAAAAACAAAAGGTATTAATTCCGTTTCCTGCAGATTAATTTGAACTTCATTCTTTTCCATAGAGAATTGTTTTATAAACATTTAGTATTCACAAAATATTTTTCCTTTGATCTTCCTGAGATTATCTATGATTTGATAAAAGTTAACAGGCTTTCTTTTAAAGGAACTTAAAGCATCCCTGGAGCCGCCCGGGCATAGGGCATAGTTAAAAATCCAATAATAACACTTGTGGTTGACCTTCTTATGAATAATTTTATAGGCTTATTAATCCTCCGCCCTTGTTTCTAATTGAAAAAACCTTACCAAAAGCTTAAAGTGACAGGTTTATGCTGATAATTTATATAATTTGGGGAAAAGTCTACACATTTCTTAGTTTAATTGTAGAACTTTTTATACACAGGGCTATACCCGAATCAGACAAAAGTTACATCCGGCAGGCTTACCTGTTCATCTCGGCTGTAAATCAGCAACTAAAACAAGATGGTAAAAAAATCTTTCCGAAAAGGATTTGTGGTATGAATATAGAGTAATAATTTATTAACAATAGTTCGTTAAATTAAAATAAAACGCAAAGGCGCAAAGGCGCAATATATTGTATATCAACAATATAAGCAATTTATGATCAAATTGTTAAAATATTCATTATCAACGCAATATAAAAGTTTAACGAACTGTTGTATTAAAACAATTTTATAATTTTCATTATTTATCCAAAAAAATATTTAGTTATGAGTAAACATTATGCCAATGCAACGTGGGAAGGAAACCTTCCCGAAGGTAAGGGAAAGTTTTCATTAAAGACCAGTGGTTATGAAGGTAACGTAAGTTTTTCGTCCAGATTTGAAGATGATAAGTCAGCATCCAGCCCGGAAGAGCTTATCGGGGCTGCCCTCGCGAGTTGTTTTTCAATGGCCCTTGCACACGACCTGGATCAGGCAGGTTTTAAGCCCGAAAAAATTGAAACGGCAGCCGAAGTTACCCTGGCCAAAGCAGGTGCCGGGTTTACCATAACTGAGATCTTACTTAAAACCAAAGGCAAGGTTGAAGGTGTCGACAAAGAGGAATTTCGGGAAATAGCAGAAAAGACCAAGGATAACTGTCCTGTATCCAGGGCACTGACAGGTACAAAAATCACCCTTGATGCTGATCTGCTATGATCTGTTTCCTAAAAAACCATAGAAAATACTCACAAGTAAAAAGATCATCATCAGGTAAAAAAGACCCCCATTACTGCAAAAGCACCGGCGCTTTTAACCTCGAAATTCAGCTTCTTATCCAATTCTGGGCATTTACAGTTTCCTTTTTATTATAAAACCTTATTTCGCCTGACACAAAAGGTTTACTCAGTTTGGTAAGGGTTCCGGTGACATTTCTCTCACCAATAATGGCCACTTTATCAAAATTTTTATTATGAGTGAAAAACATTCTGAAATCTTCCCATAGAGCGTCTATTGAAATGCCTTCAATTTCTTCTATTTCTACATAAAGTTTTTGCTTGTCATATTCACGCTCATTTTTTTCCAGCAGAGCTTTAAGTTTATCATAATCAGACTTTTCAATCTTGCCTTTAACCTGAAACGCGATCAGGTTATTTTTTGTAATATCAAGTATTTTAAACATCGTTGATTTAATTTAAAGGTTACGTAAAATTTTACAACAAATTCAAACAGGTTTTTTTAAAGCTAAATCACTTACAGACAAACCAGGTGATTGATTGATAATAATGGCTGAGCTAAAGACATTTATCTGAAAGCACCCCAAACGGCAGCAACCAGGAGCAATACAAGAAATGACCAGAAAAAGATACTCAACGCAGCTTCAGGAGCTGTTTCACGTGTTTCAAGTGTATCATCCGCAAGTTTTCTGCTTCTGACGCGATATTCCGGGGGTGTGGCAGCTGCTAAAAAGAACGCGAAAATAAGGATGACAAATAAAATCGGCAACCAGGCCACATCTCTGTAAATTGGGCCGACAGGTTCAATCCATGTCGCAGCTGCCAGACCTACAAGAATAAGAATTAGGATAAAGGACCAGAATGTTCCCCAGGGGCCGGTATATTTAAAAATATAGAAAAAAAGAGTGCCAAAGATCACTGCCATCAGGATTGTCAGTAGAATCGTGAAAATTTCCATAACTTCGTTTTTTATTTAGTTTAATAATGGTTTCTCTTTTTATGTGAGAAAATTATGCCAAAACATACCATAGTTATCATGTTTTTAATAGTCAATTATATCATTTAAATATCCAGATATTATAAAATTATGGAATTTACAGGTAAGTACAGAATTATTAAAATGAATTTGAGTATATATAGAAACATGTTCAATGTCTCTTATTTTTTTTCTTCAGAATCCAGAAAAGACCTTTAACTCTGGGTTTTATGTCGTCCAGATAAAGAAGCACAGACGAATCTTAGCTTTCTTCTGTTTAATTTTATCTTTTTGATCCATTTGTTTTCTGATTACCATTAGCGAGGCCAGTAATATAAAATACACACCAAAGGAGATTTTCAGCTGCTCAGGAGTAATCAGGCCGGTAATCAGGGTGCCTGAGAGTGCACCCAATATACCGGCTAACCCGAAAGTGATCCCCGTTGGTATGTCGAGATTCCCGTTACGATAATGTCCTGCGGCACCTAGCAGGCAAATAGGTAGTGTAGCTGCGAGGGAGGTAGCAACTGCTATTTGTGCCGGAACCTTAAAAAACAGTATAAGAACAGGTGGGAACACAAAACCTCTGCCTCCGCCAATCATGGAGCCTGCAAGGCCAACAACCAGCCCAACCAAAGGTAAAAAGAGATAGCTGTATTGAAATGCCGGGTTAAAATTCATCTTTGGCTTTTTCCAAAGCTTTATCCAGATCAGAGAGGGCTTTATTAACACCTTTTTCTACTTCATCCCAGGCATCCTCTGTTGATTCTTTAAGCTGATTCAATTGTTTCTGAGCATCAGCTTTTTGTCTTTCGAGGGAGTTTATCGTTTTCTGGTATCTCTCTTTCACTTGACCGGTAGCATCTTCCATTTTCTCCTTTAATACTTCTATTTGTTCTTCTGCTTGTGAAATTTGTGCTTCAAATTCATTTATCAGTTTTTTTCTTTCTTCGCTTAAATACGCCCTGGTTGTACTGGCAGCTTCCTCGATCTTGTCTTCGACATCTTCCCTGGTTACGTCATCTTTTTTCTCACCGGGATCTCCCTTGCAGGATACTGCCGCTATTGCCAAGAGCAAAAATGCAACTACTGATAATGAGGTTAAAATTTTTGGGCTGAATTTTTTTAGAGTTTTCATTTCAAATGGTTTTTTTGTGATAAGATTCATTTATTGTTAATCATGTTTACTCTATTGCACCTGGAAAATTCATGCCAAAACAGTATCTGAACAGGATTTGTATTGCGTTACTTTCTAATATACAGAGGATTAATTTATAAATGAAATCATTATAACGTATATCATTAAAATAATATTACCCTGAATGTGGAATGTTTTCACAGTATTCATTCATCAGTTCGATGTATTTTTTAATATGGGTAACTTTTTCTGTATTATCATCCGTATTATTTAAACTAATGGCAGTGACCTTTGCTCTTATATTTGCCCTGTAACTTTTATAATACAAAAACAAACCCCTTGAAAAATCGTCCTGATCCTCTCCCAATGATTCCTGATAATGTTTGTAAAATAAATTACTCAATTCCTTTTTTTCATAGAAGTCAATATCTACACATAAGAAGGCAATGTCGTTAAGTATGTCAATATGCCGGAATTTCTTGTTAAATTCAATACAATCAAAAACAACAGGGTCATCATAAAGAAAAATATTACTTGCATTTAAATCACCATGACAGTCACGATGGAATCCTTTGATTATTCTATGATTCATAAGACTTCTGCTGGCATTCAGGTAAGAATTGGATTTTTCTATACAGCTGAGAATCTTATCTTGCCATGATTTCCCTATCTTTTTATTAATTATCTCCGAAACAGTTAAAATATCTGCATATTCATCCTGAAAACCAGAGGTGTCAAATGCATCTCTGATCACCCGGGCATTTTTATGAAATTTTGCGATAATTTCGGCCAGGCGCTTAATTGAGATTTCTTTAACACGGTTATCTTTTAGCAACTTGTCCATTTCTTTTTCATTATCCATCCTTAGCATTTGTAATGCAAAATCAATGATTTGATTTTCTTCATTGGGGATTCCGGGATCAAACATATTTGTGGTGATAGGAAATACCCCGATATACATTTCAGGGGCAAGACGGCTGTTTAGTTCTACTTCCTGTTCACAAAAGTATTTCCGTTTCTCGAAGGTGGAAAAGTCAAGGAATGAATGCTTAACAGGACGTTTGATCTTGAAGGCAAACTGGTCGGTCAGTACGACCCAGGAAATATGAGTTTCCAACAATTTGCTGTTTTCGCAGGTATCAGGAAACAGGCATTCCTCCATCATTTTATGTACTTGTGTTTTATTCATAAATAGAACTTTTTATTTCATTGATAATGTCATCCACATTCTGCTTATCGGAGTGAAAAACCAGATGGGGTTTCTCCATGTATTCAAAAGAGCTTTTAATCCGGAGGTAAATCTTATAATCAGCTTCACTGTAATCCCGTTTTGATTTTAATCGCTCTTTTACTGTCTGATCATTTGCTTTCATCTCAATAAAAAACACCTGATGACCTAGTTTTTTTCCGGTCAAAAAAAATTTATTTCTCAATGCCTTTTTCTGAAAGGTGGCATCTGCAATCACATGCTTGCCCTTTCGCGCAAATGATACCATCTTGTTTAAAAGATTTTGGTATACCAGTTCTTTTGTACCTTCATCATACTGTCCCTGCTTATTTATTTCTTTTCTTATTTTGTCGGTATTAAGCCAGACCGCTTCTGTTTCTTCAGTTATCCGCTCTGAAAGATATGACTTCCCTGTTCCCGGTAATCCAAAAATTATAAGTATCATAAATTTATTTTATATCGATCGTGTATTATAGGAAGCTAAAATTCCTCTTTTATGATTGAATCCTCTCCAACTCCCAGATCGGATAGCTGCTGTAACAGACTATCCATCATCGGAGGGGGACCGCACACATAAAATTTCCTGTCAAAATTATCTATATGTTCCTGAAGAAAATCCTGTGTGATCAATCCATGAAAATAACCTTCGGCTTTCTCATCAGATAATATGTTAACAAAAGATTCATTTAACAGGCTGTTAAATTCCTCCTCCATAATAATATCCGCCCGTGTTTTATTAGCAAATATCAATAAGTGACCTGAAATTTCTTTATTCTTTTCAAGATGCCTTATAATTGAAATGAAAGGGGTTATACCTGCACCACCAGCTATAAATACTCCCTTACCCTTATACACGATTGAACCCCATACCTCATGCAGGATCAGCTCATCTCCTTCTCTTAGTTTGTAAAGTTCATGGGTTACGCCCTTACGTTCCGGATATGTCTTAATTGTAAATTCCAGATGGTCTTCGTCCGGTAAACAGGTAAAGGTAAAAGGTCTTTTTTCCTTTGTCCAATCAGGTTTATTAATAGCTACTTCAGTTGCCTGGCCTGGCACAAAAGAATAATTTTCCGGTTTGGTAAGCGTGTATCTTCTAACATCATGGGTGAGGTCAAAAAGATCAGTAATCTTTACGATTTTAGTTTCCATTGTATAATTAATTAAGTTATTGAATATAAGTCCTGATATGATGAGTGTCCCGGATCGTAATTTTATAAGTAAAAGATCGTGCCATATCCTGTCAGGTCTGTTCTCATATTACATACATGATTATTTTAAATCCTTTTATTACTTGAGCTTTGCTAAATCAAAAAGACAAATGGTAGTGATTTAAGTGCTGATGGTATTGATAACTTTTCTTTACTTGAAACAATGATGGTCTTCTTCACTTGTGGATTAAAATACTCATGTGTTGAATAAATCCCCAATTGTTATTTAATTTTCAAATTTCTGGTGATCCTGCCAAGTATATAATTAATAAATAGAATAAACAGTGTAATGCTTATTGCCAGCACATATTGGTTTAAGGCAACGGAAATTCCTATTCCGGTGGAAAAGAAAATAGTAGCAGAAGTTGTAAGGTATTTAACTTCTTTTTCATTCTTGTTTTGAATAACTATACCTGCACCGATAAAACTAATACCCATAATTATTGCATGAATGATCCGGGTTGGGTCTGCACTGATATATTCAGAAATTCCCAGTGAAGAAAAGTGAATAACTATAATCTTCCCCATAGCCACCAGAAGTGCCACGGCACCACCTACGAGCATATTTGTACGTATTCCTGCAGGTTTATCGACTCTCTCCCTTTCAAAACCTATACAGCCTGCCAGAATGGAAGCTATAATTACATTCACTAATATGATTAATTCTCCTTTTATTTGATCCATTTTTATAAGTTTAAGAGATTAAGCAAACGGGAAGATATTGAAATCTTTTTTTATGGGAATCCCGTGGAAAGATGCTATAACTACTCTTTTGTTTCAGAGAAATGAAAGACAGATCAAGAATCTGTTTTATACATTATGCTTCATTAAAATCAAATGATATGCCATATATAATTATCCTGGCAGCAACCTTTTCTCAAAACACTCATTAAGGGGATTATCGACAGAATTGAAGATAAAGGTTTCAATTTACTCGTGAATAAAAAGATATACAGGAAATATACCTGTCAGATATCATTTTTCTTTGTGAGATTTTCTAACACGATTCTCAATCGCGGAAAGTTGTTGTTATTTTTCCACAGACTGTGGAATCTCATGATCTTCGATTAAAAAAATAACCATTTGTATATCTTGAAATTAGCATTTTGACTCATGGAAAACATCTCATGGCAGGATTAATGCATTCTTTATTTTCAATTAATTAATAAGCTAATGTTATGGGAAATTTACTTTATGTAATTGCAGTAATACTTGTTATTCTATGGGCAATTGGCTTTCTTGGATTTCATGCTGGTGAAATAATCCATATTTTGCTCGTCATTGCTATTATTGCTGTATTGTTGAGAATAATAAAAGGGAAGCGCATTATTTAAGATATAAAAGAAAGATTTATAATTGGCTTTTTATTTCTCATTTGCTAAAAATATTGCGGATTGATTATGGTATTTGTAAAAATGTCGGACTGCCCTATACTTTAGAGCATATTGGGCTGAAGGATGTGTCTGATGAAGTTCATTGATTAACTGGTTTGTTGAGCTTTCCCAGCGCTACCCGCTCTTTCTCAGGAGTAAATTGTACCCGGAAAAACTATTGGTTTTTGGAAAATGCAGGATTATGGATAATAAAAAAAAAATGATTAAACACCAGTTGCGGGAGCGCGACATTTATGATGAATTTTCACCTCATTCCTTAAATACTGAAGAAGTAGCAACAAAACTTGATACAGACATAAAGAATGGCCTTACAGACGATAAGGCCGCAGGAAAGCTTAAGGAATATGGACAAAATAAAATAAAGGAAAAGAAGGAAAAAAGTATATGGCATTTACTAATTAGTCAGTTCAGAAGTGCTATTATTTATCTGTTGATTGCATCAGCAGTTATCTCATTTGCATTCGGTGAAATCCCCGAAGCCATAGCCATTATCGTAGTAATTATTCTCAATACGGCTATTGGCTTTTTCATGGAATTTCAGGCAAGAAGCTCGATGAAGGCGCTTAAAAAAATGGACAGAATGACTGCGACTGTGCTTCGGGAAGGTAAGAGGAATGAGATAGAAGCTGAAAATCTCGTTCCCGGCGATATAATATTTATTACTCAGGGAAACCTTATTCCTGCCGACTGCAGGGTTATTGAACAGAATGAACTAAAACTGAACGAGTCGATCCTTACCGGAGAATCTTTCGCTGTGAATAAACAGACCGGCACTTTGGATAGCGACACATCACTTGCAGACAGGTCCAATATGGTATTCAAAGGAACATCTGTTACCATGGGTAATGGAAAATGTATTGTTACTGCTACCGGAATGAATACCGGCATTGGTGACATTTCTGAAATGGTAAGCAGGGAAGATGATGAACAGATACCTTTAAATGTTAAGTTAAACCGGTTGTCAAGACAGTTGATATGGATAGTGCTGGGATTGGCCACATCATATGGACTACTGGGGTATTTATCAGGTCAGGACTTGTTTATCATGGTGCAAACAGCAATTGCCTGGGCTATTGCCGCCATCCCTGAAGGCCTGGCAATAGTGGCTACAATTGCACTTTCCAGGGGAATGATGCGACTGGCTGAAGATAATGTAATTGTGAAAAAACTGGCAGCTGTCGAGACACTTGGGGAAACCACTGTTCTCCTGACTGACAAAACCGGCACCCTGACTGAAAATAAGCTTTCAGTAGAACACCTTTGTACAGGTGAATCTGATCAAAAAGCCAGGGCAATTACTGCTGAAAGTCAATACTCTGGAGATACCCTGACAAAACTTATTGAAGTATCTGCTTTATGCAATAATGCGCGGTTTAATGAACATAATGAGCCGGCAGGAGATACAGTCGAAGTTGCCTTATTACAGTTTATTGAGCATATTCAAAAGGGTAACTTCAAAAAAATCAATGAACAATACGAACGTATTGATGAAGATCCTTTTGATTCGGAGAGTAAATTCATGGCTACGATGCATAAGAAGGAAGCAACATATTTCTTCTCCCTCAAAGGAGCTTCGGAAACTGTGCTGAAGAGATGCAAATATATTCTTAAACCTTCAGGAGTGAAGGATTTTTCAGATAATGAACTTAAAAAATGGACGGATAAAGATAATGCGTTAAGTTCGGGTGGCCTGAAAACACTTGCATTTGCCTATAAACAGTCAGATGATCAAGAATCACTGGAGGAAGATTATATATTTCTGGGCCTTATCGGGTTTCTCGATCCTCCCAGGGAAGGCATAAAAGATGCAGTACAAACCTTCAGGAAGGCAGGAATCCGCGTAGTCATGGTCACTGGTGACCATCCGGAAACTTCAGGAAACGTGGCAAGACAGGTAAGTATCGCTGATGAGGATGATCCTGTTGCATATACAGGTGAAGAGATAAAAAAGTTGCTTGAAAGTGATAAATCAGGCCAACTGGCCCGTTCAAGTATTTTCGCACGGGTTGATCCCCGACAGAAACTTGATATACTCAATATTTTCAAGAAGGCCGGCCATATAGTCGGAATGACCGGAGATGGGGTAAATGATGCCCCTGCTCTGAAAATGGCAAATATTGGTATCGCCATGGGCAAACGTGGCAGCCAGGTAGCCAAAGAGTATGCAGATATGGTACTAAAAACAGATAGTTTCCCAGCAATTGTAAGCGCAATAAGGCAGGGCCGCATCATTTTCGGAAATATACGCAAGTTTGTTGTTTACCAGCTATCTTATCACCTGAGTGAAATATTGGTGATAGCAGCGGTGAGTTTTTCAGTTTTTAAACTGCCACTATTACCCTTGCAGTTACTTTTTCTGAATTTACTTGTAGATGTTTTTCCTGCCCTGGCCCTTGGAATTAGTAAAGGGCTCCCCCAAGTAATGCAACAACCACCAAAGGATCCTGAAGAACCTATACTTACGCGTAAAAGCTGGTATACAATAAGTACATATGGTATAATAATGGCTGTCTGGGTAACAGCTGCCTATTTCTTTGGGTTGTATTATCTGGATGTTTCAGACGAGATCGCCAACAATATAGCATTTTTTTCACTTTCATTTACACAGCTTGCACATGTTTTCAATATGCGTGACAGGAAAGAGAATTTTTTTAAAAACCATGTAACTCAAAATAAATATGTGTGGTATGCTATCATTCTTTGTGCTTTTGTTATTCTTGCAGCTTATTATATTCCCGGTTTTAATACAATCTTATCTTTTCAGACTATGGGGACAAAGCCATGGTTAGTGGTAGTTGCAGCAATAATTCTATCAGTTACAACTATCCAGAGCCTTAAAAGTCTGAGATTTATATCATAACAAATCATGCCAGTTTAATGCTATATTCGCCTATCCTTGTACTTATAAAAGACACTATTTTCTGTGATACCGGGAATCTGAAAGTAAGGGTAATGGTTTGATGAGAAATAGTGTTACAGTCCATAGCTTAATCAGTGGTATAGCTCCCAATATCTTTTTCCTGTTGAGGACGGAGATGGGCATCTGCAATTCCGTCCAAGAATGCAAATATCTTTTCTATTGGGAATATACAATCCGGAATTCAACTGTAACATCGTCATGGGTCTGTATTGTACCCAACAAAAGGGTAGGGGGATCAATATCATAATCAGTCATTTTCAAGTCTTTTGTTCCTGTGCAAACCATTTCATCGCCGGTGTTTTTACAGGTAACCACTACACTGATCTGTCGGGTTACTCCCGATATGGTTAAATCACCGTTTGCAGTTATCCCGTATTCATTGCCGTTCCTTTCAATTTCGCTGTTCCCGTCGGACCGGAAAGTTATTTGAGGATTATCATCAGCACCCAACTCCTCATGAGACATCCTCTCCAGCCTGGAGCGGTCGCTCTTCAGGGAGGTTTTTTTAAGGACAAATATCACCGAATCCAGAGCCTCAAAGGCTCCTCCATTTCCGGTAATGAATGTAACCTCGCTCATCACGGTTTCCGACTTCAGTTCCCAGTCATGCAGGGTAGATGTTCCTTTTACCACCACAAGAGCATCATCGGTTGAGGTGTACTTAAGAGATTGGGATAATGAATCGGGTATCAGTAAGATACCGGATAGCATAACCGCTGCCAGGAATTTTCCGTTTTTCATAACTTAACTTATTGATTATTATTACCATTTACATCTGATTAAAATTCAATAACCATACCGAAAATAAAATGGAAATCATTCTTCATTATTTTCATCCAACTCCTGGATCTTGATTTTTACTGCATAATCCTTTGGCATAATATCATGATTATAATAGGTTGCATATTGCTTGGTAATTTCTGCACCAAAAAATAAAATTATTATAGATGAATAAAAAACCCAAAGAATAAATATAACAGCCGAAGCGGCTGTACCGTACATAATTCCAATATTAGTGAAGCCAAGAACAAACCCGATTATGTAAAAAAAGTTGTAGAAGCTATCAGAAATAACAGGATTCCTATAATTGTTCCCGCTATGCTCTGATCCCTGCTTCTGAAATTTTCTACAATTGACTTCACGAACCCAGCCCCCTGCAAACTGATCAGCGATTCAACTTCTTCAAAAACCCTTTCTCTGACAGCTTCCTCTTCAAGAACAAACCCTTCATCGATCTAAATTACCATGTATATTCCCTTATCCAGGATAAGAACATAGTATTCACTTGTGGAATATTTTCCCCAATTTTTTTATAGAACTTATAACTCCCTATTGTATTTCTTACCCAAGTATCTTAAGGTATAAGGAATCAGACGTACCTGTCCTGCAATTCTCATTTATCAAAATAATATGAAAGGCCAATGGTATATATTTTGATTTACTAAAATCTACATACCTGGTTTTTCCTTAAAGCTAAAGAAATATGACTACAATAGAATTCAATCATCAGCTGGTAAATCTTGAGAATGATCTGTTGAGATTTGCCTATAATCTGACCACCAATCGTGAAGATTCACATGATCTTGTTCAGGATACATTTCTAAAAGCATTGACAAATCAAAAACAGTTTAAAGATCGCTCAAAATTGAAGGCATGGACATTCACTATTCTGAAAAACACATTTATAAACAATTACAGGAAGTTGACTAAACATAATGCCACCATGAACAATACCAAAGATCTTTACTTTTTGAACAATACGGAAGAATCTGCTGTCATAAAAACAGATGCTCCTATTGTTGTTAAAGAGATATATAAAAAGGTTCATTCACTGGAATATAAATCCAGAATACCCTTTGAGAAGTATATTTCAGGTTACAAATACAAAGAAATTGCCGAAGAGATGAACCTGAACATTGGGACGGTAAAGAGCAGAATATTTTTTGCAAGGAAAAAACTGATGAAAGCTCTTGAAGAACATAGACCAGACAAATCCTGAAAATATCTCAGCAAATATTATTTGTATTTGTGATTTCTTTGACTGGAGAATATGCTGTTGGTTTCGGTATTCATGTTATTCAGCAGACCTGGATATTAGGCCTTTTAAATTAAATCTTTTTTGCGCTTTTCAAATTCATCCTTGTCTATTTCACCCCGGGCATATCTTTCCTTTAAAATATCCAATGAAGATTTATTTTCCCGGACAGATACTGTATTGGACTTCCTTACTGCCCTTGCAATGATCCATACAATTAACATGATAATGACAAGGCCTGTAATCCAGCCCCATCCCATTCCCCAGTAATGTGGTCCGTAATCATGCATAATAATATCTCCTATATTTTAAATTTTCATTTTATGATTTATTATCAAACCGGGATACTTATAGTTCCTTCTACCAAAATGCTGACTTACTCATATTAAAGATAATGTCATAATAAACTTCGTCTTTTCTTTTTTTATCCGGGAAATTTACAATTAAAAGAAGCTCACGGGAAATTATACAATCATAAAGATTACAGAGCAATATCCGTACCTTGATTTAATTGTGTTCAGCCAATAATTTTTATCTATATAATTTGACGCCGTTCAAATAAAGTAATCTGGCATGTTTTTTTCTTAATTGCAAAATAGAATTCACATTCACATTGCAGGATGGTTCCGCTACAACATCTGCTTATCTGGGTAAGGGTGAAGTATTTTCCGCACTTGATGTACCCCTGCCTGATAAAATTGAAATGATACAGGAGATGGCAAAAATGGATATGTGGATGGGTGTTCATGACCTGAAGTTTCTACCAGACAGGGAGGAACCCTTTAAGATGAGGAAAAAAATAATGAATAACCTGATGATTTTAGGATTGATGCTGGTTACTGCTTATATAGCAGGATTGCTTTTTGAGAAAGCAGGGCTGCCCAGGATAATTGCTTATATAATTACAGGTGTAGCTTTTAGTCCCGGTACCATATATTTCGTCAATGAAGATTTCATAGGCTCAACCCGTCCCTTAATGGATATATGCCTTGCTTTCATTGCGTTTGAGGTTGGGGGAGAATTAAAATGGTCAAAAATTAAAGCACATGAAAAGGAAATATTAAGTATTACAATCCTGGCCAGCCTTATTCCTTATATATTAATTGCTGCGGGCATCTTAGTTTTTGGATTACTCTTCCCCGAAATACTTCCCTTTGGTTCTGTGAATTTGATATTATTTGTTTTACTCCTCGGTGCCCTTGCAGCTCCCACAGCTCCTGCAGCAACACTTGCTGTGATGCAACAGTATAAAGCCAAAGGTAAAGTGAGCGATACGATCCTGGGAGTTGTTGCACTGGATGATGTTCTCGGAATATTGCTTTTTAGTTTGACTATATCTGTAATACCTCAGGCCGCCCCTTTAATTATAATATTTGTCCTTTTAAGATCCCTTGGAAAATATCTGGGTGTAAATGCAGGAGCCCGTTTAGTACATGCTGACCGGTCCATCAGAAAATACGTGGCTGGCGGGTTGATTCCTCAGGCGGGTATTGCTATTGGGCTTGTTTTAAGTATTTACGGAACAGAAGGATTTGAGGAAATATCGGATATGCTGCTTACAACTATTATGGGAGCAACAATAATTAATGAGCTGGCCGGTCCGCTTCTTACCAAATACTCATTAAAGCGATCAGGTGAAATTATAGAACCTGAATCAACAAGTTAATAGCTATATATCGACCGGAAAGTTGATAAAAAGATTTATCTTTCAGAAGCTTTTTTATATTATACCATGTGATTCGTGCAATATTGTTCATTGCTTTCCTTGCGAAGTATCCCTGGTGCGATGTGATTATCCTAAAATTTCATGACCTGTCAATTTTCTTTTTTAAAAATTGGGCATTTATCGCCACAATTACAGTACTTGCACTCATCAATATCGCTCCCAATGCGGGACTTATGAGTATCCCTGCAGTAAATAAAACTCCTGCAGCCAGTGGTATAGCCACTACATTATAACCGGTAGCCCATATAAAATTCTGTATCATCTTCCTGTATGTTGCTTTGCCGAACAGAATCAGCGAAGCAATATCTTTAGGATTGCTGTTCACCAAAATAATATCCGCAGTTTCGGCTGCGATATCTGTACCCGAACCCACTGCAATGCCCACATCAGCAGCAGCCAGTGCCGGTGCATCGTTTATGCCATCGCCGGTCATAGCTACAAATTCACCTTGTTGTTGAAATTCCTTTAACTTTTCCAATTTCTGGTCCGGTAAGACGTCTGCAAAGTAACCATCCAAACCAAGTTCGTCACTTACACTTTTAGCCACTTTATCATTATCGCCTGTAATCATATACAATTTCAAGCCGCTGTGCTTTAATATTCTTACCGCTTCATGGGATTCTTCACGAATCTCATCTGCCATGGCTATGAAACCTGCCAGCTTATCATTAACCATTACGAAAACTACAGTCTCAGCTTCATTTTTGTATGTTTTTTCGGGTATTTCAATGTTGTTCTCTTTTACAAAGCCCGGACTTACCACTTTTACTTTTTTGTTATCTACATCCGCTTCAATACCTTTCCCTGCAATTGCTTTAAAATTTTGCGCTTCAGAAAATTTTATGTTTTCCTCCTTCACTTTTTGCATGATGCCGATTGCCAAAGGGTGTTCAGATTTCACTTCAAGGGAACCGGCTAACTGCAGTATTTGTTTGTCATCAAAATCATCATCCAATGAACCAAAGCGGGTTACACCAAAATTACCCCTGGTAAGGGTGCCTGTTTTGTCAAATACCAGAACTGATATTTTCCGTGAATTCTCAAAGGCAGTCCTGTTACGTATAAGCAAGCCGTATTGTGCCGCCATAGAAGTGGAGATTGCCACTACCAATGGTACGGCAAGTCCAAGAGCATGCGGGCAGGTGATGACCATTACTGTGGCCATACGCTCCAAAGCAAAAACAAAAGACTGACCCGCTGCCAGCCATGTGATAAGGGTCCCCACACCAACGGTAAGGGCAACAATGGTCAGCCAGAAAGCAATACGGTCTGCCAGGTTTTGAGTTCTGGATTTTTTGCTTTGTGCATCCTGCACCATGTTGATAACTTTGCTTAAATAGGCTTCTTCCCCTGTTTCCTGAACACTGATCTGCAATGATCCGTTGCCATTTACAGTGCCTCCGATTACTTTATCATTTTCCGATTTTTTGACCGGTTTGGACTCACCGGTAATCATGGACTGATTGACATTGCTATTTCCCTTTATAACGATACCGTCGACCGGTATTTTCTCACCAGGGCGTACTACGACCGTGTCATTTTTACTAAGTTGACTGACTTTGACATCTTTTATCTGCCCGTCTTTCAACAGATGCGCTTCGGAAGGCATCATTTCAACCAGCTTATGCAATGAGCGGGAGGCTCCCAGCACAGATTTCATTTCAATCCAGTGCCCCAGTAGCATGATGTCTATAAGTGTGGCCAACTCCCAGAAAAAGGTTGCGCCTTCCACTCCAAAAGTAGTTGCCGAACTATATCCCCATGCTACACTAATTGCAACGGCAATAAGGGTCATCATCCCGGGTTGTTTTTTATTTAACTCGTCAATTAATCCGGTCAGAAAGGGCCATCCCCCATAGAAATAAATGATTGATGAAAGGACAAAGAGGATAAATTTATCGTAATTTGGGAACAATGTAAATTCAAAACCCAGTAATTTCTGAAGCATTGGTGATAAAAGCAGGACAGGAATGGTAATAATCACTGAAACCCAGAAACGCTTCCGAAAATCAATAATCATCATTTCATGATGACCCGAGTGATCATCTGAACTGTGTTCATGTCTGCCATGGTTATTTTTGCCATGATGGTCATGTTCTTCGTGCTGTTCATGATGATTATTGTGGTTATTATGGTTGGGATTGTTATGCATAATTATTTCATTTAAGGTTTGAAGGAAGACTTAATGCCCTGTTTAAAGGATATATAACTCGTAAAAAGTAACATGCAGAGCGCTATTTTTTTAAGCCGGATTCGTAAAAGAAATTATTTTCGTACTTTCTCCGGCTTAAATCATTAGTTGTCTCAAAATTCAAATCATCCAGATTGAAGGTGTTTAAGAGGTCTTTTTGTTGTATTTTCCATTTTTCCATTGCAGAGATATTTATAAAAAAAACAGGCAATATGTATTAAACGAAGTTACTTTGATAAGAAACTAATTCTATGCCAAACAGATTTCATTATATCATCCATGTTTACCGGAAATATCAGTTACGTTAAAACCGGATGTCGTCATCTCTGTTGAAAAAATTTATATTTAAGCGGTGTATTTGAAAAAAATAATCCTAAAAATAAGTTCGGCCTGAGATTTGCCGTAAATATTCTTGTTGTAAGAAATGAAAATACTTAAAACATAATAGTCATGTCAACAGATGCAATCTTAAAAATATTGGGAGACAAAGCAGATTATCTACTAAACCATGAAAGCAAAACAATTGGAAAAGATAAATTGCATTTACCCGGTCATGATTTCATTGAAAGAGTTGTTATTAATTCAAACCGAACCCCCAAAGTTATTCGCAGTTTGCAGCAGCTATTCAGCCATGGGCGTCTTTCAGGTACGGGATACTTGTCAATATTGCCAGTGGATCAGGGTATTGAGCATTCTGCAGGAGCATCATTTGCCCCAAATCCTCTTTATTTTGATCCGGAGAATATTGTAAAGCTTGCCATTGAAGGAGGTGCAAATGCTGTAGCATCAACATTTGGTGTTCTTGCTTCCATTTCGCGTAAATATGCTCATCGTATACCTTTTATTGTTAAACTGAATCATAATGAGTTGCTGACTTATCCCAACAAATATGACCAGATCATGTTCGGATCAGTTGAAGAAGCATGGAATCTGGGAGCTACAGCTGTTGGTGCCACCATATATTTCGGATCGCAGGAGTCTTCAAGGCAGATTCTTGAAGTGTCGGAAGCCTTTGAATTGGCTCACCAGCTGGGCATGGTAACAATTTTATGGTGTTACACCCGCAACAAAGCTTTTAACGTTGAAGGCAAAGATTATCATACAGCTGCAGATCTTACCTCTCAGGCCAATCACCTTGGTGTAACAATACAGGCTGATATTATCAAGCAGAAAATGCCGGAACTGAACGGTGGCTACAAAGCTGTTAATTTTGGTAAAACACATGATAAAGTCTACAGTGAATTAACGAGTGAGCATCCGATAGACCTTTGCCGTTATCAGGTAGTTAACTGTTATATGGGACGTGCCGGACTTATCAATTCGGGAGGGGCTTCTTCAGGCACTTCTGATCTTGCCGATGTTGTTACTACCGCAGTTATTAATAAAAGGGCAGGAGGTATGGGATTGATAACCGGAAGAAAAGCATTCCAGAGGCCCATGAAAGAGGGAGTAAAATTATTTAATGCAATTCAGGATGTTTATCTGGCAAATGAAATAGGTCCTGCCTGATCAATATGCTCAGATAAAATTTGAAGATATTACTGCACAAATGCCGGAAAATCTTAAAGAATTATTCAGGGAAGGGACACAGGGTTCTAAATCATGGTAATACAGAAATAATTCCGTATAAAACTCAAAACAAAAGAATATGGCATTCAATATTTCAAGCACTGCATTTGAACATGGTTCCGATATCCCTGCTGTCCACACATGTGATGGTGATAATGTTTCACCACCACTCAGATGGGATGGTGAACCTAAAGAAACTGTGACTTTTGCTCTTATCATGGAGGATCCTGATGCCCCTGGGGGGACATTTACCCATTGGGTTGTTTCTTGATAAAGCTGAGTATATGGGTAAATACTATAGAAAAAAATCGAAAGAATAAAGAAAGAATAAGGTTATAACCTGTTATAAATTAATTTAAAAATTATGTTAAACCCACCTGTCCAAAACAAGACAGGTAAAATATAAATAAATATGGCTGTTAAAAAAGTTTGGATAGAAGAAGGCTGCACTGCCTGTGAGCTTTGTGCGGATATATGCCCGGAAGTATTTGAATTGCCAGATGATATTGCCGTTGTAAAAGACGGGGTTGATTTCAGTGGTTACGAGGATAAGATTAGAGAGGCAGCAGAAAACTGCCCGGTAGAAGTTATACAGTTTGAGGAATAATTATGATACTCTATCGCTTCCCGAAGCTGTTTAATTTCTCTTCCGGCCTCTTCATTTGAGGTTTTTTCCACATCCTTAAAATCAGGGAAAGGAGTTTTTATGAAAGAATTTTTACCCATACAACAATACCGGCTTATCGATTGATTTAATAAGTTTCTTGCTGATATCTGATGAGAATATTTTTTTTGAAGATTCTTTCTTGCTTTTCGGGATTATTATCCAGTCGAAATTATTACGGGTTACATAATCTTTCACTGTTTCAGTGGAGGATTCACCATTCAACCGGATGGTTTTTATACTGATGCATGAGTCAATGAATTCCCTGATTCCTTTTACCCATCTTTTGGCAGCTAAATCTTGGTTAATATATTTATCCATCTCCTGTGCAAGCTCACCTGCATATACAATCGGACAAAATGGAGTTAGCCATTGAAATATATTGGTTATTTTTTGGTCAGGTCTATCTGAATAATCTGCCAGCATAAATACTTTAGCAGGTTTTTGGAAACCGGTACCTGAAGGAATTATTAATAGTGGAGCAGCAATGTTACGGCTTATAGCCATTAGTTCATTCTGATCGGTAAACGCAGTATTTTCCAGTTTCGAACTGGTAATCAACAATGATCCGTGACGATCACTGAAAATCTTTTTTAATCCTTTTTCCAGGTATTTTGTTTCGATTGTAGTGGTTATTTTTAACGGGTAATTCAAACGCGATGCCTCTTTACTGAGAAGCTTATCAAGAGCCTGTTCAGCTTTTCCTTTTTCTCTTTTCTGGATCTCTTCCCAGGTCAGCTTATCACCTGGTGTAATGCTCCGGGAATCGCCTACCGGACTCTCCACACCATGTTTTTCACGGGGATCAATGATGTGCAGTATATCAACCTCCGATCCGGTGTGTTTACCAAGCTTGAGTCCCCAGGGTATTATGCTTCTATATTCACCGGATATATCACTAATCAATATTATCCTTTTTGGATTATCCATAGTTGTTTTTTTCTGCTTTTATAGTCTTCTTTTTTTTCCTCTTTTATTATTTTATTTTGTTTTTTTGCTCATTTAGTATAGCTATTTTTAACCATGTATCTGTCCCGTCCTCAATATCTGTAAATCCAATAATCAGAGATGTAATTCCGCTTATTATACCGGCATTTCCCAGGATCATTAATATCAGCAATATTTTTCTCCGGACAGGATGATTAACGACTTTTTCAGATTCATTAGTGGTAAATCCAACCCCTGTAAAGGCACTTCTTGCCTGAAATTTAGATGACTTTTTTGACAGGCCCGTGTGAGTGAGTGCAACTGTTGCTATGCGCGTGATAAGAATGGATACAACCAGGATCAATATAACTGAAATAATACCTGCCATGCAAAAATCTTTGGTTATTTATGCTATATCACCTAAGTAACAGTCCGTCATACTAAGGCTTATTATAGCACTGGCTAATTTCCTCCCAGTTTACCAGGTTCCAGAAAGCCTCAATAAAATCCGGACGCTTATTCCTGTATTTAAGATAGTAGGCGTGTTCCCATACATCAATACAGAAAAGGGGGAAACCTTTTGTTTCGGCAATATCCATAAGTGGATTGATATGGTTTGAGGTGGATGATATAAGCAAATTATTACCATCCTTTACCAGCCATGCCCATCCGGAACCGAATTGTGTGGCTGCTGCCCGGGAGAATTCTTCCTGAAATTTTTTAAAGCTGCCAAACTGCCTGTTTATTGTTGCCTCAAGCTGGCCATTAGGTTTACCAGGACTGTTTGGGGTCATTGATTTCCAAAAAAGATTGTGATTATAAACCTGCCCCGCGTTTTTTGCAATACTGTCAACTACTGATGATATTTCCGGAAAAATATCCTCAGGATCCTTACCCTCCCATTTTGTGCCTTTTACAGCTTCATTAAATTTATCAACGTATTTCTGGTGATGCTTAGAATGGTGGATCTCCATGGTTTCCTTATCAATATAAGGTTCCAGTGCGTCGTAAGAATAGTCCGGTTTAACTAATTTATAAACCATAATTAAGAGTTTTTTTAATTGTGTAAATTTGGTTTGTTTGTATATCAAAAAGTGATGCTTATCTTTTGCGACCAGTGAGCAATATTACAACTCCGACAACAACCCCACCTACTCCGGCCCATGGGGGCCAGTTAATTTTTCTTTCTTTTTCCCTGGTAATTTCGATAGCCCCGATCTCAACCATGTTTTCTTCCTGTTGGAAGGATATGCCGGTAAAAATTGTAGTAACTATTCCCAGGATAATAAGTAAGATTCCAATTTTTTTCATTTTTCAAGAGATGTAGATTATTATTTAATTATCTGTCAAAACACATATTGCCTCCGGAGATAATACCCTGAAGGTAAAAGATTGTGTCAGGTAAAGATTAACTTTTTCCGGTGTATGCATATTATATCCTATAGACGTATCCAATCCGAGGGTTAATTCATAATCCCCTCCTCTTTCAGATATTAAATAAGAATTATCATTGAAATAGTTTACTATGACCTGTCCTTTAATTAAACTGGAAAGTTCTTTCATTAAAGGATATCCTTTCGTTAGTGTCTCCAATTTCTGCCAGCGGTTATTATTTAATATGAGGGTATAAGGACCCTGTACACCTTCCTTTTCCAAACTAATAATTTGATCGGCAATAGTACTTAAGAAAGCATTATGATCTTCTGATACAGGAATTTTAGAGTGAGATGAACATTCCTCCAGGCCTTTTATGTTTCCTTGTGGAAACCCTTTATAAATGGTTGTTTCTTCAAAAACAGCCAAATCCCTGGCAGCCTCTTCAAGAGGTGCCAGATCAATATCTTTAGCTCCTCTTTCAATATTGTCAAGTTCCCAGATATTAAGATCAAAGGGTCTGCGAATCTCAGTTAATGGGACCATCTCTCTGATTCCGAAGTTTATTCCTTCATGTGTTCCATCCCCCGGAATTATAAGTCGCCCGGTTGATAATCCTCCCATTTCAAGCCCGTTTGGACCATTAATATCAACAAATTTTCTGCCTGTTAAATAAATTTTGAGTAAATTGTCAGCTTGCCTGGATATTTCTCTCCAGGCAAGTTCAGTAATAGGAGCTATTGTTTTCTTAAGGATATTCATAACATAAAATTTTAGAATATTATTTAGTTTTTCAAGATATCTTTTTCTGTAAAGAGGTATGTCCTCAACATTTCTTCCCATCCATCCATATTTCTACGCAACCATTCCAGAATCATACAGGTATGTTCTATTTCCTCATTCCTGTTATGTTCAAGTATCTTTTTAAGTTGTTTATCGGACGTTGCATCTAATCGTTGCTGGTACCAGTCAACTGCTTCGATCTCCTCCTTTAATGAATTAAGTGCGCGGATAAATTCTAACGTTTCTTTGGATAAAGTTTCTGGTAATTCGTGATAGTTTTCCATAGTTTTTCCGATTAACTTTTTAAATGCGGGTTAAATAATTCAGATTAATGAAAAAACCATGCCATATAATCAATCACGGGTTTATTCAGGAATTGAAAAAATTGAATGGGGAAAAATTCCACTATCTGTGGAAAAAACTGTAGACTTTTTTATACATTATAAATACCTGTTCTGTATAATATAATCATTCCATGATGCAAGGTTAAAAACAAATGTGTCTAATTTATAAATAATCGTGATAATACCATTTAGCTCTGGTTTTTAACATATGTTTCCATATTAAAAAAATAATTCTTTTTTACCTGTGTATTAATTACTCAAGTGTTGAAAAAATACACATATTTTATTACAATGTTTTTTCTTAAAAAAACAGAAATATCTGTTCTCAAATTATTTACGGAGCAGTGTAAATATTTGTTTAAGAATTATTTATGAGATATTAAAGCATCAATTGATAATACAAGGGTTGTTAATTGGTATGGATATGGTAATATAAAAAAAGATTTAAAATATTTATAAAAGCATCCTAAAATGCGAAAGAAGTTTCGCATTAATTAACAATAGTAATCTAAAAATTTAATATTATGAAAATGGTAAAAGTTATTGAAGTAATTGCATCCTCCGACAAAGGATTTACGGAAGCAACTCAGAAAGCGGTGCAGGAAGCATCGAAATCTGTTAAAAACATCAGATCAATTTATATTAAGCATATGAATGCGAATGTAGAAAATAACCAGATTGTATCCTATGCTGTTAATGCAAAAATATCCTTTGAAATAGAGCATTAAAAAAGGGAATGGTGAGGGAAGACTATTAAACTTTAAATTTTATGAGTAATTATATTCATTTTTTTAATGATCTTAATAATGAAGATACTGCTGAAGTAGGTGGGAAGAATGCTTCTCTCGGCGAAATGATAGGTAAGCTGGAACCAAAAGGAATAAGAATTCCCTCCGGATATGCCACTACTGCACAGGCTTACCGGGACTTTCTGGAATATAATGGTCTGCGCGAAAAAATGGTCGACTCACTGAAGAAGTTAGATAAGAAGGAGTTTAAAAATCTCAAACAAACCGGAGAAACACTTCGCGATTACATACTTAAAGGGGAGTTTCCTGAAGAACTTGCGAAGAGTATAAAGGAAGCTTACCGGAAACTGGAAATAAAGGAAGGAAATTTAACCAGTGTAGCTGTAAGAAGCAGTGCTACTGCTGAAGATCTTCCTGATGCGTCATTTGCCGGGCAACATGATTCTTTTATGAATATAAAAGGTCCGGAGAATACCCTGGAAGCTTGTAAGAAAAGCGAAAATACTACTATAAATAAAAAAACCCTCTTAAAAGATCAAAAGAAGTTTGTTCTTACCGATGAAGAAATAGTGCAATTAGCTTCATGGTGTTTAGAAATTGAAGAGCACTACGGGAGAGCTATGGATATCGAATGGGCAAAAGACGGAGAAACCGGCGGGCTTTATATTGTTCAGGCCCGGCCTGAAACGGTTCATAGCGGTAAGGACAAAACGAAATTTAAGGAATACAGACTCAATACCGAGGGTAACATTATAACCACCGGAACCGCCATTGGGGAAAAAATTACAAAAGGAATCAGCCGGATTCTTAGTTCACCTGATGAATCTGCGAAACTGGAAAAAGGAGATGTCCTGGTGACCGAAATGACAAATCCCGATTGGAATAATGTAATGAAAAAAGCTTCTGCCATTATAACCAACAGTGGCGGGCGTACAAGCCATGCAGCCATTGTGTCCCGTGAATTGGGGGTTGTAGCGATAGTTGGTACAGAAAACGCTACCGAAACTATTAAAGAAGGGCAGGAAATCACTGTTTCCTGTGCGGGAGGAAACATTGGAAAAGTATATGAGGGATGAAATGGGTTTTACCAATGTTAAACTGATGGTTCCTTTTTGCCGCACTATTGAAGAAGGAAAGAAAGTAATAAACCTCATGGGCGATTTTGGCTTGAAACAAGGATGGAACAATCTGGAAATATATGTGATGTGTGAAATTCCATCAAACGTAATCCAGGCAGAAGAATTTGCCGGAATTTTCGATGGCTTTTCTATTGGATCGAATGATCTTACCCAGTTAACTTAAGGCCTTGATCGCGATTCTGAACTGGTTAGTGATTTGTTTGATGAGAATAATACTTCCTCTAAACATATGATAGGCATGGCAATTGAACGTGTTAAAAAGAAAGGCCGGAAAATTGGATTATGCGGACAAGCACCCAGCGATTTTCCTGATTTTGCAAGGTTTCTGGTAGAACAGGGTATCAATAGTATTTCTTTTAATCCCGATGCTGTGGCAAAAGGAATTAAAAATATACTTGAAGCAGAAAAAAAATTACATGGAAGTAGATCAAAAACATCCTTACCATAGTGAAACCATAGAAGAAACTATGGAGAAACTGTCGGCTCACAATGAAGGACTTTCTTCTAATGAGGTTAAAGAGCGACAGGAAAAATACGGGAAAAATGTGCTTCCTGAAAAAGGTGGAAAAAATGTTGTTTTATTGTTCCTGAAACAATTCAAGGATTTCCTGATCCTGATTTTGTTTATTGCAGCCGGTATCGCATGGTGGGCTGATCATATGGCCGATGTATATATTATTTTGGCAGTGATACTATTTAATGCCATTATGGGTTTTGTTCAGGAATACAAGGCGGAGAAAGCAATAGAATCCATAAAAGGTATGGTGAAGAAAAAAGCCTGGGTGGTGCGTGAGGGCAGAGAGAAAGAAGTAGAAGCCGAAGATATTGTTCCCGGCGACATAATCGTACTTAAAGAAGGTTCTACCATTCCTGCTGATGGCAGACTTATAAAAATCAAGGATCTTCACACTACCGAAGCATCTCTCACAGGCGAGTCCATGCCGGTGGAAAAGAAAACGGAGTCAGTACCGGAAGATGCTCCTTTGGGCGACCGCATCAATATGGTTTTCAAGGCTACCAATGTCTCAAGAGGCTGGGGCAGAGCAGTGGCAATATCTACCGGTAAAAATACTGAGATTGGGAAAATTGCCACATCAATGAGCGAAATGAAAATGCAGGATTCCAATTTCAGGAAAAAAACAGCAAAACTGGGGAAGAAGATGGCTGCTATTGCCATAGGTACAGCCATGATTGTTTTTGGACTCGGGTATTGGTATCGCGAATTTGGGTTTGAAGATATACTTCTTGTTACCATTGCATCCCTTGTTTCATCGATACCCGAAGGATTGCCTGTTGTCATTTCCATTGTATTGGCTATTGGCGCCAAACGTATGGCAAAACAAAAAGCTATTATCCGGGAGTTCACCGCCACAGAAATGATGGGCTCCGTTTCCATTATTCTGTCAGATAAAACAGGTACCATTACAAAAAGCATTCTTACTGTTAAAAAAGTATTTACCGGCAGCGGGCAGGAACTCGATATCACCGGATCGGGATATCAGTTGGATGGTGAGTTTAAAAAGGATGATGAAAGCATCTCTCTTGACGAACTCAAAGTTGAAAGCAAGCTCATGGTGATTGCAAATTTTTGCAATGATGCTTCCTTTAAAGAGGAAGAGAAAAATACGGATAAAAAAATGAAGAATGAAAGGAGATCATCAGAGGAAGATGAGGATAAAGAGGATGATGCTGAAGTGACCGGAGATCCTACTGAAGCCGCCATGTTGGTGATGGCGCACAAGGCAAAAGTTGGTGAGCAGGATGTGTATGACGGATATAGAATTCTTGATGATCTCCCTTTTAATTCGGAACAAAAATTCAGAGCCAGCCTGGTAGATACAGGAGAAGGTGCTGAGATATTTGCTATTGGAGCACCTGAAAAAATACTGGAACTCAGTAGCCAATGGCTGAGCCCGGATGGTCCGCAGGATATGACAGATGAAAAAAGAGAGGAAATTCGTAAGAAAACCGATGAATGGACGGGAGATGCCATGCGGGTTTTATCGCAGGCCTATAAGAAGGCGGATGGTAAGAAAATTGTGGAAGCAGATGATGTGAATGACATGATTTGGGTGGGCATGACCGGTATTATTGACCCGCCGCGGGAAGGTGTAAAAGAGTCGATCCGGGAATGTAAAACCGCTGGAATACGTGTCATGATGGTAACCGGAGATCATAAAAGAACTGCTGCTGCTATTGCCGAACAAGTGGGTATCATTGAAAGCAGAGAAGAAAAGGAAGGCAGCAGATACCCTGTCTCTCTCACCTCAAAAGAACTGGATGTAGATGATGAAGAATTTGATGATCTCATTCAAAATGTTTCCGTATTTGCCAGAGTGGATCCTCAGACCAAACTCCGAATAGCAGAAAGACTACAGGCCAAAGACACGCTCGTGGCCATGACAGGTGACGGAGTAAATGATGCACCTGCCCTCAAACGTGCCGATGTGGGTATTGCAATGGGTTTAAGGGGAACTGATGTTGCCAGAGATGCTGCTGCCATCGTATTGCAGGATGACAACTTTAGCAGTATTGTGAATGCTATCAGGGAAGGGAGGATTGTATTTGAAAATGTAAAAAAAACCAGCTACTTTCTTCTTACAACCAACTTTGCACAGGTTTCTGTTATCATTACAGGATTGCTATTGGGCTTCCCTATTCCATTGACAGCTGCTATGATTCTTTTTATTAACCTGGTAACTGATGGTGTTATGGACGTTGCCCTTGCCACTGAACCGGGACAGGGAGAAATTATGAAAAAGTCTCCTGTAAAAAAAAGTGCCGGTATTCTGCAGTGGGATATAATTCCCTTCCTTGTTTCTATGGCCGTTATCATGGTTATACTCTCGCTGCTGGTTTTTAATTATTACCTGCCTCAAGGAATAGAATATGCAAGAACAGGAGCATTCCTTATTGTTGCAATGACACAGATTTACAATTCATACAACATACGATCGCTGTCTCAATCTGTTTTTGAAATTGGCCCCTTTACTAATAAATGGGTCAATTTTGCCTTTGTTGCTTCCTTCATTCTTCAGATGATGGTTATTAAAATACCCTTTTTTAAAGAAATGTTTAGTTTCGCCGATTTGCATGTTTTGGATATTTTAGTATTATTAATTATCTCATCTCTCGTTTTATGGGGTGGGGAATTGTATAAATACTTGAAATTTAAAGTTTAATTCCTTAACAATTTTAACTCAAAACTACATACGAAATTTTGTTTAAGCTTCTTTTAATATTGTAGAAATGTTCCACAACGCAATGAATTATTGTGAGCATATATAAGCAGTTAGTTTTATATGTAAATTATTATGCCTGTATAATGAGACAATAACAAAAGACAGCAAATTCCCAATCAATTTTTGGCATGTATTTTTCATAGTATAGTATACATAACGTAATTAATTAAATAAAAACACTTAAAAAATTATTAAAATGAAAACACTTGAGACATGCTGGAAACTTATAAAAACAACATTATCCTTAATTACTTTACTATCATTGATAATGATAGCAGAATCCTGTAAGGACACATCGAAACAACAAAAGGATGAAGTCACTAAAGAAGACGTTGAAAAGCAAATAGGGGAAGCAGCAGAAACAACAAAGGCGTATTTAAGCGAGGAAAGGGAAAAAATTGTAACTGAATATGAAGCTCAAATTGCCAAGGCCGAAGAACAAATAGAAACCTTTAAGCAACAAATGGCATCTGCTAATGAAAATATGAAAGAAAAATACCAGAAAACAATTAATTCGCTGGAAAAACAGAAAGATGATACTCGGAAAAAAATAGACGATTTTAAAGAATCGTCAGAGGACGCATGGGCGAATATTAAGGAAGGAGTCGATAAGGCTCTCTCTGAACTTGATCAGGCATTGCAAGATGCAAAGGATGAATTTGAATCATAATTGAAATAATCTCTTTAACAAGGAATCCTGAAAATAATTAATTGAAAAAAATATGTCAGGATATTGTAAAACTTTAAAACAAAGAAAAAATGAAACGGAGTTTAAAGAATCTGATCGGATATTCCGTTGAAGCAATAGATGGTCCTAAAGGAAAAGTGAAGGATTTTCTATTTGATGATGAAAGTTGGATCATCAGGTACCTTGAAACGGATTTTGGAAATTTTTTTAATAAAAAGAAAGTGTTGATTCCGAACGTTTTCTTAAAAAAGCCACATTGGGATCATAAGCATTTTCCAATAGAACTTACTAAAGATAGTATTGAAAAATGTCCGGAACCGGATGAAAAGATGCCAGTTTCGAGAGAATATGAAAAAGCATTAAGTCAGCATTACAACTATAATTATTATTGGCCTTACACCTATGTTGCACCTGTAGGAGCCTCCATGTATTTCCCCGCACGTCCGCTGAAAGTTCCTTTAAAGATTATTAATGAAAAGGATCTGGAAACAAATTTACGCAGTTTTAAAGAGGTGAAAGGATATCATATTAATGCCATTGATGGCAAGTTGGGTCATGTAGAGGATATTATTGTTGATGATGTCGACTGGCAGATAGTATATGTGATTGTGGATACCAGCAACTGGCGTCCCTGGAGCAAAAAGGTATTACTGTCTATTACCTGGATGGAGGAAATCAGCTATGTTAACAGGGAAGTATTTGTAGACTTACATACTAACACCATCAAAAATGCTCCTGAATTTGACTCTGAACAAGCTATTAAAATAGAATATGAAAAAGCATTATTTAATTTCTACAATCAATAGTTTAAATGAGAAATGAGTAATAAAAGATCAATGATTGAATTTATTAACCATTTTAATAATACAACTCTAAAATTGATTTAAATAACAAAAACTTAAAAATTTTTAAAACCATGAAAAAGTTAATTATTTTATCAGGGATGCTTTATATAAGTATAATTATTGCAAATGCACAACCTCCATTAGATGACAAGGATATATCATCTGCTATTGAAGATCAGTATTTTTTTGATCACGCCATAAATGTAAACAACATTGATGTTAATGTAATTGACGGTATCGTTGAACTAACCGGTTTTGTGGATAATATAAAAGCAAAAGAACGGGCTGCAAATATTGCACAGTTGATAAAAGGGGTTAGATCTGTTTCTAACCGCATTGCCGTAAAACCTTCAGTTGAATTGACTGATGATGAAATACTGGGCAGGGTAAGAAATGCATTATTCAGGGATCCGGCCACGAATTTATTTGAGTTGATCATAACAGTTGATGGTGGTGTCGTAACTCTTCTTGGAACAGTAGATTCCTATCAGAAAAAAGAGCTTTGTGGGAATGTTTCCAAGTCTGTAAAAGGCGTGGTTGGGCTTGAGAATAATATTAATGTTGATTATAAATTTACACGACCTGATTCGGAGGTAAAAAATGAAATTGAACAGGCCTTAAAATGGAATGCCACCGTTAGAGATGGTCTGATCAGTGTGAATGTCAAAAATGGTGACGTGAAATTAAACGGAGTCGTTGGCAGTTTTGCTGAAAAAAATAATGCATTTCGCACCGCATGGGTAGCAGGTGTAAGATCTGTAGACAATTCAGGACTGGAAGTGAAATGGTGGGCAAGGAATGAGGATCTGAGAAAAAATAAAAATGTTGTCAGATCTGACGAAGAAATTGAAAAAGCGATAAAAGATGCCGCATTATATGATCCTCGTGTATTTTCTTTTAATATTACACCGGAATCGAATAATAGATTAGTTACATTAAGAGGAACAGTAGATAATGTGAGGGCAAAAAAGGCGGCAGAGAGTCTTGCAAAAAACACAACCGGTGTGCGGGGTGTTACGAATAGAATAAAGGTTAAGATGGAATTTCCTCCCACAGACTCAGAGATTGAAGCGAAAATCAATGCAGGGTTGATAAATAATGTAATAACAGAATCATCCGAAATTCATGTTTTCGTAAATAATGGTATTGTTACCCTTACAGGAGTTGTGGATAGTTATCTGGAAAAGATGGAAGCGGAGAATGTGGTCAATGGTGTTAAAGGAGTTAATGATGTAAATAATATTCTAACTGTAAATTTCCCTTACGGTTATTACTTCCCGGATAATTATCCAAATTATGACTTATATATTGATCCTCCTGTTTTAGATGATGTTCCAACTATTGATTTTCCTAATGACAATGACATCAAAGAGAGTGTTATTAATAAATTATATTGGAGTCCCTTTGTTGACAGTGAGCAAGTAACTGTTGAAGTGGAAAATGGCAAGGTAACATTGAAAGGAACGGTTGATAGTTGGCTGGAATATCAGAAAGCAGCAGAAAATGCATGGAAGGGTGGGGCATGGGCTATTACCAATGAGCTTATTGTGGTAGAGTAATCTCCAAAATTGACAATATACACTTTACAATTATTTACAATGGTGTCCGGTAAAAATGATGAGATTGCCTTCAGTGAGCTGGCTGAGGGCAATCTCATCTCTAAAATAATTTTTTACTGAACAATATTGAATTATTTATTATTCTATCATGGAAAGCAAATTTTCATTAACGCTTGGAAAACTTTTCGGGATAAGAATATCATTGCATTGGACATTTTCTTTTCTGATCTTATGGGTAATTATTTTAAGTGTAAACAGGGGATTGGAATTTCATCAAATACTAATATATATATTATTTGTGCTTACACTGTTTCTATGCATTGTGTTGCATGAATTGGGTCACTCTTTGGCAGCAATAAAGCTGGGTGGAAAGGTAAAAAGTATTACCCTTTTACCTATAGGAGGTATGGCTAATATTTCAGAAATGCCGGAAAAACCCAGAGATGAATTCCTCGTATCAGCAGCTGGCCCTTTGGTAAATATAATTATTGCAGGGTTTTTATGGTTATATCTCACTGTTCTTAGTTCAATAGATCTTAGAAAAATGGAGTATGATGTAATCACAGCAAATAACTTTCTGGTAGTGCTGATGGCAGCCAATCTTTTCATAGTTGCATTCAACCTTATCCCTGCATTTCCTCTGGATGGCGGTCGTCTTTTCAGATCGGCCCTCTCTGTCAGGATGAACAGGCTTAAAGCTACACAAATAGCTAAAAATATCGGACAAATATTTGCTATCGGTTTTATTCTCGCCGGATTCTTCATAAATCCTTTTTTAATTGTAATAGGCATATTTATTTTTCTGGGAGCAAAAGGAGAATATGAGCTGCTGAAATATCAAAAGATACTGGATAACTACACAGTTAGAGATATAGTTAAAACTGATTATGAAAAATTAGATGAAAATGAATCCTTTGGGAAAGCTGCGGAAAGACTTCTGCATATATCCATTAATGGTTTTGTAATTACTTCCGGTGGAGAGTATAAAGGGATTCTTACTAAAAAGGATATTATAGAAGGATTGGCTTCCCGGGGCAAAGAAGGCAAGATCAAAGAGTTCATTAAAGAAAATGCGGAAAAGGTAAGCCCCGACATGTCATTATTTGATGTATTTAAAAAAATGCAAATCAATCGTTATGATATAATCTCAGTATCAGAAAATGATAAATTTATAGGAATACTGGATTCTGAGAGTATAAATGAATTTGTTATGATCCAGAATGCTATTCGCTGATAACAGGTATGAAACCTCCATGCACTATCGCACACAACAAGGACATGAACAAACATGGGGGTTCCATGCCCATTTGTCCATTGGGAAATAGAACTTATTGATTTTTAATAACATAATTAATATTTGTACGCATGAAATAAAATTGTAAATTATGGAAATACATATCGGAACCAGTGGCTTTAACTTTAAAGATTGGAAAAAAATTTTCTATCCGATTGATTTACCTCAGGACAAGTGGCTGGAATATTATTCACGACATTTTAATACGGTTGAGATCAATAATACTTTTTACTCATTTCCCAAAAAGGAGAATTTACATAAATGGATGGAGAAAACACCAGATGGTTTTAAATTTTCCATTAAGGCCAACCGTTATTTCACCCATTTGAAAAAACTTAATACAGATGAGGATTTTTTGAAAAGATTGTATGAATTTAATAAAATAATTAATAAAGCCAAAAATAAAGTGGATTGCATTCTTTGGCAGTTGCCGGCTAATTTCCATAAAAATATATCTAAGATCCGCTCTTTTTGTGCCAAACTTGACCGGACAGTGAATCAGGTTATTGAATTTCGTCATTACTCATGGTTTGATGAAGAAGTTTATGATGTACTTAGAAATGAGAGTATAGCATGGTGTATGATTTCAGCACCCAGTGGATTGCCCGAAGATCAGGTTACAACCTGCAAGACTGGTTATATCAGATTTCATGGCAAAACCAAATGGTATGATTATCACTACACTGATGCTGAACTTGAAGAGTGGAAAAAACGGTTGGATAATCTTACCGGTATCGAACATCTGTATGTATATTTTAATAATGATAAACATGGCAACGCGGTAAAAAATGCCCGTAAACTTAATTGCCTTTTCAATTATCAATGCCTGTAAAGGATATAAGTCACTCTATTTTTATTTAAATAAACATGCGCAGGTACATAGACAAGAAATAGAGAAAGTACTAGAAGAAATAGCTGATCTTCTGGATATGAAGGGAGAAAATAAGTTCAGGATCCATATCTTACTGTGATGCGGCAAGGGCCATATCGGGAATGACTGAACAAATTCCTGCATCACTGATTGAGATCATAAAACTCGAACAATTGGGACCAAATAGGATTCGTATGTTGAATGAAGAGCTAAATATAAAATCAATTGAAGATTTGAGAAGAGCCTCGGAGAAAGGAGATATTGAAAAGCTGGAAGGATTCGGGAAGAAAACAACGGAAAATATCCTGAGAGAAATAGAAGAATGAATTGTAGAGTTATTTCCACATTTTATATCGATAAATCCACAATAACTAAAAGCTAACTGGATTATTGATACCTAAATAATAATCAATTTTGCCGTAAATATTACCACTCACAGCCATGGCAACTTTTACATTTTTATGATCATTTTTTTGGCATATAATTTATAATTATAAAATCAGGAGTGTTAATAATGAAATGACTCCTAAAAAATAACAAAAGTAAATAGCATGATTAAATTTAGTATAAATCATGTATAATATAGACTATTCTCATAATTTGGTTTTTAATATAAAGAATTTATGAACCGGGAAAATAGTAGTAAAATAGAGATTATTCTCGATCCTGAAATTGATAAAGAGATCGAAAGAATCCAGTCAGAAATAAATGATGAATTAGGTAAACCTGTTTATACTAAAGCTGAACAGATTTCACGTATGATAAAATTTGGAATTATTGCATATAAAAAAGTGAAAAATGGATATTAACATTTAAAATTTTATATACTTATGGAACGAAAATCAAAGATCACAAAAACCGGTTCGTTAAAATCAGTAACAGGAGATTCTCATTCAGAGAGAAAGAACCCGGGTGCTATTAAACAAACTCCCAGTCCTAAAAAAAAAAGTGCCAGCAGAGTTTTTCAGAATCTATCCTCAAAAGGAGATAATCCAACTACTGAACATCAAAAAAGTACAGAGGAAAAAATTCGCGAAAGAGCTCATCAGATTTTTCTTGATAATGGCAGTATATCCGGATCTGAAATAGAGAACTGGTTGCAGGCTGAAAGGGAAATGAATGAAGAAACGGATGAATAATTATTCCGATATGAATATATAATGGTAAATATCAGGGAAATGTTACTATGGACGTTGGCACATGGGCAAGGTAATATTTAGTTTCACATCACAGTAAATAAAGGTAATGACATCTTAATATTTAGGTATGAGAATAGGTTTGTTTTCATGGGAAACTATGCACTCGATCAGTGTTGGGGGTGTGGCTGTACATGTTTCGGAACTGGCAAATGCATTGCATAAAAGAGGTCATGAGGTTCATGTATTTACACGTCCTGCTTATGGATATGGAGGAGTCTCTCTGATTAAAGGAGTTTATTATCACTATTGTAAATTTGATATGCATCCCGACTTTATTGAAGAAATTAATAATTTGTGCCATTCTTTTTTCTATCATTTCTTTGAAGCAGAAGATCAATTCGGCAGGTTTGATGTTGTTCATGCACATGACTGGTTAACTAGTAACGCTGCCGTATGGATCAGGGAGGGTTGCGGAAAGAAAATGTTACTGACGATGCATTCCACAGAATATGGACGATGTGGAAATCGTTTTTATGATGGAAGATCCAATTGTATCCGGGATCACGAAAGAAATGGGATACAAAATGCTGATAATGTTATCACCGTTTCAAATGCACTTAAAAAAGAATTATGCTGGATTTATGAAGTGCCTTTTGCTAAGGTTGCAGTGATTTATAATGGTATTCACCCCTATAATTATAATGGCATGTTTGCATCAGAAGATATCCGTAACAATATTAATATAGGGATGTCAGATCCTTTCATTTTATTTGTCGGTCGTTTAACCGAGCAGAAAGGCCCTGACATTTTGATAAATTCTATTCCCTGGATTTTACATTATTATCCCAGTGCAAAATTTATATTTGCTGGTGATGGAGATCAAAAAGAAATGTGCCAAAACATATCCAGATATAAAGGTTTGGATTTCTCAACCAGATTTCTCGGTCATATTAATGGCCATTTTTTGAAGTATTTATTCAAAACATCCGACCTTGTGGTAGTCCCAAGCAGGAATGAACCCTTTGGAATCGTTATCCTGGAGGCATGGGATGCAAAAAAACCGGTTGTTGTAACAAAAAATGGAGGGACAACAGAGTTTGTTATAAATGATGTAAATGGTCTTCATATGGATCTTAATCCGGAATCAGCAGCCTTGGGCATATTAAATGTATTGGATGATGCAAAAAAAGCCTTAATGATGGGTAAGAATGGCAATAAATCATTAAGCATGTTTAACTGGGATGTAATTGCAGAGCAAACAGAAGCTATTTATAATATATAAGGAAATACTTATTTTGTTCAGATTATCAATGCACTGTAGATAGAGGCTTTACTCACAGATGATATCGTATAACATTAACCGGGGTAAATGAGTTCGACAACGGCTTACCTGACCTGCTGATAAAAGATATACCACCTGCTACTGATCATACTGAGCTTGAAGTAAAGCAACCCCGTGTTTATTATGGTGAACGCACCCTTGAACATGTCATAGTCAATTCCAAACAAGAGGAATTTGATTATCCGGTGGGAGAAGAAAATGTTTACTATTCTTATACCGGAAATGGGGGTGTGGTATTCAGTAACTTCTGGCGCAGACTACTATCCGGCTGGAAGCTTGACGGTACCAGGCTATTGTTCTCAGGAGTTCCTAAGAAAGACGGTATAATCCCATCCTCATCATTTTGCCGTCATGCCGCCATCAATAGAGTAAATAGCTCCCGTAATAAAACTGCTCTCATCACTGGCCAGGAAGGTTGCAAGTTTCGCAATATCATTGTTTTCTGCATACCTGCCTAAAGGGATCATCTGCTCAAACTGCGACCTTGCTTCTTCTCCTGATTCAGGATTAAAGCCCTTTTCAAGAGAACGCATCATTCTGTTATCAACAGGCGATGGATTGATGGAATTAACCCTGATATTCTTACCGGCCAGTTCAAGTGCCACTGATTTAGTCAGACCTCCAAGCGCATGTTTGCTGGCAACGTAAGCACTGACATTTGCAGTTCCCCGAAGACCTGCAACAGACGAGGTAATAATTATGCTGCCTCCTCCCTGCATCAGCGGAATAATATATTTCATGCCAAGCCATGCCCCTCTTACATTAACAGCCATCACTTTATCGTATTCTTCAACAGGATAATCGGTGATTGGTTTAACGACACCCTCTATGCCGGCATTGTTGAAAAATATATCTACTTTTTTTAAATATTTCTCTGCATCACCGGCATATTTTTTTACTGTTTCTGCATTGCTTACATCAGCAGTAGAATAGTATATATTCTTCTCGCCCAGTTCTTTCACTGCTGCTTTAAGATCTTCCTCCTTGAGATCTACCAATAACACACTGGCTCCTTCCCTGAGAAATCTTTCTGCTGTTGCTTTTCCAATACCACCCGCTCCACCGGTTATTACTGCTGTCTTGTTTTCGAGTCTTTTCATTTTACTATTTTTTGTTTAAAACACTTTATTGAATTATCAATTTATATCAAATTATTACAAGAATTGAACCGTTCAAAAAGGATTTCTGAAATAAAAATTGTATTGTCCCGGAGCACCCTGTTATGCTTATAGATCCGTAATCTAAGTTGTGGGCATTTATCAGATATTGCAAATCTTATCTGGTAACCAAGTGTAATTAATTCCACAGCTTTTTCCACAGATAGTGTACACTTTTCCACAGTCAGGATTTTAATCGTGCATAACCCCGCGATTGATAATATGGTAAGTTTTTTTCACAATATATGAAGCATCATGTAGGATGGTAATTGTTATATCCTTAAAATACCGGATATGCATGGTGGCTGCAAAGCCTTTAAGGTAAATATTCTGCTTATTAATGAAAGTTGTAGAAATTCATCCCCATTAATTATTTTCTTATGTTGAGGAAAAACCATAGTGTGAGTCATTAAGACTTGATTTTTAAATTTTGGCATGATCTTTTAAATAAATCTTATAATGTACTATATGTAGTACCTATAGCTTCAAATATTAAATGTACATAGCAGAATATATATCTGTTAGGTGAAAGCATTATTAATGTTTTATCTGAGGAGAAGTCTGAAAATTATTATCAAGGATTGATATCACAGAAATTGCTTTTAGAATAAATTTAAAATTTTATCCGATATTTTTTGACTGTTGAACTCTTCCTATATTAAAAATCTTTAAACGCTATCATCTGATCCTTAATTTGAAAAAAAACAAACATAAAAGTAGAATTTTAAACCGGTTATTATGAAAACAATAAATATTGATAATTTAAAGAGTGTCCTGGAAAAAACCTCCAATGTAATCCTCATTGAAGTTCTGAATGAAGAAGAATACAAGAAAGGACATATCCCAAGGGCTATTAATATACCCTTAGGGAAAATAGCCACAGAGGTGGGTAAACGTTTTGGAAAGGGCCAGGAAATTATTGTTTATTGCTCAGATTATCAATGTACTTCAAGTAAAACAGCGGCTGAGAAGTTAGAAAGTCTCGGCTATTCTAACGTATACAGGTACGAAGGGGGTAAAAAAGAATGGCACGAAAAAGGGAATCCTTTAGAGACATAAATAAAGACACTATTAAAAGCTGGGTTATAAAGTCAATTTTCTGGTTGAGAATCTATAGATTGTGGGCAAGTTTTATTTAATCTTATAATCCAAAATTATGGAAAGTAATAAAAAAGACATCCGTGACATTGAAAATCAGGAATGGTTAGATTCATTAAATTATATCATAGAGAATGAAAGCCCGCAGAGGGTTCAGGAGATTTTAGAAATTCTTCAGAAAAGATCTCATGAAGTTGGACTTCATCCGGGCTTTTGCAAAGACACTTCTTATATTAACACTATTTCCGTTGAGGATGAGTTACCTTATCCCGGAGACAGGGATCTTGAGAGGAAAATAAAAAGTATCATACGCTGGAATGCTATGGCTATGGTAGTTCAGGCAAACAGAAAGCAGGAAGGAATTGGTGGTCACATTTCTACATATGCTTCCTGTGCCACCCTGTTCGAGGTAGGGTTTAACCATATATTTAAAGGAAGTGATGAAGAAGTGGGAGCTGATATTTTATATTTTCAGGGGCATGCTTCACCGGGAGTTTATGCGCGTTCTTTCCTTGAAGGGAGATTAAGCAGGGAACAATTAGAGAATTTTCGCCGGGAGCTATCTGATGGGAAGGGGCTTTCATCTTATCCTCATCCCCGCTTAATGAATGATTACTGGCAATTTCCAACCGTATCGATGGGACTTTCCGCCATCAGCGCCATTTATCAAGCCCGTTTTAATAGATACCTGAATGATAATGGAATGTCGGATAATACAGATCAAAAGGTATGGGCTTTTTTAGGAGATGGTGAAATGGATGAACCGGAAGCAATGGGCGCCCTTACGCTTGCTTCAAGAGAAGAATTGGACAACCTGATTTTTGTGGTTAATTGTAATCTTCAGCGCTTAGATGGCCCGGTAAGAGGAAATGGATCTGTTATTAATGAACTGGCAGCAGCTTTTAAAGGTGCTGGTTGGAATGTTATCAAGGTTCTATGGGGTAGTAATTGGGATCCGCTTTTCAAGAAAGATAAAAGAGGCGTGCTTAAAAAGCGAATGAGTGAAATCGTTGATGGGCAGTGGCAAAGATATTCCGCAAGCGATGGGAAATATATACGTGAGGATTTTTTTGGGAAAAGTAAAGAACTATCGGATCTGGTTAAAGAGATGAGTGATGAAGAAATTGTAAAACTGCAACGTGGTGGGCATGATCCGGTGAAAGTATTTAATGCATACAAAGCCGCACAAAAACATAAAGGTTCTCCAACAGTTATACTTGCTCATACTGTTAAAGGTTATGGACTGGGTGAAGCTGGAGAAGGAAGAAACATTACCCATCAGCAAAAAAAACTCAATGAGGAGGAACTCATCCATTTTCGTGAACGTTTCGATATCCCAATATCCGATAAGGAAGTTGTGAATGCACCTTTCTTCCGGCCGGATGATGACAGTGAAGAAGTCAGGTATATCATAAAGCAACGTGAAAAACTCGGAGGTTTTATACCAAAAAGAAATACAAAGAATCCCGAATTCAAAATGCCTGATGATGCAGTATTCAAAGAATTTCTGGAGGGATCCGGGAAAAGACAGGTTGCAACAACCATGGCAGGGGTTCAACTTCTCTCCAACTTGTTGAAAGATAAAAATACCGGTAATAAGATTATCCCCATTGTACCGGACGAATCACGCACATTCGGACTGGACGCATTATTCAGGCAAGTAGGCATTTATGCACATAAAGGACAATTATACGATCCTGTTGACCGGAAAAATCTGCTATATTACAAGGAAGCAAAAGACGGAGCCATCCTGGAGGAGGGTATTACTGAAGCCGGATCAATGGCCTCCTTTATAGCCGCAGGTACAGCCTATTCAACACATAATATACATTGCATTCCTTTTTTTATATTTTATTCCATGTTTGGGTTTCAACGAATAGGGGATTTAATATGGGCCGCCGCTGATGCAAGGGCAAGAGGATTTATGCTGGGAGGAACTTCCGGTCGCACAACGCTCGCGGGGGAGGGACTGCAGCATCAGGACGGTCACAGTCACCTTTTAGCCTTGTCTGTACCTTGTGTAAAAGCATATGATCCTGCTTATGCTTACGAAATGGCTGTGATCATTCAGGAAGGAATGAAGCGGATGTATAGCGAAGGAAAAGATGAAATGTATTACATCACCATAATGAATGAGAAGTATGAAATGCCTCATATGCCAAAGAGCAAAGGAATCAGGGAAGGAATTATAAAGGGAATGTATAAATACAAGTCTGCCAGAAGCAATAAATATAATCTTAATTTGCTGGGTAGTGGAGCTATCTTGAACGAAGCATTAAGAGCAACTGATATATTGAAAGATAAATATGGTATATCGTCCAATGTGTGGAGTGTAACCAGTTATAAACAATTATATGATAACGCCAGGGAAACAGAACGTTATAACCGTCTGAATCCTGAAAAAGAAAAGAAATCATATATTCAGGAATGTGTAGGGACAGAAAAAGGTTTTTTTATCGCTGCCAGCGATTATTTAAAGGCCTTGCCTCTTATTGTATCAGATTGGTTTCCCGGGTCTTTCATAGCTTTGGGTACCGACGGTTTTGGTTTGAGCGACACCAGGGAAAAATTACGTGATCATTTCGAAGTTAGTGCAAATCATATTGTTTGGGCTGCATTGCTCTCACTGTATAAGGAAAAGAAAATTGATAAAAAAATAATTAATAATGCTACGAAAGACCTGAAACTTGATAAGAATCAAAAATCTTCTGCCAACTGTTGAATACAACTTTTAATTTATGAATAAAACTAAATTTTATACGATGAAACCTCCATGATTGCGGCAAACGCAACTTAGCGTAGCGATCTCACGAACGAAGTGAGTAAACCGCATGAATAAAAATATGGAGGTTTGACTTCGTCGAGCCCTGCGGGGTTCATGCCCATTTGCCCATAGGCAAATAGAACTTATTGATTTGCAATAATATAATTAATATTTGTACGCATGAAAAAAGAAATAAAAATACCGGAGATCGCTGAAAATGTTGATACAGGCACTCTGGCCAGAATATTGGTTTCAAAAGGTGATACCGTGGAAAAAGATCAGGCTCTGGTTGAGGTGGAAACGGATAAAGCAGCCACTGACATCCCCTCGCCATATAGCGGCAAGGTAGAAGATATCAAAGTAAAGGAAGGAGATGAAGTCAAGGTTGGACAAACCATCCTGATTCTTGAAGTTAATGAGGAAGAAACGACTGACGTGAAAGAAGAAAAAGGGATGGAACAGGATGAGGAAAATGATTCAAAGAAAGATGAGGGAAAAGATGAGGAGAAGGAGAAGAGAGAGGAGAAAGTTAAAGAGGATAATCATGATAAAGAAGGTCATACAAGGCCTGCAGAAGAGGAAGAAAAGAATGACAAGGATACAAGTGTGGAAAGCAAAGAAGATCAAAAAGAAATAGAAAATATACAAGGTGATAATTTACCTGCATCTCCTTCTGTGCGGAGGCAGGCCAGAGAGTCCGGAGTCGATCTGCTAAAGGTGAAAGGCACCGGACCGGGCGGGCGGATCACTTCTGATGACGTAACCTCATATGCTGAAAAACAAAAAGAAGGAACGGATAAAAAGGAAATAAGCGACAAGGAATCAGGCCTGCCTGATTTTTCTGAATTTGGTAATATTTCCAGGGAACCTATGAGCCAAATCCGTAAAATTATTGCCCGCCGTATGCAGGAATCCTGGAAGGAAATTCCTCATGTAACCCAATTCGATGAAAGTGATATAAGTCGTATGGAAGAATTCCGACAGAAAAATAAGGATGCCTTTGAACAAAACGATGGGAAACTCACCATAACTTCCATTCTGTTAAAATTATCAGCTTTTGCTTTGCAGAGATTTCCCCGTTTTAATTCCAGCATTGATTCTGAAAATAATGAAATAATCTTTAAGCAGTATGTTAATATTGGAGTTGCTGTAGATACAAGGTATGGTTTAATTGTGCCGGTAATCAAAGATGTGGATAAGAAATCACTGGAAGAACTATCAGTTGAACTTACTCAGTTAGCCGAAAAAGCCCGTAATAAAAAGATCTCCCCGGATGATCTGTCAGGAGGTAATTTTACTGTTTCAAATCTGGGAGGGGTTGGTGGCACAGCCTTCACCCCAATTGTTTATTCTCCACAGGTAGCCATTTTAGGGGTCTCAAGGGGAATTTTTAAGAGGATTTATCGTGGTGGCAGATTTCGTAAGCGCTTGATAATGCCATTATCTCTTTCGTATGATCACAGGGTAATTGATGGAGCAGAGGGTGCTCGTTTCCTTCGGTGGATGTGTAATGCATTGGAGGACCCCTTTGGAATTTTAAAATAAAATAAATAACATGCAAAGGAAGAATAAAAATGAACCGCATGAACTGGTAATTATTGGTGCCGGTCCTGGAGGTTATCGCGCAGCATTTATGGCTGCTGACCTTGGAATCAGGGTTACTTTAATCGATCCGGAAAAAAATCCCGGAGGTTTATGTCTATACAGAGGTTGTATTCCCACCAAAGCACTGTTGAATCTGGCTAAAATTAAACAGGCTGCATTAAATGCAAAAAGCATGGGGATACATTTTAACACACCCTCAGTAGAAATAAAAGAAATAGCCCGTTGGAAAGATAAGGTGGTGCAAAATCTCACGAATGGAATAGGTCAGCTGGTGAAGACTCATAAGATTAATTACCTGGAAGGCTATGCTCATTTTGTGGATTCAAAGACACTGGAATTTGAGGATGAAAATGGTAAAAAGCAAGAGATATCGTTCCGGAATGTTATCATTGCCACCGGGGTCCAGGCACTTGAATTACCGGGCATTAAGAATAACGGAAAAAGTATTATTGGACCTACAGAGGCCCTTGAGTTAAATGACATTCCCGAAGAATTGCTTATTGTCGGCGGTGGCTATATCGGCCTGGAAATGGCGGTAATTTATGAAGCTCTCGGTTCAAGTGTTTCTATTGCAGAGCTTACTGACGGATTTTTGCCCGGAGTGGACAGAGATCTGATTGATGAATTTAACAGAATCCGCAAGACAAAATTCAAGGAAGTATTACTATCTACTTCTTTGAAAAAGGTAAAGGAGGAAAAGAATAGTTTGAATGTTAGATTTGAAGATAAAGACGGTAAAGAATTCTCCAGAACTTATAATAGGGTCCTTGTAGCCATCGGGGCAAAACCAGATCATTCGAAACTTGCACTGGAAAATACTGATATAGAAACGGATGAGAACGGATTCATCAAAGTTGATCAACAGCAAAGAACAAATATCCGGAATATCCTGGCTATAGGAGATGTTACAGGAGGACCCTTACTGGCCCACAAAGCCACATATGAAGGCAGATTGGCTGCAGAGGTTATCGCAGGGAAAAGATCTGCGAACGATGCACAGGTAGTTCCTTCAGTAATTTATTCTCAACCCGAAATAGCCATTTGCGGCTTATCTGAAAATGAAGCAAAGAGAAAGGATATTAATTATAAAATTGCGAAATTTCCATGGTCTGCATCGGGTAGGGCAGCCACCTTAAATAATAGCGCAGGGTTTACAAAATTATTGATAGATCCTGAAAGCGAACGTATTCTGGGGGCAGGCATCATTGGGGAAGATGCAGGTGATGTAATTCCGGAACTGACGTTAGCCATAGAAATGGCTGCCACTGCCTCCGACCTTGCATTGACTATTCATCCGCATCCCACACTCTCTGAAACAGTTATGGAAGCAGCAGAGATGTATCTCGGTCATCCTGCACATACGATTAATAAAAAGTAACTATACTGATGATGACAATTATTATCATTCTGGGATTACTGTGTTTTACCTTTATCTTCTCTATTAATAATAAGATTACAACACTATACATCGAAATATCATGCCAGTACCATGAGCATTTTAAGGATATCATCCTGCTATACGTCATATAATTTACATTGATGAATTCAGGAATAGCTGGAATTAAACTGTTCCTGAATAATTGCAAAACTTAAAAATCAAGATTAGATCTTAAGAAAGTCATATATAAAAAGGAATAATGAATTAATTATTATGAGAAATATATGAATCCTGAGAAAAACATTAAAATAGAGATCATTCTCGATCCTGAAATTAGATAGAGAGATCGAAAGAATCCAGTCAGAAATAAATGTCATTAAACTCCAGAGCAAGTGGCACGTGAATGTGGAATTACACAAGCATAATAAATTTAAATAAAATGAAACATTGCAAACAATACTTAAAACTATGCATATTTATAATATTGACTATCGCACATCCTGTTCATGGACAATATTTTGGAAAGAACAAGGTCAATTATGAATTGTTTCCTTTTAAGATTTACAAAACACCTCATTTTCAAATATACCACTATCTTGATAATGAGGATGTAATAGAGGATATGGGACAGCTCGCGGAGCGATGGTATCAGAGACACCAAGTCATCTTTCAGGACACTTTCAAAGAAGCCAGTCCCATTATTATTTACAATAATCATGCTGATTTTCAGCAAACAACGGTAATTCCAAGTATCATTGGAGTAGGAACAGGCGGAGTAACTGAAGGATATAGGAACAGAGTGGTAATGCCTGTCATGAAATCCAAAAGAGAAACTGATCATGTGCTGGGACACGAATTGGTGCATGTATTTCAATACAAGATGTTCAAGAATATTGATACCTTGAACTTACAATCCATTGGCGATATTCCTCTTTGGATGATAGAAGGTCTGGCTGAATATATGTCTATTGGTCGTTCCGATCCGCAAACAGCCATGTGGATGAGAGATGCTGTATTAAATGACGATATTCCCACCATAAGGGACATGACCCGAAGACCGGATAAGTACTTTCCCTATCGCTATGGTCATGCTTTCTGGTCTTATATTACCTCCATATGGGGAGATGTAGCGATTAAACCCCTTTTAATCGCGAGCGGAATGTATGGACATGAAAGAGCAATTGACAGCATTCTCCTTGTTAATGCCGATACACTTTCAGTAATGTGGAGAGAGGAAATTATCAAAACCCATCAACCATATCTTAATCAGGTTAATGGAAAGCCAGGGGGTGAAAAAATATTTGATACTCCGGGAGCAATAAACATTGCCCCGTCAGTAAGTCCTGATGGCCGTTATGTTATTTTTCTGGCCGACAGGGATGTGATTACCATTGATTTTTACGTTGCAGACATACGTAAGAAAAAGATACTCAGAAGACTTACCCGTGATATAAAAGACACACATATTGATAATTACAGTTTTATGGAGTCAACAGGTACATGGTCCCCCGACAGCAGGCAATATGCTCTGTCTTTGTTTTCCGGAGGAAGGAAGAAATTAATGATATTTAACATTGATGAAAGGAGTCCCGGGCAAATTTTGGAATTAGAGGGCCTGGATTATTTCGATAATCCTGCATGGTCCCCCGACGGGAAATCGATTCTTTTGGCAGGTCTGAATAACGGCCAGAGTGATTTATACCTTTACACTTTGGAGACAAATGAACTGAAGCAACTTACAGATGATTATTATTCCGATCTTCATCCAGCATGGTCTCCTGATGGAAACAAGGTTGTATTCATCAGTGACAGAGGATCTTATACTAGTTTTGAAAGGATAATATATGGTAATTACAGGTTATGTCAGTACCACCTTCAGGAAGATTCCATTGAAATCTTTCCTGTATTTCCCGGTGCGGATATCTTTAATCCACAATATGCCGCAGATGGTAATAATATTTATTTCGTATCGACTGCCAGAGGAATTCAAAATATATATGAATATAATCCCGGAACTAATACATTATATCGCCTGTCAGATTTTTCAACCGGTGTAAGTAGTATATCAGAATTGTCACCTGCATTTAGTATGGCTCGCGACAAAAATTTAATGATTTATGTGCTGTACGAAAAAAAAGGATACGCGATTTACAAAGCCGATCCGGATGAATTTTCGAAACAAATAGTACAGCCCGGGATGATTGATCATTCTGTTGCAAACCTGGTAACCGAGTCTCGAATGTACAATCCATCTTCAGTGAATGAAAACCTTAAAAGCTATTACCTTGAAGATAAATCAAAATTTACAACCAAACCTTACCAGTCGGAATTTAAGCTCGAAACCATTGGTAGCGCCGGCATTGGGGTAGGTTTTGATCAAAACAATACAGCCGCTTCAGGTGGAATTAGTTTTCTTTTCAGTGATATTTTAAAACGAAACCAACTTTTTACTGCTCTGCGTGTACAAGGAAGGTTAATAGATGTCGGAGGGCAGGCGGTTTATATTAATCAAAAGAAACGGATGAACTGGGGGGTATCATTTAGCCACATACCATACCTGTCTGTTGGTTCATTTATCCGTCGCGACACTATTGAAGAACTGCCTGTTATTGATATTGTTCATATGGAAACACGTATATTTCAAGATGAAGTGAGTCTTTTTGGAATTTACCCTCTTTCGAAAAAACTACGTTTCGAAGCCGGAATAAGTGGGAGTCACTATAGTTTCAGGATTGACAGTATAAATTATTATTATTCGGGGCGAATTTTTTTAGGTGAAGATAAGACTCAACTTGATTCTCCCGATCCCTTCCAGCTTTATAATGCATACATTGCCTATGTGGGTGATAATACTCATTTTGGATTTACTTCTCCTTTAAGAGGATACCGGTATCGAATACAACTTGGAAGAACGCAGGGCAGGGTGAAATACTGGGGGATACTGGGAGATTACAGAAATTATTATTTTTTCAAACCTGTTGGACTGGCTTACCGGGTGATGCATTATGGACGCTACGGAGAAGATGCCCAGGGCTTCCAGCCCCTTTTTCTGGGATATCCTTATTATGTAAGGGGATATGAATACAGGTCTATTGTTGAGACGCGCTGCAGCGATGGGGAATGTCTCGATGTCAACCAGATTATCGGTAGTAAATTGATGGTGGCCGGAGCTGAAGTCAGACTTCCTTTCAGCGGTCCCAGGAGACTGGCCCTGATCAAATCCCGGTATTTCTTTTCCGATCTTGTTATGTTTGTTGATGGAGGTCTGGCATGGCATGATTTCGATCGAATTGATATTAAATGGAAACCTTCCGGAGATAAACATATTCCTGTTTTCAGTACAGGAATTTCAATTAGAATAAACCTCCTGGGATTCCTGATCATTGAACCCTATTATGCCATCCCATTCCAACTAAAAGACAATAGAATTGGACATTTGGGAATAAATTTATTAAGCGGAGGTTGGTAAATACGGGAAATCAATAAGAAAGCCTCCGCATGTAAAGCTGCAATCATTATTCCTTGAACAGAGTTATTTCGTTAAAAAAGATGTGGAAAAAAGTTACGACTGGCTCTCTGATATGTAAAATATGGTTGAAGGCTTAACGGCGGAGGCTTTTGTTAGTACTTCAGAAAGAAATTATATAGATCATAAAATTTAAATCATCATTGGGATACTTGGATGTCGTTCAATTGTAAACGTAAGTGGCAAAACAAACAGGGAAGATACATTTGTGCCATTAACTTCCGCTGGTTTCCAACTCCCGGAAGTTTCCATGACTGCTTCTTTCGTACTCTCTTTTAAATCATTTACATACCTGTCCATACTTGATTCAATATTTTCAGTAACATAAATATTAGAAATTTCTCCATTAGAATCAACAACAAACCTGGCATATACAGTTCCTTCCACACCCCAATTCTTAGCTTTCTGAGGATATTTGAGATATTTTAGCAGTTCTGATTTAAAATCATTTTTACCGGAAACTATGTATAGAAAACATTTGTTTTTAGAATAGTCAATTGAATATCTTGGATAGTTTAGTTTTCTTTCAGAAGCTATTAATTGCATTAGGATATATTTCCTAAGAATTATAGATTAATTAGAGACATTGGCTGGCATAAAAATGGAGTGAATTCTTATATGGTGGATTCCTTATTTTAACTTGCATGCCACGCTGAGCAAGTGCTTTGATTGTTGAATCATATGAGGGTCTTCACAATATTCGATCACAAAAGCCATCCATTCATCTTTAAGTCTCTTATCAAGTTGATGGTACAACTCGAATCTCTCGCCAAAGACACCTTCTGCACCAGCCAGATGAAGAGGTTTTAGCCCTGCCTTTTCGATAAGCGGATTGATTTCTTCCGGATGGGTAAAATATGCATTGGTAAAATACTCGGTGGCTTCCACGAAGCGATTGTCAGTACCGGTTTCCCATAGTTTCTTCGCTCCGTCAGGATAAAGGATCCCCTCCGGATTATGCTTTATGCCATATACCAGTGCCCCTCCTCGTGTCATGAATGATGAAAATACGAGACCACCGGGTTTAAGATTGTTATTGGCAAGAGTGAGCACTTTCAGACGCTTTTCTTTGCTGATCATATGATATAAAGGGCCCAGGATAAAGATACCATCCCACTTTTTTTGCCCCCACCTTTTACTTTCCAATGCATCCGACCTTTCAATGAACAAAATATTGTCGTGAAAATTCAAACGTTGTTTTACCAATTCAATATTTTTATCAGACAAGTCATTCAATCCTAAATAATATCCCATGTTCAGCAGAACCGCGGCTATACGTCCGGTGCCGCAGGCTACATCAAAAAGATGATCCCCCGGATGAAGGTATTTTCTGACAAAGTGCATAGTTACCGGAATCTCAAATGGATGTTCATCGAGTCGATGGTCTTCTTCCTCCATATGATTATTGTAATATTCTCTTACATCATTTATTCTTTTCATAAGTTCACTCTTTGAATACTTTCAATTAGCCTGGTAAGGAAAATCTCATCAACAATTATTGCAGTTATTCCATTAATCACAAATTGTATACCTACCGCAAGTAATAAAAAACCCATGATCTTAGAGAGTGCGTTCATTCCGGTTTTACCAAAAAACTTTAATACTTTATCTGAAGTCCTTAGAGTTAAAAATGCTATAAGTACAACAATGAAAATTCCCAGAATAATTGCTATATTGTCAGTCAATTTGTCTGTACCTGCTGATAATCCAATAGTTACTGCTATAGCGCCAGGGCCGCTTAAACTTGGCATGGCGAGAGGAGTGAATGATACGTCTCTTTTTTGTTTTGCCTCTTTTTTGGCATCCGATTCCAGCTCATCTGCCTTATCTTTTAACATCGAAAAAGCTACACGTATTACCATTAATCCACCTGCTATTCGAAGCCCTGGAATGGATATGCCGAAAAACTCCATGATCAGGGTACCGGTAATCAAAAAAGCAACAAGTATTCCGAAAGCATAAACCGCTGCTTTAAAGGCCTGGTTTTGCCTTTCCTTTTTAGCGATGCCCGCTGTTATTGACATGAATAATGCAGCAGTACTTACCGGATTAGTGATAGGTAAAAGAGCTACTATTGTAGCCAGTGCTATATTAAACCACTCTAACATAACTGAAATGAAACCTTCTATGAATAAAACCCTTTATATATTTTAATTGTTTTCAATCTCTATAAGTGAAAAAAAAATGTGAAAATATCCTGCCAAAAACTTCTTTCTATAATATACTTCTCAACAGTGAGGTTTTGTTCGCCCTCGCTTCCAGCCGTTTTGAAATAAATGCATTAACCCATAATAAGAATATTATGAATTCTGTACGTTGGATATTAATGAGGAATTATTTCTCTATGTGAGGAGATTCTTCCACAGTCGCGGATAACCCCACTTTTCTTCCCGGATGACTTTTATGCAAACATGATCTATCGGGAACCATAATATAGTTCATACGCATTTCTGAAATTGGGGTGATATTCCCCAATCAGGGAGCGTGGCGACCCTGAATATTTGCGGGATTCAGTATTGATATGTATTTATATATTTGTATATGAGATATTTGAGATTAGGAGGCAGATATTTTGTTTGTTTTTGGCATATAATTTTCAAAATATTTATAATAGTGTTATGCCTTTAGCACGAAACAATTATAAATGGGTAGTTATTTGCCTTTTCAATTGTCCATATATACTTTGCATTTTAATTTGCCCGGCAACACTATATTATTTTGGATAAATTAAATCTTGAAATTGGCACAAAAGTAATTGGTTCATCAACATATTATTAATCTGCATAAACAGGAGGCATCTTCCCTTATGTTTACGCTTTAAAATCAGTAAGCTATGAATTTTCCCATCATCTTTTTTTCAGCATTTTTCGCCCTTGTATTTGCCGCTATACTTGCATTAGGTTTAAGGAGAAGAGGGCCGGGTCCTGCAAACGGGATTCTTTTTCTGTTTCTCATTATTTTTATGTTCACTTGGGCATTCGGTTCATGGATGAAGCCAATAGGACCTACTTATTGGGATGTTTCATGGCTGGGTTATCTGCTAATCGCTTTTTTCCTGATGCTCTTGCTGGGAGCATTGATCCCACCATCCCCTCCCCGGAGCCGGGTCATTACCAAATCGGAACTGGATGAGGAAGTAAGGAGGGATAGAGCCTCAAGTGCAGTTGAGGTTACATTCGGAATCTTTTTTTGGTTTATGATAATAGCCCTTTTTGTCCTGGCCATTATCAGTTTGATTCGGTAGGAGATGCCTCAGGTAATATTTGGTTAGGCTTTGAGGAAGCCTTGCTGAGATGTATGAACGATATACTTTATAATTTTTTTATTATGAGAAAGAATGACAAATCAGAAAGGAACGGATTGCTATCAAAAAAACAATTTCTTCAGTTGGCAGAGTTTCATGGCAGAAATTGTATTTCCATTTATATACCCACTGCCAGAGCAGGTGAGGAAGTGGATAGCAAAATGGGACAGCGAAGACTCAATAACCAATTGAAAGCTTTAAAGGGGACACTGGAGGAACATGGACTGAGTGAAAATGAGATACAGGAGGTTATTAAACCTGCGGCTGAGCTTTTGGAGGATACTCACTTCTGGAGAAACCAGTCTGATGGTCTGGCCATCTTTCTTCATGAAGATAAAATGGAGTATTATACCCTGCCACTGAATTTTAACGAGAGATACTTTGTTGCGGATCATTACTACCTTTTACCCCTTATTCCTCTGTTCAACGATGACGGCAGGTTCTTCCTCCTGGTGCTTAGCCAGCAGAAAGTAAAACTGTTTGAAGGATCAAGGTATGCTATAAGCGAAATATTCATGGAAGATTTGTTGCCAGGTAAACTGGAAGATGCAGTAGGGTATGATTATGAGGAAAAATCACTACAGCATAGAAGCGGGCAGGGGGGTGATGCCGGTGCTATGTTTCACGGTCAGGGTGAGGGTAAAGACGACAAAGAGCAGGAAATAGAAAAATATTTCCGGACAGTTGATAAGGGATTAATGAAAGTTCTGAATGATGAAAAAGTTCCATTGGTACTGGCATGTGTGGATCACTATTATCCGTTATATAAACAAGTGACCCGGTATGGTCATCTCTTCGATGGACATCTGAGGGGGAACTCTGACCATGCAGATTCCATTGAACTTCATGAGAGAGCCTGGATGCTGTTAAAGGATTATTTTAAAGGCAATCGTAAACAAAAAATCGAACAATTCCGTGACATGTCGGCAGGTGGGAAAACACTGGAGGATATCCGGGATATTGTCCCGGCATCAGTTGAGGGGCGTGTGGATACCCTGTTCATCATGAAAGGGGCAGAACGTTATGGCTTGTATGATGAAGCTCTCCGGGCTGTCCGCCTGGATGACAAACAGCTCATTAACAACATTCGCCATGCCGGTCTCTATAATATGGCTGCTATACATACCTTTCAGAACAGGGGTAGGGTGTATTTGGAAGAGCCGGAAGGAATGCCGATGAAGCAAACCGAAATCAATGCTTTGCTTAGATATTAATTGGCTAATTTTTTCAATGCTGTTTTTGCTTCTTTATAACCTTGTTGAATTAAATCTTTAACCTGCTTCGTATCAGTCATGTTAAATGAGGATAAATCCGGCTGGATTAATAAATCGGCGCTTTTGGTTTGAAAATTCGCCACTGTCATTAATGTAAAATGAAAGCTATTCATAATAACATCTAATATATTACTGGGTTTCAGGTATGAATGTCTGGCGGTCAAATCAACACCTATCACAAAATCAGCTCCCATTTCCTTTACGGTGTCTATGGGTACATTTTCAACAACTCCGCCATCAACTAAAAGTTTCGTATTTATTTCCATTGGTCGGAAAATTCCGGGGATACAGGTGCTTGCCATTACGCCATCGGCAACGGAGCCCTTTTTTAATACTATCTTCTTGCCATTTGATATATCGGTGGTAACCATCGCAAGAGGAATATCTGATTGTTCAATATTTTTCTCCCCAATATAGTCCCTAATTAAGACGCCAAGTTTTTTATTCGACAGCAATCCAAATTTAGAAAGCGATATTTTAGATATATCCATCCATTTTATTTTGGCTGCAATTTTTTGAATATCTTCTGAATTATTATTGAATGCATAGAATGCAGCAACGAATGCTCCAATACTTGTACCTGCAATGTAACTGATCTTAATATTTTTTTCCTCAAGGGCCTTTAATACACCTACATGGGCAGCGCCTAAAACTGCACCTCCTCCAAGAGCTAATCCAATTTTTTTCATTTAATTATTTTCATTATTAACAATAAGTATCCTTGTTTTTTTTGTTGAAACCCACATTGTTGGTGTTATAATACTTAACTCTTTAACACCTGTAAAACTCATTAAAAAGATCATGCCAGAATCCAAAAGTCCAGCATAAATAGTTTGTAATGTGGTCTTTTCTCAACAAAAAAGAATTTTTATTGGGGATGAATCTCTACAACTTTCCTTAATTAGCAAAGTAGTCAATCGGAAGGTTTTATTTTTTATCGTTTTAAAAATAATTTTTTAGTTCTGACATTTTAAGCCACAGAAAGGGCAGCGGCCAACGTGCGAAAATAATTGCAGGCTGTTTTAATGTCTTTAACCGCATTTGAATGATCCTTAAATTGCTCATTGGCCTTATTTTTGGTTTTGTTACTTAAAGTGCATAATTTAATCATTAACAAATTTTCATACCATGGAAACAAATTCACAGGATCGCCAAAAACAAACCAACAAATTCATGAGAATAGCTTTGGTGATTTCAGGAATTTTATTGCTTTCAGCCCTTGTTTTAATGACAATATTCATTAAACGTGGGGGGAGATTGAATGCTGAGAAACAGGATTTGCAAAGCGAAAAGGTTTTACTGGATGAGGAGAATCAGCGACTTTTATCGGAGAAAAAGAAATGCGATGAAATGTTGTCCGGGTTACAAGCCAGGATCAGCAATATGCAATCCAATTATGATGAGATGATTAAAACAAGGGATACCCGGATTTCAGTCCTCCATAACCGAAGCCGTCAGTTAGAGAAACTTAAAAAACAGATTGAGGAATACAAGGCAATGGAAGAGGAGTTTACGGCATTGCAGGGTCAGTATTCAGCTCTTTTAACTGAGAAAGAAAACCTGAATGGACAGATTGAGAAGTTATCCCTGGAAATCAAAATACTTCAGGACAGTATTGAAAATTCCCGCGGACTTCATGCTTATAACATAAGTCCTCTGACTAAGTGGGAGCGATGGTTTTGGGCCGACAGATATAATGTTTCCCGAGCCCGAAGAGTAAATGAAACAGCTATAAGCTTTGAAATAGCCGGAAATAGTTTTACTGAAACAGGAAGCCGTAAGGTTTATCTTAATATGCTGGATCCTTCGGGTTCAGTCCTTTATCCTTCCATAGAAAAGTTTTTGAATAAGGAAACCGGAGAAGAGAGTTACTTTACGCAGAAAAAAGAAATTAACTATACAGGCAGTTACCTGCCTATGAATTTTTTGGTAAAACATCCGGAACGTCTTGAACCAGGAACGTACAAGATAAAAGTATATATTGACGGTGAACTTGTCAGATCAGGGCAGATAATTTTTGAATAGAGAGTTGTATTGTCATGTGTATATTCCTGGGATAAAATCCTGAAAGTTTGATGGTTATCACGTTCACAGACCATAAGAACCCGAAAAAAGACTTTATAAATCAGTATCTTTTTTAAGATATTCTATTACCACCTCAATATCAGTAATTGTATTTTTTACCAGCTCACTGACTTCATTAAAGTCCGGTTCGATTAATGTCTTCGTTTTAATTTCAAGTAATTTTGGAATAACTGTTTCAATTTCCAGATGACGAAAAGAAGGAAGAATTTTATGAGCATGCTCTCCGATTTGTTCCCATTTTTTTTCTTGCAGATATTTTTTAAAATTACATATCGCCTCCTCTGTGTTTTCAATAAATGTATTTATGGTTTCCTCGATGAATACTCTGTCATTATTCATCATTTTTTTTAGTTCAAGCAAATTGTACGGTTTAGGATCTATCTCGCTTTTCAGTATTAATTCAGTTTTCGGTTCAGACAGATAATTTTCTTCTTCCATATCCTTTACAGAAAGTAAGGCGCAGATCTTGTTATACAGGTATATTTCCCTGAAGGGTTTAATAAGAAAATCATCAATGCCGGCTTCACTGAATTTTTTTATATGATCTTTTAAAGGTGCTGCTGT
>ENA-ORXD01000226-ORXD01000226.1-sediment-metagenome-genome-assembly--contig:-NODE-226-length-85483-cov-7.666897_pt1 | contig 85483 bp, 67 predicted proteins | sample MGYA00237862_ERZ511471 | MGnify/ENA metagenome assembly ERZ511471
TTAACTCCGTTTACATACAATCGAGAGACATCCGTTTGGGCGTCCCAGGTGCCCGCGATATGATACCAGGTATCCGGCTGAATTCCGCCGGGCAGCTTGGTGGAAATAACCATCTGCTGCGTGCCGCTGCCCAGCCGCCAGTTGATGGTATCGTCGATTAATAAGCGGAAGCCCGTCATGTCGTTATCATCATACTGTTTGTCGATAATATATCCGGAAGAAGCATCGTTAAATTTCACCCAGCATTCCACCGATAAGCTGGGATCGTTACCGGCGGGAAACAAATCCACACTGTTCTGAACTATTACTCGGTCTGTACATGAGCTGCCGCCGACGTTATGCAATCCCCAGCCGAATTTGCCTCCTGCCGCAAACGAAGCTGAACCGTCACGAACCGCCTTGCGGTAACTGCCACTGATCAAATCCAGGGCCGAGTTGCCGTCGTCGATTAGCTCATCCTCATTGAACCGCCATATCGCTAGGGTATTCTGCTCCGTCCCGTCATATTCATTCATCCAGTCATAGTTAACCTGCATCCCCGATGCGCCTTCTTCGTAAATACCGACAACCACATCAGGCAGGTAATTGGGATCGTAGCCCCAGTTAAAACAGGGGTCGGCACTGGCAACAGTATGAGTAATGCCGGTTGTTTGAAAACCTTCTATCGCAGGATCATCAACGGCCGTCACCGTAAAGGAACATTGCCAGGGCAGGGAGCTTACCACTATGGACGGGGGAGAAACACTTATCTGGTCGGTGTCGTAACCGCCGGCGGTTATCGTCACGGGGCTGGTGGGGGAACGCATAAAGAGTATCTGATATTCATCGGTGATGGGCATAACATCAATATTTTCACCTACAGCGGTGGAACCACCCGGCTCATCAATCAAACATAAAGAATTATTCTGGTAAAGCATCTCCATCGCCCGGAATGACAAGACATGATCGAAGATAGCAACCTCGTCGATGAGACCATCGTGAGAATCAGCATAGCTGTCACCTGTACCCCAGGGGGTGTAATTACTTTGGGCATAGATGCCGATGGCGGCGGCGGCGTTGATGTTGTTTCGGTCACCGATGGTTTTATCAGCCGCGGTGGATTGATTGGCGATGGACCACTGGTTATCGAGATAAATCGTCACCCAACCATCCGCGGAGCTGTACGTGGTCACCACATGATACCAGGTATCCCAGGCGGGATTGCCGTACTCATCCACGGCCAGGTGAATTTTGTCGGCGATAGTGCCGGGTCTGACGGACATAGTACTGGTATAACCAACTGGGTGGCCAATCCGCCAAGCCAGCCGCTGGGCGCCGGTATTCCAGTTAGTCTGCACACTCCACTGATCGCTGGCCCTGCTTTTGGTAATTAATGCGGCAAAAAAGCCCTGAGGATAGACGCTCATGACGGAATTAAACTTGACCAAGCAGGATACGGTAATCGCATCGGCAAAATCAAAATAGGACTCGTCCGGCAGGATTACCCCTTGTTCAATCCGCGTACTGCCGACGCCGTCGGTATCATAGCTGTCAAATTCATGGAGGGAAATCGCCTGGCCAACTCGGCCCGCGACGAAGGTGGGTGTGGCGGAACTGCTGCCGGCGCTCCAGTACACGCCGTGTTTGCCGTTGCCGGAAACATCGTTAGTATTGCCGTCGAAGGGATAATAAGCTACCAATTTTGCCCGGGCAATGCCCGTAAAGCCCAGGCATAAAGTAAAAACAAAAAACAACCGTAAAAATTTCTTAATCATGACTTATCATAAGTGATAGATACCGGTGCCGAGCCACTTCCTATTATAATTATTATACTATATATGTATCGGAATGATACCAGGAATTTCGACACGCGCGATTAGCTGTTTTGTGATGGATAGATATTGGTTGGTAAAGAGGTATCAGTGCGGCATTTTCTTCGACCAGACGAGAAGGCCGAATGATTCATAACCTCTTATATTTAAAAGCGTTACAACCAGGGATATAAAAGTTGGCGGGACAGGGGGGATTCTAAACATTTTAAGTTTTTTGCAATAAAAGGGCTTTCTCCAGCGTTTATTGACTGTACAAGCGGAGTTTTACTATCCGAACATTAATACGAAGATGAAAGGAGTAAAAGAATGGTTATGAAGAAAAGATGTTTAATAGGTATCAGTCTGACGGTGATAACAGTGGCCATCGTGTCGATGGTCTTAGCGGCAGTAGATGAGCCGCAGCCGGCGCCCAGCAGCAGTAATAACACGGCGGCTGGTCAGCAAGGCAGAGCCAGACCAGCTAATAGGCCGCAAAGGGTTGATTTTCAACAGCGTATGATTGAAATGGTGAAACAAGACCTTGGCGCAACCGACGATGAGTGGACGGTAATTAAGCCGCGTTTGACCAAGGTAATGACCCTTTCCCGCGAAATAAATCCGAGAGGAATGGGGATGATGCGGCCCGGCAGACCAGGCGACGACATGCCCGGTCGCAATCCCAGAGGCAGACAAGGCCAACCGCCGCAGCCAAATCAGGCTGAAAAAAGCGAAATTCAAAAAGCCACCGACGCCTTGCAGGAAGTGCTGGATAAAACCGATGCCACTCCGGATGATATCAAGGCTAAACTGCTGGCCTTGAGAAATGCCAAAGAAAAAAGCAAACAAGAACTGGCCAAGGCCCAACAGGAACTCAAGGAAATATTGAGTGTTCGTCAGGAAGCCAAGCTGGTTCTTTCCGGTTTGCTGAATTAAACGGCCCACCAGCCGCCTGATATAAAGATTAGTAAATGATGGATACCCTTGGGCAGCCAAAAGATGCGCAAGTATATTCCGCGGGCATAGAATGTCTTCGCCGAGCAGCGTCCGACAGCAAAGATTGGCCGACCTTTCTTACCGACAGCGGGATTTCAGAAGAAGATTTTCTGCTATATGTCAGCAGAGAGTATGGATATCCCTATGTAAACCTGGACGAGGTTATCGTCGATTCCGCATTTATCAGCCGCTTTCCCGCGAGAATTCTGCTGGATCGTCAGATAGTGCCGATTCGCCAAAAGGATGGGACTATTTTGGCGGTGGTCAACAACCCGTTCATAACAACAGGAATAGATGAGCTGCGGGTAATGACGGGCTGGGATTTCGAGCTGGGATTGGCGCCCCGGGGGGAAATAGCCGCGTTTATTAAAAAATCTATGGGGCTGGGGGCTGATACCATCCAGTCGATGTTCGATGAGGCCGAGGAAAACGGCCTGCAATTCATGCAGGAGTCGCAGGAAGATGTCAATCTGGCAGAAGCGGCGGAGGGCGCATCGATCATTCGCTTTGTCAATCAGATATTGACAGAAGCGATAGAGATGCGGGCGACCGATGTGCATATCGAACCTTTCGAGAATGAGCTGCGGGTGCGCTATCGTATTGACGGCGTCTTGAAGTCGGCGGCCATTCCGCCGGAGGTTAAGCAATTTTTGCCCGCCATTGTATCCCGCATCAAGATACTGAGCCAACTCGATATCGCGGAAAAGCGCCTGCCGCAGGACGGCAGAATCAAGGTTTATCTCTCCGGCAGGGAAATCGACATACGGGTCTCGGTTATCCCCATGTTATACGGGGAAGCAGTGGTCCTGCGCCTTCTGGACAGGTCTTCGGTGCTGCTGGGACCGGGAAAAATAGGAATGGCGCAGTCAGACCTGGATATCTTCCATGAGATAGTCAAAAGGCCCCATGGCATCATCCTGGTTACCGGTCCGACGGGAAGCGGAAAGACAACTACGCTTTACGCGGCCCTTTCTCACATTAATGATATCGAACGGAAGATCATTACCATAGAAGACCCGATTGAATATCAGTTATATGGGATCAACCAGATACAGGTCTCCAACAAAACCGGTTTGACCTTCGCCAGGGGCCTGCGGTCGATACTGAGGCATGACCCGGATGTGGTGCTGGTAGGTGAAATTCGGGACCTGGAGACGGCGGAGATCGCAGTACAGGCGTCATTGACGGGTCACCTGGTTTTCTCGACGCTGCATACCAATGACGCTCCCGGCGCTTTGACCCGGCTAGTCGATATGAAGATTGAACCTTACCTGGTTGCCTCTTCGCTGGAAGCAATTATCGCGCAGCGACTGATTCGACTGCTGTGCCCGAATTGCAAAAAAGCAAAGCCCCCCAAAGAAGCTGATTTACTGCGAAGTCGATATAAGGACTATATCCCTGAAAAGTTGTATAGCGTCGGCGGATGCAAGAAATGTCAGGATAGCGGTTATATCGGCCGATCGGGAATATTTGAGGTATTGGTCGTTACGGAAGAGGTCCGTACGCTGCTGTTGGCTAATGCTACACCGCGTGACATTCGGTCCCAGGCGATGAGCCAGGGGATGAAGAGTCTGCGGCAAGACGCCCAAAGATATTTACAGGAAGGTAAAACTTCGCTGGAAGAGATATTGCGGGTTACCAGGGATGAATCGCTGACCATGCAAATGATTATAGAAAATTCCGAGGAATAAGCAGGTGCCGACTTATTGTTACAAAGCAATAGACCGCCGGGGAAACTCGGTCGAAGATATTCTATCCGCCGGCAGCAGGCAGGCTGCTATCGAGGAGATTTCCACGAAGGGTCTGGTGCCTTGCGAGGTCACCGAAAGCGGCCAAGCACATGCCAAGAGTATCAGCGTACCCCGCCGGGTTTCGAAAACCGAAGTGGAGACCTTTATTCGGGAGCTTTCCAATTTGCTCGCCGCCGGGGTGTCGATAAGCAGGGCGCTGCATATTTTAAGCCGTGAAACTGCCCAGCCGGCCGCGAAGAAGCAATGGACCACCATCCATGACCAGGTAGTCGGCGGAATGAGTCTGGCCGATTCGCTGGCCCACTGGCCCAAACTGTTTCCCGCGGTTTATGTGGCCATGGTGCGAGCCGGTGAAACCGGAGGATTTCTGGACCTGGTACTGGAGCAAATTGCTAATTTTCGCTCCCGGGAACAGGATCTCAAAAGCAGGGTCCGCTCAGCCCTGGTTTATCCTATTGTGCTAGCGGTGCTTGCCGCGCTGATTCTGCTATTTTTATTAATTTATTTTATTCCCCGATTTTCCTCTATTTTTTCCGAATTCGGCGGAACGCTGCCCAGCCTGACCCTGGGAATCGTCTCGGTCAGCCGGTTTGTTTTACGCTACTGGATACTGATAGCCGGGGTGATGGTGGTGCTGATTCTGGGGATTAAGAATTTTTTGGCACGCGAAGAAGGGAGACTGGTGTTTGAACGGCTGGTGCTGAAAACGCCGGTTATCGGCAGGCTCTCCGCCCGATTCGCGTTCGTGCGTTTTGCGCGAATGCTGGGCACGCTCATCCATGCGGGTGTGCCGCTGTTGTCATCCCTGCAGGCGGCGAAGGAAGCTATCGGCAACGAGACCCTCGCCCATACCGTCAGCGGAGCTATAGAGAAGGTACGCCGAGGCATGCCACTGGCCAGGAGTCTAAGTGGCTCGCGGGAGTTATTCGGCGGGTCAATTATCGAAATGATCTCGGTGGCGGAGGAGAGCAGCAAACTGGATATCGAGCTGGTTCGTCTGGCGGAGAGCTACGAAAAAGAGCTGGATAGAAACCTGAAAACGGCAGTCTCGCTGGCGGAGCCGATAATGCTTTTTGTAATGGCAGCCCTGGTCGGCACGGTGGTAATCGGGATGCTGCTGCCGATCTTCAATCTTCAGGAATTGATTCACTGAAGACAAGAAAATGAAAGAGGTGAGCATGAGTAAAGAAATCAATCATAAAAAAGACGGATTTACCCTGATCGAGCTGTTGCTGGTGCTGGTGATTCTGGCGGCGTTGGCGACGATTGTGGTTCCCAAATTTACCAAGCGGAGTGAGCAGGCTAAAATAACCGCCGCCCAGACGGACATCGCCAATCTGGAGGTAGCGATCGACGCATTTGAGATCGATACCTCCCGCTACCCCACAACCAGTGAAGGTCTCAAGGCGTTGATCGAGCAGCCCAGCAACGCCGAGGGCTGGAAAGGTCCCTATATCAAACACGGACAGCCCAAAGATCCATGGAACAATGTCTATAGCTACAAGCAACCGGGCCAGCATAATACAACCGGCTACGATCTTTATTCGGCTGGTCCCGACGGTCAGCAGGGCAACGACGATGACATTACCAACTGGACAGAGGACCAATAAGCTGATGTTGATACGAGGATACCATCAAGCTGCGGTACGCCGGGCTTTTAGCCTGTTGGAATTAATCTTGGTAATGATAATCATGTGTACGGTTTTAGGCATGGCAGTCCCATCCCTGCGTGGTTTTTTTTCGTCGCGGCAGATAAAGGATATGGGTGAGCAGATGGTGGCATTAACCCGGTATGCGAAAACACAAGCTGTGTATAATAGTCAGTTATATCGCATGAATTTTGATCTCGACAGACGGCAGTACTGGTTGTCGGCTATGGAGAAGGGGCAATATCAGCGGCTGGAGAACGACTTCGGCAGCCGGTTTTCGATACCCGCGGATATTAATGTTGAATTTGAGAATTTCTCCCGCGAGGGGACGCTGTTTTACGTGGATTTCAATCCGGAAGGATATAGCAAACAATGCCGGATCATGCTAGAGGACGATAAGCAGAATTATATCGATATAGTATGCTACGGCCCAGCGGAAAATTTCGAGATGGTCGAGCGGATAAATGGGCAAAAGGACCAAAGACAATAAAAAATACGTCACCAGGGCAGCGGGCTTTACCCTGATTGAGATACTCGCGGCCCTGGCCTTGATTATGGTGGTTATCCCGGTGGTGATGAAGGGAATCTCTATTGTCACAGCGGTGGTTTCCGACACCCGATGTAAATCCGTCGCGGTTTCGCTGGCGGAAAACCAGATGGCGGCGGTGCTGCTGGAAAAACAATGGCAAAGCGGCACACTTACCGGGGATTTTGGCCAAGAGTATCCGGGCTATCACTGGCAAATGGATTCCTCGAACTGGACTGAGCCGGGTTTGAATCAGGTCAGCCTGAAGGTAATCTGGGAAGCGCGCGGATATGAGCGAAATGTGGCATTAACTACGCTGGTAAGGACTGATGAACAATAATCATAAACCGTATGAAAACGGCGGCTTCACCCTGCTGGAGATGCTGATAGCGATGGCCCTGATGGGATTAGTGGCAACGGCGTTGTATTCCAGCATGTACATTGGGACCAAGGCAGGGCAAAGCTGCTCTGCCGCGGTAAGACCGTACCGCAGGCTGAATCCCGCCCTGGAGTTTATCCGCAAAGACCTGGCGTGTTCCCTCCCGCCCGACGGGATTCTCTCGGCCCAATTTCAAGGAACAGATCAGCTTGGTCCGGCGGGCGATGACGCGGATTCGATTTTGTTTTATTGCAGTACCTATATACCGTCCGAAGATGAAATTGCCGGCGATGTGGTAAAGACGGAATACGTCCTCGAAGATCGCCAGGGCTGGGATGAGCAGGTCCTGGTTCGCCGGCGAACCACGAATCTGCTTTCCCCCACGACCAGCGAAGCGGAGGAAGAGGTCATTTGCCGAGGTATTCACAGCCTAGATATTAAATATTATGACGGCTATGACTGGCTGGACTGCTGGGATTCGACCACGCATAATAATGCTCTGCCGCTGGCAGTAGAGGTAACTATAACATTAGTGGATACGGAGAAAGCGTCAACGGTCCAATATCAACAGGACACCGTTGGAGTTACGATGAAAACCACCATTTTATTGTCGTGTGCACAAACGGGGTTATGATTTGTCCGTAAGAAATGAAACTTCTAATAAGAATAAGAGATCGCGGCACATGTCTGCCGTTAACATCAGTCGCTGCGGCACGGTTCTGATTGTCACGATCTGGATTGTGATGATATTGGCCGGTCTGGTACTGGTGCTTTCGCGGACCATGCGGGTTGACGCCGTCGGAACCGCGAATAGTGTTTCCGCCATGCAGGCGGAGGCGATCGTCGATGGCGCCGTCGCCTATGTTCTTTCGAAAGTTGCAGCCGGAGGGGAATCGGATGTTGACTACGGGGCAGCGTCGTATGAAGGGATGCAGGTCGGCCAGGGATATTTCTGGGTGATTCGTCCGAACCTTTCGGACGACAAGAATTATGATTATGGTCTGACGGATGAAGCGGGCAAGATCAACGTTAATACCGCCTCTCTGGAGATGCTTTTGAAGCTGCCGTCGATGACCTCCGAGCTGGCCAACGCGATTATCGACTGGCGTGATTCCGACAGTGAAGTATCTCCAGGCGGCGCCGAAAGCGAATATTATCTGCTTTTGAATGATCCCTATAACTGCAAGAATTCGCCGCTGGAGACCGTCGAAGAGGTATTGCTCATCAAGGGGGGTCGGCAGGATTATCTCTACGGGGAAGACCGCAACCGAAACGGTGTACTGGATTGGAATGAGAATGACGCGCAGCAAAGTCCGCCCGCGGATAACAGCAATGGCAAACTCGAGCCGGGCTTTTTGAATTATGTTACCGTTTATAGCTACGAGACCAGGCAAGGCTCCGGGGATTTAACCAATGTGAACAGTTTGCAAAGTCAGGGAGATTTGCTAAGAATCATTCGTGAAGTGGTCGGTGTTTCGCAATCTTTTCAGATCATGGATAATATCAGGATCGCCGGACCATTTCGCAACCTGATTGACTTCTACATTAAAAGCGGGATTCCGTACGATGCTTTTCTAAAAATCGAAGCTAAGCTGACAACCGATAATGAAAGGAAGCGTGTCGGTCTAGTCAACATCAACGCGGCGCCGGCGGAGGTATTACTTTGTCTGCCCGGCCTGGAGCAGAGCGACGTGGACGCTATCCTAGTCAAACGCAACGACGGGGAAAATACCGGCAGTATCATGTGGATTACTAAAATACTATCACCGGGAAAAGCTGTGGGCATAGGCAGCTATATCACGACCCAATCGTATCAATACGGCGCGGATATCATCGCGGTCAGCGGCGACGGCAGAGCTTTCCGCAGGTATTATGTGGTAATTGACAATTCCGACGGCAGCCCGAAAGTGATTTATCGTCAGCCTTTGACCTACCTGGGCTGGGCTTTGGATGAAGAAATTCTGCAAAACCTTCGTGCAAAAGGTAAGCTGCCTTAAGCCGGGCAGTGAAAGACACCAAGAGCATGATAAAAAAGAAAAATATTCTGGGGATACTTTGGGGCGGCAAAAAGATAGCTGTTTGCCGGGTGGAGCAGATCGGCAATGATTGCCGGGTTGTCAAAAGTGCAGAATTCACATTTGCCGACGATGTGCCGCTGGCGGAATCCCCGAATAATCTCTCCGGATTCACAAAGTTTTTGCAGGAGAACGGCTTCAAAGCCGGCGAAGCGGTGGTTGGGCTTTCGAGTAAATATGTCGTTGCGACAGATGTCGATCTGCCGCCGATAAAGGACTTATCTTTATTGACGGGTATTCTTCGTCTGAACCTGGAAAAAAGATCTCTGCTTAATTCCGAGGAAACCCTGCTGGATTATACCGGCTGGGCTGGTGATACCCCCAGCCGGCTGTTGGTTGTTTCGGTTCTTGCCCGGCTGATAGATACGGTGAAAAAGACTTTGTCCTCGGTAAATATCAGGCCGGTTTCAATCACCTTGGGCATGTTGGCTGCTGCCGGTGAGGAATCCGGCGGGGTAACTTGCCGCGTTTTTTTCGGCGCTGATTCTGCGGAAATTCTTGTTCAGAAAGATGGCAGTTTGAGGAATCTGCGTTATATTCCCTGGCGATCGGACCCCGATTCAGATATGACCCTACCGAGAAAAATCGCCGTGGAGCTGCGAAAATTGCTTATGGATGAGATTTCTTCCGGCTCGGCAGTTAAAATACAATTGATGGGCGTCACTCAATCCCCCGGTGTCGAAGAAGCTATTACCGGTATTTCCGACAAGATGGAAATTATCCCGCCTTTGGAAATGATTCACGGCGATAATCTTACAGAGTCATGTCAATTGGCAGCCGAACTGGTGCGAGAATATATCGCGGGCGAAAAATTTACCATCGATTTTCTTAATCCGCATATAGACGGCAAGAAAACCAGCCGATTGCGGAAATTGCTCCCTCGTTTACTGACTGCTGCGGTTTTGGTAGTGATTATTATCGGATATTTAATTATTGATTGGCAAATGGATGCCCGGGCGATTGCCCTCTACCAGGAAAAGCTCGATTCCATTCGTGACAATGTCGCGTCCGCCCAGGAAGTGATCCACCGGGTAAGTTTCGCCCGCGGCTGGTATGAGACCAGTCCGAGATTTCTGGACAGTCTTCGCGAGTTGACACTATTATTTCCGGAAAATGGTGACATCTGGCTTAGCAGTCTGGCGGTGGATGAGTCTTTTAATCAGGTCATTACGGGCAAGGCGATCGAGGAAAGAGCGGTTTTGGACGTGCTGGATAATCTGGAGAAAAGCGAACGTTTCCGGAACGTGAAAATGCTTTATATCCGGCAGGCGGCGAAAAATTCCACCATAGTATCTTTCGCCATTAATTTTGAGTATGGGGAGCCATAGCAGCATGGGTCTGAAGCATCGCGAAAAACTGTTACTGATAATTGCCGTAGCCGTGGTCGCCGCCTTGATTGCCGACAGGTATATTTTCGCGCCGGTATTAGCGAAACGTTCCGCCATGCAAGACCGCCGCGAGATGCTGCACGGCGAGCTGGAGCAGGCGTTGTCCACCATCCAGCGGTGGAAAATCCTCACTCCCCAATGGGAGCGGATGAGAAATGAAGGGCTGTCGGAGAATCCGTCGGTTACGGAAGGAGTGGTTCTGCGTTATATAAAGGACTCGTCCATGAAAAATGGCGTCGTGATTGCCGCCATCCAGCCCGAGCATCTACCGCAGCAGGCCAAAGTGCGGGAAATCGAGTTTCTTTTATCAGGAACGGGCAGCATGAATTCGATAATCGGTTTTATGTACGATATGGAGGCAGCGGCGATCCCTTTGAAGGTAAAAACCATGCAGTTGGGAGCCGCTGATGAAACAGGCACCCAGATGAATCTGCAATTGAAAATGTCATCCATCTATTGTGAGCAGCAAAAAGAATAGGCCGGTAATTATGACAAATAAATTGATTAAAAGATTTATATTATTGCCCATTATTTTAATATCCTTGCTGGCGGGGGGGTATAGTCATGCCGCCGCTGACCCACAGGACACCTTGCTGAAAAAATACGAAATAATTGTACAGCACAATATATTTTCCCGGACTCGTAGTACACGAATGGCAGATGACATTTCCAGAGATGCCGACGCGCCGATTAATAGTACGGAAGCGGTAAAAAGCATTATGTATGTGCTTCGCGGCATAGCGATTGACAATCAGAGCCGGCGGTTGTTTGTAGAAAATGAGCTTACCGGTCAAACCTTTCAGCTTGAAATTAAAGACCAATTTAATGGTATGTTAATAAAGGACATACAATCCGATTACGCGGTTGTTCAGGTCGGCGAAAAAGAGGTGCAAATTAAGGTGGGCTTCGACCTGTCAGCCGGACAGGCGAGTGTTGGGAGCTCGCGTGGACCAGCAGGCCTGAACACAAAATCCGATACGCAAAAGTCACAATTTCTCGGTATCGAGAAGGAAGACGACCTGCTGAAACAGCTCATGGCCAGGCGGAAACGCGAGCTGGGTACCGAGAAATAGTCAATAACCATTAATAAGCTGAGGAATAGGCACAGATGAAAAACAAAAATTTTATATTGGTCCTCACCGTGGCGGTGATGGCTTTGACGGGCTGGGCGACGGCGCAGGAAGGATCGATCCCTTTTGATCCGCAGCAAAAAATCACCCTGAATTTCCGTGATGCTCAGGTTACGGACGTACTGGAATATATTTCCAAGACGGTCGGGCTGGTGATTGTTTCGGACTTGCTCATTGAGGGGCGTATAACCGTAATCAGCGAGCAGCCGCTGGATGTGGATAGTGCGATCGGTCTGATAAATACGATCATCAAGGAGAAGGATTATGCTGCGATTCGCATGGGTCAAACCTTGAAAATTGTCTCGCTCAGTTCCGCCAAACAGATGAGCATTCCGGTTCAATCCGGCAGCGATCCGGACCGGATTATCGCCGGCGATGAGATGGTGACGCATATTATACCCATTCGTTATGTGGATGCCGCCAAGCTGAAGGACGATCTTGCCCCTTTGATTCCTGAATATGCCCAATTATCAGCCAATCAGGCCAGTAACAGTCTCATCCTTACCGACACTACCGCCAATATCAAGCGTATGGTCCAGATTGTCCGGTCCCTGGATACTCAGGTAGCCGCTATTGCGGAGGTTCGCGTTTTCCGTCTGGTTTACGCCGACGCTGAAAACACCGCAGATCTGATTAACGAGGTATTCAAGGAAAAGACGCAGTCTTCCACTGCCCAGCAGCAAAGGAATCCTTTTGCGCGAATGATGGGTTTTCGTGGTCAGCGGGGCGGGCCGGGAGAAGAGTATGGTAATGATCAGTCCGGAGAATCCATTGGTCCGGATCTCAGTGTTATTGCCTCTGCCGACACCAGGACCAATACCGTGGTTGTCAGTGGACCAGCCGACACGATTAAGATTATTGAGAAAGTCATCAAGGAGCTGGATTCCAATCCGCAGGAAGAGCGTTCGATTTTTATTTATCCCCTGGAGAATGCCCAGGCTTCGAATCTCAAGGAAGTATTGAACAATTTGTTCCAGCAAATGCAGCAGATAAATCAACAAAGTATTGCCGGCACTTCCCGTTCCGCTGCGCAGGGTAGGAGAACGACAGTTGCCGCTCCGAACACCGGATTAGGTTCAAGTGCCGGCAATACCAATGATTTTTCCGATGAGGTTTATGTCGAGGCGGACGAGGACAAGAATGCCTTATTGATTATGACCTCTTCCAAGAATTATGAAAAGATTAAAAAGATTGTTGCCCAGTTGGACGAGCCGTCTCCGCAGGTTTTGATAAAAGTGCTGCTTGCGGAAGTAACGGTCACCGATGAGCTGGATATGGGGGTGGAGTTTTCGGTGCTTAATATGAGGAACAGCGGCGGCCAGACCCTTTTTCAAACGGAATTTCCGCCGGTTAACGTAAGCGGCGGACTTCAGACCCGGCTGCTGGAAGGCGATTTGGATTTGACTTTGAGGGCGCTGGCTAAAATCGGCAAACTCAACGTACTATCCCGGCCGTATATACTTACGAGTAACAACCAGACGGCGAAGATTACCGTCGGTCAGGAGGTGCCCTTTATTCGTGATACCCGCACTACGGAAACCGGTCAGACCATCAATACCATCGAGTATGAAGACATCGGCATTATCCTCGAAGTTACGCCGTGTATCAATCCTGCGGGTTTGGTGATCATGGATGTCAAGCCGGAGATATCGACCACAACTGCGGACACCGTACCGATCTCGGAAACTGTCAATGCTGCAGTTTTTGCCAAGCGTTCTTCGGAAAGCCGCGTTGCCGTTGTTGACGGCCAAACCATTGTTATCGGCGGGTTAATGCAGAACAAGGACACTGATACCGTGCAGAAGGTTCCGATTCTGGGGGATATTCCCCTGCTGGATCTGTTGTTTAAGAGAACCATAAACAAAAAAGAAAAGACCGAATTGCTTATTTTTCTCACCCCTCAGGTTGCCAGCAAGACTTCCGATCTTAAGAATATCTCCGAACACGAGCGGGCGAAGAGCAATATTTTGATAAACGCCGACCAGAACCCCTCACTTAAGGAACATATCGAGAATATGGATTCGCCTGCTCCGAAGGATTGATGGGATGTAGGCGATTATGAATTGTCATATACACCAACTAGCCGTTTGTTGAGAAACCACTTGATTTTTCGAACATAAACCTCTATTTTTATTTAGAGAATGTGCGGCATAGCTGGGATAGTCAATTTTTCCGCTGATTTAGTCGCTGGCGTCCAGACGCCGGCGATAACCGTCGGCGAGTTGCAGCGGATGGCTCAGGTATTGAGCCATCGCGGTCCGGACGACTCCGGGATATACCTCGAAGAGAAAACCGGCCGATGCGGTCTGGCCCACCGGCGGTTGAGCATTATCGATCTGGATACCGGTCAGCAGCCCATGGGCAATGAGGACGGAACCGTCTGGATCAGCTATAACGGCGAATGCTATAACTTCGCCGAGCTGCGCCGCGAGCTGATCGCCGCGGGCCATCGCTTCAAGAGCAAATCGGATACGGAAGTACTAATTCACCTTTACGAGCAGTACGGCGACAGCTGCGTCGATTACATTCGCGGCATGTTTGCCTTTGCTGTCTGGGACGAGCGGCGGGGCCGGTTATTCCTGGCCCGCGATCGGCTGGGCAAAAAGCCGCTTTATTACGGCTTCCACCAGGGACGATTTATTTTTGCCTCGCAATGCCAGGCTATTTTGCAGGTGGAAGGCTTCCCTCGCCAGCCGGATTGCCGGGCGATCGGCGATTACCTGGTTTTGCAGTATGTTCCCAGCCCGCAGAGTGGTTTTGCTGATATCAAACAGTTACCGCCGGCTCATACCCTGACGCTTAACCGTGATAATTTTTCCGCTCCCGAAATCCGCCGGTACTGGTCGCTTCCCCCGGAGCCGTCGTTTACGGGCAGCCTGGCTGAAGCCGCCGAGCTGGTGCGGGCGGAGCTTGCCGCCGCCACGAAAATGAGGATGGTCAGCGACGTGCCTTTGGGGGCGTTTCTCTCCGGCGGCTTCGACTCCACCATTGTCGTCGGCTTGATGAGTCAGGCAAGCGCTCAGCCGGTTAAGACCTGCACGATAGGTTTTACCGAGCAGAATTATAACGAGCTGCCTTATGCCCGTCTGGTGGCGAATCTTTTCTCCTGCGATCATGATGAGCATGTCGTGACTGCCGATTGCCGGGAGGCGGTGGAAAAACTCAGCCTTTATTATGATGAGCCGTTTGCCGACTCCTCGGCGCTGCCGACCTATTACCTGTCGCACCTGGCCCGTTCGAAGGTGACGGTGGCCCTGACCGGTGACGGCGGGGACGAGTGTTTCGGCGGCTATGACCGCTATAAAGCCTTGTATTTATCGGAGTTAATAGCGAGTTGTCGCTTGCTGGGCTGCCTGGCCGGCCGACGTTTCTGGCAAAAGATTCCCACCGGTGAGTATCGTAGTTTGGGGCGGATGTTTAAGCGATTTATGGCGGCGACGCATCTGCCGCCGTCCCAAAGGTACCTCCGCTGGATGGCGGTGTTCGATCCCGACCTGCTGGCTGGGTTACTTTCGGAATCGATGGCGCTAAGCTGCGATAATTTAGTCGGCCGATGGCGGTATTTAAGCGAATATTTTCCTTCTAATTCTATATCCCGCCGCGGTGAAGCAGCCAGGATTCGCATGGGAGAGGCGATGTACGCGGACGGCTTAAATTATCTGCCGGGCGACTTGAATACCAAGATCGACCGGGCCAGCATGTCGATAGGGTTGGAATTGCGCTGTCCTTTCCAGGACCATAAAGTAGTGGAGCTGGCTTATTCCCTGCCGATCGCTTATCGCCATAGTGGTTTAACGAGCAAGGTTGTTCTTCGCCGGGCCTTTAGGGACCTTTTACCATCAGGCATACGGCGTCGGCGGAAGATGGGTTTTGGTGTGCCGGTAGGCCGATGGTTTCGCACGGAGTTGCGACCGATGTTTATCGACACCGTACTCTCACCTAGGGCCTTGCAGCGGGGCTATTTTCAGAAAAAGGCCATTGAAACCTTGCTGGCGGAGAACGATCGCAGCCTGGAAGATCATGGTCAGCGGCTCTGGGCGTTATTGATGCTGGAGTTGTGGCATCGCCGTTATATTGATGCGTCGCCGGCGGCGGTTCTTTAAAAAGCTGCCCATTTAATCGCCGAATGAGGTTCCCATCGCCCGGGCTGCCTCGATCAGAGTATGATTAGTCGGGACCTTGCGGCATTGTCCCGCGATCCGGGCCAGCTCAATGCTGCTGAACTGGCCCTGGTTATAAACGACTAATTTATTTTTTTGCCCCGCCATTAGCAATTCCACTGCATAGTAACCCAGTCCGCTAGCCAAGTCCCGGTCGAAGGCGGTGGGAATTCCACCGCGCTGCACGTGTCCCAGTATGACCGCCCGGCAGTCCAGGTGGGTTTTGGTTTCAATCAGGTATTGCAGTTTATTGGCGATACCGCCCAGTCGAATGGGATCGGGCGAGTCTTTTATCTCTTTCATCACTGTCATCTTTCCGCCTTGGGGTTTAGCCCCTTCCGCGACGGTGATAATGCTGAAGCGTTTGCCGTATCGGCTGCGCTCGCGGACATAGTCGCAGACTGCGTCGAGCGAATAGGGGATTTCCGGGATCAGGATAACATCGCTGCCGCTGGCCAGTCCGGCATGCAGGGCCAGCCAGCCGGCGTATCTGCCCATCACCTCTACTATCATTACCCGATGATGACTGGAAGCGGTCGTATGTACCTTATCGATTGCCTCGGTAGCGGTAGCTACCGCCGTGTCGAACCCGAAGGTAAAATCCGTACCGGGCAAATCATTGTCGATGGTTTTCGGTACACCGATAAAATTCAGACCCTTTTGCGTCAGCCCCTGGGCGCAGGCCATCGTGCCGTCTCCCCCGATAACGACGATGATATCCATACCTGCCCGGTGGGCATGGTTCAGACATCGGTCGCGGACATCAGTAAGTTTGGTTTTTCCTTTTTTCCGCACCGGATAAGCCGCCGGGTCTGCCTTGTTGCTTGTTCCCAGGATCGTGCCGCCCAGGGTGAGGATATTGCTTACGTCCCCCCAGCCGAGTTCCTGCAGGCGATTTTCGATCAGCCCTAAAAAGCCGTCTAAAATACCGACTACCTTTAAGTGGTGTTTGTGGATAGCGGTCTTGGTAACCGCCCGGATAACCGCGTTTATTCCCGGACAATCACCGCCGCCCGACATGATACCAATAGTTTTGATTTTTGCCTTTACCGCCGCCATTTTTCTTCCTTTTGCTTAATGGGCTTGAAATCTGCGTTCCCGCTTTGATGAAAAAAACCACAATTTATTTAACAAACAGCATTTCTAAAAAAACAGATAATCTCGTCGAAGTCAAAGTAATTTTCTCTGGCTTTAGTGCGGGTTGCGATTATAATATCCCCAAAATCAAGTAGTAACAACAGGTGACGGGTAATTTGCCGCCTGTTGGATGAATAGCCGGTATTGCTTTGTGTTTTTTCGGATTTAGATTTCCGACTTGGTATTTTATGACAGGCGAGACCCCAGTGCAGCAAAGCGGGAAAAGCAATTTGATATGCCCGAATAATCTCCGTAGATATTTTGCTTGGCTGAGCAACATTTTTCTTCCTTTTTTTCTGCTGACCTCGCTTACCTTCTGCACAAATGCCGTTGCTGCCGCCTCGGGGGCAAACCCCTTGAAACCGAGCGATGTGACCGCTCAAGCGCGTGCCGGCGAATCGGTTTACTATCAAAGTCGCGGCCCCGTTACCATGCGTCGTTTGCCGGACGGCTCGGAGATTCTTACCGCGACCGGCGGGGTTTATATCAGCCAGCAGCTCAAAGATGGGGTGTTTGTGGAGCTGCGTGCCCTTAACGCGGTAATTTTTTTCGCGGTGGAGCAGGCGACTAATGAGCCGGCTGCCCGGGCGGAGACCGAGGTTAAAATGCCTGAGCCTAATCAGCCGGTCGCCCCGTCAGCCCTGGAGAAACTGGGCCAATACGTGCAGGGGGTTTACCTGGAGGGCGATGTCGTTCTGCAGACGAACCTTAAAAGCCTGGGCAGCGAGTACAAGATTAAAGCCGCCCGGATTTATTATGATTTCAACCGTCAAAGTGCCTTGATTTTGGACGGTGTAATCAGCATTCTCCTGCCCGACCCGGCTCTGCCGTTTTATGTTCGGGCCCAGCAGATTCAGCAGTTAAGTCTGGGCCGGTTTTCCGCTCGGGACATAAAACTCAGCAACGACGAGTTTAATCAACCACACGTCTGTCTGGGCGCCAGGCAGGTGGACATAACCGCCCGGAACGAAAAAGGCGCTGTCCCTGCTTCCATGAAGGACGTGACCGGTTTCAGTTATGATATGCGGGATGTCACTGTCGATCTGGATTCTCTGCCGGTCTTCTGGTGGCCATGGGCGCAGGGTAATACCAGCAAGGCGGATATCCCCTTGGAATCCCTGCATGTGGGCAGCAGCTCGGAATTTGGTACTACTTTTGAATCAGAGTGGAACCTGCCCTGGTTATTGGGTCTGCCCCAGCCGGCCGGTGTAGATTCGGTTTTGCACATTGACGAGTTCAGCAGTCGTGGTCCCGGCGGCGGAATTGACCTGGACTATACTAGTCAGTATTATTTTGGTGAGCTTGAGACTTACCTGCTCGGCGATAGTGGTGAGGACCGCCTGGGCAGATTTTCATCGCGTCGGAATCTTGAGCCAGCGGAGGAGACCCGCGGCCGGGCCACCTGGCGGCATCGCCAGTATTTTCCTTACGACTGGCAGGGGAATTTCGAGATTAGCTATCTCAGCGATCCGTACTTCCTGGAAAGCTGGCGGGAGCGCCAGTTTGATACCGACAAAGAGCAGGAAACTGCGATTTATTTCAAGCAGCAAAGGGACAATTGGGCCTTTGATTTTCTCAACAAGTTCCACTTAAACGATTTTGATTACACCACCACGGAGCTGCCCACCGCCGGTTTTCATTTGGCGGGCCAGGACCTTTTCGACCTTTTTACTTATTACCATGACGGCTATATTTCTCACCTGCGTGAGCGTGCCGGCCCGCGGGAGGTGCCGGATTTTTCTTCCCAGCCGCAGCCGAGCATTTTGCCGGATAATATCGACCAGGACGATTATGCCTTTGGCCTGAGCCGCCATGAATTGACCCTGCCTCTGCATTTTGGCCCTTTAAATGTTATGCCGACCGGTATAGGAACTATAGTATTCGACGAATCGCGCTATACCGACACGATTTTCCCCGATCCGCGTTACGGCCGCGACCGTCAGGACAACTGTTTCATCCAGGGAGCCGGCGGGCTGCGAGTCAATACCAGCGTCTGGCATGTGGACAACAATATCCACAGCCGACTCTGGGATGTCGATACCATTCGACACATTGTCACCCCGCAGTTTAGTGTTTTTGCGGTGGACTCCAATCTTGAAGATATTCCCAGCCGCGACGTGTTTAATTTTGCTTTGCAGCATCGCTGGCAGACCAAGCGTGGCCTGGAGGGCAATAAATACAGTACCGACTGGTTTCGCCTGAACACTTCGGTCACCCTGGTTGACCATGATGTGGATGATTTTGCTTTGCCCAATAAGTTTTTCTTTAGCAGTCCTGAGCCGCAATTTACCAATCCCGGCATTATCAACGCCGATTTCGCCAACCTGAGCCTTGCTCGCCGTGAGCTGATAAATCAGAATCTTGCCGATCATGCCGACGCCGACTGGACCTGGCTGATTTCCGAGACCACCGTTCACAGCGGTTATATAAATTACAATATTCACGATGGTGTCCTCAGCGAGACCAATATGGATATCGCTCTGCAGCGGACGCCTCGGTTGGGCCTCTTTTTTGGTCATCGTTTTCTTCATGACGGCGACCCGTTTAATATGCGTAATGCGAACTTTTTGACCGCCGGCGCCACTTACAAGCTCAACCGAAAATACACCATCGCCCTGGCCCACCAGCAGGATATTCAGGTTGGTGCCACCGCCTATACCCGATTTACGGTGATTCGCAAGTTTATCCATTGGTATGGCGCCCTGTCTTTGGGCCATGATGCCACCCGTGGTACTACCTCTTTGATGGTCAGCTTCTGGCCGGAAGGTTTGGATAGAATTGCCTTTGGCACCCGTCGATTTACCCGCTTAGCACCCTGAGATGGCCTTGCGAAAGAGATTTAACTGAGGGGGACCTGGATTGGTTAAGTAAAGCCCCATAAAAGTCGATTTTTAAATTGGTGTCAACGAGGTAATTATATTGCCCGGAGTAATTGCGTCCCATAACCGCATGGAAAGCAGCAGCCATGGATGAAAAGATTGCTCGTGAGCTAGTCCGGCAGCAATTGCGTAAGCGTACGCTGACCGCCGCCGCCGCCAGTCGGCTCAGCCCTGGTCATTCCACGGACATTTTCAAGCTGATAAATTTACTCAACAGCCGGGACCCGCTCATGCGAATTGGTGCCATAAAAAATTTAGCTGCCGTCCGCGGTGAGGAAGCGATCTCTGCCATTGCCCGATGTTTGCGTGACCCCTATCCCCAGGTCCGCCTTGCCGCTTGCAGGACCCTGGGCAGGTTACGGGCTCATATCGCCCGGAACCGGCTGTATGATACTCTGAATGATCGTGATCCCCAGGTATGTTGTGCCGCCGCCGGTGCTTTGGGCCAGATGGGCGACAAATTTGGTCTGCCTTGCGTAATCAAGTTGTTAAAAAACGATGATTATTGGCCGGACGCCCTTCGTGCCCTCAATACTATTACCGGCCAGAACTTTGCCGTCTCCGCCAGCGGCTTAAAGGACGCCTTGAATTGGGTCAAATTGACGCGTAAATTATCTCGCTGACTTCGGGGCAGGACGATTTTAACTTACCTCTTGCCATATCGCATTTTCAATGTTATTCTTATCGCTTATTATATAAGCCGGTCTTCGCTTGCCGGGATAACCCAGGTATTGACGTGGCATGATTAGGATTAACGAAAATTTTCTCAAGTTAAAGAGCGGTTATTTATTTCCTGAGATATCCCGCCGGGTTTCTGCCTTTTGCCGGCTGAATCCGCACGCGGACATTATCCGGCTGGGCATCGGCGATGTCACTTTGCCTTTGCCTCCCGCCGTGATTGAAGCCTTTCATCGTGCTGTTGACGAGATGTCTGATCCCGCCACCTTCCGCGGCTATGGTCCGGAGCAGGGTTATGATTTTCTGATTCAGGCTGTTTTGCAGCATGATTACACACCGCGTGGTGTCGCTCTTGCCGCCGATGAGATTTTTATCAGTGACGGCTCGAAATGTGATACCGGCAACATCCAGGAGATATTTGGCCGGGACATTACCGTCGCCGTGACAGACCCGGTCTATCCCGTTTACGTGGACACCAACGTCATGGCCGGCCGCACCGGCCCTGTTGACGACCGGGGCTGTTATCGCGGCATCGTTTACCTTCCCTGTACCCCGCAGAATAATTTTACTCCGCCGCCGCCTGATGTGCCGGTCGATTTGATTTACCTGTGCTTTCCTAATAATCCTACCGGTGCCGTCGCCCGCCGTGAAGTTTTAGCCCAATGGGTTGCGTACGCCCGCGAGCACCATGCGGTTATCCTGTTTGACGCCGCTTATGAGGCTTTTATCACCGATTCGAGCATCCCTCATTCGATTTACGAAATCCCCGGTTCCTTGGAAGTCGCCATAGAGTTCCGCAGTTTCAGCAAGAGCGCCGGCTTCACCGGCACCCGCTGTGCCTTTACTGTCGTCCCTCATCACCTGTTAGCCTATACCTCTGCCGGGCAACCGCTAGCGGTCAATCCCCTTTGGCTTCGCCGTCACACTACCAAGTTCAACGGTGTAGCTTATCCTGTCCAGGCCGCCGCCGCCGCTACTTATACCGACCTAGGCCGGCGTCAGGTCCGCGACATGATTGATTATTATATGGAGAACGCCCGCTTGATCCGCACCAGCCTGGCCGATTTAGGTTACGAGGTTTACGGCGGCATCAACGCCCCTTATATCTGGCTGAAAATCCCCAATAATTTAAGTAGCTGGGACTTTTTCGACAAGCTGCTCACCCAGGTTCACGTTGTCGGCACTCCCGGCAGTGGCTTCGGTCCCGCTGGTAACGGTTACTTTCGCCTCAGTGCCTTCAACGACCGTCCTCGCGTCGAAGAAGCCATGAACCGTATAAAAAAACTGGCTTTATAAATGGATTGTCGAACTATACACAGATATCTTCGAACTTTGAAGGTTATTTTCGTTGAACGTTAAACTTATAACATTTTTTTAATAGGAGAGGTCGGAACATGCTTAAAATTGGAATGATTGGAGCTGGCTTTGTCGCGGAATTTCATCGTAAGGCCTTGGTTTCAGTTCGGGGAGCCCAGTTAGCGGGCGTTTATGCCCAGAAGGGTGCCGAGCAGCTTGCCGCCCGCGCCAAGGACGCCGGCCTGGGCGACACGCAGGTTTTTGCTGACATCAAACAGTTATGCCGAGCCGTCGATGTCGTTGGAGTTTTTGTTCCAAATTTTGCCCGTCTGGAAACCCTCCAGGCGATTGCCGCCGCGGTTGCCGACGGCGCCCCGCTCAAGGGTATCATTTTTGAAAAACCACTCGCCCGTAACCTGCCCGAAGCCGACTCGATGGTTGCCCTTACTCGCAAGATGGGTATTCCCACCGCTTATTTCGAGAATCAGATCCACATGCCGCCCGTGGTTTGTGCCCGGCAGCAGTTATCCGCCGTGGAAAAGGCCATGGGTCCCATTCACCTCACCCGCAGCGCCGAGGAGCATGGTGGCCCGCACGAGCCGTGGTTTTGGGATCCAACCCGCCAGGGCGGTGGGGTCTGGTGTGACATGGGCTGCCACAGTGCCGCCGTCGGCATGTATATGCTGACCCCGACCACCCAGCCGCCGGACTATCTGCAGTGTATCAGCGTTAACGCGGAGATGGGCTTATTGAAATGGGGCAAACAGCCCTGGCTCGATCAGTTGCGTCAGCGGGGCGTGGATTACTCCCGCACTCCCGCCGAAGATTACGCCCTAGTGACCCTGACCTTCAAAGATCCGCGAACAGGCGCGATTGGTATTGCCCAGGCCACCGATTCCTGGATGTACGATGCGCCCGGTCTGCGGCTGATGATGGAGGCTTATGGTGCCGGCTATTCTTATACGGTCAATTCCCTGCAATCTCCGGGTAACCTGTTCATCAGTGACGCCGCCGCCTCTGCCGTCAAGGACGCGGAATTAGCTTTGGAGAAGAGCCAGGCCTCACGCGGCGCCCTGGTAATGCAGCATAACGAAGCCGACCTTTACGGCTACGTCGATGAATGGCGGGATGCCTTGGCTGCCTTTACCGCCGGCCGGGACGCTCTTTTAAATATCGATTATGGCCGTTTGGTTACGCAGTTAATCATGGCCGGTTACCTTTCGCACGAGCGTCGCCGGGCGATTGACATGACCGACCCCGCCGTTCTGAAGGAGTTGGATTCCTATATCCCGCTTATCCAGCAGGGCAAGGGCACCGGCGTATTGCGTTTTTGAGTTTATTACCCTCGCCGCGATAATCAAATGTTTAGTCCCGCGACTTGTCGCAAAGTTGTTTTATTATCGCTGTGAGATATGGTATATATACACAATCGCTCTATATGCGTCTTTCCCTTTTATTAAGCCACTTGATTATATTTAAAATTATTTCTGCTTTGTCGTGGAGGCAGCGGCGGTGAGAATCTGAGTGAAGATGTCGGTGTTGTCCTGGATGGCAGAGGCGATTTGCTCAGCATTAGAACCCCAGACGTAAACGGGGACCTTGGCGGAAGTATGATAGTCAGTCTGCCAGGCGGCGTCAGGAAGTTGGCCCTTGCCGTTGTTTTTGGTGATTTGCAGGCCACCTGTTTCATGGTCGGCAGTGACGATAATCAGGGTATCAGGATGATTTGAAGCCCAATCGAGCGCGGTTTGGACGGCGTGGGCAAACTCTATCGCTTCAAATATGTCGCGGGCAAGGTCGTTGGCGTGGCCGGCATGGTCGATTCTACCGCCTTCGACCATCAGGAAAAACCCTTTAGGATTATTATCCAGAACCTTCAAAGCGGTCTCGGTCATCTGACTAAGGTGGGGTAAATTGCCCAGACCATCGAACTCGTAAGGCATGTGACCCTGACCAAATTGGCCGGATACCATCGAGACGGTATCAGTGTCCAATTGCGAAAACTCGTTGGCATCCTGGATGACACGATAGCCGTGCTGACGGGCTAATTTCGGAGTCATACCCATGCCGCCGCCGCCAAAAAGGACGTTGGGCAAGGTGTCGTCAAGATAGTCGGCGGCAATCTCAGCGGCGTTGGCGCGACTGGGCTGATGAGCGGCAAAGGCGGCAGGAGTGGCGTGGGTAATGTAAGTAGTGGTAACCAGGCCGACGCTCTTACCCTGCTTCTTGAGAATCTCCAAAACAGTAGGTAAGGGTTTGCCATCGCCGGGGATGGCCAGGCCGAGGGTGCCGTTGTTGACCTTGCGGCCGGTGGCGATGGCGGTGCCGCTGGCGGCAGAGTCTGTTATCGCGTTATCGGCAGAAAAGGTGGTCATGGCGGATTTGCCGGGAAAAGCTTCAAAACATAATGAGCCGGGCAGGCCGGTGGAGTACATGCCGGCGGCGCGGACATGCTCGAAGCCCATGCCGTCGCCAATAAATAAAATGATGTTGTTCTGGGCGGCTAAGGGGCTGGAAAGGGCGACAAAGAAGGTTAAAAGAAGAAAAAAAGCGAAAATTAGTTTCGACTGGGTCGGCTTTTTCAAGGAAAACTCCTTCCGAATGAAAAAATTATCATCGAATTTTAAAATTATATAAGACCAAGAAAACTATATCAAGGGCGGAATTGGAAAATCAATCCGAGCTACGGGATAGTCTCGTCGGTATGCGGAAATATACGGTTGTTGACCGAACGAAAGTTTTTTTGATAATATTGGCAATATAGCAATAAGCACATGGCCTATTGAAAGATAAGATGGGAAGTGTCAGATGAGTATAGTTAAACATAAGATATCAAGGTGTTCCGCGGCGATCATGCTGGGGTGGGCGGCGATTGGGATGACGGCGGCTGCGGGGCGGGCGGAAAAGGCGGAGGTACAGTGGCGGACGTACGACGAAGTGTCGATACCCGTGCCGCCGGCAGAGCATCCGCGGCTATACCTGCGTAGCAGAGATGTCACCGAGCTTCGTCGAAGAACCACGGACCCGATACTAAAGATACTCTGGGAGAAGATGCAGGCGGCAGGGAAAAACGAGCCGGCATTGGCGGTCGAGGTGGACGCGATGCGCTACCTGCTGACGCAAGACGAAAAGCTGGGAAGACGCACCGCAGCGGCGGCACTAAAGCTGCTGCAAGAAACGACGTTCGATATGAGCCAGCCGGGGATGAAGTACTGGGTTACGCCGCTACGCGGCAGGCTGATGGTTACTGGAGCGGTAGTGTATGACTGGTGCTATCCAGTGTTGACCGCGGAACAAAAAAAAGCATACGTTGAGCAGTTTCTCAGTCTGGCTCGCGGTATGGAGTGCGGATATCCGCCGCCGAAGACAAACGGGGTGACCGGACACTACTCCGAATGGATGCTGATGCGGGATATGCTGTCGGCGGGAGTGGCTATCTACGACGAGTTTCCGGAGATGTACGAGGAGGCAGCTAACCGGTTTTTCGGACTGTTCGTGCCGGTGCGGAACTGGTGGTATCAGGGTCATGCCTTTCACCAGGGTTCATCATACGCGGAAAAACGGACAGGGGCGGAATTGTACCCACTGTGGATATTCGAGCGGATGGGGGCGGGGCCGGTGTATGACCCAAACCTGCAGTTCGTACCTTATCAATGGATATATATGAGGCGGCCGGATGGGCAACTACTCCGCAGCGGCGATGGGCAGAACGTGCCGACCAAACTGTGCACCCTGCTTAACGCGAGCTACTACAAAAATGGCTATGTGATGGGGGACTATCTGCGAGACCCAGAAATCGAAGATCGGAGTCTATTGTTCGCCTTCCTGTGGCGGGATCCGGACCTTCAGCCACGACCCGTTTCGGAACTGCCGCTTTCCCGGTACATGGGATCGCCCTACGGGTGGATGGTGGCACGCACCGGCTGGGATGAAGAAAGCGTCATCGCAGAGATGAAAGTCAGTATTTACAACTTCAATAATCATCAGCATCTGGATGCCGGGGCGTTTCAGGTGTACTACAAAGGGCCGCTGGCACTGGATTCCGGGGTGTACCAGGGGACGACGGGCAGCTACGGCAGTCCGCACGATGTTAACTATAACAAGCGGAGCATCGCCCATAACTGTCTGCTTATCTACGACCCTGAGGAAGAGTTTACATTTCACGATAAACCGCTCCGCAACGACGGGGGACAACCTTTTCCCAACAGGGCACGCGAGCCGAAAAACCTGGAAGATATGCTGGCAAACTATAAAACGGGTGAGGTGCTCGGTCACGGATTCGGGCCAGACCCGCAGCGGCCGGCTTATACCTATCTTAAGGGAGACCTTTCCCAAAGCTACGGCGGCAAGGCACAAAAGGTACAGCGATCTTTCGTGTTCCTCAACCAGGCGGACCGGCCGGTGCGGGCGGTGCTGGTAGTCTTCGATCGTGTGATATCATCAAACGTCCAGTTCAAGAAGTACTGGCTGCTGCACGCCATGGAGGAGCCGCAGATCGACGGGGCGGCAATTACCATCGCACCCCGGCAGCGCGGCTGGCGCGGCAAATTGGTGAATGAGGTGCTGCTGCCGTCGCCGGCGGAGATCGCGGCGGTAGGCGGGCCGGGCAAAGAGTTCTGGGTCTTCGGCGAAAATTATCCCAATGAGCCTAAAGTGGCGATGCATCAGGGACCACTGGAAGATAATGAGGTCGGCCAGTGGCGCGTCGAAGTCTCGCCGTATGAAGCGGCAGAGACCGATTGCTTCCTCAACGTGATGCAGATTATGGACCGCGATACACCCAAGCTGGCTGTCAAACGTATCGAGGAGGGTAATGTGACAGGGCTATTGGTGGGTGATACCAGTGTTTTCTTTCAGCGAGACGGCGGCAGGGCGGAAGGCACAATCACATTCCAGTCGCAGGGCAATCGCTTCCTAATAGCGGATCTGGCTGAAGGAGTCTGGAGCGTATCCCGTGACGGTGCGGTGGTGCAGGCTAACGTCCGAGTCTCCGGGCAGGAGGGGGTAATCTGGTTCGAGGGGCAGCCGGGTGAGTATGTCTTGCGGAAAATAAATAATAAGCAAGCTTCCATTTTGAACGTTCAACGATAAAATAAAATTGCTTCGTCGCTACCCGCCGTGCTAGCAACCGTCGCAGCAGGCGCTCCTCGCAATAACATTTATTTGTAAATCAGACAGGGCAGGGGACCAAGTCGAGCGTTCGGGCGGCGACGTTGACAGCGGCGATGCGAACGCGAATCTCCTGGCCGATTCTAAAGGGACAGCGGTCTATAAAACGGCTGGAGCGGCTATGCTTGTCTGGAGCAGGCTTCTTTTTCCGCCGGTTGCTTTGCCGGCTTTCATAGCGATAAACGTCTTCCGCACTAATTAGACCGTCAACCAGGAATTTCTCTAATTGCACAAACAGGCCAAAGTTGGTGATGGAGGTTACTACACCCAAGCGGTCCTCTCCGATGTGGTTGCTTAACATCTGGAGGATCTTAAGGGTGGTTAATTCCCGCTCGGCATTTTCGGCGTTACGCTCCCTTTCACTACAATGCTTGCCTAAATCAAGCAAGTTTTCATAATCGGGAAAGTTATCAATGGTTTTTCGGGTCAGCCGGCCGGTGATGTAGGCGTCGAGGAGGCGATGAACGGCAAGATCAGGATAGCGGCGGATGGGACTGGTGAAATGGCAATAATGCTCACTGGCGAGGGCGTAATGGCCGATGGCGGCAGGTGAGTACTCGGCCTGCTGCATACTCTTGAGCACCGCCAAATTGATTATAAATGACTGGGGTGTACCCTGGGCAGACGAAAGCAATTTTTGCAGGTCCTTTCGGTCGAGGGTCTGCGGTATATTGAAGCCACAGTCCTTGAGGACGCGGGCCAACTGGCCGACGGCTAGGCTGTCCGGCTCGGCGTGGACCCGCCGCAAAAACGGCACCCGCAGACTGTCCAGCAGACGGGCGACCGCCTCGTTGGCCTCCAGCATAAACATCTCGATTATAGTATGGGAAAAGGTTCTGCTTTCCGGATGAGCGTCGATGACGTGGCCGTGCTGATCATATACGAGCTGGGCCTTGGGCAGATCCAAAGTGAGCATGCCGTCGTTGTCCCGACGCCTTTGCAAGATATGAGCTAATTGCTCCATTTCTTTTAGCAGGTGGATGACCTTGGGGCTGAAGCCTGCGGTTTTACCGGCGATTATGTCATCGGCGTCTTCATAGGTCAGTCGGCAGGTGGAAGTGATGATACTGTTGGCGAAACGGGCGCCGAGCACCTTGCCGTGTTTATCGAAATTGATATAGGCGCTCTTAACCAGTCGCTTCTGGCCTTCCTGCAAAGAACAAAGGCCGTTACTTAAAACCTCCGGCAGCATGGGAATCACATGCTGGGGCAGATACACGCTGTTGGCCCGCAGGCGAGATTCCTCGTCCAATAAACCGGCGTTTTTGACGAAGGTACTGACGTCCGCGATATGCACCCCTAATTGCCAATGATCGCTGGGCAGTTTCCGCAGACTAATGGCGTCGTCAAAATCACGGGCGTCCACCGGATCGATGGTAATTACGGTTTTATGCGAGATGTCCTCGCGTTGGGAAGTCTCTGCTTCGCCGGACTGCAGAAAATCGTGGGCTATATGGCGAGCTTCTTCTAAGACGGCGGCGGGGAACTTGTCCGGCAGATTATAGCGGTGCAGAATCGCTTTTAACTCCACGGTGGAGACGCCGCATTTACCCAGTCGCTCTGTGATAACTCCATAAGCAAAATATTCCGCGGTGGGATAATCAATTATCTCCACGACGACCTTATCGCCCGCTTTGGCGTTTTTAGCCCCTGGGTCGCCGACGGCGATCCGCTCCGCGGCAGCTTTACCGTCCGGCTGAACAAACCACTGGCGATCCTCCTGAAAAAGTCTGCCGACAAACTGTTTCTTTTCCCGGCTTAAAATTTCGACGATTCGGCCGCTATAACGCAGCAAACCGCCGCGTTTTTCCTGTTTAATCACCCGGGCCAAAACCTTATCACCGGTAATGGCGTCAAGGGATTGCCCCTCGGGAATGAACAGGTCACCCTGGACAAGCGGTTTATCCGGGCGGACAAAACCAAAGCCTTTGCTGGTGGATTCGAAAGTGCCCGTAACCTGGCCGGCCAGGGCCGGTAGGCAAATTTTACTGCCCGGACCGATGATAATGTCACCCTGGGTATGTAACTTCTTAATGGCCAGGCGAAAGGCATCATAGTCCTGGTCGTTAACCCGCAAACTGTGAGCCAAGGCCCGCTGCTTGAGCGGCTGATAGTCCTTATTACGTAACAGCCGCATTATTCGGTTGGTAAAACGCTCCGGCATATTAGGGGCTAATGATAATCGAAATCAGCCAACTCGGATATAAAATAGTTCCACTGAGAAAAAATAGATAATATAATCAAATAAGAAGGAAAAGCACTATGAGTTATTATTTATTCGAAAGTCCACGGCTGGGCCTAATGATAGCGGCAATAGTGGAAATATTGCTGATCTTGGGGTGGCTGTTCGCCCGGGATCGAACCAGACCGATAGTGCTGCTGGCAGGGCCGGTGATAGCAGGGCTGTTTCTACTGGCGGATTGGGCAGTAGTAACAAATCGTGAGCAACTGGAACAAAATACCCGCGAAATTGTCCAGGCTGCCGAAGAGCAGAACGCCGACAAGATTTTAAGCTATGTTAGCGATAAGTTCTTATATCAGGGCAACTTAAATAAGGCAAGCTTGTCAGTTGAATTAAAACGCTTGTTATCCAAGCCCTTAATCGAAGATAACATTATCCGGGAACTGATAGTGAAAAAGGTGGATAAGCAAGAGGGCCAGGTGGAATTGGTGGTGTTCACAACTATCGATCCTAAAAGCCATTACGCGGGATATACCGGCTTCGTCCAGACAAAATGGCGGTTCGATTATGTCCGCGAAGCCGGCGGCAAATACAAATTGATTAATAGCACCATGCTGAATCTAAACGGCGGTGAGCCGATGGATATACTTCGTTTAAGTAAAGAATTCTAATCTTTCCGGCAAAATTAACCCTTGCGGAATAAAACTTTTCTAATGGACCTTGCAGAGCTGGATAAAAAATACTTATGGCACCCGTTTACGCCGATGCGGCTGTGGCTGGAGTCCGAACCGCTGGTAATCGAGCACGGCAAGGGGGTATATCTCTATGACACCCGCGGACGGCGCTATATCGACGGGGTATCTTCTCTTTGGTGCAACGTCCACGGGCATAACCATGAGGATATTAACACGGCGATAAAAAAACAATTGGAGAAAATCGCCCACAGCACGCTGCTGGGACTGAGCAGCCGGCCGGCAATCGAGCTGGCGGCGAAACTAATAAAAATCGCTCCCGCAGGATTGAGCCGGGTGTTTTATTCGGACAGCGGGGCCGCCGCCGTCGAAATCGCTATTAAAATCGCTTATCAATACTGGCGAAATCTTGGCCAAAAACCAAGAAGCCGATTTATCGCCCTGAAGCAAAGCTATCATGGTGATACTATCGGGTCAGTCAGCGTAGGGGGGATAAAGACCTTTCGCGAAATTTATGAACCGCTAACATTTGCGGTAGATTTCTGCGATAATCCTAATCCTTATCGCTATGCCGGCGAAGCCGAGGCGTGCAAGCAGCATTGTCTGGGCCAGATGGAAAGGATTTTACAGCAGCGGGCGGGTGAGGTGGCGGCGATAATCGTTGAGCCACTGGTGCAGGGAGCGGCGGGGATAATTGTGCATCCCGGCGGATTTCTGCGGTCAGTGAAGGAGCTGGCCCGGCAGTACGAAGTGCTGTTGATCGCGGACGAGGTGGCGACCGGGTTCGGCAGAACGGGCACGATGTTCGCCTGTCCGCAGGAAGAGGTAAGCCCCGATATTCTCTGCCTGGGCAAGGGGATAACGGGCGGATATCTGCCGCTGGCGGCAACGCTGGTCAGTGAGAGAATATTCGAGGCGTTTTGCCGGGAGCCGTGGCAGGAGAAGACATTTTATCACGGTCATACCTATACCGGCAACGCCCTGGGCTGCGCCGCGGCACTGGCGAGTCTGGAGGTGTTCGAAAAAGAAAAAACCATCCAAAATCTGCCCGATAACATCGCAGTTATCGCCAAATACCTGCAGCAGATAAGAAAACTGGATTACGTTGGCGATGTCCGACAAAAAGGAATGATGGCGGGCATAGAGCTGGTCGCGGACCAAAAAAGTAAAAACAGCTTCGACCCCGCGAAAAGAATCGGGGCAAAATTATGTCAATCACTACGGGACAGGGGCGTTATCCTGCGGCCGCTGGGGGATGTGATGGTCATTATGCCGCCGCTGGTGATCAGACTGGACGAGCTGAATGAGCTGATGACGATAGCGGCAGAAAGTATAATCAACGATCTGCCGCAATTAATCGACCGGTCAGACGCAGAATAAGCATTAAATTGGTGTAAAGAAAGAATAATTTGTGAGATGAGCAGTAACAATATTGAATTGACAAGCCCGGCACAATATTACCCTGTTGTGCAGCCGGCTGATGGTAAAGACGGGGCAACGATCAATCCCAACACCAGCTATAATTTCAAGCTCGCAAAGGTGGTGTCAATATTCATCATATCGGCGGGACATATATTGCCCATACCCGGCGACTGGATGATCGTAACCGTCGGCTTGTTCGTTTTCGCTTTCTCATCCGGGTATTTTACCTCCGCCCGATATAAGGAATCCTTCGAAATCGGCCCCTTCTGGGGCCATAAGCTCCTGCGCCTGGGACCGGATCTGTTGCTGACCAATGCGCTGCTGCTGGGTTTGTTTCTGGCTGAAGGCCAATCGGGAATCTGGACCTGGCAAAGCCTGGTCAGTATCCTGGGTATCAAAGGATTTGTCACCTGGTTTGGTTTAAACAATCCAAGCCCTTACGGAGCAGGAATGTGGTTCCTGACGGTGCTGCTGCTGTTCTATGCTATATATCCGGTCCTGCGAATGATTGGCCGGCGGCAGAATGTATGGATAACATTGCTGCTGACAAGCTTTATCGCCAGCTTTGTATTGCAGAGGTATGTACAAATGGGGCATATGCTCTGGCTGACGTCGTTAGGCTTTGTGTTCGGTATGGGAATGGAACGACTGAACCTTCGATTGTCGCATTTAATCAGTGGTACCGTCGCGGCAGTATCGCTGGTACTCATACTGATACTAAATATGTTCTTAGAAGTCAAAGTAGCTAATCTGGCACTTCTAACGTTATGGTGTTGTTCAACGGTGTTGTGGATAATGGGCGCTCCGCGTCTTGTGCTGCGCGGAAACTTGGCTATCGAGCCACTGCATGCATCCTTGCTGGAAATATATTTGCTCCATCCCTATTTAACCCTTCACTCCACAAGGATAATATGGATAGACTGGCTGGTGTCGATGGGACTGGTTATCGCCGTGTCTTTATGTCTATGCTGGCTCGCAAAACGGTTACGCCGCCAGCTTGAGAAAATCTATCAGCAGGCACGAGCTGCTGATTCGCCATGAAAGTTATATCAGGAATGGTTGTGTCTGCCAACCCAGGAATAAAAGCCCGTTGAATGAAAACAGATAATTGAGATGAAATCAAAGAAACATACCAAAGTAAAATCGATCCATGCCGCTGATTCGACCGGTGAGTGTCCCCGGCCCCTATTTTCAGATAAAGTTTCCGCAGGGTTTCCCTCGCCGGCAGAAGATTATGTCGAAGGGCAACTGGACCTAAACAAGCATCTCGTGGAACACCCGGCGGCAACCTATTTCGTTCGGGTTACCGGCGATTCCATGGTCGAGGCGGGGATCCATTCGGGGGATCTCTTGATTGTAGATCGCTCCCTGGAGCCGCGAGATAAAGACGTTGTTATCGCCAACGTCAACGGCGAATTGACCGTCAAACGGATACGCATCAAAAGCGGAAAAGTAACTCTGATGCCGGAAAATGAAAACTATCAGCCCCGACAGGTAAATAGCGAAATGGAATTCGAGGTCTGGGGCGTGGTCAAACATGTATTACATTCGCTGTAAAGGTTATGGCTGCCTTATTCGCCCTGATTGATTGTAATAATTTTTACGTTTCCTGCGAACGGGTATTCAATCCCCATCTGGAAGGCCGGCCGGTTATCGTGTTAAGCAATAACGACGGCTGCGTGGTCGCCCGCTCCAATGAGGTCAAATCGCTGGGTATAAAAATGGGCGTACCTGTCTTCCAGGTGCAAGACCTGATAAAAGCCCTTCAGATCGAAGTGTATTCTTCCAATTACACCCTTTACGCCGATATGTCGCGGCGGGTAATGGAGACGCTGGCTCAGTTTACCCCCAATATCGAGATATATTCCATAGACGAGGCATTTCTCGATCTGTCGGGTTTCCGGCATAGGAACTTGACCGACTACAGCCGAACCATTCGCAAGAAGGTAAAGCAATGGACGGGCATACCCGTCACCGTAGGTATCGGGCCCACCAAGACCCTGGCCAAAATAGCCAATCATATCGCCAAGAAATCAGCGAAGGCTCGCGGCGTACTGGACCTGATGGATTCACCCTATCTGGATAAAGCCCTGACTCAAACCCCGGTGGAGGAGGTCTGGGGAGTGGGGCCAGCCTTCGCCCGCCGATTGGCTAAAGCCGGCATCACAAATGCCATTCAGCTTCGCAGCGTCAATGACAATTGGATAAAAAAGAGCATGGGAGTAACCGGCTTACGCACCGTTTGGGAATTGCGAGGACAAGTCTGCTATTCGCTGGAAGATGCCCCGCCGCCGCAAAAGACCTGCGTCTGCTCGCGCTCGTTCGGCCGGCCGGTGATGTCGCTCGATGAATTGCGGGAGGCGATAGCGGATTATACCACCGATGCCGCCCGCCGACTCCGCGAACAGCATTTGGCAGCGGGGGTAATTACCGTATTTGCCATGACCAATATCTTCAAGGAAAACGAGCCGCATTATTGCAATTATCACACCACCGAATTGGCGGTTGCCACCAATGACACCGCTGAGCTGATAAATAGCGCCCTGCGAGCGGCAGAATTGATATACCGGCCCGGCTGCCGTTTCAAAAAGGCGGGTGTCATCCTCGACGGACTGGTACCGGAAGAGAAGGTCCAGGAGAGTCTTTTCGATAACGTTGATCGGAGGCGACGCCGGCGGCTGATGCAGACCATCGACAAGATTAACACCATCATGCCCGCGGATACCCTCCATTATGCAGCTAGCGGACTGGAACAATCCTGGCAGACGAGATTCCAGCGCCGCTCCAGCCGATATACCACCAACTGGGATGAACTGCCCATTGTAAAAGCCTGTAAAGACTGATCTGTGGCAAAGGAGGGGGGAATTCATTCGGCAGATTTATTTAAGCGCATGATTTTGGCCACGTATCCATCAGCGTCGAATTTTCTTCGCAAACCCGACTCGTTCATGAAACGGACCTTACCGAAGATTTTTCTCTCCGGCCAGGGACGATCGTGCTTGCCGAAGCACCAGGCGATGCCGGCAATACCGTTGGCATCCCTGCCGTCCAGCTCGTATTTGTCGTTAAGATAGAGGGCAAGCTGAAAGGCTGCTTGGGGGGTTTTGGTCCATTCTAAAATCTTCTTGCCCCAGTACATTCTCATATAACCATGCAGGTAACCGGTGATTTTCATCTGCGTCTGGGCGGCATTCCAGTATGGATCGTGTGTCTGGGCGTTTTCCAACTGACAACGGCTGTAGAGGTAAGGCCGGGGATCTCGGCCGTGAAAAAGCAAGGTGTTTTTCGCCCAGGAGGGTAGGGCGGCAAATGAATCATAACGGTTGGAATAATTAACAAAATTTATGGCCAGCTCCCGCCGAACAATAAGCTGTTCGAGGTACTCATTTTTGCCCGGTGTTTTGGTTTTTTGTATCTGCAGGGCTATAAACAATGGAGAAATCTGGCCGAAATGTAAATAAGCGCTTAAGTGTGACGTGCCGTCGATATTAGGATCGTTTCTGGAGCGGGCATAATCACTTAACTTGCTGTGTATGAAGTCACGCAGGAGTTTTTTACCCCAACTGGTCCCGCCGTGATAATAGTCGGTCATGCCCACGCTTTGATCGATATCCAGTTGATTCAACGTCTGCCCGATATCGGCAATATCAAAAGACGACAATATCCGATTTAAGGAAGTGTTTTTCAGCCGCCGGCTCCTGAGCGGTACTAGGTATTTTGCCAGGTGGCGGTGTATTTTTTTGCGGATAGTAGCGGCACTGTATTCCTCCTTGAACGAGGTAATCTCGACGGGAACGACGACATCACTTTCCACCTGGATAAGCGGACAGGCAATATTACGTGCCGCTGTCCGCCGCCATTGTTTCTGTATCTTCAGATAGCCCCTGTCGGTTATTACCAGACAGGCATCTTGAGCAAAATTTATTATCCCGATTTCCGGCGATTTGTTTTCCAGGATCAGACCAATGCCTCGTTTTTGTAGCAATTGCCGGACTTCCTTAAGGCCCTCCAGCATGAAATAGTAGTGTCTGCGGTTGGCGCGGGGGAATCTGGAGGTTAGACCGAAATAGACGATGAGCGGCTGGTACAGCTCGTTGGCCCGGCCGATCGCGTATTCCAGGGCGTGATTATATTCGACTCTCTGGCTGGCCTGCATCCAATAGATGACATACCGGCCCCTCCGGACAGCCTTGTTGTTCAGTGACTGGATTCTTTCTGGTTGAATCATAACTATAACTTATTTACTGCGAATTTCTCCTTCGCCAAACTCAACCGCAACCTTCAGTTTGACCTGAAATTCAGCTAATTTTCCGTCCCGCACCGCACCGCGCTGCTCGAGCAGCTCGAAAAAATGTACCTTGTGGCCCGCCGTAATGATTTGATCGATACCGCTCCGGACCGCTTGCGAGTAACCCTCAGGTGAAGCGGAAACTATTTCCAGCATTTTAAACATGTTTAACTCTCCTGTGATTTTCATTTTGCAAAATTCTACCGCCGAAAACGGTCGATTGATTTTGACCGAGTATCTCCTGCAAAGCTAAATGCATGTCGGGGTATAAAAATTGATAACCCAGATTGCGCAATTTATCGGGGATTACCTTCTGGCTGGACAGGATTAATTCTTTCGCCATTTGTCCCCGCAACAATTTCAAAGCCCAGGCTGGTATCGCAAACCAGGCGGGTCGATGCAGCACCTGGGCTAATAAGAAGGTAAACTCACGCGATTCTACCGGGTTCGGGGCGCATAGGTTAAATGTCCCCTTAGCCTGCTCGTTTTCCAGGAGATAAATAATCACTCTGCAAACATCGTCGATATGAATCCAGGAAAACCAATTATTGCCGCTGCCGAACCTGCCGCCCAAATAGTATCTAAAAACAGGAGTCAGCTTCGAAATTATGCCGCCGCCTTTGCCCAACACCGCAGCCAGACGGATGATGACTAATCTGCTCGCTTTATCGTTTACCGGCTGTATCGCCCGCTCCCATTTTTGACATACCTCGGCAAGATAATTTTTCCCCGCGGGCGAATCTTCAGTTAATAGTTCATCTCCGCAATCGCCGTAATAACCAGTCGCCGAAGCCTGGATAACCAATGGAAGTTTTTGAGGCAATATTTCAATGGCTCGAGAAATAGCATCGGTGACGGTCAGTCGACTTTGCAAAATGGCATGTTTGCTCTTTGCTGTCCACCGGCGGGCGCCGATATTTTCACCCGCTAGGTTTATGATACCAAACGCGTCCTGGAGATAATCTTGCAGTTGAGCTATGTCTTTACCGTCCCATTTGACCAGGAGCGCTCGTTCATCAATTGCCTTCCTGCCGGCGGCGGGACCGCGCGAAAGTGCCAGAATCTCATACCCCGCATCCGCCAGATGCCTGCACAAACACCTGCCGATGAATCCTCTGGCTCCGATTATCACGATTATTTTTGCCAAGAAAAATCACCTAACCGCAATTTGTCTGGTTACAACCAATAAATATGTAATTATCCCAGGGCGACATCCAAAATCATCATCACCGTAAAACCAGCCATGGTGCCCAGAGTGGCTATATCCGAATTTCCCCCTTGCTGCGATTCCGGTATCGCCTCTTCCACAACGACAAAAATCATCGCGCCGGCGGCAAAACTCAGGGCATAAGGTAAAATGGCAGAGGCGTAAACTACCGTAGCCGCCCCGATAACCCCGGCGATCGGCTCCACCACGCCGGAAAGTTGTCCATACCAAAAGCTTTTCCAGCGGGACATCCCTTCCCGCCGCAAGAGTACAGAAACCGCCAAACCCTCGGGGAAATTCTGCAAGCCAATACCTATAGTCAGGGCAACCGCGCTGGACAGGGTGTAGGATGAATGTTCCAGCTCCGCGGCCACCGCCCCGAAAGCAACTCCTACAGCTAAACCTTCCGGGATATTATGCAGGGTAATAGCAAGTACCAACAGGATAGTCTTCTGCCAACCGGTTTTAATCCCTTCCGCTCGGCTGACCGGCAGATTGAGATGTAGGTGCGGCAGCAGCATATCACAAAGCCGTAGAAAGACCCCGCCCAGAATAAAACCCACCGCCGGCGGCACCCAACAGGCCAGGCCGCGGCCTTTCGACATTTCAATCGAGGGGGCCAGCAGCGACCAAAAACTGGCTGCGATCATAATGCCCGCCGCAAAACCCAGCATGGCGTCCAGCAATCTGCGGCTCATGTTTTTGAATAAAAACACCGCCGCCGCTCCCAGTGCCGTCACTGACCAGGTAAATCCTGTGCCAATCAATGCCTGTACTACGGGACTGAGATTTTGCAGATATTCCAGCATATCAGCGATTCTCCAATTCACCTTTGATCTGGTGAAGTAGATTAATTGCTTCAATCGGAGTAAGATTATTAATATCTATCTCGCGGAGTTTTTCCAGCACCGGGTCGGGCGGCGGTTTTTCAAAGAGCAGCAGTTGGCCGGCAGCTTGCCCCTGGTCGGTATGGCTGAATTGGGGCTGATGAGACTCGCGGGCGAAGTTGCTCTCCAGCTCTTCCAGGATTTCCTGGCTTCGCTTCAGCACCGACTTGGGAATGCCGGCCAAACGAGCCACGTGAATGCCGTAACTTTTGTCCGTTCGACCATCGACTATTTTATGCAGAAATACCACCTCGTCCTTCCACTCGCGGACCGCGACATTACAGTTTTTTACATTGCTCAATATGTCTGCCAGCTCGGTTATTTCGTGATAATGGGTGGCGAAAAGGGTGCGACACTCGATCCGGGTGGCGATATGCTCGGTAATGGCCCAGGCCAGAGCCAACCCGTCGTAAGTGCTGGTACCCCGCCCGACCTCATCAAGGATCACCAGTGATTTCTGCGTCGTATTGTTAATAATATTGGCGGTCTCAATCATTTCCACCATGAAAGTTGACTGCCCGCGGGCCAGCTCATCGCTGGCGCCGATGCGGGTGAAAATGCGATCTACCAGACCAATCTGGGCGCTCGTGGCAGGGATGAAGCTGCCCATCTGAGCCATTATTACCAGGAGGGCAATCTGGCGGATATAGGTGCTTTTGCCGCTCATATTAGGACCGGTGATGATAGCCAGATCGCCGCCGGCGTTGCCTAAAGCAACATCGTTGGGAACGAAACTGCTGCCCAGCGTCAGCTCCAGCACGGGATGTCGGCCCTCGATGATTTCCATGTCTTTATCCAGATGCATCTTCGGCCGACAGTAATTACGCTGACGGGCGATATGGGCCAGGTTCGCCAGCACGTCAATACCCGCTATGGCTTCGGCTACCTGCTGTAATTGCCGCGTTTTCTCCGCGATCTGCCGGCGGATATCTTCAAAAAGCTTCCGCTCTAAATCCTTGCATCGCTCTTCCGCGGTTAAGGCGTCGGTCTCATAGCGTTTTAACTCGTCGGTAATATAACGCTCCGCGTTCTTTACCGTCTGCTTGCGAATAAAATCAGCCGGCAACTGCCCTCGAAAGCTGTGGGAAATCTCCACGTAGTAGCCGAAGACCTGATTAAAGCCGATCTTGAGATTGGCAAAACCAATTTCATCGCTGAGTTTTTTCTGATATTGCGCCAGCCAGCTTTTGCCGCTGCTGCGGATGCCGCGTAAGCGGTCAACTTCCGCGTTGAAACCATTTTTTATCACCCCGCCGTCGCGATAGCTCACCGCGGCGTTCGGGTCTATGGCGGATTCTATCAAATCAGCCAAATCATTTGAAATATCACATTGACCGGCTTGTTGCAGCAGCATATCGGCGCTGCATTGGGAGAGCAACAGGCTCTTGATCTGAGGCGCCTGCCGCAGGGACTGGCCCAAGCTGAGAACATCTCGGGGCGAGGCCCGACCGGTGCTGATTCGGCCGGCGATGCGCTCAATATCCGATATTTTTGACAGGCACCTGCGTAATTCATTACGCGGACCATCCAACTGCACCAGCTCGCTGACTGCGTCCTGGCGGTTTTCAATATGGCCCAGGTCGTTAAGCGGATAACATACCCACAAACGCAGCTTGCGGGCACCCATCGCCGTGACGGTTTGATCCAGGCTGTGCAATAAGGAGCCGGCGAAACTATGCTCCCGAATGGTGCGCTCGATCTCCAGACTCCGCATCGTCGTCTGGTCCAGTTGCAGAAATATATCACGTGATACCTTGCGTAATTGGCTGATATGAGGCAGGGCGGTCTTTTGTGTTTCATTGAGGTAATCGATAATAGCGCCCGCCGCCGCGATGCTCAGGTCAGGCTCGCCAAAGCCAAAGCCCGCCAGCGAGCGAGTGGCGAAATGCTTGTTGAGCGCCTCGTATCCCTGCTGTGGATCGAAGACCCAGCCGGGCCGAAGCGTAAAACTCGCGCCGGTAAGCTCCTTCGCCTGTTCGATGAATTTATCCGGCGCAGCGGATTTTTCTTCACTAATGATGCACTCCGCCGGTCGCAGCCTAACCAGCTCGTCGAGAACATGCCCTTGTTCGAGTTGCTGAGCGAAAAACTGGCCCGTGGACAACTCCACCCAGGCTAGACCAGCCCGGAATGAATTCGAAGGTCGGACGGCGGATTGGCCAAGCGATTTATTCTCAAAACAGATAGCCGCCAGGTAATTTCCCCGGTTATCATCCAGCAGCGCCTCCTCGGTAATCGTGCCCGGCGTAACCAGCCGAACTATGTCGCGCTTGACGATACCTTTGGCCTGGGAGGCATCCTCCATCTGCTCGCAAACCGCGACCTTATAGCCCGCCTTGATTAGCTTGTTCAGATAGCTGTCCACCGCATGATAAGGTACGCCCGCCAGCGGAATGGCACTGTCGCCTTTGCTGCGGCTGGTCAGGGCGATCCCCAGTACCGATGAGCAGGTCTTGGCGTCCTCGTAAAAAGTCTCGTAAAAATCACCCATGCGAAAGAACAGAATCGCCTGGGGGTACTGCTGCTTGAAATGCCGGTATTGCCGCATGGCAGGTGTTAGCTTTTGATTTTCCGCTGGTTTTTCCATCGCGATACTTCGGTAAAATGATTCAATTTATTAACCCATAATAAAAAAGACTAGCCCTCTTTGCCAGCGGAAAATGAAACCTGACGCTTAATTTACTACTACGCTATTTGAAATTGACCAGCTTCTTCAGCCTTGATACAACCGGCGCAATTTGCTGCTCAGTTCTGATGTCCTCCAGCAGGTCATATTGACGTCTGGTAAATACCAGCGGCTTATCAGACGCGAAATTTACAAAGCCCAGCCGCTCGGTTATGGTACTGCGTAGCAGTGGTAAATTAATTCCCGTTAAGCCACTAACATATAAATAATCACTTTTTAGTGACAGATCAGGTTTTAAATCAATTTTATTTATGACAATTATCACCCGGGATTTTCCCGACAGCAGCGACAGTTGCCTCTCGATCTGCTGCGTGATTCCCTGAGCGTCGTCGGCAGCGTCGATTACCAGGATAATCAGGTCCGCCTGCTGCAACTGGTTTTGGGCGGCGGCCCAGGCGAGACGGTCCAAATCATCCATCGATTCACGCCCGCCGGCGGTATCGATAAGATTAACCGGTACGCCGTTGATGTCGGCAGGTTGTACGGTCCAGTCGCGGGTGGTGCCGGGAAATTCCGCTGCTAAACTTTGGCGGCTGCCGGACAAGGCGTTGGCCAGAGTGCTTTTGCCCGCGTTCACCGGTCCGGTCAAGACTATGGAAGGGGGGTAAAGCAGTTTTTGCGCCAATTGGTAGGTATCCAGCAAACCCGCGATTTCGTTTCGTAATTTATCGAGGTTCATCCGGCTATTATTAAGCGACTGCAAGGTATTGCTAACCCAATTATTCAACCCGCCGGGGTATTGACCTGCGACAGCTCGAACCGCCAGCGGCGTCCGGGCCAGCGGTAATTTCTGTGTCACTTCTTCGGCGATGGAGCAGCCGACGGTGAGTTTATCCCAGGTAGTTATCTCAACACCAAGCTTTTGCAGCAGAAGCAGCAGTCGCTGCACGATCCGCCGGCCGCCGTGGCAATTGATATCGATTTGAGATTCTTGTGGATGGATAGCGACAATGACTTGATCGAGGGTGTCGCTGCCCTCGCGGATTTTCCCCAGCAAAAGACGGTGGGGGGGGATGGCCCGAATATTAAGCTGTTTATCCTGCGGTTGGAAAATCTTTTCCAATACCGCCAGGCACTCCGCCCCGTTGAGCTGGACGGTAGCAATCCCGCCGGGTGCCGCTGCGGTAAGTAAGGCGGCACGGCAGCTCATAATCCTTCTTCCGTTGGGCCGGAGCGGCAAAACTGCTGATAAGCCAGATACAAGCCGTCCAGGCAAAGGTCGGGCACAATCGAATCGATTATTTCACTTTTCTGGGCTATTAGTGAGGCATAGCCGCCCGCCGCCACCACCTGCGGCCAATGGCCCAGCTCCATGGCATAACGCTCCACCATCTCCCGCAAGGCGCCTATGGCACTGTAATAAATCCCGTTTTCAATAGCGGTGATAGTATTGATGCCGTACTCCCCCGTAGGAAGCTTCGGCGTAACCTCCGGCAGCATGGCGGTATGACTTTTCAGACTCTTGGCGGCGGTAGCCAGGCCCGGCATGATGACCCCACCCAGAAATATGCCGTTATCGTTAACCAGGTCGATAGTCGTGGCGGTGCCGAAGTCAGCTACCACCACCGCCGACTCAATCACGCAGTATGCCGCGAAGGCGGTCACCAGCCGATCGCTGCCGACACTTTCGGGATTTTCCACGGCCACCTTCATTTCCAGGGGGAAATCTCTGCCTAATAAAAGAATCCGCTGGTCGAGCGCCTCATTTACCCCTATTTCCACGATGTCAAGGATTTTCTGATTAACACTGCATACCACTATCGGGACGGTCCTGGCACCCAAAGGCTGCGGACCGCAAATCTCACGAAAGGCCTTCAGGATATCTACCAGTTGACCGGTCTTTGTCCCGCTGACAGCTATATGTTCCGTGCGGTCCAGCTTGCCTTTGGCAAACACCGCCAGGGAGACATTACTATTGCCAATGTCGATGGCGATTAAATCCATTTTAATTAATTGCTCACCTCAATCTCATTTTTAGTCTCTTGTATCTTATGCCATAATTTTTCAGTCAGCTCGCCTAAACCACTGCCCGTCACCGAGGAGATTGCCAGTGTATTTTTACCCAGCTTCTGTCGAAAAGCACGCAATTTTTCATGGTCACCGTCAAGGTCTATTTTGGATGCGACGATGATTTCCGGCTTTTGGGCCAAAAGATTGCTGTATTGGGCCAGCTCTTGTCGGATGGTATGGTAGTTTTTCACGGGATCACTGCCGTCAATCGGACTGATATCCACCAGGTGTAGGATAATCCGGGTCCGTTCTATATGGCGGAGAAAATCATGACCCAGGCCATGACCCTGGTGGGAGCCTTTTATCAAGCCGGGGATGTCCGCCAGGACAAGTCGCCGAAAATCGCTCAACGGCACTATCCCCAGGTACGGCTGAAGAGTCGTGAAGGGATAGGGGGCGATTTTCGGATGGGCTGATGACACCCGCGACAGCAGGGTGCTCTTGCCGGCGTTGGGCAGACCGACCAGGCCGACGTCCGCAATCAGTTTTAATTCCAGGCGGATATGACGCAATTGGCCGGGTTTACCCTCCTCGGCGAAACGCGGCGTCTGATTGGTAGATGTGGCAAAATGCGTATTTCCCTTGCCGCCCCGGCCGCCCTTGGCCAGGCATATTATCTGATCGGGGTGACTAAGGTCCTTAATGACCAGGCCCAGATCCGTATCTTTTATTATCGTGCCCGGCGGAACCTGGATGGTAAGGTCTTCGCCTTTCTTGCCGGATTTACACTTGCCCATCCCGTCCTGGCCGCGCTGGGCATTCCATTCTTTCCGCATGGTTATATCCATCAGGGTGCTGATATTTTCGTCTGCTTTCATATAGACACTGCCGCCGTCGCCGCCGTCACCGCCGTCCGGGCCGCCTTTGGGTATATATTTCTCCCGCCGAAAGCTGACACAGCCGTTGCCCCCGTCGCCCGCCTTGATAAATATTTCCGCCTCGTCAATAAACATTATATATACCTAAAAAAAGAGAGCAGCGCCCTGCCGCTCTCTATAAATATACGATAATTCTCTATTTTGTTATGCGTTTTTTTGCAATTCAGCTCTCAACGCATACTCGTCGATCGTGAAATACTACCATTCCTTCGGTAAGGGCATAAAGGGTATAATCCTTGCCCAATCCCACATTGTTGCCGGGTATGAAACGAGTGCCTTTTTGGCGTACGATAATAGAGCCGGCTTTGACACGCTGGCCGCCGAATATCTTGACCCCCAGATACTTGGGATTACTATCTCTGCCGTTACTTGTCGAACCCTGACCTTTTTTGTGTGCCATAGCTTACCTTCACTAAAATTGATTTAACGCATTATCCATTCTCTGCCGCGATACAGCAGAACCCGTTTATCAAGATTATATTTATCGCCCATTACCTGATATTTCAGCATTAGGGTCTTGCGGAGCAAAGCCTTTTTCGGACTGCCTGCCTCGTCGAAGCCCCTGGCGAAGACGGGCTGGATGCTAGGATCCTTAACGCCGGGGATATCAATGGTTGCTGTTTCATTGCTCAATCCCGCGAAAAATATTTTAACCGAAGTGGCATTGGGGTCGAAATCCTCGAATATCGCTACGGAATCCCGGGCGTTATCCTCGCCCTGCAGCATCCGGCCCACCAGGTTATTCTCCGGCTCCAGCAGCGGCAGGTTGGTTGCATAACGTTTTCGTATCTCCTCGAATACCAGCCGGCGCACCGTCGCGCCGGAATAATAGGTTTTTAGCGTATCCGTAAGTAACTGAACTTCCGGATAAAATTCCACGTCATGGCTGGTATTATTTGTGACAGTGTAAAGAAGATACCAATAACTGCGTGGCTGGCAATCGCCGGGCAATAATATGGAAATCCGCTGGGGTTGGCTGCGAAGTTCCAGGCCTAACTGCCAGATACCCGGCCCAGGCACCAGTGCCGGTTTCGGGGCCGCTAACAGAGCCGCAACCCATAGGGTTAAAATCATGCCGCCTGCCATTAAGACTACATGAATTAATTTTCTGGTTTTCGCCATAGCTATATTTATATTTTATTCCACTGAACAAAAGGCCAAATTAAAAATATCTTCAGTTATATTTATATATCATGTAAGAGTTTATTGATTTTTATGTTTTCTGTCAAGCAGGTAAATTCAACATTTTGTAAAGGATGTCGCATGTCTATTAAAGTCCGTGATGCCATAGAGTTACAGAAAATAATGGCTTGTCGGGTGTCCCAGCAGCCGTTCCATGGACCCATTAATACTATAGCGGGTGCGGACATGGCATTTTCCGCGGACGGAAGACGAAATATCGCCGTCATAACCGTTTTTAGCTTTCCCCAACTGAGACTACTGGAAATTGTCCATGGAACCGGCCAGGTGCGGTTTCCCTATATTCCTGGTCTGCTCTCATTCCGTGAAGCCCCTTTGATAATTCAGCTGGCCGGTAAGTTAAAGCTAACACCGGATCTGCTTTTAGTGGATGGCCAAGGGATTGCCCATCCCCGCCGATTCGGCTTAGCCAGCCATATCGGCGTCAATTTAGACTGGCCGACCATCGGCTGCGCCAAAAGCCGCTTGATCGGCATCTATCGCCCGCCGGCAGACGCAAGAGGCTGTTGCTGCAAGCTTTATGACAATAAAGAGGTAATCGGAGCCGTCCTGCGCACCCGGGAAAAGGTTAAATGTGTTTTCGTCTCGGTGGGTCATCGGATTGAACTAAAGCAGGCAGTAAAAATCGTCTTAGAATCCGCCCCGAGATATCGTTTACCGGAGCCTATTCGTCGGGCACATCGGGAAGTAACTCAGTTGAAAAAAACGCTGCTATAAACTATTTTATGATAAACTCCAATAACTAGTTATAGACATCCTGAGAAAGTTTTATTATTATGATTGACCATAAATTTTATTATATAATAACTGAAAGAGTAATTGACTTTCCTGATGACAAGGCAAGTATTAACATGCTGATTTAAGAGACTCTCATGAACGAAACACCAAGTCCGGCGGATAATGCCGATAAAATACCCCCGACCGATTATTCCTCACCTCTGTCGCCTTTGCCGGAGCCTGATTCGACTGTTGGGATTCCCGAGCCGCAATTGGATGATGAGCTGGAGAAGGAGGTTGAGCAGGCGTTGGGGGATATCAGTTTGATGGATTTATATGGCTCGGAAAAAATTGCGAAACCGCAAAAAAGTCCTCCAGCGGTGTCCGGCAATCTTCCACCCGGCGTTACCCAGGGTATGGTAATCAGTATCGACGAAGACGGCGCCATCGTCAATCTCGGCGGCAAGTCGGAAGGCTTTCTACCCCGCGAAGAATGGGTAAAAGACCAGATTCTCGAAGTGGGCAGTAAAGTTAATGTCTCGGTTATCCGCTATGATAATCGGGACGGCCTGCTGATTTTATCCCTGAAAACTGCCGACCAACATTTCCTTCGACGCGATTTAAAGGTAGGTGCATTGGTGGAAGCTCGGGTAACCGGCTCCAACAAAGGCGGCCTGGAAATGGACATCAAAGGGCTGAAGGCCTTTATGCCCCTCTCGCAGATTGATCTGGTCCGCGTTGACGATACGAATGCCCTGATCGGCCAAAAGTTCGTCTGCCAGGTGATCCAGGTCGAGCACGACGATAGAAATATAGTTCTTAGTCGAAGAAATGTCCTGGAAGAGGAGCAGAAACGCCAGAGTGAAAAAACCTGGGAGCTATTGGAGCCTGGCCAGCTCCGCCACGGCGTGGTTCGCTCTCTGACGGATTACGGCGCCTTTGTGGATATCGGAGGCATCGATGGGCTGCTCCACATTCGTGAAATGAGCTGGTCCAGGATAAAACATCCCCGCGATATCTTAGCCGTGGGCCAGGCTATCGATGTAAATATTATTGATATTAACAAGGAAAACAAGCGTATCTCACTTAGTCTGCGGCAGGCGGGCGGTGATCCCTGGACCACCGCACCGGTAAAATACCCTGTCGGTTCCCGCCACCAGGCCCGCGTGATGAAACTTATGGATTTCGGCGTCTTCGCGGAGCTGGCGCCTGGTGTCGATGGACTAATCCCCATCAGCGAAATGACCTGGGCCGGTAGGATCAGGCATCCTTCCGATATCGTCAAGGCGGGTGCGCTGGTCGATGTGGAGATTTTGAAAGTGGACGCGGAGAAAAGACGCATCGCCCTGAGTATGAAAAACCTTTTGCAAAATCCCTGGCTTAATGTCGCGGAAAAATACCTCAAAGACCATATATATACGGGAACAGTCGCCAGACTTACCGAATTCGGGGCATTTGTTACTCTCGAGAACGGCATCGACGGATTGCTGCATATATCTGAGATATCCGACAAACGCCTGGGCAAAGCCAGCGATGTCCTCCGCCAGGGTGAGCAGGTCCGGGTAAAGGTCATTGGTGTTGATCCGGAAAATCAGCGGATATCACTGTCCATGAAGATGCCCCCGGCGGAGGAAACTACACCATCTTCCCGCTCGCCTCAAACTCAAACCCACAAAAAAACCAAGGATCGACCCCGGCGGGGGGGACTAACCTTTTAAAGAATTTATCCATTCGGTCAGTCTTTATGTCCCACCTTTTTATCCTGGCCGGGAAATAACGGATAACTTAGGATTTACTTTTTGCTACAACCTTATATAATATATATGATAGTGATTAACCTGCCGGTTTTGCCGAACCCTTTTTTAATCAGCGAAGTTTATTAATATTTTAAAATAGGATGAATCGAAATCAACTTAATATGCGACGACTATTGCTATTAAGCATTATTTTATCAATAACAACTGCCGTTGGAATTTGCTCCCTTCCCCAGGCCTGTGCTGATTCCGCACCGGTCGGCTCCGCTGCCGTTGCTGCCCACGATACTGATTATGCCGCCCTGGAATCTGCTGCCCAGTCAATGGCACGAGGCGATTTTGATTCCGCCCGTAGAGATATAAACCAGCTCAGTACCGCTGGGGCGGAAAGTCCAATCGCCCGCGAATTAAAACATTTGTTGAATTCCTATGACCAGCTCATCAAAAAATATCAGCAGTTACAGCAAGCCGGCTACCAGGATCATTTGACAGAGCTGGAAAAAGCCGTAAAAACCGCTCGCCAGGGTGAAAGCCTCTTGCAGGCATGTGTGGCTTATGACCCCAATTCTGAGGAAAAAGCCAATTTTGAAGAAAAACTCCGCCGACAAAATGAAGAAAATTGGCTTTCTGCCCTAAGCCAGCTCACTATCGCGGATTATTTAGCGGAGAAACTGCCCGTCAAGGTGCAAAATATCGATCCCAATCTCACCGAGGACATCATCAGCCGGTGCCTGAATTTTGCCCAGGCTCTTGAAAAGGAAGACAAGGGTCTGGAAGCTTATAATAAAGTCTATGGCCTGTTGATGCAGTTGGATGATAAGAAGTTCGACTACGAGGACATGTACGAAAGACTCATGCGTCAGGCTAACTTGAAGGCTATCTATGTCCCAGATCCTAATCAGGAAGGCATCAGTTGGCAGGTTCGCTGCAAAGACATTTCTTTCGAGACGGTTTATACCGCCATGATAATCCTCAATGCCAATTACGTTGAAGAGCCTAATTTCCAGGAGATGACTGCTCAAGCCCTGGATTGTTGTCTGCTTTTTACCGAGACCGATGAACTCCACCAGACATTCGCCCAGCTCAGGGATGAACCGCTGGTTCAGCAGTTACGTCGGGAACTAATCCGGTTAAAACAAGACGTCGCCTCCCGGACCAGCCGGGAATTTAATTATTCTCATCTGCTGGAGGTTTTAAGCCGGGTTATCAAGATTAACCAGCGGACTCTTGCCCTGCCCGACGAAGTTATCATCGCCGCCTTTACCAGCGGTGTTTTCGACGCTCTGGACGGCCGAACTTTTATCGTCTGGCCCAGCGATGTGAAGGATTTCAATAAAAATATCCACAACGAATTTTCCGGCATTGGCATTATCATCGAGAAGAACAAGAACGGCGTATTGGTAGCTGAATCCCTGCTCAGCGGTGATTCTCCCGCCTTTAAGGCCGGCCTGGACGCGAATGATCTCATCCTTAATATTGACGGTAAAGACACCAAATCGATAAACATCGAAAAAGCCATTAGCCTGATTACCGGTCCGCCGGGAACGGATGTTACCTTGACTATTCAGCGGCATGGCTTTGATCTGCCCAGGGATTTCGTCGTTACCCGGGGTAATGTTATCGTGCCCGCTATCGAAGGGCTTTATCGCGGCAAAAATGGCGACTGGGAACATTTTATCGATCCGAACAAGGGCTTGGCTTATGTCCGGCTGATCAGCTTTTCCGACCAGGTGCCCGTTGAACTGAATAGTACCCTCGAACAGTTGCAAAAGCATAATCTGCGGGGTCTCATTTTGGACCTGCGTTATAATCCGGGCGGCATGTTAAGCTCCGCCGTCAAGGTCGCCGATGAATTCCTTACCGAGGGCGACAGTATTGTCAGTACCCGTCCGAGACCGCCGCAGCCGGGACACACTGATGTCGCCACCTATGACGGCGGGGAATTTGATAATCTTCCGCTGATTGTGCTGATAAATTCCTCCTCCGCCAGCGCTTCGGAAATCGTCTCCGGCGCCTTGAAAGATCATCATCGCGCCCTGGTCATCGGCACCCGCAGCTACGGCAAGGGAAACGTCCAGACTATCCAGAAACTCTCCGACTCCGATGCCGAGATGAAGATGACCATTGCCTACTACTATTTGCCCAGTGGTCGGCGGGTGCATCGTGACCCGAAGGACAAGAAAAACAAAGATTACGGCGTGGAACCTGACATCACTATGGAGCTGACGAGCAAACATCTCAGTGAAATGTTTAAGGTCCGCAAGGATTCCCGGATTTTATGCCGCCAGGCTCTGCTTGGCCTGGATAACAATCGGAAAATCTATACCCCGCGGGAAATTCTCGAAAGCGACCCCCAATTAGCTCTGGCTTGTTTATGTCTGCAAGCCAAACTCATGCCCCAAATGGTTGCTTTAGTCTCCCAGAATCACCCCGGCCTAAACTAAACGCTGACCTATAATTATTCTGAAATAGATTCTACATCAGGTTAATGGGATCAACGTCCACTATCGTCTGCACTGAAATACCGCATAAATAATCTTTCCGCATGGCTGCGATTAATTTTTGAATCTCTGGTGCGGTACGTCCCGTGAATATTATTTCCTGCCGATGATATTTATCTATCAGCGCGATATTAGCCGGCACAGGTCCCCTCACCTGTACGGCTGAATTAAGCTGCGTTTTGAGTTTGTCGATGTTTTCCCGCAGCTCTTTTGCCGTCTGTTCCACTTTATCCAGTTTCTTGTCGCGCATAACCAGCCGAGCCATTCTCTGGTAGGGCGGCATCTGGCAGTGCTCCCGCCGGCGTAATTCAATTTCCGCAAACTGTTCATATTCGTATTGACAGGCTAGCTTGATCGCCGGCTCATCCGGCATAAAACTTTGCACCACGACCATTCCGTCGCTGCTGGCCCGGCCGCACCTGCCCGCTACCTGCGTGATTAGTTGAAATGTTCGCTCCGAGCTGCGGAAGTCCGGCAGGGATAATGCTGTATCCGCATTGAGTACTCCAACTAATGACACCCGCGGGAAATCCAGTCCTTTGCCGATAATCTGCGTTCCCAGCAGGATATCGATTTCGCCGGCCGCGAATTGCCGCATCACCCGGTCATAATCCCCCGGTTTCATGGAGTCGCTGTCCACCCGTTCCAGGCGGGCCTGCGGGAATTTCCGCGCTATTTCCTCCTGGGCCTGTTGGGTCCCCGGCCCGATTAAAATCAGCTTTTTCCCGCATACCGGGCACAGCCGGGGAACCTGGGAGCTGTGAAGGCAATAATGGCACATCACCCAGCTCCGTTGAGCGGATTCAAACTGTCGCTTTGGTCGATGATAGGTCAGGCTCACATCACAGTTGGGGCAGGTCACGATATACTGACATGCCGGACAATACAAATAATTACTATATCCCCGCCGGTTCAAGAAGAGTATCGCCTGACGTCTCTCCGCCAGGCATTTTTGCATCTGTTCCTCCAGCATCCTGCTCAGCAGATGATTGCCTTTGCGTTCCAGCAGTTCTTCACGCATATTGACCTGAACAACCCTCGGCATGGGCAGGTTCATTACCCGCCGTTCAAGTCGCAGCAGGTGGTAATGTTTTTTTAACCGGCAGTTGCACAGGCTCTCCAGACTGGGTGTCGCCGAACCCAGGATAATGGTTATCCCATTCATCTGGGCCCGTTTGATCGCCACATCCCGGCCGTGATAGCGGGGGGTATTGTCCTGTTTGTAGCTGGGCTCATGCTCTTCATCCACTACGATCAATCCCAGTCGGTTCAGCGGGGCAAAAATCGCAGATCGGGCGCCAACTACCACTTGGGCGCCGCCTTGGGCTATCCAGCGCCAGTGTTGATGTCGCTGATAATTAGTCAAGCCGCAGTGCATCACCGCCACCCGGGAAAAATGACTTTGAAATCGGTCCACTGTCTGCGGGGTAAGTGATATCTCCGGCACTAGTACCAATGCACTTTTGCCCTGTTGTAATACCTTTTCAATACAGCGGATATAAATCTCGGATTTGCCGCTGCCGGTTACCCCGTGCAACACCACGGCGTTAAAGGTATCCTGGTCTATGAGCCTTTCTATATCCGCCAGTACATTTTGCTGCTCCTCGTTAAGATTGATAGTCTTGGATTGGATCATTTCTGCCGGCTTATTTGTGCTCGGCGAGGGCATTTCCCGTTTTTGGATTAGTTCTATAAGTCCCTGCCGGGATAGGGTTTGGAATGGTACGCTGCCGCATTTTACCTCTTCGGTTATCTTATCCAGACTGATAGGCTCTTTCACATCTTGCCCCGCTTGGCCACATGCCAGTAAATTTAAGATAGCTTGGCCCTTGGAACTTATTTTGCCAATGGATTTTTCGCTTATGCGGTTGTATCCTGCCTCGGTCAACCGGACATATATCCTTCGGACCATACCTATCTGCCTTTTAACCGCCGCCGGCACCATGGCGGATAGGGCAGCTCCAAGGCTGCTGCAATAATATTGCGCTATCCATTGGGCCAATTCCAGCATTTCCGGATTTAACAGTGGCTGAGAATCCACCATTTCGGTTATGGCCTTGACCTTTTCCACTGAGGTTGCTTTAGGAAATTCTATGCAAAAACCGACTTGCAGCCGATTGCCTTTGCCGAATGGTGCCGATACCCGCTGGCCAAGTGACAGTTTCCCCGCCAGTTCCTCCGGTACAGCATAGTCATAAAGATTATCCCCTCCCGCCTCAAAGGCGATTCTCGCCAGTTTAGCACTCCTGGCTAAGACCAATGAACCGGCGGGCGATTTACCTCCAGGACGGCGTTTGCTGGGCCTTACACCTTCATCAAGCGAGCCAAACAACCCTTTTTCTTGACCGGTTTTACTCATATCGCGTATGATAAACAACCTGCTTCAAGTATGCGTAGTAAATTTTAAATAAATCAGTTATGTACTTTTGTGTTTTCCTTTTACTTTTACCCTGGCTAAATATAAGCTTTGATTATGAAACTTCCTTTAAGTGTTAAGATTAGGCTTGCCCTTATTTTAGGTATAAGTGTCCTGCTTTTTGCCACTTTTGGCTGGTCATTTGCCCAGCCGTCCGATCCGACCGGCGCCTTGACGCTGGTAAACCATCATCAGCCGCTTCGCCTGGTCTTTTTTACCATAATTCTCGCCCTGGTGACTACCGCTTTAGCTTTACTCATTGCCGGTAAATACGCCGGTTATCTTGCCCCTTTAGCGGTCCCAGCGGGGCTTTCCGCCTGGTCGGTACAAACTTCCAGTATAAAGGCTCTTTTTCCGGAGCATTTTTCTGCCGGCGGTTTTTACCCGCTTATCGGCGATGTTATCTTCTGGGCTTTTTTAGTAATGTTGGGACACTTGATTACCACTTTTTATGTTCAGCGTAAATTATCGCTTGATAATCAAAGTGGGCCGCCCAATAATTCTCCTTCGCTTATTAATTCTCCCCGTGACCGCCATCCTCATATCAAACCGCTGGTTTTAAACATTGTCGCGGTTATCTTTTCATGCCTTATTGCCTTATTACTTCTTATGATTTTTGTCCAGTCCGGCTCAGCCATGTTATTGCTCAATGACCAAAGAATAATACCCGTTGCCACCTCGCCGGTTGTTGGGCAGACCATATTTGCGGTTGGTGCTGCTTTTCTTTTAGCGACTTTTGCTGCCCATCAATTATTTGGTGGGACAATTAGGATATATCTCCTCGCACCTTCATTAGCGGCAGTTTTTGCCTATTTATGTATCGCTCAAAGTTCTGGTTTAACACTCGTAATTAACAGCACCTCAGCACCTTTTATACCGTTTTACCTGAGATTTTCCTTGATCTTGCCCGTACAATATGTCGCGGTTGGTTCTTTAGGCGTTTTTACGGGTTTCTGGCTCAGTATCAATACTTTATATTTACGCCGTCATTCCGTCTCTGCCGCCGAAAAGTAGTCCGGCGAATCTTTTCACAAAAAAACTGTGAAAATCTCCTTTTTTTTATCCTTCTAGCGTGACTTTTTGATATTTTGTGTTATATTTAATATTGAAAAAGCATATTTTATAGGACTTTTTTAAGGCCTCAGATTTTAAGTTATCTTTTGTTTCTGGTATTTTTTCGTCAGGGAGAGAAATTCAGTGGTACCACCCGAAGGGATTAAAAATCGAGCGCTTATGATGGGGATTACCACAGGAGATATGCCCGATGTAGATTTTATCTGGTCGGTTCAGAAATCGGAAGGCAAGGATGTCTGTTTTGGTCAGGGTTTAAATTGTCTCAGCAAAAATTGTCATTGGTATAAAAAATGTCGTGCTCTGGATTTTTTTGCTGATGTTAGTTTTCCGGTACGGCCGCCTTCGAATCATGAGGAGCGGATCCAGCCCCTGTCGGCATCGGCAAAAAATGATAATACTGATAACCTCTTCGTAGGGCGTGTAAAAACCCAGGCGGGAAAGCTTGAGGTGGTAATATAAACACTTATTTTCCTCGTTTTCCCGATCCAAGAGGGTTACGCTCATTCATACTTGCCGGTTCATTCCCGTGAATCGGCAAGTTTTCTTACGCCACAATGAGACATTTTTTAACCCGAAGTCTTCCTCAGTGCTGATTCATATACTCTCACTGTCTGCTGGGCAAGATTATTCCAGCTTAGATCCTTTACCGAATGTCGGCCGCGCTGGCCCAGTTTTTTACGCAGCGATTCATCCGCGATCAGCCGGTGAATCTGCTGGTACAGATCGCTGCGGTCCGGTCGCAGAAGCAGCCCGTTATCATCATCTTTTATTATCTCCGGAATTCCCCCGACCTGCCCTGCGATTACCGGCAGGCCTGCCCCCATTGCCTCGATCAGGGTTAAAGGCAAGCCTTCGTTAAGGGAGGCATTGACAAAAATATCGGCGGCGGCATAGTAATTCGGCATATCCTCGTAGGCGATTTTGCCGCTTTGGCGCAGCCAATCCGCCGGAGTGAAACCTTCGCCCGGCACCGCCAGCAGCCGAAGGTTTTTATGCTGGTTATGATGTAACTTATTTATCGCCCAGCTCACCGCGTCACTGCCTTTCACCGGGTCCTGCCCCCGACCGACGAAAAGCACCACTCGGTCATCATACTCCAGATTCAGCCGTTTTCGCAGTGCCATGCGGTTTTGTGGGTCAGTAGTCGCAGGTTGAAAACCATTATAGATTACGCTGGTCTTATTTGCACCCAGGCCAAACACCTGCTGTGCCCGCCGGAGTACGCTCTGGCTTATAGAGATTACATGATCGGCATATCGGCTGCAGACGCCTTCGATAAAGCTGGCCCCATAACAGCGCCAGTTAAACCACGACTTACATGCCCGCAGGTAATCCAGGGACACCCCGTGCAGGGTATGGACATGCCGCTGCCGGGGCTGACGACTCAGGGCCATTGGTATAAATTGCCGTGTAAATGAGCAGCCGTGGGTGTGGATAATATCATATTGCCCCGGCTGAATCCCCCGTATATCACGGCACAACCCATTATCGCTTTTGCCGAAAACATCTATCACTACTCCGAGTCTGTCCAGTGCCTTCGCCAGTTGTATTACGTGTCTTTCCACCCCGCCCCCCTGCGAAAGATCCAGTGACGTGCACATGGCAATTTTCATCGCTTAGTGTTCCAGCCAGCGATTTCGACCTGGCCCTTGGTCACGCAAGGCGTTGTACCAGCCGGCGACATATCCCCGCAGCATACTGAATATATAGAAAAACTTGCCTTGGACCCAGCTATAACGTAATACGTCCACCAGGAATCCCAGCCCGCGTAGCGGCCACCACGACAGGTACCGCCGGATAAAAATAATGTGATTATGGGCGATCCAGTAGAGACGTTTGCCCATCGACCCTCCGTGTCCGCCGTTTTGGATTATATGATGTTTTATCGTTATCGTTGGCAGATACCAGATTATATAGCCATTCCGCCGCAATCGCCCATGTACATCGGACTCCTCCCGGAACGAATGGCCGCCGTTAAGGCCGTAGATGCCGTCATATCCCCCCATATTCAGCAGTACTTCCCGCCGAACAAAATATATGCCGTGTCCCCACTCGGTCGGCCCTTCTGTTGTCGGTTGGTTGATCAGGTCCCCGCTGTAAAAAGTCGGCCGGGAGGTGGAGTATTCCAGCAATTTTTCCTGGGCCTTTGTTTTTAAGACATCGATTTTTCGGCTGACTACCGCCGCCACTCGGGGATACCGCCGAAATATTTCCATCGCCTTGCTGATAAAATCATTATTCACCAGCTCGATATCATCATCAACAATCAGGGCGATTTCCCCGCCGGCTGTTTTTAAGCCTTCGTTCCTTGACCGCTGGGCGCCCTGGGAGTTTTCATGCCGGATTACCCGCACTGCTTGATCGCTGAAATGGTATGGTTCATCCGAGCCGTCATCTATAACCACGATTTCCAGCTTCGCCTGCGGATAATCCTGCCGGCGGATATCTCCCAGCAGCTCTTCCACTCCTGATATCCGGTTTTTGCTCGGTATGATTATGGAAATATCCTTCGGGATTAACGATGTTTTTTCCGTTTGTCCGCTTACCGGTGCATCTATAGTTATTGCTGAATTATCTGTTTTCATACGCTGTTTCTAATACCTATATTAATTAGCTTATCTGTTTATCATACATCGGATACTCCGCCAATCCGGCATGAGGGATTCTTCATTATCAGACTACTTCTGGCTTTTTGCCTTGGCTTTATTACTTATCCACTTCTCCTTGTCAGCTTATGTTTTGCCTGCCCGATTGATTATATCGTTGTACAACCGCGTTTTTTTCTTATAATCTTTGATTATGGATGAAGACTTTATCGCCGTTCCGCGGCATTTTACATAACCAGATAAAAGGGTCCTAATAATGAAAGCTCTTATTACCGGCGGGGCGGGCTTTATCGGTTCCCATTTAGCCCAGCTTTTACTGCAGCGGGGCCATGAGGTTATCGTAATTGACGACCTGAGCACCGGCTGCCGCGATAATCTGGCCCAGTGTTTTCCCCATCCCAAGTTTCGTTTTGTTTACGATAACGTGCGTAACTCGGAAATTATGCACATCCTCATCGAGCAGGCCGACATCATCTACCATCTGGCCGCCGCCGTGGGGGTGCAGTTGATTGTTGATCGACCCGTCCACACAATTGAGACAAATATACACGGCAGCGAGGTGGTCCTGGAGATCGCCAATAAATTCCACAAAAAGGTCTTGCTTGCCTCAACCAGTGAGGTGTACGGTAAGAGCGAGGACGTCCCTTTCGGGGAAGACGACGATACCGTCCTGGGCAGCACCCGATTTTCCCGTTGGTCTTACGCCTGCAGCAAGGCCATCGACGAGTTCCTCGGTCTGGCTTATCACCAGCAGTATGATTTGCCTGTCGTAGTCGTGCGAATTTTCAATACCGTCGGTCCTCGCCAGACCGGACGATACGGCATGGTCATACCCCGTTTCGTCGAAAGTGCCCTCAAAAATCTGCCGCTTTGCATTTACGGCACCGGCCGGCAGTCACGCTGTTTCGCTTATGTCGGCGACGTCATTGATGGCATGACCGCCCTGATGGATTCGCCCCAGGCCCCGGGTCGGGTTTATAACATTGGCTCCACCGAGGAAATTACCATCGAGCACCTGGCTGACAAGATTATCGCCTTAACCGCCAGCAGCAGCGAAAAGCAATACCTTTCCTACCAGCAGGCCTATGGCAAGCCTTTTGACGATATGATGCGACGGGTACCTTCTTTAGTGCGTATTCAGCAAACCGTGGGCTACCAGCCGAAGACCTCGCTGGAGCAGACTCTGCGACTGATTATCGACGATTGTAAACAGCGACTGTCGCTGCCATAAAATTATGATTTTTTAGTTTCTTTACTAATCCGGTGATAGTCTAAGGTTGACATCCTTTCCAAAAACGACTATATAATTTACCGGTTCATACAGTGGAGTTGGTATGCCCACGGAAATCAGTATTACTGCCGGTAAGAATAAATATAAAGCCCGGTTAAACGACAGCGACAGCGCCCAGGCGGTCGCCTGCGCCCTGCCCATCAAGGCTGCCGGCCAGCGATGGGGTGAAGAAATCTATTTTTCCATTCCGGTCGAGGCCGATTTATCGCCTGACGCCCGCGAGGTAATGAAGAAGGGCGAGTTAGCCTATTGGTCGCCGGGCCAGGCCTTTTGTATCTTTTTCGGTCCGACCCCTGCTTCCCAGGGTGATGAGATTAGAGCCGCCTCCCCGGTCAACGTGATTGGCTCGATTATCGGTGATTGTGACAGCCTTACGCAGGTGCCCGATGGAGCGAATATTTTGCTGGAGCGACGGTAATTGCGTCCGTTTGGATTTGAAGAAATGTTGATTTTACCTATTTTATAAGGAGATCAGTCGTGCCCTTAGTAACTACCAAAAAAATGTTTCAGCAGGCGTATGCCGCCGGTTTTGCCGTCGGCGCCTTTAACGTCAATAACATGGAGCAGTTGCAGGCGATTGTCGAAGCCGGCAAGGCGGAAAATGCCCCGCTTATCATTCAAATCTCCAAAGGGGCCCGCTCCTATGCCAATATCAAGTACCTCAAAGCCATGATCGACGTCGCCGTTAAGGAAGCTGACCGTATCCCCATCGTCATCCACTGTGACCACGGCGATACCTTTGAGCTGTGCAAACAATGCGTCGATGACGGCTATACCTCCGTCATGATTGACGCCTCGCATCAACCTTTTGCCGAGAACGTCGCCGTCACCAAGAAGGTAGTGGAATACGCCCACCGGCATAACGTCGTCGTTGAGGCGGAGATCGGCCAGTTGGGCGGTATCGAGGAGGATGTCGTCGGGGTAAGTGCCGATGACATCATGAAGCACGTAACCAATCCGGAGGAAGCCGAAAAATTTGTCAAACAAACCGCTTGTGATTCCTTGGCCATTGCCTGCGGTACCAGTCACGGCGCCTATAAATTCAAATCTGAATCAAAGCTGGCTTTTAATGTGATCGAGGAAGTCGGCAAACGCCTGCCCGGCTTTCCCCTGGTAATGCACGGCTCCAGCAGTGTCCCCAGGGAATATATCGACTTGATAAACAAATATGGCGGGAATATGCCCCACACCATGGGGGTTGCGGAAGATGATATCACCCGCGCCGCCAAAATGGCCGTCTGCAAAATTAATATCGACACCGACCTTCGCCTGGCACTCACCGCCAAGATCCGGCAGGTTTTTGCCGAAAAGCCCGCTGAATTTGACCCGCGCAAATACCTCGGCCCAGGTCGCGACGCCATGGTCCAGTTAGTCCGCCATAAACTCCACATTCTTGGTTGTGCCGGCAAGGCGGAAATTTGTTTGTAAAATCCTGTATTTAACCGCTCGGCTATAGCCCTATAACCTCTTTACGCCCTTGCCGAACGCTTTATCTTTGCCTAATAAATTAGATATTGTTCTATTTGTTATGCCAAATGCAAATTACTCTCCATATAAACTATATAAATGTATATCTTCTGATATAACAAAGGCTTATAGCGAGCATCAAGTCTGCAAAGTTTTTTTCTGATTTTCATCGTTTTCCATATTCTTGGTTATTTCAACGGTTTTTACCTGGCTAACACTCATTTTTTTCTTCAACCGGATTACTTTCGGTTAATTCCTCCTGTTTATCAGCCGAAATCACCAGTGAGGATCATATGGTAAATCATAAGTGGAGAAGATGAGTAGGGGTATTCAATAAGGGAGAAAAGGCATTTTAATAAGCCCAAATGATATTTATGGATAAGAAAAAAGACGTTTTAACCACCGGGCAGGTAGCAAAAATTTGCAATGTAGCTCCGCGTACTGTTTCAAAATGGTTTGATTCAGGCCAATTACGGGGGTATCGCATTCCAGGCAGCAAGGACCGTCGCATTCCGATTTCGCAGTTGATTCGTTTTATGCGGGCCCATGATATTCCACTTAACGGCCTGGATGGTGGGACCTCACGGATCCTTTTGGTAGGTGACAATGCCGAGACCAACGAGACCCTCGCTGCGTCTCTGGCAAAAGACGGCCGATATGAGGTGCGCACCGCGGAGTGTGGCTTTGACGCCGGTTTGATCGCCGAGCAGTTTCATCCCCATGTTATCTTTTTGGATATTATGCTCGAGGATATCAACGTCAAGCGGATTTGCAATCTCATCCACGAAAATCCCGAATTACAGGGCACGAGGATTGTAGCTGTTACCACCGCTTTGACGGAGGGTGAACGTCAGGCTCTCCTGCAGCAGGGTTTTGATGGATATTTAAGCAAGCCTTTTGACATCGTAAAAATGATGGAAGCTATCGAGGATGCCGTCTCGATTATCCATTAATGTCCACTAAGCGAAAGTGCTTGCCTGGAAATATAAAATTAAAAAACTTGCTTCTCGGCCCGGCATTGCTTGGAGGCGGGCATCAAAAAATGCCCTTGAATGGCAGTGTGCGGGATCCATTGATCCGGGGTCGTCGTGATAAACTTGCGACGACCTTTTTTTTTAGCTCTTGCCCGGCCCTTCGAACTTCGCCGCGATCTTTTCCACCGCTTCCACAAAACGTTTGCTTAAAAGAATACAATAAACGAGCACTAATAAGTATATTATTGAAAATACAATTGCCATTACCAGTGTCTCCTTTCATTTTAAGACAACCTCGAAAAATATCATCTCTGAAAGCGTATTTTACGTCAACTATATTTTTACCGTCGTGGCTCGGCTTAAAATCCTTGGGGCAGGGATGAATTAAGGTGGGGATGTATTAAAGGTGTGCGGTACATTTAAATATTTGGGATGAATTAAAGGTGGATGAATTAAAGGTGTGCGGTACATTTAAATATTTGACTTTCTCTATTTTCCTGTTATTTTCGTGATATGGGTAGAGCAAAACGTATAACATTAGGCGGTTACGCTTATCACGTTCTTAATCGTGCGAATGGGCGGTTGCGTATTTTTCGCAAAGAGGATGATTTCGCGGCTTTCGAATCAATTCTTGCGGAAGGGCTGGAGCGGGTCGATATGCGGATTTGCGGTTATTGCATTATGATTAACCACTGGCACCTATTGCTTTGGCCACGCAAAGATAGTGACTTATCTGATTATATGCGTTGGGTAACGCTAACTCATACGCAACGTTACCATGCCTCTCACGGCACAACCGGCATCGGACATCTCTACCAGGGCCACTACAAAAGTTTTCCGATTCAGGCTGACAGCCATTACTTAACCGTCCTGCGATACATTGAAGCCAACCCTTTACGATCCAAAATCATCGATAACCCGGATAACTATCCATGGTCCAGCTTCGCCGCCCGCAAAGGCATTGAAAAGCCTTTCAGCCTAAGCGAAGGCCCGGTCATACTACCTACGAATTGGCCGCAACTGGTTAACCGCTGTATCGCCGGTAAAGTTCAAGATAGAATCTACAACAGCATAAAACGTGGTGCCCCGCTAGGCGAACCAAACTGGATAAAACACACCGCCGCCAAATTAAATCTCGAATCAACTATGAAACCCAGAGGGAGGCCAAAAAAATGTACTGCACACCTTTAATTCGTTCACACCTGTTCTCCGCCGCAGGCGGCGGGGGTCTCAAACGATTTTTCTCTGTAGTAATAAATTTCTTTTTAATAATTTTTAATCGATCTTTAAATCGCCTTATCTGCGATATCACTGCGGTAATAAGCTCCGTCGAAGTGAATTAATTTTATCGCTGCGTACGCCGCCTTTTTCGCCTCGGCTATCGTCTCGCCCAGCGCGGTAACCCCCAGCACCCTGCCGCCGCTGGTTATTAACCTGCCTTCTTTTATCGCGGTCCCCGCGTGGAATACCTTCGTATGGGGCATTTTATCCGCCTGTTCGATTCCGGTAATTTCCTTGCCTTTTTCATAAGCTCCAGGATATCCGCCGGAAGCCATCACCACACACACCGCCGGCCGGGCGTCCCATTGCAGGGTTACTTCATCGAGTCTGCCCTGACATACCGCCGGGATTACCTCCAGCAGATCGCTTTGCAGTCGCATCAGGATCGGCTGGGTCTCCGGATCTCCGAACCGGGCGTTGAATTCCAGCACCTTCGGCCCGCCCGCCGTGAGCATTATGCCTGCGTACAGCACCCCGCGGTAGGGTGAGCCATTGCGATTTAGGCCGTCCACTGCCGGCACCAGAACTTCCCGTTCGATCTGACTCATCACCTCGTCGGTAACGATTGGCGCGGGGCTGTAGGCGCCCATCCCCCCGGTATTGCTGCCGGTATCCCCGTCGCCGATGGGTTTATGGTCCTGGCTGGACTCCATCACGTAGATATTTCTGCCGTCAACAAAGGACAGGATTGACGCCTCTTGCCCGACCAGCTTTTCCTCTACGATTATTTCGTTGCCCGCCGCTCCGAAGATGCGGTCCACCATGATTTTTTCCGCCGCCAGGATACCTTCCGCCGGCTCATCGCAGACGAACACTCCTTTGCCCTTCGCCAGTCCCGCTGCCTTGATTACCACCGCTTCGTCGCGGGTGGCGATATATTTTTTGGCGTCGGCATAATTATTAAAAATGCGTCCCTCCGCCGTCGGGATAGTGTTGGCGTGCATCAGTTTTTTGGCGAAGCTTTTGTCGCTTTCGATCGCCGCCGCCGCTCGTGTCGGCCCGAACGCCATGACTTTTGCCTCGGTTAGCGCGTCAACCAGTCCCGCTGCCAGCGGGTCTTCCGGCCCGACCACCACAAGTTCAATCTTGTTTTCCCGGCAAAATTTTACTATGCCCGCGACATCATTGTCGGCTATATCCACATTCTCGCCGCACTGGGCCGTGCCGGGATTGCCCGGCGCGATGTATAGCTGCTTTAACCGCTGGGACTGCCTTATCTTCCACGCCAGAGCGTGCTCCCGACCTCCGCCGCCAATTAGTAATACCTTCATAATATATTCCTATTCCCTAATCCCTAATCCCTATTCCATAACCCCTAATCCCTGGTTTGATTCTTTTCAAAACGATAAATTCCCGCCTCAGTTAGTGAAAAATTATTACAAATCTGACCGGTTGCGACGTTTTTCCATGGTCCGGCAAGGCCGATTTTCACATCCGTTACCGGTTTTTGCCTCAAATTTACCTCAATTGCGCATTTTTTCACCAAAATATCGCATAAAAAACCATGAAAAAAAAGGTTTTTTACGCCCATAATTGGGACCGCCTGGGGCAGTTGCGGGTCAATATATAGAGTGTCGCCGTTTATAACCTTCAGGCCCATAAAGCCATACGTGACAATCGCCGGCACTAAGCTGCTTTCGAAGAATTCCATATCGATCCCCAGCCCCCCTAGCGTACCTGCCCCCTGCAGTACACCCTCATGATTGGGGTCCTGGTAATACTGGCGATAGCCGCCCGCCTGATGTACCTCATCATCCCACTGCATGATTTCGACCAATCGTTCCCAAGCGTTATCCGGGCCAAGGACACTTAGCCTGGCCCACAAATCATAAAAGCTGAATCCCAGCACCGCTCCGCCGTCCTGGACCTGCATGCCCCAGGGGATGTTCTGAGGCGAAAACCAGCTTTGTCCGTACCACTTGAGATTTCGTACAGTGGAAGCTCGCGGGCCGAACCGCCAGTGGTAGATATCAGCCCCGGTCGAGGTATCGCCCTTAACTATCCGCTTGCCGGTGATCCAGTCCATAATTGTACGGGCGTGCTTGTCGCTAGCGATTTGGTACCAGATGGTGTCCAGGTTAACAAAAGTGAACCCGTAATCCCAGCGGGCGCCCTCTTTATCGATGCAGGCGATAAACCGGCCGGTCCTGGTGTTCCAGAAGAGTTTATTGGCGGTTTCTTTGACCTGACGGGCGTGTTGACGTAACTGTTCGGGATCGAAACGCGATTCGCCGGCGGGGATATCCCAGTCGGGATAATCATTTATCGCTTTTTCCAGGTCGGCCAGGGCCAGGGTGGCGGCGTAGTATTGATTAGTCGCGTAAAGATCGTCCCAGCCGAAAGGCAGGATATCCCAGTAGTTGCTGCCGATCCCATGGCCGGCGTTGATGATGGTTTGACCTTTTTCATCGGTGTAAAAACCCGGTAAGCCGTCATGGCCCGGCCAGGGGTTACGGATGTGATTGAGCTTCAAACCCTGCATTACCCTTTGCTGGTAGCGCAGGGCGGTTCGCATACGATTGATGTTCAGCCGGAGAAAATCTATATCGCCCGTCCAGTCGAAGTAACGACACGAGGCGAGGATAAAAATCGGATTGTTGATGGTGTGCCGAGTATCATAAACCGTGAAAAAGGAATCGATTTCGAATTTGACGTCCGCTTCGCCCGGGGCCAGGGCGATGCGGATCCGCTTGATCTTGCCGGTCCACTGCGGATGCTGATACATAATAGCTATAGAGTGAAATAAATCATTTTTCGACGATTTATTTTCCAGATAAAAAAACGCCCGACGCTGGGGCGAAAATTCGCTGTCGTTTTCGCCCAGCCATTCGATATAGGGCAGGGCGTGACCGGGGGGCGAGCCGGTGCGCTTCCAGCGCAACTGGAGGTAGGGGGCGTTAAAAGCGTCGATTTCGACGCCCGGCGGCGTAATAATCTCAGGCGACCGGCCGGTTGCTTCCATATGCCAGCGCTGATCGACGATGCCGAGCGAGCGGAGATTCACCAGCTCCCAATGTTCGGCTGCGGTGGCGCCGCAAAATTGCTCGACCAGTTCATTATTATTTTTCCAGGAGCGCAGGGTATCGCCGACCCAGTGGGGAATATTCGCCAAATCCTGGAAATGCCACCCCGCGGTTTTTCCCTTCAACCCTTCCACATTGGTAGCAGCGCTGGTCCATATCGGGAACGGCCAGCCGCTGTCATGGGCGAAGGAAAAATGCTGATGGGTCTGGACATAGCCGTCATCGTCTATTTTAAGCTCCTGCAGATTCTGTCGATGAATTTCCTGGATCCGCCGGTTGGTAGCTTTCTCGACAGCCCCGCCCAGCCAGATGTCCGAGGTCAGCATATATTCCTTGTTGAAGGTAAACGTGCAATTGCATACCCGAGTGGAAAAGTGATACCACAGGTAACGATTCATTAATTGCGCTTCTTTGTCCGAGCCGGCAAAGTAGAAGCGGGTAAAGTCAGCGGGCACTCCTTCCATAAGGTCAGCGGGGACCACCATGCTTTCGATGTCGAGAGCAATAGTATCCTGGTCATCAGCGGCGGATTTTTCCCCGCTGTAAATAACGGCTGTGGGGTATAAGAAAATCACCAGCAGCAGAAGCAAACTTTTTTTGTTCAACATGTTTTGTTCTCCGCAAGGTTTCATGTTTACTGTTTTTCCTGGCAGCTGGGGCAAAAGTGGCTGCTCCGGCCGGCGATGACGATCCGCTGGATGGCGGTGCGGCACCGACGGCAGGGCAGGCGAGTCCGCTGATAGACGTAAAGGTATTTTTTGAAGTTTCCCAGCTCGCCGTAGGCGTTGCGGAAATCACTGAAGGTGGTTCCGCCGTGAGCAATGGCCAGGCGCAGGATGCGGCGGATCTGGCGGTACAGTTTTTCCCTTTGCTGGGTTTTAATCCGCCGGGCGATAGCGGCGGGATGGATGCCGGCGGCGAAAAGGCTCTCGTCAGCGTAGATATTACCCAGACCGGCAAGGCGCTGCTGGTCCAGGAGCAGCGATTTTATGATTCTCTCACTATCGAATAATCGTAAAAAGTAAGATTTAGTCATATTCAGGGCGTCCGGCCCCAGTCGGCCCAGGCCGAGTGACTCCATGGCTGCATAAGGGTCAGCGGTATTAAAATTCTCGACCAGCCAGACCCTACCGAAGCGGCGAGGGTCGGTAAAGCGCAAGTCTTTATTGTTGCTTAACCTGAAAATGATGTGGGTGTGTCTGGCCCGCGGCAAATCCGGGGGGCAGATGGTAAAACCGCCGGTCATGCCCAACTGGATGATCAGGGCGGCATTTGAACTATTTTTATCCCATAATATCACCAGTCGCTTGCCGTAACGTTCGATGCGAATTATCTTCCTGCCGAGCAAATGGTTGAAAAACTCCTTAAATTTGCGGCGGAGCGGGCCAGAAATTACCACGGGTTTGTTAACGCCAATTCCGCTGAATGAAAAACCGATTAACTCTTGGCGCAGGCCGCGGGCGATACTTTCAACTTCGGGAAGCTCAGGCAATTTAAGTTCCTTCTGATTAAATCCGGCTAAATTATGATGTTATCTATTTTATAATTATTGGGCTAGTAAAATATTGACACTCCCCGCTAAAGCTCAACTTTTTCCGGTAACTCATCGTAGTTGTAGTAAGAGTGCTCAATATGGGTTGGATATACTTTGACGATACGAAAACCAACAGGCTCAATCCCCAGAGGTTTGCCGGATGAGCTGGTAGTAATCAATTCGAGATTCTGGTCATTGACATAGGCGTTGCGGTGATAATGCCCGGAAAAAACAGCGGTTACCTGGTACTTATGGAATAGCTGCAAAAGCTCAGTCCTTTGCTTACCCGGCACATTGAAATATCCGTCCGCTTCATCGATTGATTTCAGACAAAGGGGAAAGTGGGTAAAAACGAATATATGCCGGGGATTTTTCTTCCGGGCGGTATCGAGAGTTTTTTGCAGCCATTGCCTTTGCCGCTGGGCCAGACGCGATACCTTGTCCGGGGTTTTGATAATATTAGTGTCGAGAATAATAAAGAGGGACTTATTATAAGTAAAGCTATACCATATTTTGGCAAATCTCTTTTCGTACCACCGGATAGACTGGGGGGTGGGTGTGTTGCCTATATCATGGTTGCCCGCTACGTTATAAAGGGGGATATTAACGTCCAGTTTTTTTGCGGTATTTAGGTAAGCCTGGGCCTGTTCCCGGCTGCCCGGATACTGTATGAGGTCGCCGCATACAACAACAAAGGCAGGTTTGAGCCGATTAACTTGCTCTATTGCTCTTTCCCACTCGCCCAGAGGCCCCCAGAACAACTGCGGATCAGCTATCTGAATAAAGAAATACGGCTCATCCTCCTGCTGAGTCTTTAAAATGCCCGGCGATACAGCATTGAAACAACCCGCAACGGTCAAACCCGCTGCGGCGGCCAGCATAGAGCGAATAAATTCCCTGCGGCTGGTTTTAGCTGTTTTATCAGCTGCATAATGAGAACCAGGTATTTGCAAAATTGTCATTTTCATTCGGCAACCGGATCAAGCCCGGGAAAGATAGGAGCCGTCTTCCGTACTGACGCGGATCTGCTCACCGGTGACGATGAACGGCGGGACGCGGGTTTTCAGGCCGGTTTCCAGGACGGCGTCTTTCATCTGGTTGGTGACGGTAGCGCCCTTCGGGACGGGCGCAGTGTCCTTGACCTCCAGCGTCACCGACTTGGGCAGCTCGATGGAGACGATGTTGCCCTCCGAGAACAGGCAGGTGACCGGGGTATTGGGCTTCAAATACAACACGAGATCGCCCAACTGGTCCGTCGGCAGGGTGTACTGGTCGTAGGTCTGGTTGTCCATGAAGACATAGCCGCTGCTGTCAGAGTAGAGAAATTCCATCTCCCGGCGGTCCAGATAGGCGCGCTCCATCTCCTCCCCGGAGCGCAGGCGTTTCTCAATAATAATGCCGTCAGCCAGGCACTTGAGCTTCGCCTGCACGAAGGCCCGCAGGTTGCCCGGCGTTACGTGCTGGAACTGGGTGCAAACGTATAATTTTCCGTCGATAGTGACGGCCATTCCCGGCCGTAATTCGGTCGCTTTCACTAATTCAATCTCCTGCTTGTCGGCGTTTCAAAAACATCAATGACTATTAAACCTGTAATAATAATAATTAATCGCGATTTTGTCAATCACCCCTTCGTTACGGGTGCATTGAAGTTTTGGGAGACTATTTTAAAGGGTGCTCTGTGCGGAGAGGGTATAACCAAAGTAGCGAGGGCAAGTAATCGTAAGTTTATATTAGCAGTAACCCTATACCATAGTGATAGTTAAGAAAATATATTAAGAAAAAGTAATATAGAACTTATGTACTTTCGTACTTTTTCTTGCGCGACGTTAGAGCTCCAATGAGCCGACAGGGCCTTTTGGCTGGTTTGGTAGTTTTTTTGCAATGTTCGAGAGTTCTACCGAAGCTACAATTTATTACCAATGGCTAGTAAGGCCCTGTTTAAGTGCAAATTATGGCAAAATAATCTGCGAAAGTTAACAACTTGTTTTTTACCGATGGTAGTTGTATATTAAATATATCCCCCATTTGGTGGAATCACGATGAGAGGCTATCCAAAGGGTTTCGTCCCTGCGGTAATGCCTCTCTTTTTTTAGGATTTTCTGTGTTCCAATTTGCCCCTGAGGGTTTCACGGCGTAAGGCCGATTTTTTCAACAGAGCCTGAATTAGACGGAAGCGGCGGCAGCGGCGCTGGACCAGGCCCATTGCAGGTTATAGCCGCCCAGTCGGCCGGTTACGTCAACCACCTCACCCACGAAAAAAAGCCCTTTCACCTGGTGCGTCTCCATAGTCTTGGAGGACAGTTCATCGGTGCTGACGCCGCCGATGGTAACTTCAGCCTTGGCATAGCCCTCAGCAGCAGTCGGCTGGAAGGGCCAGCGGTTGATGCGGTCGGCAGCCTGCTTGATTTGCTGGGAGGTACACTGGGCGAGCGGTGTTTGCGGGAAATAAAGCTGGGACCATTTGGCTGCCATCCGGTTCGGCAGATAGTCAGAAAGCACAGCCTGGGCGGCGGTTCCGCCTTTTCGCTCTTTTTGGCGGGTGAGGATTTCCAGCACGTCGAAACTGGGCAGCCAATCGATGGTTATCAAATTACCCTCCCGCCAGTAGTTGGAGACCTGCAGGATAGCAGGACCGCTAAGGCCCTGATGGGTGAAGAGGATATCGTCGTTAAAGCGCATGGAATTGCAGGTAACGGTGGCCCGGGCGGAGATGCCGGTTAAATCGCCGAGCTGGTCCTGGTCGGTTTTGTCGAACATCAAGGGGACCAGGCCGGGCCGGCAGGGGGTTACGGCAAGGTTAAACTGGCGGGCAATCCGGTAGCCCAGGTCGGTCGCACCGGCCTGGGGGTAACTTAGCCCGCCCGTGGCGACTACCAGTGAGGGGGCTTTGACGACGGCGCTATGGGTGATAACGGTAAAATGGTCTGTAACCTTGTCAACAGCGGTGACTGGGCAATTTAGCAGCAGCCGGACATCATGCCGACGGCAATCATCGACGAGCATATTCAGCAGATCAACCGCGGAATGCCGGCAGAATAATCGGCCCTCTTGCCGCTGTTCGTAGGCGACGCGGTGTTCATCCAGCAGGTTGATAAAATCGGCGGGGCCGAAGCGGGCGAGGGCGGATTTGCAGAAATGAGGGTTTTGTGAGATATAGTTATCAGCGGAGCAATCGCGGTTGGTGAAATTGCACTTTCCGCCGCCGGCGAGCAGGATTTTCGCGCCCAATCTGGCGGAACGCTCGATAACGACGACTTGTTTTCGTTGTAGCCCCAGCAGGCGGGCGGTCATCAAGCCGGCTGCTCCGCCGCCCAATATGATGACATCCGCGCTAATATCCGGTGGACCGGCCATAATGATAAATCTCCGATAAAAGACCCAATTTTAAGACGACAATTGCCGGCAGGCAAGAGTGCCGTTAAAGAAGATGGTTGAATTCATAAGAAATTGCTATAATATAGTAATTAATAGTGAAATTAGGATTAAAATTGGAAAGACAAGGGGACCCTTAATCGATGGGATTTCAGGAACGCGATTATTATGGTCAGCAGCAGACCAGCGGCTACGGCGGGGGCGGCGGAGGTATGCTGCGGATAGGTCTGCCGCGGCTGACGCGGATGGTCAAGTATCTGCTGCTGATTAATTTCGGGGCGTTTTTTCTGCAGATGATGCTGCCGGGCAGGCTGGAGATGGCATTCGCCTTATTTAGCGGGCCGGCGATAGTGGTGGTCCAGGTATGGCGACTGATCACATTTCAGTTTCTGCACCGAGGCCTGTTGCACATTTTTATGAATATGCTGGCCCTGTATTTTCTGGGTCCGACAGTGGAAGGAAGTTGGGGAAGTAAGCGGTTTTTAACATTTTACCTGGTCTGCGGAGCGGTAGGAGGGCTGGTCTTTCTTATCGGCGGTCAAATCAGCTCATTTTTCGGCGGAGCATTAGTCGGGGCATCGGGCGGGATATTGGGACTACTGGTGGCCTGCGCGATATTGTTTCCGCATTTTGTGGTCTTTATCTTTGTCTTTCCCGTGCCGATTCGGCTGGCGGCGGTGGGCTTTACGTTGTTTTATGTTCTAAACGTTATTTCCAAAGGTTACAATGCCGGGGGCGACCTTTGCCATCTGGGCGGCATGGCGACGGCGTTCGTCTGGATAATGGGTCGGCCTTATTGGGCCAGACTGCAAAGAAAATTCAGCGCCGGCTCCTATCGGCGAAAAAGCGAGCAAGAGGCCCGTCTGCAATTCGAAGTGGATCGCATCCTGACCAAGGTGCATGAAGAGGGGATACATAGCCTGTCCCGCCGGGAAAAAAATATCCTGCAAAAGGCGACGGAAGAGAAAAGACAAGGCTAAATCATACCGCGGCGGGCGGCGTGGTAAAATTCTGGGCAGGCGGCAATTCTTAGTTATTGTTTTTCCCAAATTAGAAGATAAAATGATGGTTTCGTCTATAAGATGATTATTTTTATGGATATACAGAGAAATGACAACGGCGCAGATACGTAATTTTTCGATTATCGCGCATATCGATCACGGCAAGAGCACGCTGGCGGACCGCATGCTGCAGCTTACGCACGCGGTGAGCGAGCGGCAGTTTCATGATCAGATGCTCGATACCATGGACCTGGAGCGGGAAAGGGGCATAACCATCAAGGCGTCGGCGGTGATGATGAAGTACAAAAGCGGGGGAAAAGAGTATATGCTCAACCTGATCGATACGCCGGGCCATGTGGATTTTCATTATGAGGTTTCGCGGTCGCTTACAGCCTGCGAAGGGGCGCTGCTGGTGGTGGACGCCGCCCAGGGGGTGGAGGCGCAAACGGTAGCCAACGCCCATTTGGCCCGGCAGGCGGGACTGGAGATTATCCCGGTTATCAACAAGATCGACCTGCCGTCCGCCCAGCCGGAAATTGTGGCGGAGGAGATCGAACACATACTGGGGATTCGAAAACAGGAATGCTTTTTCGTCAGTGCCAAGAGCGGCAGGGGCGTAGAAGAACTGCTGGAGGCGATAGTTACCCTGCTGCCGCCGCCGGCTGACCGCCGGCGGGAAGCGACGGCAGCCTTGATTTTCGACAGCCATTATGACGAGTATCGCGGGGTAATCTGCTACGTGCGAGTTTTCGCGGGGGTTCTTAACCTGCGGCAGTGGATTCGGATGATGGGTAGAGACCGCAGGTATCAAATCAGCGAACTGGGCAAGTTCACCCCGGAGATGACGAAAGCAGACCACCTCGGCGCCGGTGAGGTGGGTTATGTCATCGCCAACATCCGCCAGCTCGCGGAGGTGACGGTGGGTGATACCATAACCGATGAGCAGCAGCCGGCGGAAAAGCCTTTGCCGGGCTATAAAAAACCGATGCAAATGGTGTTTTCTGATTTCTATCCGGGAGCGACAACGGATTTTGAGCGATTGCGTGAGGCGTTCGAAAAGCTGCAGCTAAACGATACCAGTTTTACCTTTGCGCCGCAGAGCTCGCCGGCCCTGGGATTCGGGTTTCGCTGCGGATTCCTGGGGCTGTTGCACATGGAGATAATCCAGGAGCGGCTGGAACGGGAAAGCGATATCGACGTGGTGCAGACGGCGCCTACCGTCAGCTATGAAGTGATTACCCAAAAAGGCAAAATGATGCAGATTGATTCGCCCAGCCAGATGCCCGATCCTTCGGAGATCGAACAATTGCGGGAGCCGTACGTGGCCCTGGAGATTATCACGCCGACAGATTCGATTGGAGCGGTAATGCATCTGGCGGATCAGCGGCGATGCACTTTGGTTAAGACCGATTATATCAGCACCCAGCGGGTGATGCTCCAGTTCCAGGCACCGCTGGCGGAGATTGTTTATGATTTTTACGACCAGCTTAAAGGTATCAGTCATGGTTACGCGACGATGGATTATGAGTTTACCCGCTTTGAGGAAAGCGACCTGGTAAAGATAAATGTGCTCATCAATAAGGTTCCGGTGGACGCCCTGTCGCTGATCGTGCACCGCAGCACCGCGGAGCAGCGGGGCCGAAAACTGCTCACCCGGCTGCAGAAGGCGATACCGAGGCACCAGTTCGAGGTGCCGCTGCAGGTGGCAATCGGGGGTAAAATCATCGCTCGGGAGACCATCAAGGCCTATCGCAAGGATGTAACCGCCAAGCTTTACGGCGGAGACGTTACCCGCAAGATGAAGGTGCTCAAAAGACAGAAAGAGGGCAAAAAGCGGATGAAAAACGTCGGCTCGGTGAATATCCCGCAGGAAGCGTTTATGAGCATTCTCGATAACCGCGAATAAGGCGGTAAAACTATCGAATCAAATTTGGGAATGATGCTTATGAAAGAGACCATGACTTCCCGCGAGCGTTTGTTGAAAGCGATAAATCATGAAGTTCCCGATCGTGTACCCATCGACCTGGGCGGGTTCCAGACGGGCATTCACCTCAAGGCGTATGAAGAACTGCTGAATTATCTCGGCATCAAAGACGAGGTGAAGATATTGGACCCGGTGCAGCAGTTGGCGGTGCCGTGCGAGCGGGTTTTACAGCGGTTCCACGTCGATGTAAGATATGTGACAGCGCATGGGCCGGATAGCTTTAAAGGCGGTATCGAGCGGCATGAGCGAGCGGGCAGGCTCTGGCAGGATCTAAAAGACGAGTTCGGCGTGATCTGGTCGATGCCCGAGGATCAGGGGCTTTACATGGATATCTCCCATCATCCGCTGGCCCAGGCGAAGCTCTCGGATCTGGACGACTATCCCTTCCCGGACGGTTCTGATAAAAGCCGATTTACGGGCGTACGGGAGCGGGCATTACAATTACGCAAGGAAACACCCTACGCCCTTTCGACAGGCATCGGCGGCGTGGTTTACGAGATTTGCTGGTATATGCGCGGGCTCCAGCGCTGGTTTATGGATATGCTGGAGAACCCGGCTTTTTGCGAAGCACTATTGGACCGGACACTGAAATTTTGGCTGGATTATTATGTCGGTTTTATGGCGGAAGTGGGCGATATCGTGGACGTGGTTATGATCGGCGATGATCTGGCGGGTCAGGATGGTCCGCTGTTTTCGCCGGATTTTTATCGCCGGGTGGTCAAGCCGCGACAGAAGAAGCTGGTTCAGCACATCAAATCTCTCACCCCCGCTAAAATATGGTATCATACCTGCGGCAGTTGTAAGCCGCTGATTGCGGAACTGCTCGATAATGGCATAGACATTATCAATCCTGTTCAAACCAGCGCCCGAGATATGGATCCGCGTCAGCTCAAGCAGAAGTACGGTCCGAAACTGGTTTTCTGGGGCGGCGGGATTGACGCCCAGCATGTGCTTCCCTTCGCTTCGCCGGGTGAAATCACCCGGCAGGCGCAAAAAAATCTGGAGATGTTTAAGCCGGGCGGCGGTTATGTATTCAATAACGTCCACAACATCCAGGCGGGTGTGCCGGCGGAGAATATTGTTGCTTTATTCGACGCCGCCTATAAGTATGGTTTTTACGATTAATACAGCCGGATTATTTTAAAGGTTAGGCGATATAAATGATTGTCAGGCGGAAAAATTTTGTCGCGGGGAGGGTAAAGCGGCTCCGGCAGCTTATGGTCGAGCACAGCCTGGACGGATTATTGGTGACGGACCCGGCGGAGGTATTTTATCTGACGGGATTTTCCGGCGACGACAGTATTCTGGTTTTGACGAACCAGCAGAAGGTGCTGGTTACCGACAGCAGATACGTCGAGCAGGTTCGACAGGAGTGTCCCTCGCTGGCGATGAAGGTGCGACAAGGGGCAATGGACGAGGCGGTGGGGCAGGTGGTAAACGCCGTGATGAAAAAGCGACACAGAACCGGCAAAACGAAGCATGCGGGTAAAATCGGCATCGACCCGCAGACGGTTACCCTAAGTCAATATCGCCGATTACAGCGGGTGCTGGGCCGAACACTGCAGGAAAGCAAAGGATTGGTCGGTGAGCTGCGACTGCGAAAAGACAGTTTTGAGATTAATCAGATTCTCCGGGCGGTCCGGGTGGCAGAAGGGTCAATGAAGGCTTTACTGGGTGAGATTCGGCTGGGCCAAAGCGAACGTGATCTGGTCGGCCGACTGGAATACCAGATGAGTCAGCGGTGCTCGGACAAGCCGGCGTTCGATACGATAGCGGCTTTTGGCGGTCATGCCGCTCAGCCGCACGCCCGGCCGGGAAATAATCGGCTGCGAAAAGGTCAGACGATACTTTTCGACTGGGGCGCTACGGTGGGGGGGTACAGAAGTGACTTGACACGCTGTTGGGCGGCAGGTAAAATCCCTCCCATATTTGCGGAGGCTTATCAGAGGGTACTGGAAGCGCAACATGCGGCTATTGAGCGGGTTAAGCCGGGCGTGCTGCTCACGGAAGTCGATGAGGCGGCCCGCAAGATCTTCAAACGCTCGCGCTGGATGTACCAGCATGGCACAGGTCATGGCCTTGGGATGAAGGTCCATGAAGAGCCGGTAATCAGTCGGCAAAGTCAAGGTCAGTTACAGGAAGGGATGGTGGTAACTATAGAGCCGGGCTGGTATCAGGCGGGGAAATTCGGCATTCGCATCGAAGATGATGTTCTGGTGACCACACGAGGAGCCAGGGTCCTCAGTTGCCTGGCAAAAGAGTTGGAATCCGTCAGACTTTGGCAGGGATGATTATATGGAATTAAAACTGGTTAAAGAATTAGTGGAAATGATGAAGACAAACGACCTGAGCGAGCTGGAAATCGTTGACGGTCAATGCCGCATTATGCTTAAACGAGGTGAAAAACAACCGGTTCCCCAGGTGGCGGCAATGCCTTCCGCCGCGGCGCTGGATCAAGCATCATCCAGGAGCAATACAACTGTTCCCGTAACGATAGGTGGAGTTTCGCCGGCGGAAGTAAAAGAGGAGGATCTGGTCGTCATCAAATCTCCTATGGTGGGGACATTCTACGCGGCGCCGACGCCTAATGCCGAGCCGTTTGTAGATGAGGAGACACCGATAGAAACGGATACCGTGGTTTGTATTATAGAAGCAATGAAGGTGATGAATGAAATCAAAAGTGAGGTTAAAGGCACGGTGAAGAAGGTATTAGTGAAGAATGGGGCAGCGGTGGAATTTGGTCAGCCGTTGTTCATGGTGAAACCGGAGTAAGAGTACAAGCGAAATATAACGAAGCGGGCGGTTTAATGGGCCATGACAAAAGCGGGGGGGGAGTGAGCCGGGGGGATTAGCAGTAAGATAATAAATCGAAAGGTAAAATGTTTTCAAGATTATTGATAGCGAATCGGGGAGAGATAGCGCTGCGTGTTATCCGGGCCTGCCGGGAGCTGGGCATAGTATCGGTAGCGGTATATTCCCAGGCGGATCGTGACGCCTATTATCTCACGCAGGCCGACGAGCGGATATGTATCGGCCCCGGCGAGGCCAGCGAAAGTTACCTGAATATCCCCCGTATTATCAGTGCCGCGGAGATATCGAACGTTGAGGCGATCCATCCGGGGTATGGTTTTCTGGCGGAAAATGACCACTTTGCGGATATTTGCGCGGAATGCAAGATTCAATTTGTTGGTCCGCGTCCGCAGTCGATGCGACTATTGGGTGATAAAGTTAAGGCCAGGGCCTTGGCCCAGCAGGCCAAGGTGGCGATCATCCCCGGCTCGCAGGGTGTGGTGCCCGATGTGGAGTCAGCCACTATATGTGCTCAGGAGATCGGCTATCCTGTAATAATCAAAGCAGCAGCCGGGGGCGGCGGCCGGGGTATGCGAATTGTGCATAACGAGATTAATCTACGTTCTGCTTTTCACAATGCCCAGTCGGAGGCGGCAAGCGCGTTTAAAAATTCGGCTGTTTTTTTGGAAAAATATCTGGATCAGGCTCGGCACGTGGAAGTCCAGGTGGCTGCCGACAATGTAGGCAATATCATTCATTTGTGGGAGCGCGATTGTAGTCTGCAGCGTCGGCACCAGAAAGTTATCGAAGAGTCACCCAGCCCGGTGATCAGCAATAACCTGAGGGCGGAATTGTGCAAAGCAGCTATCCGGTTGATTAAGGAAGCGGAATATGTTAATCTGGGCACCGTGGAATTTCTCCTGGACAAAGATGACAAATATTATTTTTCCGAAGTGAATACGCGAATCCAGGTAGAGCATCCGATAACCGAGATGGTGACGGGAATCGATATGGTAAAGTGGCAGTTGCGGATAGCAGCGGGAGAAAATATAAATAAGCGACAAAAGGATATCCATCAGCAAGGTGTCGCTATCGAGTGCCGGATAAACGCGGAGGATCCGGAAAATGATTTTAAGCCCTCGCCGGGCAGGATTGAGCGATTTGTGGCGCCGGGTGGCCTGGGTGTAAGACTGGACAGTCATGCCTACGCCGGCTACGAGATTTCTCCGCATTACGACTCACTGATAGGAAAGTTAATCGTTCACAAAAAAACCCGGGCGGAGGCTATCGCCTGCATGAAGCGTGCGCTGCGGGAATTTGAAATCAGCCCGATAAAAACCACGATACCTTTGTGCCTGGAGATATTGTCTCATCCGCAATATGTCAAGGGCAATGTTGATACTGGATTTATAGAACGGACCTGGTAAATCAAAGTGGTAAAGCAATTAAAAGGAAATGCGGTAGTAGGTCAATCCGGCGGTCCCACCGGCGTGATTAATCAGTCACTGGTGGGCATTATCGAAGAGGTTTGCGAGCAGGATTGCATTGTCAATTTGCTGGGCGCGGTTCACGGCGTCAGCGGCATTGTAAAAGATGATTTCATGGACCTTAAGAGGATAAGCCGGCACGATCTGGAAGACATAGCTCGTACCCCGTCAGCGGCTTTAGGCTCGACGCGGGATAAGCCGGATGAGGAGTATTGCCACCGGATATTCGAGATTTTCCGGAAGAAAGACATCAGATACTTCTTTTATATCGGCGGCAACGATTCCGCCAATACCGCCCATATCATCAATCGTTTAGCCCAGAATGCCGGTTATGAATTGAAGGTTTTTCACGTGCCCAAAACGATCGATAATGACCTGCTGGTGACGGATCATTGCCCGGGGTACGGCACCGCCGCCAAATTTGTGGCTCATGCCCTGATCGGCGATGATATGGACAATCGCTCCCTGCTGGGGATAAAAATCGACATTATTATGGGCCGGCACGCGGGGTTCCTGACCGCGTCGTCCATGCTCGCCCGACGGAATAAGAGCGACGGGCCGCATTTGATTTATGTGCCCGAACGGCCGGTGAGTATGGAACAGTTTGCCCGGGATGTGGGCGAGGTTTACGATAGAATCGGGCGATGTATGGTTGCGGTTAGTGAGGGGATAGTCAATCCACAGGGTGTGCTCTGGGCCAAACTGGTCAAAGAGGTGCTGGAATCGGACGATCATGGCAATATTCAACTATCCGGCAGCGGCTCGCTGGGCGACTATCTGATGGCGATAGTCAAGGCGAAATTACCCAAGGCCCGGATTCGCTCCGACACCTTCGGCTATCTGCAGCGGAGCTTTCCGGGGCTGGTCAGTACCGTGGATGCCTATGAGGCGCGGTTTTGCGGTCGCATGGCGGTATTTTACGCCAGCGGGGAGAATACCTCCGGCAGCGTCTGCATGCAGCGGTTCGGCAAGGGTGATCGCTATCGTATCGAGACCTTCCTGACCACGCTGGCTTCCGTGGCGGCGAAGACCAAGGTCATGCCCGACATTTATATCAACAAAGCAGGAAATAATATAACCGAAGAGTTCCGTGATTACGTTTCCCCGCTGGTCGGGCCGTTGCCCGAAGTGCGTTATTTGCGATGATAAGTGAGCTAATGGATTATTTTCGCTATCAGAATAACGAATTATACTGTGAAGATATCGCTCTTTCGCGAATTGTCGAGGAAACCGGCACTCCGGTTTACGTGTATAGCGCCGCAACTTTCCGCAGACATTTCGAATTATTTAAAAAGTCGTTTGCTCCGCTTGAGCCGCTGATATGTTTTTCCGTGAAATGTTGCGGCAATATTCACATTTTGCGACTGCTCCGTCAGATGGGCAGCGGGTTCGACGTGGTCAGCGGTGGTGAGTTGTATCGGGTGCAGCAGGCGGGGGGCGAGGCTACAGATGTAGTTTACGCCGGCGTGGGCAAGACCGACGAGGAAATAGCAGCCGCCCTGGAGGCGGGCATTGCCTACTTTAATGTGGAATCCTCCGCCGAGATGGAGAACATTATTCGCCTTGCTGCTGAGCTGGGGAAACAGCCGCATCTGGCCCTGCGCGTCAATCCTGATATTGATCCCAAGACCCACCGGCATACCACCACAGGGAAAAAACAGACCAAATTTGGCATTGACCTGGAACGAGTAGCAAGTGTTTTTGAAACTTACGCCCATACTCCGGGAATTCATTTGGACGGCGTCCATCTTCATATCGGTTCGCCCGTTAATACGGTGGAGCCTTATGTGCAGGCGATAGAAAAGACATTAAGACTGATAGATGACCTGCGGTCGCGGGGTTTTGTGATTAATACCTTCAACATGGGCGGTGGATTCGGGGCGGATTATACTGCCGGCCAGGCTCCCGGCGCGGACGAATACGCCCGGGCGATTGTGCCGCTGCTTAAAGGTAAAAACTTGCGTTTTATTATGGAGCTGGGCCGCAGTATCGCCGGGAACGCGGGAGTCTTTTTGACCAAAGTCTTGTATGCCAAAAAGGGCGGCGAAAAGAATTTTGTCATTGTCGATGGCGGCATGAACGACTTGATTCGGCCGGCCTTGTATGACGCCTATCACTTTATCTGGCCGATATGTCCGGGCGAAAATTTTATATTGGAGCAAAGGAACGAGCCGGTAAATTTACCCGGACTGGTAAAGGTGGATGTGGTTGGGCCGATCTGTGAAACCGGTGATTCATTCGCCCGGGACAGATTGCTCCCGCCGGTTAGCCGTGATGATATTTTGGCGGTGTTTACCGCCGGCGCTTATGGATTTGTCATGAGCAGTCAATACAATGCCCGCCCCCGGCCGGTGGAGGTGCTGGTGGAGGCAGGAAGCTTTCGCATTATCCGCAGACGCGAGACTTATGAGGACCTGATTTTCTCGGAACAATAATCGAAGGGAGTTAGCTGATGAGATTGGCGGATTTTAGGGGAGCGATTCTGGCGGCAGCAATTCTGGCGGGAGCGGCGGGGCAGGTCCAGGCCGAGGGTGGAATTGATAGTATTTTGAAAAATGATTACGAAAACCAATGTCATAAGATAATCAGCACCGATGGAATGTTGATCAGTGAAGAAGCCGGTGTGTCTTGCGAGCATCCCCTGGCAGCTCGAACCGGGCTGGAAATAATGCAGCAGGGGGGCAATGCCGTTGATGCCATGGTTGCCGTAGCTTTGGTGCTATGTGTGGTGGATAACGGCATGCATAGCCTGGGCGGATACGGCGGGGCTATGGTTATCTATCGTCGCGGCTTTGGTGATCCGGTCGTAGTGGATTTTCCCACGAGAGCGCCGCAGAAGGCGAATTTTGCGGACTTAGCGGGTAAAATTGACATTTCTCAATATCCTTCCAACATGGATATCAGACCCGTTCTAATCCGGCTGATTAGCACCTGGAACGTGGTAGCAGGATTATACACCGCGTTGGAAAAATACGGCACGATGAGTTGGCAGGAGGTTATTCAGCCGGCGATTCGGTATGCGGAAGAAGGTTTTATTGTTAGTGGTTCTTACGTCCATGAGTTTTCCTATGTTTATAATAGCAAAGTGCGGTGCTGGCCGGCTTCTGTTGCCATATTTGGCCGACCCGATGGGGGTTATTTGCAGCCGGGGGACCGATTGGTCCAGAAAGATCTGGCCCAATCACTGCGTATCCTGGCGGAAGAAGGACCGAACGCCATCTACACCGGCCGGCTCGCGGTTAAAATGGTTGATTATATTCAATCGCAGGGCGGCTGGATGGCCATGGAGGATCTGGCTGACTGGCAGGGTCGGCTGGTACGGATTTTAAAGCCGGCTCATACCAATTATCGCGGCTACGATGTTTACACCTCACCCTTTTGCTCCGGGGGAGAAAATCTTATAGAAATCTTGAACATTCTTAAAGGTTTCAACCTGGGGGAGATGGGCTTTTCCGGCGAGTCGGTGCATCTGATTTTGGAAACCTATAAACAAGCCTTTGCCGATCGTTTCGCCTATGTAGCGGACCCCTGGATGAAGCAGGTGCCTTATGTGGGGCTGATGTCGCAGGATTATGCCGATCAGCGCCGCCAAGCCATATCCAGGGACAAGGTACTGGAAAAGGCGATTGCCGGAGACCCTTGGCCGTATAATAATGCCGGGCTGGAAGCTTTTGTGCCTGCGGGACAACTTAGCCGATCGGAGAATCGGTCCTCCGGGACAAACGCCCATAATTCGACCAGTATAACCAACCGGGAAAGTGACATAACAACCGCCAGCAGTTCTATCATCGACGCGCGCGGCAACCTGGTGGCGCTGACGATGACGGTGCGGGATTTTCTCGGTTGCGGAGTTACCGTGCCCCAGACGGGTATTGTGCTCAACGACGGCATGGTGCTCTTTAACGACCAGGACCCCAATAATGCGAATTGCGTTCAGGGCGGCAAGCTCGGCGTGAACAATATGAATGCCTTTCTCATCCTGAAGGATGGTATGCCGTTTATCACGGCGGGTTCCGCGGGGGGACAAAGGATTATGACTAATTGCATCGCCCTGATTGTTCGCGTTATAGATTGGAAGATGGGGCTGCAAGAGGCTATTGCGGCGCCACGCTTTCATGTAGAAGATAATGAGCCCTGCCTTCTGGAGGAAAATTTTCCCTATTGGATGGGCAAAGAGCTGGAGACGATGGGGCACCGGTTCATAAGCAGATCTACCCGACTATTTGGGACGGCTCATGCCATTATGGTCGATCCCGATACCGGGAAATATCATTTTGCCAGAGACCCCAGGCGTGATTATTCTGCGGCGGGCGGTTTCACGCGAACGAAATAGTTTTTTTGCACCCTCTCGCTCACTATTGCGGCAATCGCCTGTTGTACTGGCACTCATCGCGGCAGGTGCAATGAATTTTGCGATGCCGACGAGCAATAACTACTTTTATTATCAGCTCTTTATGACAGTTTTTCCTATAATATTTTTATTGACATTAGCTCCAATTTTTAATATAGTAAATTTAGGAAAGATGGTGTTTATTAGCAGTCCAGCCCGCAGAAAGTAAGATTATCCCGATAAGCTGATTTAGCTATTCACCATCATTGTGAGTCTGAATATGTATGACATAGGTAAGATTCTACCTCTTTTTTTAATTTTGATCTTATTAAGCTTTGGTGTAGCACATGCTGGGCTGGTGGCTTATTATCCCTTCGATGGTAACACTAACGATGTTTCCGGAAACGGCAAAAACGGTGTGTACTGGAGCGATGGCAGCAGTACCGCTACGCCGACCTTTGTGACGGGGGCGAGGGGCCAAGCGATTTCCCTCCGCGAATTTGCCAGTTACAATTCAACCGGCGGCGCCATCGGCTCGCGGATTCATCAAGGTGTAGTTCTTCCCAGTGAGTCCTACTTTGATTTTGTTAATGGGGCAAGCATCGCCTATTGGGTTAAATTCAACTCCACCTATGTCATTGGTGAGCAGGGTTATTGGGTTCCGCATGTGGCTAAAAGCCGGGCCGATTTACAGTATCAGGTGGGATCTAACTGGAACACCGGTGCCCAGCGGCTTTTCTGGAGGGTTGCTCACACCACTAATTTTACCAGTACCTTTACCGTCAAACCCGGCACTACCGATGAAAGAATTCATTTGTGTCTTGATGAGGAAGGCAATCCGGATTATGACATCTGGTATCATGTGGTGACGACGTATGATTCTTCGACCGGACTGTCGAGGATTTACCTCGATGGTGTGTTGAACATGGAATGTGACACATCTAATAATGGCACGATCGGCCCCCGCGCCATGGCGGACAGGACCGGCATGAACGAACCGATCGGCATTGGCTTCTATGTCCAAAGTAATTATGTTCCGTATAGTGACAATACCACCGCTTATAACTCTCACGACGGCTTGATCGACGAGGTCGCTATCTTTGATCATGTCTTGACGCCCCAAGCGGTTCAGATGCTTTACCAATATGGCAATTTATGCTTGATTGAGGAGACCGACGGTTCCACCGACGTGGACGAAAAGGCCCTTGTTGTGCCTGCCACCGATGAGTATAAGATTGTCTTTATGACCCCGCCCACTAGTCCTGTGACAATAACCGTGGGAGGTTACGACACCGATCAGATTAGCGTTTATCCCCAGTCAACAGTGGTAAGCTCACTGCCCTGGGAATGCACCTTTACGGTCACTGCCATTAACGATCCTGCTGTTGAAGGCTTTCAAACCACCGACATTACCCATACCGTAGCCAGCGCCGACTCTCGCTTTAACTGGGGCTATGATCCCGATTACCTGCCCGATGTGCTAGTCAACATTTACGAGGGCGGCATTCCGATCCATAACGGCGGTTTTGAATTGCCCGATGTTCAGGACTCTCCCCCTGACTGGATGGCTATTCCGACCGGCTGGCAGACCACCGGGGCCGCTGGAATTCGAAAATGGGACAGTGGGTCCGGTGACAATCAGATATTGTTCTCCCTGGGTCGCGGCGAATTCCATCAGGACACCAACTTCGTTTTTATGGGGGGGAAAACTTATGTTTTATGTGTTGATATCGGACAATTTGAAAACTCACCGTTTATCAATTACTTCATCCAATTGCGCGATGTCGAAAGTGATACCGTCTGGGCCGAGGCAGATCAGGATGACTTCGGCTATCCCGGCCCGGGGGCCTTTGATTTGACTGGCAGTCTCAGCTACACCACCCCTGCCAGCGGCGGACCGGTGGGCAAGCGGATTAGGGTATTTTTGCGATTGGGAAATAATGGTGTGAGTTTCGATAATGTCGCCCTTTATCTTGTTACCGATCCGACTAATTTGACCATGGCGGCTAGTCCCACCGGCATGGGCATCGATACCATTTATCCACCTGTCGGCCAGGCGACTTTTATAAAAGACTCCTGCGTAGCTATCAAAGCGGCTGACTATTACGGCTGGCCGGAGGTTTATAAATTTGATCACTGGGTCGGGCAGGGCGTTACGGATCCGAACGCCAGTCATACTACCGTGCTGATGGATCAGGACCGAAGCCTCACCGCCGTTTATGTTGACGCCCGAGCCGGCGATGCCCAGTGGCATAACCTTCCTGTGGGCGATCTCAATCAGGATAGTTTCGTGGACATCTGGGATTTGGTTACTTATGTGGAAAATTGGCTGAATAATGAGAATCATTAATTGTAACCAGTATTTGATCGATATATATCATGGCGGATAACTTTTTACAGGAATAAAAGATATGTCACAGAAATATTTGTACGGGGTTTTCATTTTTATTGCAGTGTTGTTCCTGTCGGGGCTGGCAGGAGGGGAGGATATCGTTATTAGTAACAGCGGTTTCGAGTCGCCCAGTGTGGACAGTTCGCCTCCTAACTGGTTGGCCATTCCCAGCAATTGGCAGGTAACCGGTGATGGTGGAGTGTGCCAATGGAAGATATTGTCGGAGAATGGCCAGGTAGCTTTTGCCCTGGAGCATGGCGAATTTAAGCAAAACACCTCTGCCACATATCTGGCGAACACCACCTATAATTTAATCGTGGACATTGGTTTGCCCGCTGATTCCAGTCCTTCGAATTACGCCCTTCAGTTGCGTGACACGGCGACGGATTCCGTCTGGGCACAGGCGACTCAAGATGATTTTGGTCATCCCACACCGGGCTTTTTCAATCTGACTGCCACCCTTAGTTTTTCCACCGGCTCCGCCGGCGGGCCGATTGGTAAAGGGATACGGGTTTGCTTAATATTGGATGGCAGTGGTGAGAATTTCGATAATGTTCGGCTGGTCAAGGTCAGTGATCCGGTTACTCTGACGATAGCGGTTGAGCCTGATGATCAGGGGATTGACACGATTAGTCCTGCTTTGGGCCAGACCATTTTTCAGCGGGATGCCAGCGCCGTCGTCAAGGCGGATACTTTTACCAACGGCATTGCCACCTACTATTTTGACCATTGGTCGGGACAAGGGGTAAAGAATCCGGACAAGAGCAGAACCACGGTTGCTATGGATCAGAGCAGAACGGTGACTGCGGTTTATTCCACTTGTCAGAAGGGTATTTTTTCGCCAGCCGATCCGAGTCAGGACAACCGGGTGGACCTGACCGATTGGCCTTATATCGCCGATAATTGGCTCGAAAAAGGTGGTTTACTTACAGTTAATCGTAATGTCACGCTGGTAGCGGATGAAGGGACGGTTTCCTGTTTAGGCCCGTTGCCGGCTTTGGCGGGTATGGAGATTTTACGAAAGGGTGGAAATGCTGTCGATGGCATGATTGCCACCATTCTGGCCATGTGCGTGGTTAACCAGCAAGCCAACGGTTTGGGCGGCTATGGCGGGGCGATGGTTATTTATTTGAAGGAATTGGGGCAGCCCATTGTGGTCGATTTTAATACCCGGGCCCCATTGGCGGCCACCTTTGAGAGCTTTAGCAGTGCGCCGAGCGGTTCATCGATCCTTTGTACTTCGATTTGGAACACCGCTGCGGGGCTGTACGTGGCCCAGGAAGAATATGGTGCCCTGACCTGGGAGGAGGTAATTCAGCCGGCCATTCGCTACGCGGAGGAGGGATTTATTATCAGCGACCGATTTGCCAGTCAGCTTAGTAGTGGATATAGCGGCTTAAAGAATTGTGAGGAGGGTTATGAAATTTACACCCGTCCCGGCGGTGGTGTCTGGCGAGCCGGTGATCGGCTGGTCCAGAAAAACCTGGCTAATTCCCTGCGCTTGCTGGCTGAGGAGGGTGCCGATGCCATTTATACCGGCAAATTGGGTCAGAGAATGGTCAATTATGTTCAGTCGATTGGCGGCATCATCACCATGGCGGATATGGCCAATTGGCGGCAGCGTAATGTTAGGATTTTGACTCCGGCCCACACCAACTATCGCGGTTATGATATCTACACTCCGCCTATCTGCACGGGTGGTGAGAATGTGATTGAGATTCTAAATATTTTGAAGGGTTTCAATCTGGCGAGCTTGGGCTACTCCACCCAGTCGATGCATCTCATCCTGGAGGCCACGCGACTGGGATTCGCCGATCGATTCGAATACTGTGGTGACCCCTGGATGGTAGCGGTGCCCTATGAGGGCATTATGTCGCAGGGATACGCCGACGAACGTCGGCAGTTGATTAACACGAATCAGGCGATGTCTTCGGTTACCGCCGGTAATCCCTGGCCCTATGATCCGTACTATGCCGGTCAGACGGTTAATCCTCAGCCCTTGCCTGATGAGCCGACTGAGCCGGGAGATACCCAAACCAGCTCACTTATGGATAAATATGGCAATATGGTTGCGATGACCAACACTTTAGCTGGTGGCTGGGGTACAAGAATTATGGCTCCGGGGACGGGAATAGTCTTTAACAACGGCATGTCAAAGTTCTCTTATGGCATTGCCAATGCCGACCATCCCAATCGAGTTGACAGCGGTAAATTGGTCCTGAATAACATGAATCCTATTCTCATCATGAAAGACGGCAAACCTTATATCACCCTCGGTGGTGCCGGCGGCAGATATATCATGACCGGCTGCTTGAATATAATCATCAATGTTATCGACTGGGGCAGGAATATCCAGGACGCCGTTGATGCCCCGCGCTATCATGTTGAAGTTAACACCTGTACGTTGGAATCAACTACGCCCAGCTCAATTTATAACGGGCTGGTAGCATTGGGGCATCCCTGTAATACCGGCTCTGGCTGTCAGATACACACGATTATGCTCGACACCGCCACCGGCCGGCAGCAAGCCGCCTATGAACATCGTAATCCCGATTCTTCCGCCGGCGGTTTTGTTAGCGAGGACTAAATCGTAACCGTTTACGATTTTTAGCACAATTTGGAGCCGGTTGTTTTTCGTTAAGCTAATGTTGCCCTTTTTTATTACGATTTATTTGTTTTGCAGAGGTGTGATTTATAATATGACTATTAACATACATAATATTGGTAAAGTTTTGTCTTTCTTTTTGATTTTTAGTCTGTTGAGTATCGGAGTAGCGCATGCTCGGCTGGTGGCTTATTATCCGCTCGACGGCAACACCAACGATGTTTCCGGCAACAGCAAAAATGGCGTGTACTGGAGTGCCGGCGGCAGTACCGCCACGCCCACCTTTGTAACTGGTGCAAAGCCTGGAAGCGGTCAGGCGATCTCCCTCCGGGCCTTTGACAGCTATGATTCCGCCGGCGTCGGCGGCACCCGGATTTATCAAGGCGTGATCCTGCCGGATGAGTCATTTTTTGATTTTGACAAAGAGATTAC